>Ga0214472_10003138_pt1 | contig 17547 bp, 16 predicted proteins | sample RVTome_6_FD_207662 | JGI IMG/M metagenome (GOLD analysis project Ga0214472, IMG submission 207662) | Soil microbial communities from uranium-contaminated site in the Upper Colorado River Basin, Wyoming, United States - RVT140D175 | ecosystem: Environmental > Terrestrial > Soil > Contaminated >... | reverse complement strand
AACAGGCTGTTGCCTTCGGCGAAGGTGCGATACTGGGCAGGTTCGTTCAGATTGGTGACGACACGCAACCGGCCTTCGGCCTGAGCGAAACTGAGCGAATCGACCTGGCCCGACTGCACATCCATCTGCCGCACGCCCAGTTCGTTGCTGACGCCCCAGAAATCCATGACCAGCCGAGGCGGGCTATCGATCATATAGGCCTTGGGCGCCGGTGGCGGCTGATCGAAATCGAATCGAACCTCCAGCTTGCTGCCCGGCAGAGCGACGAACGACGAGTCCTTGAGCTGTGCATCCTGCGCCCAGACCGGCGAAGTAAACGACACCGCAAGGGCAGCCAACGCCAAACCTTTTATCCAGGACACGGCGCGGGACAGCAACCGACCTTTTGCTTGTTCATTGAGTCTATTCACAGTCAGCATCCCTCGTTATTCCTGCTCCGGCAGCGCCAGGTTACGTGGACGTGTCATCCAGCCTCCCCGGCCATTCGATATAATCTCGATCAGCTTGATCGCCTGGCCGCTCACTTCGACCACTTCCCCGTAATCCAGTCCCATATGGTCACCGACCGTCACGCGATGAATCTCACCCTTGTCATCACGCACCAGAGCAAAGAGTGCCCGGGAACCCAGCGGCGTAATCGTGCCCACCATACTGAGTTGATCGACTGCGAACCCTTCAAGGTAATCCTTGGGCCGCTCCTCATCGGGCTTGATTCCCGACTCCGGCCCGGCCAGTTCATCCGCCTCGGACTCGGGCACCAGACGCTTGAACGGATCGCGCAGGCTGGAGCCTTCGTAGACGAAGCTCTCGTACGCCTTGAACTCCGGCAGCGGCTCGATCCTGCCACCGGGCCTGGCCAGGGTGTCGGTCACGAACTGGCGCAGATCTGTCGTATCTTCAACCCAGATACAGCCGGTGGTCAGCAGTGCCGACAGCGACAGCGCTATCCAGGTACGATGCCGCACGTCATGTGCGCTCACGGATTCATTTCGTATCATCATAACGGTAGGTCTTGGCACTGATATTCATCGTCAACTGATTACCGGACGGCTTGATAGAGTAATCATGCAGCGTCACGATACGCTTGATTGCGGCAACTCCACTTACAAACTCGCCCATCTGATGATAGGTGCCACGCACCTGGATGCTGATCGGAAGCTCGACATAAAACTGCGCCTTACGCTCCGCCTGCAGCGCGATCGTATCGATATCGAGGCCGGCACTCTTGCCGATGGCGGTGATATCCTCCAGCAGCCCGGGCACCTCCTTGTCGGTCGGCAACTGCTTCAGCAGTTCGGCAAATCGACCCTCGACATCGGCCATCTGCTTACGCAGTGCCGCCAGATTGGCCACCTGAAACGCCTTGGACTCGAACTGCTGCCTAAGCTCCTGCTCCTTGCCGATCTCACGCTCGACCGCCGTATGCTTGTCCGTGATCAGGAAGTAGATCCCCGCTCCGACTATGGCCCCGAAGACAAGAAGGTAGACAATCACCTTGATACCGATGGGCCAGCTACCGGCCGTATTGATATCCATGTCATTGGGATCGAACCCTTTGAAGGCGTTCTTGAGACTGTCCATGGCACTCACTTCTTCGCCTCCTCGGCCTTGGGCTTGGCCAGCGGCACCGACAGATTGAAATTTCTCATCTGATTCGCTGCCGTCACCCGGGACAGGCTCGGCTCACCGAACCAGACCGAACTGTTCAGATTACGCATCAGCGTGGATACGTCGTTGTTGAGCTCGGCCAGGCCATCGATGGCGATACGATCGCCGGTGCGCGACAGGGAGCTGTAATAAAGGCCATCCGGCAACACCCTTACCAGTTCGTCGAAGTTGCGCACGATAACCGGACGATTGCCCTGCAGCTCCTGGATCGCATTGAGTCGCTCAAGCAGCCGCTCGCGCTGACGTTTCAGCTCCCGAATCTCGGCGATCTTCTTGTCCAGATTGGAGATCTCGGCGCGCACGTAGTTGTTGCGCACCTGCTGCCGATCCATCTGCATATCGTAATAGTAGCTGATGCCAAACACCGTCAGCGCCCCGAGCACCGCCGCAGTCGCCAGGTTACCGACAAACCTTTTCTGCAGTCTGGCGTCTCGTTCCTCTCGCCAGGGTCTGAGGTTAATACGCGCCATAAGTCTCTTCCCTACCTGTCAAAGCTTCTCAGCGCAAGACCACAAGCCTTGGCCAGCATCGGCGCATCATTGATCAGGCGATCCTGATTCAGGCGAGGGCCGACGCGAATACTTGAAAACGGATTGACGACCTTTGCGGGCACGCCGATCTCCTCCTGCATCAGATCGGACAACCCCTCTATCCCGGCGGTCCCGCCGGCGAGATAGAGTTCGGACAGCTGACTCTGAGCACCGGACGAGTAGAAGAACTGCAACGCCCTGGAAACTTGTTGGATAACCGACTGTCTGAACGGCATGACCAGCATTTCGACAATCTCGTCGTCCAGGCTGCCGTTACGCAGTTTCTGCTCGACCTCAGCGACCTCCATGCCGTACTGCTGATGGATGGCATTGGTCAGTTCGTTACCGCCGAACGCCTGTTCGCGGTTGTAGACGATCTTCCCCTTGCGGAACACGTTGAGCGTCAGCGTCGACGCGCCGATGTCGACCAGACCGATCAACGCATCGGGATTGCAGCCCTCCAGCAGCGGCAGCAGGCGCTCCGTGGCGAAGGTATCGACGTCGACGATCTCGCACTGCAGCTGAGCCCCGTTGACCGCCTCCTCGCGACTGGAGACGTCGTCACGACGGCAGGCCACCAGCAGGATTTCGTTCAACGCATGATTATTGTCGACGGGCCCGATCACCTCGAAGTCGAGGGCGACCTCATCGAGCGCATAGGGGATGAACTGATCGGCCTCGATCTTGACCTGCTCCTCGAGCTCCTGCTCCGAAAAGGCGTTGCTGATCTCGAGACGCTTGGTGATGACCGCGGACGAAGGCACCGCGATAACCGCATGCCTGAGCTTGTTGCCACAGATCTTGATCCCGCGCTCGATAGCGTCGGACACCTCGCCCTGATTCTCCACCGTACCGTCGACCACCGCACTGGGCGGCAAGGGAACCACGGCGTACGAGTCGACCTGATAGTCGTGCCCGTGCTGAGAAAGAGAGACCAGCTTGACGGATGAAGAGCCTATGTCAACGCCCACCCAGCCAGCATTTTTATTACCGAACAAGCCGACCACGACACCTTCCTTATATCTCTAAGCAACGATCCAAGCGTCACTTTAGTCTCAATCAAGCAGAATTTAAACTGTTGTTCACTAGAGGCCAAGCTTTAGGTACCGATATAATGCCTAGGCTCAAGAGTAATCCACCCCATCAGGGCTAGCATGCGAACTTTTTACACAATATTCAAATGGCTGAGCGTACTGGCTGTTGCCGGTCTGCTCACAACCCTGGTCGCCGCTGCCGGCGTCTACTACTATTTCGCGCCGCAACTGCCCGATGTGGAGACCCTGCGCGAGGTGCGCTTCCAGACACCTCTGCGCGTCTACTCGGCGGACCGAAAACTTATCGCCGAGTTCGGCGAGAAGCGCCGCACACCGATCGACTACGACGAAATACCCGAGGATTTCATCCACGCCCTGCAGGCTGCAGAGGATTCCCGCTTCTTCGAACACTTCGGCATCGACGTCAAGGGCCTGTTCCGTGCCGCGTTCCAGCTTGCCAGCACCGGGCAGATCCAGAGCGGCGGCTCCACCATCACCATGCAGGTCGCCAAGAACTTCTTCCTCACCCGCGAACGCACCTTCAGTCGCAAGTTCATGGAGATCCTGTTGGCACTGCGTATAGAGCAGGAGCTGAGCAAGCAGGAGATACTCGAGCTCTATATCAACAAGATCTACCTCGGCCATCGCGCGTACGGTATTCAGGCCGCCTCTACGGTATATTACGGCCGACCGATCAAAGACTTGAGCCTGGCGCAACTGGCGATGATCGCCGGATTGCCGAAAGCGCCCTCGGCCTACAACCCGATATCCAACCCCAGGCGCGCGCTGGAACGACGCGACTGGATCCTGGGCCGCATGCTGAGCCTCGGCTACATCGACCAGCCCCGTTACCAGGACGCGATTTCACGGCCCGTCACAGCCACCTACCACGGCAGCGACATCGAACTCCAGGCGCCCTATATCGCCGAGATGGTCCGTTCCGAGCTGTATGAGCAGTATGGCGAAGATCTCTACACCGAAGGACTGAGCGTCGTCACCACCCTCGACAGCCGACTGCAGAACAGCGCCTCCGCCGCACTGCGCAACGGCCTGCTCGCCTACAGCGAACGACACGGTTACCGCGGGCCGGAGCACCAGTACGATCTCGATGCAGTCGATGCCGAGGAGCGGACGGCGCTACTGAACGACACGTCCGCCTTTGGCGGACTGATCCCGGCACTGGTGACAAAAGTCGACGCAAACAGTGCCACCCTACTGACCAGGGAAGCAGGCGAGATCGAACTGAAATGGGAGGGCATGCGCTGGGCCGCCCCCTACAAGAGCGTCAACTATGCCGGTCCCGAGCCCAAGCGGGCGAGCGACATACTGGCCGTCGGCGACCTGGTCCGACTCGTCCACGTCCAGGAGGACTGGAAGCTGACCCAGATCCCCCGGGTACAGGGCGCCATCATCGCCCTTGATCCCCAGGACGGTGGCATTCTGGCGCTCAGCGGAGGCTTCAGCTTTGCGCTGAACAAGTTCAACCGCGCCATCCAGGCCTACCGCCAGCCCGGCTCCAATATCAAGCCCTTCCTCTACACCGCGGCACTCGAGTACGGCTTTACGCCCGCATCGATCATCAACGATGCCCCCGTGGTGTTCCACGACGTCAGCCTCGAGAGCAACTGGCGACCAGAGAACGACAACGGCACCTTCGGCGGTCCCACGCGGCTCAGGGAGGCGCTCTACCGCTCACGCAACCTGGTCTCCATTCGCCTGATGCGGGCCCTGGGCATCGACAAGGCGCGCGACTTTATTCTGAGATTCGGCTTCTCGCCCGAGCGACTGCCGCAGAACCTGTCACTGTCGCTGGGCAGTGCCGACGCCACACCGATGCAGGTCGTCACCGGCTATGCCGGCTTTGCCAACGGCGGCTTCAAGATCGCCCCCTATCTGATCGATCGTGTCGAGAGCGCCGAGGGGGAACTCATCTTCGAAGCAAGCCCGCTGAGCGCCTGCCCCGAATGCAGTTACGCGGCGGAGGGGACGGAGATCCCGGCCGACACCGAGACGCCACAGCAGGAGATGCTCACCGAGCGGAGCCGGACGGACGGCATCGCCCCGCGCATCATCACGCCGGAATCGGCGTTCCTGATCTACAACGTCATGCAGGATGTGATCAAACGGGGAACAGGGCGGCGCGCACTGGAGCTCAACCGCAACGACCTGGCCGGCAAGACCGGCACGACCAACGACCAGAAGGACGCCTGGTTCAGCGGCTTCAACCAGAAACTGGTCGCCACCGCCTGGGTCGGCTTCGACCAGCCGGCGCCGCTGGGACGACGGGAGTACGGCAGTAGTGCCGCCCTGCCGATCTGGATCGACTTCATGCGCGGTGCACTGGAAGGCACCCCGGAGAGCGCGCCAAGCGCCCCCAAGGGAGTGGTCAGCGCGCTGATCGACCCCGCCACCGGCAAGCTGGCCTACCCGGGCCAGAGCGATGCGATCCGGGAGTTCTTCCGTGCCGAGCAGTTACCGACGGAGCACGCCCAAAGCCCCGAGGAGCAACTGGCACCACCCACGACGGAGCAGATCTTCGGCCTTGGCGGCTGATCGACACCGAGCAAACCCCGCTCCTGCGCATCCATGCGCTCGCGGGATAAGTACATCCCTGTACAAAAAAACCAGCCGCATGGCTGGTTTTTTTGTGGCCGTTCAACGCATCAGAGCGGATAGTTCGTCGGCATCGGCAGGCGTGCAACGCCGGTATCGATCGCCGCCTGGGCAACCGCGTAGGAGATGGCGCCGAGCAGACGAGAGTCCGTGGCCTTGGGCAGGATATACTCGCGACCGAACTCGAGCGACTCCAGACCGTAGGCGTCAAGCACCTCCTGAGTCACCGGCTGCTTGGTCAGTTCCGCCAGCGCACGCACCGCGGCCGCCTTCATCTCCTCGTTGATCGCGGAGGCACGTACATCCAGCGCCCCGCGGAAGATGAACGGGAAGCCAAGCACGTTGTTGACCTGGTTCGGGTAGTCGGAACGACCGGTCGCCATGATCAGATCGGAGCGCGTAGCCTTGGCCAGGTCATAGGCGATCTCCGGATCGGGGTTGGAGCAGGCGAACACGATCGGATTATCCGCCATCTTCAGCAGATTCTCCGGCGACAGCAGGTTCGGGCCCGACAGACCGACGAACGCGTCGGCGCCTTCGATCGCCTGATCCAGGGTGCGCAGTTCGGTTTCGGTGGCAAACGCCGCCTTTTCCGGGGTCAGATCGTCACGGCCGGAGTGGATCACGCCCTTGCGATCGATCATGTAGATATTCTCGACCTTGGCACCCATGTTGATCAGCAGCTTCATGCACGCGCTGGCGGCAGCGCCGGCGCCCAGACAGACGATCTTCGCCTCTTCCAGCTTCTTGCCGGCCAGTTCGAGTGCGTTGATCATGCCGGCCGCCGTGACGATGGCGGTACCGTGCTGGTCGTCGTGGAACACCGGGATCTTGCAGCGCTCGATCAGCGCACGCTCGATCTCGAAGCACTCCGGCGCCTTGATATCTTCAAGGTTGATGCCGCCGAAGGTGTCGGCGATGCGGGCCACGGTATCGATGAAGGCCTGCGGGCTCTCGGCATCGACCTCGATATCGATGGAGTCGACACCGGCGAAACGCTTGAACAGAAGTGCCTTGCCTTCCATGACCGGCTTGGACGCCAGCGGGCCGAGATCGCCGAGGCCCAGGATCGCGCTTCCGTTGGAGATAACGGCAACCAGGTTACCCTTGCCGGTGTAGCGATAGGCCGCATCCGGATCCTTGGCGATTTCGCGAACGGGTTCCGCGACGCCGGGAGAGTATGCCAGAGAGAGGTCACGGGAAGTCTCAGCAGGGGTAGTCAGTTCTATGCTGATCTTACCTGGGCGAGGAAACTCGTGGTAATCGAGAGCCGCTTGTTTGAAGTCTTGAGACATGGTTGCTGTATCCATTAAGGTTGCATATGGAGAGCTTGCATCATATAGAAAGGCGATATAAGCGACAACCGCGGACCCCTCGGCGTCATCCGCCGATCAATTTCATATGACGCAGATCGCTGATCCCGATCAACCAGCGCTTGCGGCCGGGCTTGATATCGCGCCCCCGATCCACGACCCAGCCCCGCACCTCGACCTGTCGATGCGACAGGGAGAGAAGCCAAGCCTCGGATTCGCTACCGACCAGCCTGCGATCGACCCTCAGCACCAGATGATCGTCGACCTCCAGATAGTAGGCCCGCCGGACCGCATCCAGCTTCGTCACGCGGCCCGTCACCAGCGCGAAACCACCACGCTCCAGGTCGGCGGCAGAGCGCACCGGATCGGCCCGCCAAAGCCCCACCCGCTCCTGCCGCGCACGCCGCTCCGCGTCGAATAGACAATCACTCAGCCGCAGATCGGGCGGTATGGCGACCGCAAACCCCAACCCCTGCCGCACCAGCCGTTCGGACAACGAAGCGCCATCCACCGACAGATGCGCCAGCAGGCGTCCGTAGCGATCTCTCGACTCCATACCCTCGGTTACGCCCAGCGCCCGCCCCTGCGTCCACCGCTCGAGCGCTTGACGGGCCTGCCGCGCACCGGGCTGATCCGGACCACCGTCACGCCCCAACTCAGGCGTATTCACCCCGATCAGGCGCACCGAATTGCCGTCGACCAGACGCAGCGTATCGCCGTCGACCACACCGGCGACGTCCACTTTTCGCTCGACGGTCGGCAGCAGGCAATCGGCAAATGCCGGCAGAGCCGCCGACGACAGGGCAATAAAAAAGGCACCCCGATGGAGTGCCTTTCTCAGTCTCAGCGACATACGCGGCCGAATTACTTCTTCAGCGAGCGGGCGCCGAAACGCTTGTTGAAGCGGTCTACGCGGCCACCGGAGGTCGCTTCTTTCTGCTTACCGGTGTAGAACGGGTGGCACTGGCTGCAAACATCGACCAGCATCTCTGCTTCACCCAGGGTAGTGCGCGTGTTCATCACGTTACCGCAGGAACAGGTAACCTTGATCTCTTTGTATTCCGGATGGATACCAGCTTTCATGTCAAACCTCGAAATCGTTGTTTAATGTGCCGCCACCCGTAACGCCCAACCCGAGGGCCGGATAACGTCGAGCACCGCACGATCGACAGAAACAGCGTCGTAGCGACATGGCTGCTCTGTAGCTTATTCTGTATCACTAAGGACAAGGCCGGGCATTATACGTATGGCCGGCAGACCTAGCAAGCCGCCGCGGGAGTTTAATCGCCCGCCAAACTTACATAGACTAGGGCGCTGCGTCCTCCATGCCGATCGGAAACCGCCACGTGATATTGCGCATCGCCCTGCCGACACCCCTGCACCGGCTGTTCGACTACCGTCTGCCGCCGAGCATCCCGAACGCGACGCCGCGCCGAGGCTGCCGGGTACGGGTTCCGTTCGGAGCCCGCGAAATGATCGGCCTGATCGTCGACACGCCGGAGCAGAGCGACCTGCCACTGGCCAAGCTCAAGCCGGTTCACGAGATCCTCGACGACGAGCCGGTACTGGACTCGACCCTGTTCGAACTCGGCCTCTGGGCCGCACGCTACTACCAGCACCCGGTCGGCGATGCGCTGAGCCAGCTGTTGCCGGTCCTGCTTCGCCAGGGGCGCCCGACCGACTTCGCCCACGCCACGCTTTGGCGTGCCGCTGCAGATGCCGACTGCGACCGGCTCAGCAGTTCGGCCCATCGCCAGCGCGAACTGCTGCAGATCCTGATCGAGCACCCCCGGGGCATCAGCCCCGATGCGATCCGTGCCGAAGGCGGCCATACCCCGCTGCTGAAAACCCTGGCCGACAAGGGTCTGGCCGAAGCCTTCCAGAACCGACCCAAGGCCGAGCCGGCCGGCAGCGACGCACAACTGCTGCGCGAGCCGCCGCTGGCGCTGCACGACGAGCAGGCCGACGCGATGGAGCAGATCGCATCGGCGCAAGGCTTCACCCCCTTCCTTCTATATGGCGTCACCGGGTCGGGCAAGACCGAGATCTATCTGCAGGCGATCGAACAGACGCTCAAGGCGGGCAAGCAGGCGCTGGTCCTGGTCCCCGAGATCGGCCTGACGCCGCAGACGCTGGCCCGGTTCCGCAGCCGCTTTTGCGTGCCGATCCACGCCCTGCACTCGAATCTGAGCGATCGGGAGCGGCTGGATACCTGGCTGCACGCACGCGCCGGCAGCGCCCGCATCGTCATCGGCACCCGTTCGGCCGTGTTTACGCCGCTGCAGAACCCCGGCCTGATCATCGTCGACGAAGAGCATGACGGCTCGTTCAAGCAGCAGGACGGCTTCCGCTACCATGCCCGCGATCTGGCCGTGGTGCGCGCCAACCGCGAACAGATCCCGATCATTCTCGGCAGCGCCACGCCGGCGCTGGAGTCGCTGCATAACGCACGGAGCGGACGCTATGGGCTACTGAAACTGACCCGCCGCGCGGGCAATGCCAAGGCGCCGCGGTTCGAACTGCTCGACATCCGTCAACAGCCGCTCGATGCCGGGCTCTCGGACGAACTGATTCGGCGCATGCACCGACACCTCGCCGCCGGCACCCAGGTGATGCTGTTCCTCAACCGACGCGGCTTTTCGCCCTCGCTGATCTGCAACCAGTGCGGTGCCGTGGTCGACTGCACCCGCTGCGACGCGCACATGACGCTGCACCGCACCCCGCCCCACCTGCACTGCCACCACTGCGACCGCCAGACCCCGATTCCACGCCTGTGCGCCCACTGCGGCAGCCATGAACTGCGCCCGCTCGGCATCGGCACCGAACGTGCCGAAGACGCGCTCAAGCGCCACTTTCCGGACACCCCGATCCTGCGTGTGGACCGGGACAGCACGGCACGCAAAAGCGCGCTGGAGCGGATCATGGCCCAGGTCCACAGCGGCGAGCCCTGCATCCTGATCGGCACCCAGATGCTGGCCAAGGGGCACCACTTCCCGCGCGTGACGCTGGTCGCCATCCTCGATGCGGATGCCGGGCTGTTCAGCGCCGACTTCCGCGGCATGGAGCGTACCGCGCAACTGATCCTCCAGGTCGCCGGACGCGCCGGACGCGCCGACCACCCCGGCGAGGTGGTGCTGCAGACCCTGCACGCCGAACATCCGATGCTGCAGACACTGATCGGCAGCGACTACCTGAACTTCGCCGCCCAGGAGATGAACCTGCGCCACGGCGCCGCCCTGCCCCCCTTTGCCCACCACGCCCTGGTGCGCGGCGAGGCCACCCGTCAGGGCTGGGCGGAACAGTTCCTGCGCGAGTTGAACAGCCAGACCTGCAGTGTCTCGCCGCTGCCGGAAGGGATACAGGTGATCGGCCCCTTCCCCTCGCCGATGGAGAAGCGCGGCGGTCTGTTTCGCGCCCAGCTGTTGATCGCCGCACGCGAGCGCGGCACGCTGCACCGCCTGCTGGAGACCTTGATCCAGCAGGCCCAGCTCCACCCGCAGGGGCGCCGCGTGCGCTGGACCGTGGATGTGGATCCGATCGACAACTACTGAGCACCACGGCGCAATCGATGGTTTCCGCCACGGCCTGAGCTGCTCACGACGCGGCAACAAGAGGGCGCCTCTCGCCATCATCGGGTTGGCAATTCACCCACCCAAAACGATATAATGCCCGGTTTCTCGGGGCCGCCATCCGGTTTGAGCCGCCGGCTCCCGGGCCCGAATACACACTCACCCCCCAGGGTACGTTGATGAAAGAAGTTATCGCACAGCTGATCGACACTGCGCTCAAGACACTGGTCGCCGAAGGCACCCTGCCCGACGGCATCCGGCCGAACATCATGGTGGAGAACACCCGCGACAAGGCGCACGGCGACTTCGCCAGCAATATCGCCCTGACCCTGGCCAAGCAGGCGCGCTGCAATCCTCGTGAACTCGCGCAAAGGTTGTGCGCCGCCCTGCCCGCCTCCGACAGCGTCGACAAGACCGAGATCGCCGGGCCCGGCTTCATCAACTTCTTCATCACCCAGGCCTCGGCCTACTCCGTGATCGGCCGAATCCTCGAGCAGGGCGAACAGTTCGGTCGTGCCGCAGCCAACAGCGGTCCGCGGGTCCAGGTCGAATTCGTCTCCGCCAACCCGACCGGCCCGCTGCACGTCGGCCACGGCCGCGGCGCCGCCTACGGCGCCACCGTATCCGACCTGCTCGAAGCCGCCGGTGTGCAGGTCGAGCGCGAGTACTACGTCAACGATGCCGGGCGGCAGATGAACATCCTCGCGGTCAGCGTCTGGCTGCGCTATCTGGAACTGCTCGACGGCGAACTGAGCTTCCCGGCCAACGGCTATCAGGGTCACTACATCCGCGATATCGCGCATGATCTGAACAAGACCTATGGCGACCGCTTCCAGCGTCCGGTCACCGAGCTGTATGCCGACATCACCCCGGACGAACCCGCCGGCGGCGACAAGGAGCAGCATATCGATGCCCTGATCGAGCGCGCCCAGGCGATGCTCGGCGAGGACTACACGCTGGTGTTCGATGCCGGTCTCGACTCCATCCTCAGCGATATCCGCGAGGATCTGGGCGAGTTCGGCGCCGACTACCAGGTCTGGTTCTCCGAGCGCTCGCTGACCAGCAACGGCGACGTGGACAAGGCACTGCAGGCGCTGCAGGAGAAGGGCCACCTGTACGAGAAGGAGGGCAACCTCTGGTTCCGCTCCACCGCCTTCGGCGACGACAAGGACCGCGTGGTCAAGCGCGCCAACGGCCAGACCACCTACTTCGCCTCCGATATCGCCTACCACATGAACAAGTTCGAGCGCGGCTTCGATCAGGTGGTGAACATCTGGGGCGCCGACCACCACGGCTATATCATCCGCGTCAAGGCGGCGATCCAGGCGCTGGGCTACGACCCCGAGCGACTGATCGTCAAGCTGGTGCAGTTCGCCATCCTCTACCGCGGCGGCGAGCGGGTGCAGATGTCGACCCGTTCCGGCTCCTTCGTCACCCTGCGCGAGTTGCGCGAAGAGGTCGGCGCCGATGCCTGCCGTTTCTTCTATGTGACCCGCAAGGCGGACCAGCACATGGATTTCGACCTGGACCTGGCCAAGTCCGAATCCAAGGACAACCCGGTCTACTATATTCAGTATGCCCATGCCCGCGTCTGCTCGGTGCTGCGCAAGCTCGAGACGCAGGGGATGGCCTGGCTGCCGGACGCGGGGCTGAAGAACCTGACCCGCCTCGATACCGAAGCGGAGAAGGATCTGGTGACCACGCTCGGCAAGTACCCGGAACTGCTGCAGAACGCGGCGCTCAACTACGAGCCGCACCTGCTGGCGAACTACCTGCGCGACCTTGCCGGGGACTTCCACACCTACTACAACGCGCACAAGATGTTGATCGACGATGCCGAGCTGCGTAACGCCCGCCTGACCCTGAGCGCCGCCGTGCGCCAGGTGCTGGCCAACGGCCTGACCCTGCTCGGCGTCAGCGCACCGGAGCAGATGTAAACCGCCATGGCCAGACAGGATTACGCACAGAAACGTCGCAGCGGCGGCTCGGCAAGCCGCAAGTCACCGCCCAGGAAGCCGTCGGCACCGCCGCCGCGCCGGCCCTGGGGACTGGCGCTGATCTCCCTGGCCGCGCTGGGCGGTCTCGGCGTGCTTATCTACCTGCTGATCCAGACCCCTGGCGGCGCCCCGGCGGCCAAGCCGCTGCCGGTCGCGCCGGTGGCCAAGATCGACAAGCCTGCGCCCGCCAAACCGGCCGCCACGCCCGAGCCGGCGCCCGCCGCCGATGCCGGCAAGAGCGGCGAGCGCTTCGAGTTCTACGACATGCTGCCCAAGAGCAGGGTGGAAACGCCGGTGGTGTCGGCCTACAAGTCGACCCCGAAGACAGCCAAGCTGGAGAGCAGGATCCTGCTACAGGCGGGCTCGTTCCGCAACGCCACCGATGCCGAGCAGATGCGGGCGCAGATGATTCTGGCCGGCCTGCCCAACGTCAACACCAGCCGTACCGAGGGCAGCAACGGCATCTGGTACCGGGTACGCACCGGCCCCTTCGACACCCGTGCCGAAGTCAACCAGGCCACCAACAAGCTGTATGCGCTGAATATCCATCCGCTGGAGATCCGCGCCGATTAGGCGCGCCCCCCCCCGTGAAATACCGCCCCGCGCATCCAGATCTGTAGCCAATACCCACTGGCAAACAGGGAACCCTCTGTCATGACAACCATCGTATCCGTTCGCCGCGGCGACCAGGTCGTCGTCGGCGGCGACGGCCAGGTGTCGCTCGGCAACACCGTAATGAAAGGCAGCGCACGCAAGGTAAATGTACTGGCCAAGCATCAGGTCATCACCGGTTTCGCGGGCAGCACTGCCGATGCCATCACCCTGCGCGACCTGTTCGAACAGCAGCTCGACAAGCATCAGGGCAACATCCTCACCGCCGTGATCCAGCTCGCCCGCGAATGGCGCTCCGACCGCGTGCTGCGCCGCCTCGAAGCGCTGATGCTGGTGGCCAACAAGGACAAGACCTTCCTGATCTCCGGCAGCGGCGACATCATCGAACCGGAGGACGGCGTCATCGCCATCGGCTCCGGCGGCAACTACGCCCTTGCCGCGGCCCGCGCCCTGGTCGACAACACCGACCTCGGTGCCCGCGACATCGTCGAGAAGAGCCTGCACATCGCCGCCGGCATCTGCGTCTTCACCAACGACAACCTGACCATCGAACAGCTCGCAGCGGCCGGCTGAGGAGAGATCCATGTCCAACATGACCCCACGCGAAATCGTATCCGAGCTGAACCGGCATATCGTCGGCCAGGACGAAGCCAAACGCTCGGTGGCGATCGCCCTGCGCAACCGCTGGCGCCGCATGCAGCTCGACGAGGAGCTGCGTGTCGAAGTGACGCCGAAGAACATTCTGATGATCGGTCCCACCGGGGTCGGCAAGACCGAGATCGCCCGCCGCCTGGCCAAGCTGGCCAATGCGCCGTTCATCAAGGTCGAAGCGACCAAGTTCACCGAAGTGGGCTACGTCGGCCGCGATGTGGAGACCATCATCCGCGATCTGGTCGAGATGTCGATCAAGATGGTGCGCGAGCAGGCGATGGAGAAGCACCGCTTCCGCGCCGAGGAGCTGGCCGAGGATCGCATTCTCGACGCCCTGCTGCCGCAGGCACGCAGCACCGGTTTCGACAGCGAGGCACCGAGCAAGAGCGACTCCGCCACCCGCCAGATCTTCCGCAAGAAGCTGCGCGAAGGGCAGCTCGACGACAAGGAGATCGAGATCGAGGTGGCCCAGCCCCAGGTCGGCGTCGAGATCATGTCGCCGCCCGGCATGGAGGAGATGACCAACCAGTTGCAGAGCCTGTTCTCCAACCTCGGCCAGGGGCGCAAGCAGAGCCGCCGGATCAAGGTCAAGGAGGCGTTCAAGCTGCTCACCGACGAGGAGGCGGCGGGTCTGGTCAAGGAGGAGGAGATCAAGCAGCAGGCGGTGGAGCGTGTCGAACAGAACGGCATCGTCTTCCTCGACGAGATCGACAAGGTGTGCAAGCGTGCCGAGAGCGGCGGTGCCGACGTCTCCCGCGAGGGGGTACAGCGCGACCTGCTGCCGCTGATCGAGGGCTGCAGCGTCAGCACCAAGTACGGCATGGTCCGTACCGACCATATCCTGTTCATCGCCTCCGGCGCCTTCCACCTGGCGCGCCCGTCCGACCTGATTCCGGAGCTGCAGGGACGACTGCCGATCCGGGTCGAGCTGCAGGCGCTGACACCGGAGGATTTCCGCCGCATCCTGACCGAGCCGAAGGCGTCGCTGACCGAGCAGTACCGCGCCCTGCTGGCCACCGAAGGGGTGGATATCGCGTTCACCGAGGAGGGCATCGCCCGTCTGGCGGAGCTGGCCTACCAGGTCAACGAGACCACCGAGAACATCGGCGCTCGCCGTCTGCACACGATGATGGAGCGCCTGCTGGAGGATCTCTCCTACTCGGCGGCCGACCGCAGCGGCGACACCATCAGCATCGACAAGGCGTATGTCGATTCCCAGCTCGGCGACGTCAGCCGAGACGAGGATCTGAGCCACTATATCCTTTAACCCGTCGTCACCGGCGCACCGGCATCCTGCCCGGTGTGCCGTCGACCACGAGGAGCGCAGCATGAACGAGGTACCCCCGCCGAGCGATATTCGCCTGCATCTGAAATCCCGCACCCTGGAGCTGGTCTACGACGACGGCAGTTTCGAACTGACCGCCGAGTTCCTGCGCGTGCACTCGCCGTCGGCGGAGGTGCGCGGCCACGGCATCGGCCAGGGGGTGCTGCAGCACGGCAAGAAGCATGTCGGTATCAAGGGCGTCGAGCCGACCGGCAACTATGCGCTGAAGATCATTTTCGACGACGGCCACGACTCCGGGCTCTACACCTGGGAGTATCTGTACGACCTGGCGCATGATCGCGATGCCTACTGGCAGCGCTACCTGGCCGAACTCGAAGCCGCCGGCAAGAGTCGCGACGACGGGCTGATTGCGCGGGGGTGACCCTCTCCGAACAGGACAAGCCCCCTGCCGGGCGCTACAATGCCATCAACTTTCCACTTGGCAATTGAGCGGACGATGAGCGAGAAGAAGCAGGACACCACCCATTTCGGCTATCAGGAAGTACCCGTCGAGGACAAGGTGAAACGGGTCGCCGACGTATTCCACTCCGTCGCGGGGAAATACGACCTGATGAACGACCTGATGTCCGGCGGCGTTCACCGGCTGTGGAAGCGCCTCACCATCGAACAGAGCGGCGCCCGCGCCGGTATGCAGGTGCTCGATATCGCCGGCGGCACCGGCGACCTGACCAAGAAGTTCTCCCGCATCGTCGGCCCCACCGGCAAGGTCGTGCTGGCCGATATCAACGACTCCATGCTCAAGGTGGGCCGCGACAAGCTGATCAACGCCGGTGCCGCCGGCAACATCGAATATGTCCAGGCCAATGCCGAGTGCCTGCCGTTCGCCGACAACAGCTTCGACATCATCACCATCGCCTTCGGCCTGCGCAATGTCACCGACAAGGACGCCGCGCTGCGCTCCATGAACCGCGTGCTCAAGCCGGGCGGCAAGCTGATGGTGCTGGAGTTCTCCAAGACCGACAATCCGCTGCTGACCAAGGCCTACGACTTCTACTCCTTCAACATCCTGCCGCAGATGGGCAAGCTGATCGCCAACGACGCCGACAGCTACCGCTACCTGGCCGAATCGATCCGTATGCACCCGGACCAGGAGACACTGAAGCAGATGATGGCCGATGCCGGGTTCGTCAACTGCCGCTACCAGAACATGACCGGCGGTGTGGTCGCCCTGCACACCGGTATCAAGCCCTGACAGGGAGGCCCGCCATGCCGTTGCAGATGCTCAGTGCCGGCCTGCTCTCGCTCGCGGAGCAGAGCCTGAACCGGGTCCTGAACCAGGATCCGGTGACTCTGGACCGCCTCGGCGAACTGGGCGGCAAGGTGGTCGCGATCGAAGCCTCCGCCCCGGCGTTCAAGCTCTACCTGCTGCCTCACTCCGAAGGGATCGACCTGCTCGGCCACTACGGCGGCGAGCCCGACGTCAGGCTGAGCGGCACGGCGCTGTCGCTGGCCCGTCTGCCGATCGCCGGCAACGAGGTACTGTTCGGCAAAGGAGTCGGGCTGCAGGGCGACGCCACTCTCGCGCACCGATTGCAGGCGATCCTCGCCGACACCCGGATCGACTGGGAGGCCTGGCTCGGCGACCTGCTCGGCGATGCCGCCGGACACGAGGTCGCCCGCGTCCTGCGCGCACTGGGCGGCTACAGCCGCGACACCGCTCGGTCGCTGCTGCTCGATACACGCGAGTATCTGCAGGAGGAGGCGCAACTGCTGCCGACCCGCGTCGAGATCGACATCTTCCTCGACGAGGTGGACGAACTGCGCGAGGCGGCGGATCGACTGGAAGCGCGCATCAACCGCCTTTGATCAGAAAGGCTTGACCACGACAAAGATAAGTATCGGCACAAAAATCAGCAGCGGCAGCTCGTTGTAGAGCCGGAAATAGCGCCCGCTCTGCTTCAGCTCCCCCCGCTGCATCTGCTTCAGATAGGCCCGGCACCAGAGGTGGTAACCGATCAGCAGCGCCACGAACAGCAGCTTGGCGTGCACCCAGCCGCCGGTGCCGCGCCACCAGCCCAGCCAGAGCCAGAGCCCGAAACCCAGGGTAAACAGCGCCATGACGGTCATGAAACCGTACAGCTTGCGCGCCATGATCTCGAGCCGGGTCACATCCTGACCTGCCGCACGCCCCTCGACGTAGTGCACGAAAATACGCGGCAGGTAGAAAATCCCCGCCATCCAGCTGGTCATCGCCAATATATGCAGCACCTTGACC
>Ga0214472_10003137_pt1 | contig 17551 bp, 17 predicted proteins | sample RVTome_6_FD_207662 | JGI IMG/M metagenome (GOLD analysis project Ga0214472, IMG submission 207662) | Soil microbial communities from uranium-contaminated site in the Upper Colorado River Basin, Wyoming, United States - RVT140D175 | ecosystem: Environmental > Terrestrial > Soil > Contaminated >... | reverse complement strand
ATCGGCAAAAGAACCGCCCTCAGGCACCTTGATCGCACTGTGTTTCTGGTTGGCGTATTTGTCCGACACATACTTCACGAACAACAAGGTGAGGATGTAGTTCTTGTACTGCGAGGCATCCATGCCGCCGCGTAATTCATCGCAGCTAGCCCAGAGGGAGGAGTAGAGTTCGGTTTTTTTGATGGCCATAAATTCAATGATCTATTGTTTGACAGAAAAAGTGTTGCCATCCGGGATGACACCCGGGATAGCAACGCCGTTCATCCGGCACCCTCGGTGCGGTGCATTGGTCAACCGGACCGAGTCCCGGATCGACATATACCGGATCGTCGGCCAGATTCCAACCAACATCCTTGATCTGCGCGTCGATCACGACGCGGAAGAAGGCTTCCTTGTTTCCGGCAGGCGGCGTCATTTGTTTTCCTTCTTGCCACTCATCGCGTATTTATCATCCTGGCTCGTTTGGTTACGCCATCCAGTATTTGACCGGAGGTTGACTCCGGCATGCCAATATCGGCCGCCAGGGCGGCCGCTTCGGTTATCGCATCATCCATCTGCGCAGCCAGACTGGAGAAGATATCATCCATGTCCTGCTTGCGCAGTCCGGCTTTCTGGCCCGTCTGGTAAAAATGCCGGAGCTGAATCTGCTTCAGACGATAATAGCTTTTGTCCCCCACGGCCATGGCCAGCTTGACCTTCTGAACCGGGAATTCCGGATAGGGTGAGGCAGACATCACGTCATAAAGTGGCGTTAGGCGGTAACCGCCTGGCGTGATAAATATGGAGAAATTCTTCGCATGTCCGTCGATGGCAGCCAGCAGCCAGAACACAATCTGCGCCTTCATAAAGGCCAGGCGATCTTCATGCGGGGCGACCGCGCCATTCAGGAATTCCAGCACACCGATGATGCCGGGGCCGCCATCGCTTTGATATTTCCGCGCAGGTGGAACACCCAGCGCCTGACAGATATCCTCCTGCGGCAGCCGGTAGAGCACGCCATCTTGCCAAACCCGATCAAAACGTTCCACGACAATCACGGGCTTGCCATCAAACATCAGCACCTCGGCATTGGCCGTCTCAAGACCCAGGGCACGGCACACTGTCAGGCAAAACCATTCGTTCCAGGGTGTATCGGAAAAGTCGGCACCATTCGGACCTTCCTTCATGGCAGGTTTGAAGATATGCGAAGTTGGTGTCGGCCCGAGCGGTAGCTGCCATCCGCCTGTATCAGAATGATCACATATATATAGGAAGGCCGTCTTTTCCTGTACCCCCGCAATCGAGATACGAAAGTCATCATCATCGGCATGGATGCCGAGGGGGTTAGTTCCCAGGGTGGCGATTCGGGTAGCGATTTCATCGTCACTGACTGGCCTGTATTCCATTTTTGTTGGATCGCCAGGTTCAAGACCTTCGGGTACAAATCGCAATGCCCCCACGCAATCTCGCCCGATGACGGCCAGGAGATCAAATATACCGGCGCTTTCGGCATGCTCGCGCGCTGCGATTTTTTCCCTTACGGTACGGTCATCGGGTAACAGGCCGTCAAAGTAGCTGGCCGCGCCCTCCCCTGACCAGACACGATCCGACAGCGGCATGGACAGGGAAATGGGGAATGCACGTTCCGACGATAGCCAGTCGGGTTCATAGCGAAACGATGTGGCACCACCTGGCGTTCGGGAATAGCTGCCGACCTTACTTGAACCGACATACACATCCAGCACGCGTTTTTGTCGTTTACGTCCCACTCTAATACTCCGTGGGTTCGAACCCGGTTTTCCGGCGTGAGACAATGGACAGATCCAGATCCAGAGCTGCCAACACCCGGATCACAGTATCGAGCCTGGCCGTGGTCGCGCCGGTCTCAAGCTCTGAGACCAGGGCCTGGCGGATGGACGCTTTCCGAGCAACATCGACCTGCCGCCAGTTCTTGTCCTTGCGTGCCAGGCGTATTGCCGCGCCAAGATCTTTGTTGCTGCGTATGATCTTTCCCATTACCCCTCACCCTGTCTATACGACCTACCGTATAAAAGACATATATACGCTATGCCGGATAATGTCAATAAATACGATATAGCAGATATTTCGTTGATATACGATAGACCGTATATATTTAGCTATTTATCTGTTCAGATTGGATGCCGAAACACGTAGCCTGCGCCCTCCCCCGGCTTAAACTTCCACAACCAAACCAGGCTGGAAATCCGGGTTCAGTTCCACCGGCGAATAGCCGCGCGGGTTGCAGACCACCCGCGTCTCGTAGATCTCGTAATCAAACGAGTCATGCGTGTGGCCGTGGATCCACAGTGCTGCCCGGTTACCATCCATGAGATTTTCCAGATTGCTGGCAAAGGCCGGGGTCAGCAGGTTGCGCGCATACCGCGGATGCACCGATTGGGATGAAGGGGCATGGTGGGTCACTACCACAGTTTTGCCGGCAAAGGGTTCGGCCAGCATGACAGCCAGCCAGTCCCGGCTGGCTTCGTGCAACTTGATGGCATCCTCAGGCGTGAAGGGCTGGCCATGGTTCTGGATAATGGAGAAATCCGTCATCTGCTGCCGTGCTGTTTGCATAGCAAAGAACTTGTCTACCTCACCGAACAGGGCGAAGTCGGTCCACAGGATGCTTCCGAGAAATCGTACACCGTCGATGACAACACGATCATCGTTCAGCACATGAATGTTATCGGGTGCTTCTAACTTCAGTTCTTCAATCAGCGCAATGTCGTGATGGTAGAACTCGTGATTACCCGGCACATAGATCACGGATCTATCCGGGTACCGGGTCTCTGCCCAACGCAGACCTTCCACCCCGACACCAATATCACCCGCCAGGACCACGACGTCGGCATCGGTTGCCGGCGGCACGAAGTCTTCGAACTCGATGTGCAGATCATTGAGGATATGAAGTTTCATACACTGCTGTCTCGTTAACTTTATATCTGTCTTGCCGGTGCATGTCGGCCTGCCTGCAGCAAGCATGCACCCAGTGAGTCGTGAACCTCTGGATTCCGGCATTCGCCGGAATGACGGAAGCGGTTGCTAACATTTCATGTCTCAAATCCAAATAACACGCTATATATTTTGAGATACAACCAGTTACAACATGACAGCGTCTGTTAACTGGATAGCAGTGATAATCACTCTTTATTGCTCTAAGTGCCCCCCCCAGTTTAACGGACACACCTCTGAGAGACTCAAGTCTCTGATTAAAAGTGTCCGTTAAACCGGGGGAGGTTTATATTCACGAGCACATTAGAAGCATCATTCTATATTCTGGATCTGCTCGCGCATCTGTTCGATCAGCACTTTCAGCTCGACCGATGCCTGCGTGGTTTTGATGTCTACCGACTTCGAGCCCAGGGTGTTGGCTTCGCGATTGAGTTCCTGCATTAAAAAATCCAGGCGCCGGCCCACCGCTTCGTCTCGTTCCAGCACCAGGGCCAGTTCTTTGAGGTGGCTTTCGAGGCGATCGATTTCTTCATCGACATCCATTTTTTGCGCGAGATAGACCAGTTCCTGCTCCAGCCGCTCCATGTCTGGCTCGGCTTTCAGTTCCTGCAAACGCGCCAGTAGTTTTTCACGATACGCCTGTCGTATTTCGGGCAACTGGCTGCGCACCGCTGTGACCTGGTCCTGCATACCAGTACAACGCTGCTGTACTATTTCGCGCAGGCGTTCACCTTCGCGCTCGCGGTTTTCGATCAGCTCAGTGAGCGCAGTTTCGAGCAGGGCTTCGCTGGCATCGAATATCGGTTTCATGTCCTGCGCGGTTTCTCTGATTACGCCCGGCCATTTGAGAAAATCGATCGCGTTCACTTCTGATGGCTGGTGCAGAATATCGTTGAGCTGCTGACATACTTTGGCGAGTGATCGGGAAAACTCCTGATTAATTTCGATCCCCGAAGCCATCACTATTTCAGGCTTGAAGCGCAGATTACATTCGACCTTGCCGCGGCCCAGGCGCGCATTGACGATTTCACGATAGCGCGCTTCGTTACTGCGCATTTCTTCTGGTATGCGCAGGCTGATCTCCAGATAGCGGTGATTCACCGTGCGCAGTTCCCAGGTGAGTGTGCCGAGTTCGTCTTTGGACTGACAGCGCGCGAATCCAGTCATACTTTTTATCATGCAATGCTCCTCAATGGCCGGCCCCGGCCCTTCCTGCCGCGGCCGGGGGCGACGGGAGTTGGCTGGTGTAAGCGGTTTTTCATTCTAGCAGAGAGCTTTGCACGAATGAGATTTTCGTTCTCAGACAAGGCAAAAATGCGCGCAGAGGCGCAGTTTACCCGTAGTAAATGAGCATTCGAGCACATTTTTAACGCCGTATGAGGGCAAAAGATCGCTCGTGCAAAGTTCTCTAGCAGCTATCCGCGCACGGCAGGCAAGGCAAGCGTGGCCCGGCCATGTATAATGCGCGCCTGATAATGAGGAAATAGCATGAGACCCAGCAATCGCGCCGCCGATGAAATGCGTAAAGTTGTGTTCACCCGCAACTACACCAAACACGCCGAAGGTTCGGTGCTCGTCGAGTTCGGCGACACCAGGGTCATCTGCACTGCCTCGGTCGAGAACCGGGTCCCCGGGTTCCTGCGCGGCAAGGGCCAGGGCTGGGTCACGGCTGAATACGGCATGTTGCCGCGCGCCACCGGCAGCCGCACGGACCGTGAAGCTGCCCGGGGCAAACAGGGGGGTCGCACCATGGAGATCCAGCGCCTGATCGGTCGCTCCTTGCGCGCCGCCATCGACCTCGAAGCGCTGGGCGAGAACACCATCAATCTTGACTGTGATGTTATCCAGGCCGATGGTGGCACCCGCACCGCGAGTATTTCCGGTGCCTGGGTAGCGCTGCACGATGCGGTACAGCACATGATGAAAAAAGGCCTGGTGAAAAAAAACCCGCTGTATCATCAGATCGCATCGGTATCGGTCGGCATTTATAATGGCACGCCGGTACTCGATCTTGATTACGCCGAAGATTCGAACGCCGAAACCGATATGAACGTGGTGATGAACAGCCACAACGCCTTCATTGAAGTCCAGGGCACTGCTGAAGGCCACGCGTTTAACGCCGCTGAACTCAATGCTATGTTAGCGCTGGCACAGAGTGGTATCGAAACCTTGTTTGCCCACCAGCTCGCGGCGATTGAAAACTGACAGGTGCACACCGATGCCAGCAGACTTTAAAAAAATCGTCCTCGCCAGCGGCAATGCCGGCAAGGTTCGCGAAATCAACAAACTGTTCGCCGACAGCGGCGTCGAAGTCGTCCCCCAGTCTGACTACAATGTGCCCGACATTGCCGAGACTGGTACCACCTTTGTTGAAAACGCTATCATCAAAGCACGTCATGCGGCACAGCTCACCGGACTGCCGGCGATTGCCGATGATTCCGGCATCGAAGTCGATGCGCTGGGTGCGCGCCCGGGCGTGTATTCTGCGCGCTATGCAGGTGAAAACGCATCCGATTCTGATAACAACAGCAAAATGCTGGCCGAACTCAAGGGCCTGCCGAACTCGGAACGCACAACACGCTATCAGTGCATTCTGGTGTTCATGCGCAATGCTAGCGACCCGGTGCCGATCATCACCCAGGGTAGCTGGGAAGGCTATATTACGCAGGAAGCGCGCGGTGAAGGCGGCTTCGGTTACGATCCGATTTTTTTTGTTCCGACCCATCATTGCACGGGCGGCGAACTGGCGCTGGAAGTGAAAAACACTATCAGCCATCGCGCCCAGGCACTCGAAGCGATGCTCGATGAACTCAGACGCCATCATTACATCGACTGAACACTGCGAAGTTCTGCTTTGCGGCGAGATCGCACCGGATGCACTGCAAAGGGTATTGACGCGCTACGGTCTGGACGTTTGCAAGATCGAAAACACTGCCGAGATCCCCGGCAGTTTCTGGCAGGCACCGGAAGCCGGTCTGATTCAGAACCGTCTCTATGTTCGCAGCGACACGCCGGTGCATTCCGCGCTGCACGAAGCCTGTCATTACATCTGTATGGACCAGCAGCGTCGCGATGCGGTGCACACCGATGCGGGTGGCGGTTATGCTGAAGAAGACGCGGTCTGCTATTTGCAAACTCTGCTCGCCGAGCAAATTCCCGAAATGTTATCGAGCCGCATGTTCAGCGACATGGATGCCTGGGGTTATAGTTTCAGGCTGGGCTCGGCGCGCGCATGGTTCGAGCAGGATGCTGAAGATGCGCTGCACTGGCTGATCCAGCACCAGCTCATCGACTCTGCGCACAGGCCTGCTGGCAAACTTCGAATCGATTGAACTTCCTCATATCTCTCCTATACTGCTAAGAATCAATGAGCCTTCGGGTTCATCTGAAGTTTAATATTCCAATATTGCCAGGGAGTACACGATGGATAGTCCGCAGAGCGGCCGCACGATACAGTTTCAGTTCAATGGAAAAGCAGGTGAGTATTTCAAGATCTGGATAGTCAACATAGCGCTTTCGATCATTACCCTGGGCATTTACTCGCCCTGGGCCAAGGTCAGGACCAAACGCTATTTCTACGGCAACACCACACTGGATGGTTCGAGTTTTGATTATCTGGGCGACCCGCTGCTGATTCTCAAAGGCCGCATGCTGGTATTCGCAGTCATCCTGGTGTATGCGGTGACCACACAGTATATTCCTCTGCTTGAATTCGCATTTCTGATTCTCTATATGATCGCGTTGCCGTGGATGGTGATCAAATCCATGCAGTTCAACACTCGCAATTCAGCTTATCGTAATATTCGTTTTAATTTTGACGGCAAACTCGGCGAAGCTGCGTTTATCTTTATCGGCCTGTCAATTTTCACCATGCTGACACTCGGTCTGGCAATGCCCTATCTGATCAAACGCTTCAAACAGTTTACGGTCGAACACAGTTATTTTGGTACCTCAAAATTTGACTTCCATGCAAGCGGTGGCAGTTTTTACATGATCTACTTCAAAGCCCTGGCGATACCTTTTATTATCGGCATCCTGGCGGCGATAGCGATCCCTGCCTACCAGGGTTATGTGAATACCGCCAAACAGATGCAAAACCCGCAGCAATTTGAAATGCCACAACAGCAAACACCGCCAGACACTGAAGACGCACCGGTAACGGATCCTGAATCCGCACGCCCCAATAACGGCTGCAACCCTGCCGCGCCTCCGGGCCGGTGTCCATCGCAAACCGGCAACGGCGAAGCCAGTGCCCTGGGCGCCCTGGTCAGCTTTCTGGTGCTCGCTTTCTATCTTCTGCTCGGCGTCTACATCCGCACCCGAACCGACAATCTGGTGCTCAACAATGCCAGTCTGAGTACACACCAGCTGGAAAGTACGCTGCGGGTACGCGATATGTTTTTTATTTATTTAACCAATATTATCGCCGCCCTGCTCAGTCTGGGGTTGCTCATCCCCTGGGCCAGGATCCGTCTCACGCGCTACCGACTGGCCCATACCGCGCTCATTGCCCACGGCGAACTCAGCGGTTTTGTTGCTGACGAACTGGAAGCCGTCTCGGCCACGGGTGGTGAATTTACCTCGGCCTTCGATGTCGATCTTGGCTTCTAGTCGCGTGCTGTCGCGTTGATGAAAACCCGCGCCATTTATTATGATGGCAGCACATCAGACGCCAGCGAGATCGAACTGGTGTTCAATGATGATGGCAGCCTGCAGCTGCTGCGGCCCGGGTGGGGCGCATCGCATCTATTGGCTGATGTTAAATTCAGCTCGCGCCTCGGCAACACCCCTCGCGTGCTGACCCTGCCGGACGGCAGCACCTGTCATATTGCCGACAACGACATGGTCGATGCTTTTCTCAGGCAACATAAAACCGCAAGAACCGCATCGCTGATCCACGCACTGGAAACACGTCTGGTATATGTGCTGGCAGCGGTGCTGTTCACCGTCATTTTCAGCTGGGGCATGGTGACCTACGGCATTCCCGCGATGGCAACGAAAATCGCTTACAACCTGCCTGACAAGGTCGATCGCGCACTCGGCAAGGGCACGCTGGAAACCCTGGATAAAATTGCCTTTGAACCTTCGACGCTAGATGAGGAAACTAAAACACGTTTGCTGCAGCGCTTTGCAGACATGAAACAGGATATTGCGAACAGCGAAGATTACCGGCTGGAATTTCGCGACAGCGAAAAAATCGGCGCCAATGCTTTTGCCCTGCCTTCGGGCATCATCGTGGTGACGGACGGCCTGGTCGAGATCAGCGAAAACGATGATGAAATTGTGGCGATACTGGCCCACGAAATCGGCCACCTGGTGCACCGACATTCGGTGCGCATGGCAATGCAGAACTCGGCGGTCGCAGTTTTGATCGCTGCGATTACCGGAGACCCGTTTTCGACTTCGTCGCTGGTGGTGGCATTGCCGACGGTGCTGGTCAATTCCAAATATTCGCGCGAGTTTGAAACCGAGGCCGACGATTACGCGCGACTGTACATGCGCGACAATAATATGGACACGAAAGCATTCGCCAGCATTCTGGAACGCATCACCGGCTCGGAAAAAGCAACCGGACTTGAATCCTATTTGTCCTCACACCCCGGCACTGCAGAACGCGTGCAGCGCTTCAGATAAAACTTCATTTCGCACATAGTTAAATTTTTAAAATAAAAAAGCCCTCCGAAGAGGGCCTTGAACTTGCACAATGAAACTAAATGAAATTATCAGGGTGCCTGCAGCACAGTATTATCCACCGTCAGAGCAGTACCACCACTACCCAGGAAAGAAGCTGCCTCTGTTTGCATTTCCGTAGTCACCGCCGAACTCGGAGCGGGATCCAGTAATGAACTGTGAGTACCAGCTATGTATTTGGTAGTCACCAGCAATTTTCCACCTGGCGGTATTGTTGCATTAACCTGAGTTAAACCGAGCAGTGCGAGCTGCGGTTCTGTACCCGCCAGCGGCGCAGGAATTGTGCCACTGGTGTCATTGGCATCCGGCACCGTGTTGGGCACGACCAGATCGGACAAATTACCTAGCACCGAATCGCCCACTACTTCGAAGAACAGCAGGCCACGGTTCGCTGCCGCTGAAGGCGAATAACCTGCTGCATCGAGCGAGTAGTTCACCGGGTCAGCGGAATCCACCACGGTCTGTGCTGCACCGAGGAAGGATTCATAATCCGAAGTGCCCTTGAGCACACCATTAGCCGCGAGGCCGTCGGCGATCACCGAACCAAACGAAGCCGAACCATCGAGAATCTTGGCCACAGCCGAGCCACCCATGGCCAGCACCGCGTCTTTTACGCTTAACTCAAGCGCGAGGAAAGGCGTGCCGACGATGGCGCCCAGCGAATGACCGACAAAATAAATGTTGCTGCCATCCAGATCCGCACCACCGCCATCAACATCGATGCTGCTGATTGCGGCAGTCAACGCGAACAGATCGGCCACTGCCTGCCTGACATTGTCACGGGTGTTGAGCAGGTTCTGCAGATTGATAAAGCTGGTGCCCGAGGAATCGGTGACGCCATCGGGTGCATAGGCGGTGACTGCACCTGTGATCGGGTCCTGGGTGACCAGATCGAGATCGAAAGTGCGCTCATTGCCCACACTATAGAATGGGCTGGCGCTGTTGACACCGTGCATCGGCAGGTCGATGGCCACCACCGCGAAACCCGCTGCGGCCAGAGAATCGGCAATGCCCAGCATCGAACTACGATCCGAGGTAATGCCGTGCTGGAAGATCACGGTTTTCCACGGCGGTGTCCCGGCCGTCGGTATGGTGATCAGAATCGGGATACTCAATGCCGCGTCGCTCGCAACCGGAGTTTTATTGTATTGTGTCAGCAGGGAACCAGCCGCGCCTTTCCAGTAGGAAGTCAGCGCCGTTGGATCGTTAGCAGAAGTCGATACTTCGAGGTAATACGGCACATCGATGGTACCTTCGTACATAGCCGCGGCTGTACCGGGCGTTATGCCTGCTGGTAATGGGCCAGGTCCATCCAGATCAACAGTTGAGGCTGCCACTGATGTCGCCGGCGCGCCCGCAAGACCCCGTACAACAGACAGAACATCGCCCACCGACTGGGTGGTGAAACTCCAGCTCAGTATAATTTCAGCCTTGGTCAATGCCGGGCTTGCACCAGCAACAGTAAATGACTCGCTGGTAGCTACCAGCTGGCGCAGACCTTCAAGGCTGGCCAGACGCTCATCTGTAAAACTGGCGAATGCTGCAGGCAGATCCGGTTCACGTGGGCCACTCGGTAGCGTGTAATACGCCGTAGTGCTTTTTGCCAGCGCATAGGTAGTAGACGGCAGCATTGAATTACCCTTGACGCTCTTCAGACCATTGGTGATCACAACTTCATAGCTCTTTTTCGGCTTCAAGGGCTTCAGCGGCAGAATCACCAGACTTGCAGAATCAATACTCGACACGGTCGCAAGGAAATCCACACCGAAGACGAGTTCCGCAATAATATTTACAACAGCACCTCCGGGTGTAGACGACAGTGCGACTTCAAACACACGGACACTGGACGATGTAACCGTGCTCGGATCAATCGGCCCAGCAAAACCTGCACTAAACGGTGCATTGGTGGAAAAACCATCCAGCGCATTGAGTGCTACCTGCGGATCTGACAAGTCTGCTGGATCATCTACCGGAATATTCAAAGTGCCATCGAGCGTACCTTGAAATAATAAATCAACAGGAAACGGCACGATGCCATTAGCTGGATCATAAGTGCTGACATTGCCGGTATCTATATTAGCCTGTAAAGTTTCGTTCGGTTCCGATTCACAGGACGCCAACACAGCCATCGCCAGCAGCACCATTAATATATTTGTGGTTTTCATCTGCATGCTCCTGATTAATATTTCCAGCTAAGCTGGGCGCTAAGGATATCGACACTGGCTTCGTAAGTACCATTGATCGTCGCCGCCAGTGTAGGCACGCTGCTTTCAAATTCATTATTGATTTGAGTATCGCTGACAAACAAGTGCGAATAGCCAAAATCTAAATTAATATCTTTATTCAGCACATAACCAACACCGAAGGATAACCAGCGTCTTGAATTACCCGGTATGCGTACGGTTCTGCGTTCTGCGTTTGGTATCGGAGTTTCATCATAGGCCCAGCCTGCGCGCAAAATCATGGCATCGCTGTACTGGTAATTGACACCTGCAGAAACCCGGACCGTATTTTTCCACTCTTCTGTAGTCACCGTATTCGGTTGCGCGGGGTTGTCATAGATAATACGCAGCTCTTTGAACGAACCCCAGCCGGTCCAGGTAAGATCCGCCAGCCAGGTCCACTTATCCTGTTCACTGGCAAGGCTCAATGACAAGCTATCAGGTAATGTTACCGATGCCTTCAGACCGGTATCGAGGAACAGGCTATTCGCTGTGGCAAAACCACCTGCTGAGGGAACGGTAAAATTGGCATCCCCTGTCACGTCGATGGTCACGCGGGAACGATAAGCAAGACCCAGACGCGTATCCGGGCTGATCTGATAGAGCAGACCTAAATTAATTCCCCAGGCAAAATCGTTAAAATTATCCCCGCTCAGATCAGCAAAACCGTCGCTCTGCTGCGGGTTAGCACCCATGGTGGCGCAGCTTCCAGGTGAAAAGAAGGCATAGCACAAAGAGCCAAAATCCACCGCACTGGTCAGGATTACATCCGCCAGCATCAGATTGATACCCGCACCCAGACTTAGCTGCTCATTAAATTTAAAGGCAATGCTCGGGTTGAAGTTGATGGTTTTTAGATCTGTCTCGACACCGTGGTAGCGGCCCACCCAGTTATCATCGTAGCGCGTGGCAAGACCAAACGGCGTGGTTATACCAAGGCCCAGCTTTGCGTTTTCATCCAGTGTTTTTACGATGTAGAAATTGCCAGTGATGGCATTAAAACCACCGTCATCATCCGTACCGGAAAGCGGTGGACTGCCAAGAGCTGCTGCCCCTGTCGAATTATTATTAGTGAATTTTGAATTCGGTTTGATGAAGTGGCCTGCAACAACCAGCTCGTCATTGCCGAGATGCATCATGCCCGCCGGGTTGAACCAGATGGTTGATGCATCAGAAGCGACGGCTGCCGCGCCGGCAAATGCATTGCCCTGACCACTCGCGCTGTTCTCGATCAATGCAAACCCTGAGGCATAGGCCCGAGTTGCGCCCTGTGTTGCTACTAAAACAGCTAGCGCGGCAAATAACACTTTATCGCATTTCAGCATCATAGCTCCCTCCTGTATAACAGCGGATCATACCTACCGGCCTGAATATTACAAAACAGTTATTTTTGAATATTAGGGCAGCGCACGCGGTTTAAAATTTTCATCAATCGCCACATAGACCAGCTGCGCTTCGGTGACCTTGATGGTTTCGAAATTACCCTGTTCGCTGCGCTGCGCATAGACCTCGACTTTAACTGTGACCGAGGATCGGCCCACTTTGACCACTTCAGCGTAATAACTCACCAGATCACCGATGAACACCGGTTTTTTGAATTCAAAGGAATCGACTGCGCGCGTGACCACCGCGCCTTTTGCGCGCTCGACAGCGGGAATGCTGCCGGCAATATCGACATAGGACATGATCCAGCCACCGAAAATGCTGCCGCCGGGATTGGCATCGGCCGGTCGCGCGGGCACACGGATGACAGGTATTTTATTTTTCGGTAATAATGCATCCATGACCGCAGGCACTCTTTATAATGTCCGCACATTTATATATAAATCGGCCCCGCTGACAACACCTATTTATCCAGACATGCCAGGCACAAAACGTCTTACCTTCACAGGCCACAACCAGCTCCAGCTGGCTGCCAGACTGGAGCTGCCCAGGGGCAAACCGCGCTGCTACGCGATATTCTCGCATTGCTTTACCTGCAGCAAGGACATACTCACCGTCTATCGCATCAGTAAACAGCTGGCACAGCACGGCATTGCCACGCTGCGTTTTGATTTTGCCGGTCTCGGCGAGAGTGAAGGTGAATTTATCGACACCAGTTTCAGCAGCAGCCAGCTCGATCTGCTCGCTGCGGCCGATTATCTCGCGCGTGAATACCAGGCACCGCAGTTGCTGATCGGCCACAGCCTGGGCGGCACCACCGCGCTGGCCTGCGCCGGGCAGATCGAGTCAGTGAAGGCGGTAGTGACCATCGCCTCGCCCAGTCAGCCCGCGCATGTACTGCATCATTTTGGCAGCGCCCTCGCCGAGCTGTCTGCTGGCAGAAACGCCAGCATCGTGGTCGCGGGCAAAAGCTATGCGTTCAAACCGCAGTTCATCGAAGATCTCAAACAGCATGATATGAAACAGACGCTGGCGCGGCTCAGCAAAGCTGCGCTTATTTTCAGTGTGGCGAACGATGCGCTGGTCGAAGCGAGCAATGCCGAAGAGATTCAACAATGGCTGGCTGGTGAATCCATCATTATCAACCTGGAAAACACCGATCACCTGATTTCAGACAAGGCATCGACCAGTGATATTGCCGAACGCATTTCAGACTGGTACAAACTTTATATCTATGGCTGACGCGAGCGTCCACTGCCGAATCTGAAGCCAGGCAGGGTGTGCATCGCACACCGCCAACGCTTGCCAAACACACCATCCTGTGGCTCAGCTGCTTTGGTGCGCGATGCGCACCCTACCTGGCTGGCTGTATGGCTAACAACAGGTCTGGATAAATAACTACCAGCCGGTCGCCTGTTTGATTCCCAGCCCCAGCTCTGCCGGCGAACGTACCGTGGTGACACCGGCGCGTTCCAGGGCAGCGAATTTTTCCGCAGCCGTGCCTTTACCACCGGCGATGATCGCGCCGGCATGGCCCATGCGTTTGCCTTTGGGTGCAGTGCCACCGGCGATAAACGCGGCCACCGGCTTGGTGACTTCCAGCTGGATGAACTCGGCGGCTTCTTCTTCTGCACTGCCGCCGATTTCTCCGACCATTAATATCGCTTCGGTCTGCGGATCGTGTTCGAACAGTTTCAGACAGTCGATAAAACTGGTTCCTGAGATAGGATCACCACCGATACCGATACACGTACTCTGGCCATAACCCAAATCGCTGGTCTGTTTCACCGCTTCATAAGTCAGGGTGCCCGAACGCGAGACCACACCGACTTTACCAGGAAGATGGATCGCGCCCGGCATGATGCCGATCTTGCATTCGCCCGGGGTAATGATTCCGGGGCAGTTCGGGCCGATGATTCTGGCGCCTGCAGCATTCGCCACCATTTTGACCTGTAGCATATCGAGTGTCGGCACACCTTCGGTAATGCAGACAATGAGTTTTACGCCGGCGTCGATGGCTTCGAGCATCGAATCTTTGCAAAACGCTGCGGGCACGTAGATCACCGAAGCATCGGCACCGGTTTCATCGACCGCTTCGCGCACGGTATTGAATACCGGCAGGCCAAGATGCAGCTGGCCGCCTTTGCCCGGCGTCACGCCACCGACCATGGCAGTGCCATAAGCAATCGCCTGTTCAGAATGAAACGTGCCCTGCTTGCCGGTGAAGCCCTGACAGATCACGCGCGTTTCTTTGTCTACCAGCACACTCATGAGTTTTTGCCTGTTAGTTTTTTAACTTCGGCGACAATTTTTTCCGCGGCATCGGTGAGATTGTTCGCCGCGATCAGGTTCAGCCCGCTGTCTCTGAGCAGCTGGCTACCGAGCTCGGCATTATTGCCTTCGAGCCGAACCACTACCGGCACTTTGACTTTAACTTCGGCCACTGCGCCGATAATGCCTTCGGCGATCAGATCACAGCGCACGATGCCGCCGAAAATATTGACCAGCACACCTTTGACATTATCGTCCGAGAGAATAATTTTAAACGCTTCGCTGACGCGCTCTTTGGTGGCGCCGCCACCGACATCGAGAAAATTGGCCGGCTCACCACCGCAAAGCTTGATCAGATCCATGGTCGCCATCGCCAGGCCGGCACCGTTGACCATGCAGCCGATGTCACCGTCGAGCGCGATATAATTTAAATCCCACTGCCGGGCAAGATTTTCGCGCGCATCTTCCTGCGACTCGTCGCGCATATCGAGCAACTGTTTCTGGCGGAACAGGGCATTGTCATCGACATTGATCTTGCCATCGAGGCAGAGCAAATCACCTGCCTGTGTCACTACCAGCGGATTGATTTCGACCAGGCTCAGATCTTTTTCGATGAACATGTTCGCAAGCCCTGCAAGCAATTTCGTAAACTGTTTCATCTGTTCGCCTTCGAGGCCCAGAGCGAACCCCAGTTCGCGCGCCTGGTAGGGCTGCAGGCCGGTCACCGGATGAATTTTTGTTTTCAGGATTTTTTCCGGGGTTTCGGCCGCGACTTTTTCGATTTCCATGCCGCCTTCGGTCGAAGCCATGATGACCACGCGGCGCGATGCGCGATCGATCACCGCACCGAGATATAATTCGCGCGCGATATCGCAGGTTTCTTCGATCAGCACCTGGTTCACCGGCTGGCCATCTGCGCCGGTCTGATAAGTGACCAGGCGGGTACCGAGCAATTGTTTCACTGCCTGCTCTGCTTCGGCCGCGGTTTTTACCAGCCTGACACCGCCCGCCTTGCCACGCCCGCCGGCGTGCACCTGCGCTTTTACTACACAGGCGCCTGGAGGCAAAGTTTTCAGGGCCGCGGCCACTTTGTCTACACTATCGACCACGGTGTTTTTCGGAACAGGCATGCCGTACTGGGCAAATATCTGTTTCGCCTGATATTCGTGAAGATTCATTTAGCTGGCTCTCTTCGTTGTTAGCGGGCGACCCGGTGCGGTGAACTACGGATTATACAGCGATGGTTTCTCGCTGCCGAGTCGAGATTAACTTACTATTGAGTCACATGAAAAGGATAGCCTTCAATCAAGACACGCTGAGAATACATCCATGTACGCTCGACAGCAGCATCCCTGCTGCTGACGGTCCCGATTGAAGGCTATCCTTTCCATGTGCCTTGTTAGTAGATGCTGCAGTCGCCGCTTTAGTTTTTAATATGGATCGCGCGCCGATCGACGTGCAGTGCTGCTTCGTGGATGGCTTCTGCCAATGTCGGGTGCGCGAACACGGTGAGCTGGATATCTTCGCTGGTCGCTTCCATGCTCATCGCGGTGACCGCGGTGGCGATCAGCTCCGAAGCCTGGGCCGCGTAGATATGCACACCCAGGACCCGGTCGTTGTCGGCGTGCGAAATTATTTTCACCATACCTTCTTTCTCAGCCATCGCGCGCGCACGGCCACTGGCAGACAACGGGAACACGCCGGTCTTCACGGGTATGTTCAGCGCCTGACATTCCTGCTCGGTTTTGCCCACCCAGGCGAACTCTGGATGGGTATAGATCACTGAAGGAATAACATTGTAATCGACGCTGGCGTAATGTCCGGCGATCAGCTCGGCAACCATGATGCCTTCTTCCGACCCTTTGTGCGCCAGCATCGGGCCGCGCACCACATCACCGATAGCATAGATACACGGCACGCTGGTTTCGCACTGATCATTGACCAGAATGGCACGGCGTTCATCGAGCTCGAGTTCCATGTCATCACCAAACAGTAAATCGCTGTTGGGTTTGCGGCCCACCGCGACGATCAGCTTGTCGAATTCTTCGCTGTGTTTGCCAGTGTCGGTTTCAAAATTCACCAGCACGCTGCCGGTCCTGATCTTTGTTGACAGCAGGCGCGCACCGAGGCGGATATCCAGCCCCTGTTTTTTATAGCCGCGCAGGGCCGCCTGCGCGACCTGTTTATCAGCCAGCGGCAAAAATGTGTCCATGGCTTCGAGCATGACCACTTCAGAACCCAGCCGCGACCAGACACTGCCCAGCTCCAGGCCGATCACACCGGCGCCGATAATGCCGAGCCGTTTTGGCACTGAATCAAATTCAAGCGCACCGGAAGAATCATAAATATAACCGTCTTTGAGTTTGGCGCGATCGAGCCTGACTGCGGATGAGCCGGTAGCAATGATGATATGTTCGGCTTCGATGACTTCCAGTGTTTTTTTGCTGCGTCGCGGTTTTATCTTGATCAGCCTTTCCGGCGACAGTTTTGCGTGGCCATGATAAAGCTCGACCTTATTGGTTTTTAACAGTCCTGCGACGCCTGCGGTAAGCTCCTGCACCACCTGGTTTTTGCGCTTCATCATGGTGGCAACATCAATCGTAGCTTTCGCAATACTGATGCCGTGCTGGCTGAGCTGGTTTTGCGCCTGGTGCAGTAAATACGAAGATTCGAGCAATGCTTTCGAAGGAATGCAACCGACGTTGAGGCAGGTTCCTCCTAATGAGTGTTCGCCTGCATGGTTCTGCCATTCATCGACACAGGCGGTTTTCAGACCCAGTTGCGCGCAGCGGATGGCAGCAACATAACCCGCGGGGCCCGCACCAATCACCACCACATCGTATTTTTTATTCATTTACATACTGCCTTTGAATAAAGCCACTCACAATCCCAGGATCATCCGTGCCGGATCCTCCAGCAAATCTCGGACCGCCACCAGAAACAGTACCGCCTCACGACCATCGACAAGGCGATGATCATAGGACAATGCCAGATACATCATTGGCAATGCCACAACATTGCCATCGACTACC
>Ga0214472_10003135_pt1 | contig 17553 bp, 15 predicted proteins | sample RVTome_6_FD_207662 | JGI IMG/M metagenome (GOLD analysis project Ga0214472, IMG submission 207662) | Soil microbial communities from uranium-contaminated site in the Upper Colorado River Basin, Wyoming, United States - RVT140D175 | ecosystem: Environmental > Terrestrial > Soil > Contaminated >... | reverse complement strand
CCCTGGTCGCCGCCCGCCAACAGGAGGGCGCGGCGATCGGCGCCGTGCTGGCCCGGAAGATCGGCGTGATCGAGGCGCTGACCGGCGCGATCGCGACCGACCCGTCGCGTGCCCCGGAGACGATCCGCGAGAATCTCCGTCTCGCGGTCGGGCGCATCCTGGAGGCCGGGGCGAATTTCGACGAGAACCGGCTGGCGCAGGAGGCGGCGCTGCTTGCCGTCAAGGCCGATATTCGCGAGGAACTGGACCGCCTGTCGGCGCATGTTGTGGCGGCGCGCAAACTGCTGGCGCATCAGGAGCCGGTCGGCCGCAAGCTCGATTTCCTGGCGCAGGAGTTCAACCGCGAGTGCAACACGATATGCTCGAAATCGACGGCGAAAGCCGTAACCGAACTGGGCCTCGAAATGAAAATCGCGATCGATCAACTGCGTGAGCAGGTTCAGAATGTCGAATGAGGCGGCCGCTGCGGCGCGTATGTCCGCGGACCGAATCGAGCGCCGGGGCATCATGCTCGTCCTGTCGTCGCCATCGGGCGCCGGCAAGTCGACGATTGCCCGCAACCTGCTGGAGCAGGAAGAGGGTCTGGAACTTTCGATCTCGGTCACCACCCGTCCGCGCCGTGGCAGCGAGATCGACGGCATCCACTACCATTTCGTTTCGCGCGACGCGTTCGTGCGCATGCGCGACAGCGACACCTTTCTCGAATCGGCCGAGGTTCACGGTAATCTCTACGGTTCGCCGCGCGAACCGGTCGAAACGGCGCTGGCGCAGGGCCGCGACGTGCTCTTCGATATCGACTGGCAGGGCGGCCTGCAGGTGATGGAGCGCGCACGCACCGATGCCGTCAGCGTATTCATCCTGCCTCCGTCGATGACGGAACTGCGCTCCAGGCTCAATCGCCGCGCCGAGGATGCGCCGGAGATCATCGAGCGGCGTCTGAACAATGCGCTCGTCGAGATCCCGCACTGGCGCGAATATGACTATGTCGTCATCAACGGCGATCTCGACACTGCGTTCCACGAAGTACGCTCGATCCTGATCGCGGAACGGCTGCGCCGCGACCGCCGTCATGGATTGTTCGAGTTCGAGGCAAGGTTGTTAAAGTAGCCGCGCCAGGCGCACGAATTCCTCGACGCTCAGCGTCTCGGCGCGGCGCTCGCCATCGATTCCCGCCTTGGCCAGCAATGCTTCGCCACCGAGCGGCTTCAGGCTGGCGCGCAGCATCTTGCGGCGCTGGCCGAAAGCGGCGGCGGTGACGCGTTCGAGTTTCGCGCGATCGCATTGCATCGGTTCGCGGCGCGGCGCGAACTGCACGACGGAAGAGGTCACCTTCGGCGGCGGCGTGAATGCGCGTGGCGCAATGTCGAACGCGATCCGGGCCTCGCACCGCCATTGTGCCAGCACCGATAGCCGGCCGTAGGCTTTCGCGCCGGCCGGAGCGCAGATTCGATCGGCCACCTCGCGCTGGAACATCAGCGTCATGCCGGAATAGAAGGGCGGCCACGGCTCCGCCAAGAGCCATCCGATCAACAGCGGCGTCGCGATATTGTAGGGCAGGTTGGCGACGATTTTTGCGCCGGCTTCGACCAGGCTGGCGTGCCCAATTGCCAATGCGTCGCCCTCGACGACAACGAGCCGCCCCGGAAAATGTTCGGCGATCTCGGCCAGCGCCGGCAGGCAGCGTTGATCGCGTTCGATTGCCACAACCCGGCGCGCGCCAGCTTCGAGCATCGCTCGTGTCAGGCCGCCGGGCCCGGGCCCGATTTCGAGCACGTCGCACTCGGCAAGCGGCCCGGCGCTGCGCGCGATGCGCCCCGTCAGGTTCAGGTCGAGCAGGAAATTTTGCCCCAGCCCCTTGCGGGCCGCCAGCCCGTGCCGAGCGATGACCTCGCGCAATGGCGGCAATTGTCGATGGCCTGGCTCCGGGGGCAATGTCAGGCCGACGCTTCGCGCTGCGCCATCGACCAGGCGAGATCGAGCGCGGCCAGGAAGCTGTCCGGCCGCGCCTTGCCGGTGCCGGCGATATCGAATGCGGTGCCATGGTCCGGCGACGTGCGCACGAACGGAAGTCCCAGCGTCACATTCACGGTGCGGTCGAAATCCAGCATCTTCGCCGGAATCAGGGCCTGGTCGTGATACATGCACAGCACGGCATCGTATCCGGATCGCGCCTGCTCATGAAACAGCGTGTCCGCCGGCCACGGGCCGGTGACCTCGATTCCGTTCTGTCGCAATTTTTCGACCGCCGGGCGGATGATGCGGATGTCTTCGGCGCCGATCCTGCCGTCTTCGCCGGCATGCGGATTGAGGCCGGCAACCGCAATGCGCGGCCGTTCGATTCCGAACTTCGATTTCAGCGCCGCGGCTGTAATTTCGCCCGTCAACACAATGCCTTGCGTCGTCAGCGATTTCGCCACCTCGGCGAGCGGAATGTGGATCGTCACCGGCACGGTACGCAATCGCGGGCCGGCGAGCATCATGACCGGAACCGGTTTGCCGCCCCAGTGCCGCGCCGCCAGTGTGGCCAGAAATTCGGTGTGGCCGGGGTGGCCGAACCCCGCTTGCATGAGCGCGGCTTTGGCAATCGGCGACGTGATAATCGCACTCGCCGCGCCGCGATGGACCATCGCCACCGCCGCTTCGATCGCGCCGATCACGGCTGGCGCATCATCGGGGCAGGGCGCTCCCGGACGCGCGCGTAGCGGCTGCCGGTCCCACACGATTTCCAGTCCATGCTTTCGGCTGGTGGTCGGGAACTCGGCGCCGATTTCACTTGCCCGCGAGCGCAACAGTTCCGGGTCGCCTATCACGATCATCGGCGGCAATCGGCGCTCCTTGCGCATTGCCAGCGCCAGCAGGATGAGATCGGGGCCAATGCCGGCAGGTTCGCCGATCGTTACAGCCAGGGGCGCCGGCTTCGCCATGCTTACTTGAAGATGATCACGGCAGACTTGCGCAGTTCCGCCAGATAGGAATCGGCGGCGCCGTCGGCTTCCTGTTCGAGCTTGTCGAATGCCTGGCTCTGCGAGACCACCTGCGCCGCCCGGTCGTCGGAAACCACGCGCGCCTTGCAGACCGCGATCAGTTCGACGCCTTTCTCGGTTTCCTTTGGCGCCGTGGTCGCGCCGACCGCGGTCTTCTGGATATCGTCGCTCCAGTTCGGCGGCAGTTCGGGCAGCATCAAGCGCCCGAGGCTCTTGACCGACACGTCGCGCAACTGCTTGGCGAGATCGATTGCCGTATCGCATCCGCCGTAGCGCTGCTGGAACGCGAGCGCTTCGGCCTTGCGGTTCTTCATCAGGGCCGCGCGCTTGTCCTGCGGAATGACGAAGATGATCTGCTGGAGCAGGTATTCGGTCGTCTCCGGCTTGGCGCTGCCGGATTTGCGCAGTTCGAACAGCGCCTTGCTCTGCGAGTTCTGCGCATTGTCGGACTGGTACTTGCCGGCGACCGCGCGGTTCCAGCTCATTTGCGCGCGGATATACTGCTTGAAATGCGCGGCGCCGACGCCGAACTGATCGAGCTGGGTGGCCATCCGCGCGGCCGTCGTACGGTTGCCCTTCGAGAAATTCTCGAAGGCCTGATTGACCTGCGCGTCGCTGGCCAGGACGTTGCGCTCCCGCGCTTCCTGCAGTTTCAGCAGTTCGTCGATCAGTTCCTGTTCGGCTTCGGCGGCCGTCGCCTTGATCCGTCGCAGCTGCCGGAATTTGACACGGCGCTGGATTTCCGAGTTCGTAATCGGCTCGTTGTTGACGAGGATCCGGATAAAGGTGCCGCGCTGCGTGACCGTCGGCTCCTTGCGGATGATCTTGGCGCCGCCGAGGTCGTTGGTCTGTGCAAGCACGGACACATCTTTCCCGTCACCGGCATTGCTCGAGCCGGAAACACAGGCCGAAAGCGCCACCGCCAGGATCGGCGCAAGTGTGATAAATCGATTACTGTGCATCGTCCGGTGAGTATGAATAGCTGTAGTCGCCGATGGTCCGCAAGCCGATGCGGAACGTGATCGTGGTGTCGGTCTGGTCGCCGGTATAACGGTTGTCGGTGCGGTTGTAGGCAACCGAGAACGAGAAGCAGCTGTCATCATATGCCAAGCCGATGCCGCGCTGATACAGGTTCGAACTCTCAAGATCAAATGCCATCGAACCAAAGGTGCGCCACCGGTCGGTCAGATTCACGCTTCCGGTCGCGTTGAGCTCATGCCGCCTCGTCAGTGCGCCGTAGTTCGGTTGCGCGTCGATGAATGTGTAGCCGCTGCCAAACGAGTAATTTGGCGATACATAGGCCGTTCGAAGCGCGCCGCGCCGCAAGGCCATGTTCTTCTCGTCGAACCGGCCGCCGAGTCCGAAGCTCAATCCGTGTCCGGTGTTGAGTTCGGCCGATCCGACGAAATCGGAGCGCCGGGTTTCGAGGCCCGAATCCAGTCCAGCATTGACGAGATCGCCCTGGGCGAAGGAATTCTGGCCTGCCAGATGATAGGATTGCCCGAAGGCAACATCGATTGAGGCGCCGTTCAGGAAACCGGCCGAATAGCGGAAGCCGATATTCGCGCGCGTTCCGCCCTCGACGCGGTCGAAGCCGGAAAATTTGTCCTGCTCGAACAGGTTGTCGGTGGAAAACACCACGCTCTGCGCATCCTCGTTGGGAAACGTGCCGATATGCGTCTCGTTCGGGCGAACGATCACTTGCGCGATGGGCTCGAACAGATGCGAGGCGAAACCGTCATGCGCGACTAGCGGGTAACGGATCTCCAGCATGCCGGCACCCATTCCGCGCCAAAGGCTCTCGTTCGACATGAGCGGGTTGAGATCGGACGCGAGGTTTTCGGTATCCTGCCAGACACCGTCGGCCCGCCCGGAAAGGGAAGCGGTCACGACCGAGCCGTTAACAATCTCGCTGCGCCTCCATTCGCTTTCGATGGACCCGCGCGACGAATCGCCGGCAATGCCGTGGAATCGCTCGATCGGCGCCTTGAGCGCCAGCCCGTCATAGTTTTCCACCTGCGCCTGGTGCCGGTAATTGTTGCGGATATTGATGTCGAGCGAGAGTTCGCCACCGGCGACCGGCCCCTCCGAGACCCGGTTCAAATCGAGCACGGGAAGGGCGGTGGCCTGCTGGTCCTGGAATTTCTGAATGCCGGGAAGGACGCCGTCCTGGTCGTTTAAGAGATCCTGGATCAGGAACTGCTGTGCGCGCACGTCGAAATAATTCTTGCCGGCCAACCCGGTCAGGTAAACCTGGTTGGTGATGTTGCGCTCGCTATAGCCCTGCAGGCGGTAGGTGCGGGCGAAATCCTCGTCGGACTGATGGAGCCAGTTCCACCCGAAGGTCCAGCGCGGCGTAACCTGGAACCGTCCGGCGCTCATGATCGCGATGCGCTCTTCATTGAGGGAGTCGATGGTCGCGGCCTTGAAATCCCGCGGATTTTCCTGGCGGATTCCGGCGACGCGGAGATTGTACTGTCCGTTCTCGAGCCGGTGGCGCCACTCGACATCGCCCAGGAAACCCTGGTTGGTCAAATAGGTCCCGCCGAAAGTCAAATCGTAGTTGGGCGCTAGCGCCCAGAAGAATGTATTCTTGATGCCGAAGCCGAGTTCGTCGCTATAGCGCGCCTGCGGAATCAGAAACCCGCTCTTGCGGCGGATCGAAGGATCGGCATGGCTGAAACGTGGCACATAGGCGATCGGCTTGCCGAAAAGTTCGAAGCTCGCACCTTCGTAGTAGACACGCTTGGTGTTGTTGTCGAGGATCACGCGATTGGCCCGGATCTGCCAAAGTGGCGGCCGCTCGGGATGCTCCTTGCAAGGCTCGCACGCGGTGTAGACGCCGTTGTTGAAAACCGCGATCTGGCCGTCGCGGCGCTCCGCGCTCTCGGCTGCAAAGCGGGTGTTGTCGGCCGCTTCCACCCTTAGCGACGACACGAACCCGTCCCTGAAATCGTCGGTGATATCGATCTCTTCGGCGAAGATATGCGATCCGTTGCGGTCGACGATCTCGACACGCCCCGTTGCGACGACACGCCCGCTAGTCCGCGAATAGGTGACTCGATCAGCAACCAGAGTATTGCCGTTATAGGCAATCCGGATGCCGCCGACCGCCGAAACCGTGTTCTCATCCTGGTTGTAGATGAGTTCGTCGGCCTCCAGCAGCATTTGCGCGTCGCCGCCCTGTTCGCCGCCGAAATCGAGCGGGTTCTGGGCTTGCGCGGCGGCAGGTGCAACAGGAACGGCAACCGCAACGCCAAGAACGCCAGCAATGACGCTGGCGCCGCGAAGCATAGCAAGTACGCGCTGCAACCGGGAAGGACGCATCAGCCGTCTTCCTGATGCAGCAAAATGCCGAAACCGAACAGGATTGCCACCATGGACGGTGACCATGCCGCGATGGCAGGCGGCACGATCCCGTTACTCCCCAACGAAGTCACCAATTGTGTGAACGCATAAAGCAGAAAGCCGGAAACAATTCCACCCAAAACCAGCCTGCCAACCTGGCCGAAGCGAATGAATCGTAACGAGACCGTGGCCGCGATCAGCACCATGGCGACCAGGAAGAACGGCAGCGACAACAGCCCGTGCCATTGCACGCGGAATGGATCCGGATTGTTCCCGGCAAGGGTCGCTTTTCGCGCGGCCGCGCGCAGACCCCAGAAGGGAACCGATTCCGGTACGGCCGTCGCCCCGTCGACAATTTCCCGGGTCAGTTCGGTCGGCAGCCGGAAATCGGCCAGGCGCATTGGCAGTGCGTTTCGCGTCGTTTGCGTAACATTGTGCAACTGCCAGCCGCCGACTTCGAATTGAGCGGCGTCGGCGTCGAGACGTTCGCGCAGCGTGCCATCTTCATCGAAGCGCAGGATTTTCACAACGTCGAGCCTGGTGCCGAATTCGCGCGCGATCCGTGCATTGATGATTGCGGTGCCGCTGCCGTCCGTCTGCTTGATCCAGTACCCGGCGCGATCGGCCACCGGCTTGCGTTCTGCCCGGTGGTAGATCCAGGCTTCCAGATCCTTGCTCGCCTCCAGCGAATTGACGGCAAGCGGATTGTAGACGAAAGCCGCGAACAGTCCGACGATGATCGCCGCGGCGCTGATCGGCATCAGGAACTGCCAGGCCGACACTCCCGCCGAACGCGCAACCACCAGTTCCATCTTCTGGTTCAGCTGCGTCAGTGTCAGCATCGCCGCGAACAAGCCGGCGAACGGAAACACCTTGTCCATCAGGATCGGGGCTTTCAGCGTCGACAGCCACAGCAACGTCCACAGCGAAACGTCGGTGGTCTCGGCCGCCTTGCGGATTTGCTCGACGAACTCGATCATGATGATGATCGCCAGAAGCGAGATCAGCATGGCCGCAAGCGTCTTGGCGAACCGCCAGGCGATATAGATGCCGAGGGTAGGCCCGATCATGCCCGCGCCCCCGCCATTCGGCGTCGCCAATTGCGATATTGTTCGTCGATTGCCGCGACGCGCTCGCGGAATGCCGCTCCTAGCGCGTCGTACCGGGCCTGCATGCCGACCGGCAACGCCACCGGCTTGTTCTGCAGGAGCATCCAGCCGCCGACGAGGATGCCTGCGATCGGCAGGGCGTAGATCAGCCAGGTCGCGGCGGCGATCGCCTTTGAAGCACTGACTGCCGAGAAGGCCGTACCGCGCAGGATCGTGACGACCAGCATGCCGGCGCCGATCGCCGAACCGTGGCCCTGCCGGTTCGACCGCGCGAAGCCGGCAAACCCCAGCATCACCAGGACATAGGTGAACGGCCACAGCATCTCGGAAAATCGTTCGTGGATTTGCGATCGGTACAGGCCTGGGCGCTCCTTGAAATAGGGATCGTCCGGATTCGGGTTGAGCAGTTCCAGGGTGGTGCGTTCCTTTGGGCGCAGATTGCCGAGATCGATTTTGCGCGCGAAGGTGGCGAGATCGAATATGTAGGAATCGAAGTGGATGATGGTCAGGCCGCTGCGATCGGCATTGGCCTGCTGGATTTCGCCATCCTTGAGCAACAGGAACGCGCCGTCTCCCTGCCGGCTGACGAACCCCTTGGAAGCCGAGAGGATGATCGAGCGCTCCGGTTCGCGCTCATCCGAGATCAGGATGCCGGACAATACTCCGCCCGCCTCGCGCCGGTCGATGTGAAACATCAATCCGGTCTCGATCGTCGTGAACTGTCCGTCGCGGATCAGCACCGACACCAGGTCGGCGCGCATCTGCGTGGAATAGAGGCGCAGCTTGGTCAGGCTCATCGGTGTGATGAAATGGCCGACCAGCCCGGTGACCAGCGAGCAGATCAGGGCGAGCGTCAGCAACGGCTTTGCCAGCACCCAGCTCGACCCGCCGCTCGAATTGATGACGACCAGTTCGGAATTGGAGTTGAGCGAATTCACCGTGAACACGGTGGCAAGCAGCAATCCGATCGGGATCACCGCCAACACCAGCATCGGGATCGCCAGCGTGGTCACTTGCAGATAGGCGATGACCGACTGGCTTTTGGTCGTGATCACATCGAGCTGGCGCAAGGCCTGCACGATCCAGACCACGCCGACCAGGCTACCGAGCGTCATCAGCGCCGCCACACCCGCGCGCCGGAAGATGTATCGCTCGATCAAATTCATTCCGTCCCCGAAATTCCCGCGGGCGTCGCGCTTGCGATTCGTTTGCCCAAGACAAATCGACCGCCGCCTGAACCGCGCCGGCCGGGTGTGGTTACCGTCCCATTAAACATCCTCGATACAAATGGCTAAAAAGGGGCGAAAAAACTGGGTTAACAGTGATTTAAGCGCTTTCCGCGGTGACTGTGACCGGATCGCAACGAACGGCTGCGGCAGATTGCCAAACCCGGCCGAAGCGATACAGACTCGTGCGGCGAAACCGGTTACTAATCCGAAAATTCTTGCATTGCGCCGGCGCCAGCCGGTGGCTCGAATCCCAACTGAAATCACGATCAGGAAAGCATCATGGCCCGCAGGCTGAACATCGCATTTTCATCCATTGACCTACCAAAATCGGGTGCCGTCGCGTTCCTTGTCGGCGAGAACGGCAAATTGTCGCCGGCGGCGCGCAGGTTCGATTCGGATGGCCGGCTGGAGAGGGCAAAATCGATCGCCGAATTCAAGGGCAAGATCGGCGCCTCGGTCGACGTGATGGCCCCGCGCGACCATATCGATCGTGTGATCCTGGTTGGCGCCGGCGGCAAGGAGATCGGTGAACCGGACTGGATGAAGATCGGCGGCGCGGCGGTTGCCGGAGCCGGCAGCGCCTCCTCGCTGACCTTGGTTGCGGAGACCGATGGCGCCGAGATCGACAAGGCTGCGGCGTGCGCGATCGCGGCGGGCGCGAAACTGCGCGCCTATGATTTCGACGCCTACAAGACCAAGGATCGCAAGGTCCGTCCGGCCTTGAAGCTGGTTATCGCGTGCTCGGATCCGGCCGGCGCGCGCAAGGCCTGGAAGGACATGGAAGCGGCAACCGATGGCGTCATCCTCGCCCGCGACCTGGTCAACGAGCCGCCGAATGTGCTCGGGCCGGTCGAATTTGCCGGACGGGCAAGGCAGCTTTCCAAGCTTGGCGTCCAGGTCGAGGTCCTCGACGACAAGGCGATGCGCAAACTGAAGATGGGCGCGCTGCTCGGCGTCGCCCAGGGTTCGGTGCGCCCCGGCCGCATGGTGGTGATGCAATGGAAGGGCGGCAAGGCCGGCAAGGCGCCCGTCGCCTTTGTCGGCAAGGGCGTGGTCTTCGACACCGGCGGCATCTCGATCAAGCCGGCCGGCGGCATGGAGGACATGAAGGGCGACATGGGCGGCGCGGCAGCCGTCACCGGGCTGATGCACGCGCTCGCCGCTCGCAAGGCGAAAGTGAACGCGGTCGGCATCATCGGGCTGGTCGAAAACATGCCCGACGGCAATGCCCAGCGCCCCGGCGATATCGTCACCTCGATGTCCGGCCAGACGATCGAAATCATCAATACCGACGCCGAAGGCCGGCTCGTGCTCGCCGATGCGCTCTGGTACTGCCAGAACCGCTTCAAGCCGCAGGCGATGATCGACCTCGCGACGCTGACCGGCGCGATCATGGTTTCGCTCGGCCAGCACTATGCCGGCCTGTTCTCCAACAACGACGAACTCGCCACAAGGCTGACCGAAGCGGGGCAGGCGACCGGCGAACGCGTCTGGCGCATGCCGATGGGCCCCGAATACAACAAGATGATGGATTCGAAGTTTGCCGACGTGAAGAATGCTGGCGAGCGCTGGGGCGGGTCGATCACGGCGGCCCAGTTCCTCGAGCGCTTCGTCAACAACACGGTCTGGGCGCATCTCGACATCGCCGGCACCGCGATGGGCTCGCCGAAGAACGAATATTCCCAATCCTGGGGCTCGGGCTTCGGCGTGCGCCTGCTTGATCGCTTGGTGGCCGACAATTACGAATAGGCGCGCGTCGGCGGAGCTATGGCCGAAGTCCTGTTCTATCACCTGACCGAACGCACGCTGGAGCAGGTTCTGCCCGGTCTCGTCGAGAAATGTCTCGAACGGCAATGGCGCGCCGTGATCCAGGCCGGTTCGCGCGAGCGACTCGAAGCGATCGATAGCCTGCTGTGGACGTTTCGCGAGGATTCGTTCCTGCCGCATGCAATGGAACGGGACGGTAGCGAACACCAGCATCCGGTCTGGTTGACGACCGAAGGCGACAATCCGAACCAGTCGCAGGTCCGTTTCCTGGTCGATGGCGCCGTACCACCCGATCTCGGCGCGTATCTGCGCGGCGTCTATCTGTTCGACGGCCATGACGCCGATGCGCTTTCCCAGGCGCGCGAACGCTGGAAGGCCGAACGTGCCGCCGGCCACGACGTCACCTACTGGCAACAGGCTGTGTCCGGCCGCTGGGAGAAACGGGTGTGAGATGGTTGCAGGCCGCCGGCGTAGTGATCGCGGCGGCCGGCTTTTTTGCGGCATTCGCATGGCCGCTGATCTCGGAACGCCAATCCGGAGGCGAAAAGGCCCGCCTGCTGGTGTTCAATCGCGATGATGGCGGATGGGAACGCGGCTGGCGACCGGTCCAGGTCGACCTTTCGCCGGCCGAAAACCCGGTCCGGATCGTTCTGGACGCCAAATTCCTGCCGGCAGCGGTCCGACGCGGCGCAACCACCGGACTGGTCATGTTGATCGCCAGGGACGGTGCAATTATCAGGGAAATGGCCTTCGCGATGCCTGTTCCGGGCAAGGGCAAGGGCAAGGGCGAGCCGCGGGGCGTGACCTTGCCGACGCCGGAATTCACCGTTGCCACCGCCGGCAAGTACACGATCACGGTGCGTTCGACGGAAACCGAAGACGCCGGCTTCCTCGGCGCCGATGCTGTCGTGCGTGTCGGTGCGGCAAGCGACCCGAACCGCTGGCAGATGCCGGGCTATGCCGGTATCGCGCTCGGCACGGTTCTCTACCTTCTCGGCGGCGGCCGGGTCATGACCGCCAGCAGGCGGCGGCGGCGCAAGCGCCGCCGCTGACTGGCAGTCCTATCGCAGGTAGACCGACAGGACGAGGTCGGAATTGTGCCATGGGCGCTGACGCCCATTGGTCTTGTTGTAGACCTCGGCCTTGACCCGCTTCATCACCTGTTCGATCTCGACGCCTTGTTCGGGCATGTGCTTCAGCAGCGCTTCCGTAAACGGGCTGTTTCTGCCGTCGCCGTCGGCGGCAACGTCGCCGGGCGCCGTGGCGAATCCGATCAGGATATTGCCGCCGATGACGTTCGGCGAAGCGAGGCCCTGGCCGACCAGCGCCGCGCGCGTCGCCCCGAGGCTGCGCGCGAACGAGCGCGAGAACGGGTTGTTGCGGCACGCGTCGAGCAGCACGATCGACGTACGGTTGTCGCCCGCCATGTAGCCGTAGAGCGTGTCGGCCTCGACCGCCTCGAACTCGAGCGCGCTGGATTTCTCCAGCACGACGTCGACCGGCAAAAGGTAACTCTTGCCCGCGACCGATATGCCGTGGCCGGCATAGAACATCAGCGCGATATCATAGGAATCGACGCGATCGATAAATTCGCGCACCTTGATGTCCATCGCGCGCTTGTCGAGGTCGACGCCGTCGATCACGTCGAAGCCGATGCTGGACAGCATCCGGGCCATCGCCGCGGCATCGTTTGCAGGGTTAGGCAGTTCGGTCGCGTTGCGATAGTTGCCGTTGCCAATCACCAGAGCGAGTTTGCGCAGTGACGACTTGTTGTCGAGTATGTCCTTATTGGCAGAATCGTCGGTCCCGACCTGTTCCTTCTTTTCATTCTCGACGACGACCGACTTGCCGCCGAGCTTGTCCTGCATCAGCGCGACCCGGCTTTCGGCCTCCTGCTGCCAGGTATCCGACTGCGGGATCAGGCTCGCGGCCTTTCGGAAATTTTCGAGCGCTGGCCGAAACTCGCCCAACTGCTCGTAGCTCAGGCCGCGGTCGTAGTAGGCATAGCCGAAGTTCGAATTGAGCTGGATCGCCTTGTCGTAGTCGTCGACCGACTCGTTGTAGCGGTCGAGATTGTATTTCGCGTTGCCGCGCGTCTTGAAGTAGTCGGCGTTCTTCGAATCGAGACTGATGGCGGTATCAAAACTCCCGATCGCCTTTTCATAGTTTTTCATCCGGTGATGCGCGAGGCCGAAATTGAAATGCGCATCCGGATTTTTCTTGTTCGTGTCGATCGCCTTGGCGTAGTCGTCGGCGGCCTTTTCGAAATCCTCCTTGCCGAACCAGGCATTGCCGCGGTTCAGATAGGCATTGGTGAAATTCGGATTGAGCCGGATCGCCTCGCTGGCGTCGTCGATTGCCTGGTCGAACTCGTCCTTGTGGTAATGGGCGCGCGCCTTGTTCGAATAGGCCATCGCCATGTTCTTCGGCGGTTCCTGGCCCGCCGCGATGATATCGGCGCAGGCCGAAATCGCCTTGCTGTCGTCATTGCCGGCGCAACTGTCCCAATCGCTGGCGGCGGCCACGCCGCCGTTCTTGTTCGAATTGTCGTCGCTGCCGCTCGATCCGAGCGAAGCGAGCTTGTCCTCCATCAGCCCGCTGCGGCTCTTTGCTTCCTGCTGCCAGGTGTCGGATTCGGGGATGAGTTCGGCGGCGCGGCGGAAGTCGGAAAGCGCGGCGCGGAATTCGTTGAGCTGTTCGTAGCTCAGGCCGCGATCGTAGTGCGCGTATCCGAAATTCGGATTGAGCTGGATCGCCTTGTTGTAATCCTCGATCGAGTCCTGGTAGCGGCTCAAATTGTATTTGGCGTTGCCGCGCGTTTTCCAGTAGTCGGCTGCCCCCGGCTCCAGCCGGATCGCCGTATCGATGCTCGGAATTGCCTTTTCGTACTGGCCCAGGCGGTGGTAGGCGAGGCCGTAGTTGAAATGCGCCGCCGCGCTCTTGGCGTCAGATTCGATCGCCTGGGCATAATCGGCGGCCGCCTTGTTGAAGTCTTCCTTGGCGAACCAGGCATTGCCGCGATTGATATAGGCGTTGGCGTAGCGCGAATTGAGCGATACTGCCTTGGTCGCATCCGAAATCGCCGAGTCGTTCTGGCCGAGATAGTAATAGGCCCGCGACCGGTTCGAATAAGCCATCGCCATGTTCTTGGGCGGTTCCTTGCCTGCCTTGATGATCTTGGTGCAGGCGGTGATCGCTTTCTGGAAATCGTCGCCGGCGCAATCGTCCCAGGTGTCGGCGAATGCGGCCGCCGGCAAGATCGCCAGCAAGCAGAAAAATGCGAATCGAATCACGGGTTTCATGGCGCGCTCCCATCCCCAATGTTCTTGCCATTGTTCTTGATTGGCGCGCAGCCTAATCGCAGCGACCGGACGGGGCAAGCAACAAAAACTTGAGCGCGTTGGCGCCGGAAATGACCGGATGATCCTAGCCGGCGCCGGCGGCGCTTTCCGATTCCAGTTGCGACGACAGGTCGAGCCATTCCTCCTCCAGGCCGATCAACCGCTTTTCGGTATCCGATCTGCGTCGCGAAAGGTGCGCTGCCTTCTCCGGTTGGGTCTCGTACAGGACTTTCGTCGCAAGCTCGCTGTCGATCGCCTGAATCGATTTCTGCAAATTCGCCATCAAGGCTTCGATTTCCTTGATCTTTTTGACCAGCGGCGCAAGCGTCTGACGCCGCCCGGCAGCCGCCTTGCGCCGTTCCTGGCCGGTGACAATCGGCGTAGGCGTCTGGTCCTGTCGCGCGGGCTTGCGGTTCGGCCTGCGGCCGGTCAGGACCTCGCTGCGATAGTCCTCCATGTCGCCGTCATAGGGCAGCACGCGGCCGTCGCGGACCAGCCACAGCCTTTCGGCGACGGCCTCGATCAGATGGCGGTCGTGGCTGATCAGGATCACGGCGCCGGAGAAATCGTTCAGCGCCATCATCAGCGTTTCGCGCGCGTCCATGTCGAGGTGGTTGGTCGGTTCGTCGAGGATCAGCAGCTGCGGCCCGTCATAGGCGATCAGGCCGAGCAGCAACCGCGCCTTTTCGCCGCCGGAAAGGTCGGCAGCCTTCGTGTCCATGCGGGCGGTGTCGAGACCCATCTGCGCGACGCGGCCGCGAACTCTTGCCTCGGGCTGCGAGGGCATCAGGCGGCGCACATGTTCGACCGGGGTTTCGGCCGGCCGCAGATCCTCGAGCTGGTGCTGGGCGAACAACGCCACGCGCATTGCGGGCGCGCGCACGATCTCGCCCTCGTGCCAGGGCAGCCTGCCAGCCAGCAATTTCGCGAAGGTCGACTTTCCGTTGCCGTTGGCGCCGAGCAGCGCGATGCGGTCGTCCTGGTCGATCCGCAGGTCGAGTTGTTGCAGCACCGGCTCGCTTGGCGCGTAGCCGGCGGCTCCGTCCTCGATACGCAGGATCGGCGAGGCCAGCAGCTTTTGCGGCGCCGGCAGGCGGATCGGCAGCGTTGCGGAATCGACGGCGATTGAAACATCCCGCATGCGCTCCAGCATCTTGATGCGCGATTGTGCCTGGCGCGCCTTCGTGGCTTTTGCCCGGAAGCGGTCGACAAAGGCCTGCAGGTGCTTGCGTTGCGCTTCCTGCTTTTGCTGCGCCTTTCCGGCGAGTGCCAGTTTCTCGGACCGCTGGCGCTCGAAGGAATCGAAATTGCCGCGATAGAAGGTCAGGCGCCGCGCCTCCAGGTGCAGGATCGAATCCGTACAGCGGTTGAGCAGATCGCGGTCGTGGCTGATCACAATCACGGTGCCGCGGTAGCGGGCGACGAAATTCTCAAGCCAAAGCGTGCCTTCGAGATCGAGGTAGTTGGTCGGCTCGTCGAGCAGCAGGATATCGGGCCGGGCAAATAGTGCGGCGGCCAGCGCGACGCGCATGCGCCAGCCGCCGGAAAACGAACTTGCCGGGCGGCGTTGCGCCATCCCGTCGAACCCGAGGCCAGAAAGGATCGCCGCGGCGCGTGCCTCTGCCGCGTGCGCTTCGATGTCGGCCAGACGCGTGTGGATCGCGGCAATCTCGTGGGCGTCGGTTTCCGTTTCCGCCTTCGCCAGCAGACGCGAACGCTCGACATCGCCGGCAAGCACGATTTCGATCAGCGGTTCCTCTCCGCTTGGCGCTTCCTGGGCGACACTGCCAATGCGCCGGTTTTTTGGCGCGGTGATTGCACCGGCGTCGACTGCGATTTCTCCGGAAATCGCGCGAAACAGCGTGGTCTTGCCCGAGCCGTTGCGCCCGACCAGCCCGGTCTTGGCGCCGGCGGGAATGCTGGCGCTCGCGCCCTCCAGCAGGGGGCGTCCGGCAATGCGGATCGTGATGTCGTTTATGGCCAGCATCCGCGGCTTTTGGCCGAAGCGGACCCGGCGGGCAAGAGGGCGTTGTCGCGCCGGGCCGCGATGTGTATGATTTCTAAAAATCTACACATCCGGAGTCCGGCCATGCGCACCAATATCGACATCGACGACAAATTGCTGGCTGAGCTTATGAAGCTCACTGGCGCACGAACGAAGAAGGAAGCGATCGACAATGCCTTGCGCACGCAATTGCGACAAATGAAGGCGGCCAAAGCAATCCGGGCGCTTTACGGAAAGCTCAAATGGGAAGGTGATCTCGACGCGATGCGCCGCGCCGAATGATCCTTGTCGATTCTTCTGTCTGGATCGATGTGCTCGCTGAACGAGCGTCGGCGAATCTGCTTCGATTCGAAGCGGCAATGCGGCGCGACGCCCTGACTGTGGGCGACCTGATCGCAGTCGAGGTTCTGCAAGGATTTAGGCATGAAACGCGGCTCCGGCTCGCAGAGTCGGCATTGGCGCAGTTTGACATGGTCACCCTCTGTGGTCCCGAAATTGCCTCGAAAGCGGCGGCTAACTATCGGGCCCTGCGGCGCCGCGGCATCACCGTGCGTGGTACGATCGATGTAATCATTGCCACATGGTGCATCGAGAATCGGACCGCGCTATTGCATGACGACCGGGATTTTGACGTGTTCGAGCGCCAACTGGGTCTGATCTGCGCGCGCTGATCGGGACCGGCCCAGACGGGCCGACCCCGTTTGATGGATTGTCGGCTCAGCCGCCGATTTTCTGCAACGCCCGGCACATTTCGACCAGATTGCGATCGAAGCTCGCCGGGTTGCGCAGGATCTGGCCGCACTGGACCTTGAACGCGGCGATCTGGGTGCTGGTGAGCGAGCTCAGGACATTGCTGACCTGCTGCGTGGCGCCGCCAACGCCGCTCCCCGGCGCGCCGGGTGCGCCTGGCGCACCGGGAATACCGGCATCGAGGTCCAATGTGAGGCCAAGGCCGACATCCAGGCCATCCGTAGTCCCGACGTTCGCACCGAAATTGGCGCTTGTCAGGCCGAACAGCCCGAGATTGCCGTTGAGGACAGTGGACGACCCACTTGTGCCGGTGCCTGAGACCGCATTGATGCCGGCCAGTTCGCCGAGATTGACTGTGGCGCCGCCATCGAGAACGTTGCCGCTGCCGCTCAGGCTGTTTGTGCCCGCGAAGACATCGACGCCAATGCCTTGGGTTCCGAACAATCCGCCGGTGATGCCGCCGAGCGGGTTCGGCACCGAGAGGCCGTTGGTGTCGCTTTGAGTGCCTCCGAACGTGCCGACGCTTGCGCTCAGCCCGTTGCTTTCCGATAGCCCGGCCGACGCCGAAATGCCGGACGATCCGCCCGACGTGCCGCCGGACGAGCCCGAGGTGCCGCCCGTCAGGCCCGAGCCATCGATGCCCAGTGCGCCGAGGGTGTCGCCGACAAGTCCGCCGAGGCTTTGCGCGCTGGCTGGCGCACAATAGGCCGTGGCGAGGACGCCGCATGCCAGGAGCGAAACGAGTTTGCTGTGAGTTTTGCCATGTTGGCTCTCCCTGTTGTGCGTCGCCTGTCGGCGACGGCAGTTGCGGGATCGGCAGGTTAACTTCCGGTGATAGTTATTTGTATAGTAATTTAATGTGTACTTCATACGCATGGTTAGCAACTGCGTGGGATTGAAAAAATTAAGTTTTACTAGGGCCTGTCTTCAGTTAAGGGATTCCCGAATCACTTTTTCTGTGACTCATGGGCGGTCAGCCTGAGGAGGGGCTGACCGATGCGGCGCTATGCATTACGTGAC
>Ga0214472_10003134_pt1 | contig 17561 bp, 14 predicted proteins | sample RVTome_6_FD_207662 | JGI IMG/M metagenome (GOLD analysis project Ga0214472, IMG submission 207662) | Soil microbial communities from uranium-contaminated site in the Upper Colorado River Basin, Wyoming, United States - RVT140D175 | ecosystem: Environmental > Terrestrial > Soil > Contaminated >... | reverse complement strand
TGCCCGTCTGGGTACGCTGCGCGGTCACGGTCAAGGGCGACGAGATGACGTTGGATTTTTCCGGGAGCGACAAGCAGCGCAAAGGGTTCGTCAATAACACGCTGCCGTCGACCTATAGCCGGGCCATCGCCGGGAGCTTTCTCTTCTTCGATCCCGCCCTGGCGGATTTCCACAACGAGGGTAGCATGAAGCCGGTTCATATCGTGGCGCCGGAGGGAAGCGTAGTGAACGCGAAGTACCCGGCCACCGTGGGCGGCTCGCCGGTGAGCGTCGGCACGCAGATTCTCGAATCGACGGTCATGGCGCTTTCCCACGCGATGCCGCACAAAGCGATCGCCTGCTGGGGTCGCCATCGCGGCCACTATATCTTCGGAGTCGATCCGCGCACCGGCGAACGGTACGTGCAAACGACCTTCGACTCCGACGGCGGCGCCGGCGCCGTTTCGGGCTACGACGGCTACGAAGGCGCCTGCACTTTTCCAACCCTGGGATCGGTGCAGCGAGGAAATGTGGAAGAGGTCGAGATTCGTTTTCCCTGGCGTATCGTCCAGTATCATTTTGTCGAGGATATGTCCGGCGCCGGCAAATGGCGTGGCGGCTCCGGGATGCGCTGGGACGCGCTCAACGTCGGCAGCGAAGGCGGCATGGCTACGGGCAGCTCCGACGGCGATCAAACCCATCCGCCGGCGGCGGCCGGCGGAATGCCGTCGCCGCTTTGCACCGCCTATCTGCAAAGAGACGGTGAGCGAATTCCGGTCAAGCCGCATCGGATGTATCAGATCCGTCCGGGCGATCTTTTGGTCAAGATCAGCGGCGGCGGCTCGGGCGTCGGCAATCCGCGCGAGCGCGAGCCGGAAAAAGTGCTGAACGACGTCATCGACGGATTCATCAGCCTGGAGGCCGCGGAAAAGCTCTACGGCGTCGCCATCGATGCCGCCGCAATGAAGGTAGATTGGGAGAAGACGCGAAAGTTGAGAGCGGAACACTGAAAGGGGTGGTGCGGTGAAAAAAATTTGCACCGGATATTTGGTGCTCGTGCTTGCGGCTGTCGTAAGCGCCGCTGGTCTGGCGTTCGCGGCGGAGCAGCAGAGAAGCGCGACGTTAGCCACTCACGCGGTTGGCAGCCTCTACAACGCGCTTGGAACCGGCATCGCCACGGTAGTCAGCCGTCATACGCCCATGACCGTTCGCGTCCAACCGTTTGCCGGTCCGCCGGCGTGGCTGCCCTCGATGAATGCGGGTGAAACGGATATGGGAGTTCTCACCAGCGCCGACGCGGTGACCTCCTATAAAGGAATCATTCTTTACAAGAAGCCCTTTCAGAACACCCGGATTCTACTCGTCGGCGGCGCGTTGCAGTTGAGCTTTTACGTGCCCAAGGAAGCTCCCATCGAAACGGTCGCGGACTTAAAGGGCAAAAAAATCCCCACCGACTATCCCGGCACGCCGATCGTGATGCTGAGCAGCACGGCCGCGCTCGCCACCGCGGGATTGACTTACAACGATATCGTCAAGGTCCCCGTTTCCGACTTGCAGTCGGGCGCCCAGGCCTTCATGGAGGGACGCGCCGACGCCGGCTGGCACTCGGTGGGAAGCCCGGCGGTGGAAGAGACGAATGCTCGCAGGGGAGGAGTCAAATTCATTTCCGTCATCACGACTCCGGAAGGAGCGAAGAAGATGGGTGAGGTTTACCCTGGGAGCTATCCTAGCATCATCAAGGCCGGTTCAGCGACCGGCGTGCCCAAAGATACCGCGGTGCTGACCAACGATATCTATCTGGTCGCCGCCAAAGAGTTCAGCGATGAGGCGGCGTACAATACGGTCAAAGCCCTCTGGGAGTTCAATCAAGAACTCGGTGCCGCCTATCCCGCGTTGAAGGCCTGGCGACGCGAGCGCATGGTCAGTAAAAACGCCTTCATTCCCTATCACCCCGGCGCCATAAAATTCTTTAAGGAAAAACAATCGTGGCCCAAGGAATTGGAAGCTCTACAGAGCAAGCTTTTGGCTCAGTAGAGAGCTATCCGCCGACAAACCCTTTATCGGAGATCGAAGGGCTTTCGCGCCTGAGGACGCTGAAGCATCCGGCGATGCGGCTGTTTCAGCGCGCGCTGCTTTGGGGTATCCCGCTTTTTGCTCTGCTCTATAATTTTGACCTGCCTTCCCGTTTAGGGCTGGCGATCCTGCAGGAGCAATACCTCGGCAGCGTTCTCATCTTGGTACTGGGCTCGATATTCCTTTCCAAACCCGCCTATGGCTCCGCCCCCAGGGATCATGCGCCCGGGTATGACATGTTCCTGACTCTGTTGAGTTTCGCCGTAGGCGGCTATCTGGTCCTCTTCTATCCCCGGATGGTGAACGAGCTGGGAGAACTGACCGCGGATAAGATCATCCTGGGGGCCCTCGCCATTCTCCTGGTCATGGAGGCTTGCCGGCGGATGAGCGGATGGGTGCTCATCATCCTCGCCGCCCTGTTGATGTTTTATGCCCACTACGCTTTTCTCTTCCCGGGGATTCTGAACGCGCGAGGCATCTCCTGGTCCAAACTGGCCGTCCATCTTTTTATCGATCCCAACTCCTTGCTGGGCATCCCGCTGGCCATTGCCGCCACCACCGTGGTTTCGTTCATCGTCTTCGGCCAGTTTCTCTATGCGTCGGGCGGCGGTGATTTCTTTACGCAACTGGCCATGACGCTCATGGGAAGGTTTCGCGGCGGCGCGGCGAAAATTTCCGTCCTCGCCAGCGCCCTCTTCGGAACCATCTCCGGCAGTCCGGTGGCGAACGTCGTTGTCGATGGCGCCATCACGATCCCGATGATGGTGCGCACGGGATACAAACCGCATGTGGCCGCCGCCGTTGAATCCGTCGCCTCCAACGGCGGGCAGCTCATGCCGCCGGTGATGGGCGCGGCGGCTTTCGTCATGGCGGAATTTCTCGGCATGCCCTATGCGAAGGTAGCGCTGGCCGCCGCCATACCCGCCCTTCTTTACTACCTCGCACTTTTTGTCCAAGTCGATCTCGAAGCGGGAAAAACGGGCATCACCCGGATTTCGGCTGCGGATATCCCGCGTCTCGGCGCAGTTCTAACTAACGGATGGATTTTTATCATCCCGATGGCGCTGATCGTTTATATTCTGTTCGTTCTGAATCTGAGCGCGTCCAAGGCGGGTTTTTACGCGGCCGCCGTCGCCTTGGTGGTTACCTTTTTTCGGCCCGAGGCCCGTATTAACCTGAAGAAGTTCATGACCATTCTTGAAGACGCGGGACGGGCGATGCTGGAAGTCGCCATCGTCTGCGCCGTTGCGGGAATCATCATAGGCGTGCTCACGCTGACAAGCCTTCCCTTCGTCTTTACCCTCTTTGTCGAACAACATGGCCCGGACAATATCTTCTTTATCCTGGTGATGACGAGTTTGATCGCCTTGATTCTCGGGATGGGGATGCCGACCACCGCGGTTTACGTGATCGTCGCCTTGACTCTCGCTCCAGCCGTGACCAAGCTCGGTATACTTCCCTTGGCGGCTCATCTCTTCGTTTTCTACTGGGCCATGCTTTCGATGATCACGCCGCCGATCTGCATTGCCGCCTACGCAGGGGCCGCGATCGCCGGCACAAGTCCCATGCGCACGGGATACGCCTGTATGCGCCTGGGGATTATCGCCTATGTCGTCCCGTTCGTTTTCGTCTTTGATCCGCTGCTTCTGCTCGAGGGTCCCCCGGCGCTCGTGACCTTGGCCATCGCGACCGCAGTGATCGGCACCATAGCCATCGGCATCGCGATGGTCGGCTACCTCGTCCGACCCCTGGGTTGGAGCCAACGTTTGTTCTTGCTCGTAGGCGGCATCGGCCTCTTGATCCCACCAGGGGGCACGATTGCGTACAGCTGGGTATCTAACGCGACGGGAGCCACGATTTGTCTGGTAATCCTTCTCGCCGAATGGCGCAACAATGGCGCGCTCCAAGCGCAAAAATCGTTTTCCGCTGAACAGGAAATTGCGGCGAGGAAATAACCTCAGGGAGGCAAGCACATGAACATTAGCAAAATCGATCCGATGACTTTGTCCACTGTGTGGCACTCGTTTCAGAGCATCTGCAAGGAGATGCGCCACGTCATCGACCGGACTTCGCAAAATTATCTGATTGCGCAGCTCCACGACGTTTCCGTCGGCGTATGGGACGGCACGGGCCGGACGGTGTCGGTGCCCATCGGCCTCTCGGTCCAGTATCTCGGCGGCAAGCTTTCGGTGGAGTACGTGATCAACAAGTTCAAAGGCAATTTAAATCCCGGCGACGTGATTCTGGTCAACGATCCCTACAACGGCTACTGCTGCCATCTGCCCGACTGGGGTTTTTACCGGCCGATCTTTTATAAAGGCGAGCTGCTCTTCTTCACCTTTTGCCGCGCCCACCAGATGGACACCGGCGGCGCCTATCCCGGCGGCTACTTTCCCAACGCCTACGACATTCACGCCGAGGGGTTGCGCATTCCCGGCATCAAAGTGATGGAAGGCGACGTAGAGCGCGAAGACGTGATGGAGTTGATTTTGAACAACGTGCGCTGGCCCCAGGGAACGCGCATCGACAATTACGCGCAGATCGCCGCCACGCGGTTATGCGAGCAGCGCATCGTCGCCTTGCTCGACAAGTACGGCAAAGATACCGTGCTCGCCTGCGTCGAGGAGATGATGGCGCGCACGGAAAAGGCGGTGCGCGCGGCGATCGAGAAAATTCCCGACGGGACTTACTACGGCGAGTCGGCCACCGACGACGACGGCACCGAGCTCGACGTGCCGGTCTGGGCGCGCTGCGACGTGATTATCAAGGGCGACACGCTCAAGGTAGATTTCTCCAAGAGCGACAAGCAGCGCAAGGGATTCGTCAACTGCGTTTTCAACTCCACCTTCAGCAACGCGCTGTCGGCGCTCTTCATGTTCCTCGACCCCGATCTCGGCGAGTACCACAACGAAGGGAGCATGCGGCCGATCACGATTTACGCACCGCCGGGCTCCGTCTTGAACGCGCAGTATCCGGCCACCGTCGGCGCTTCGCCGGTGAGCATGGGACATCAGATTATTGAATCCGTCGTCAGCGCCATGTCGAAAGCGGTGCCCGAGCGCGCCATTGCCTGCTGGGGCAAACGCTACGGCCATTATATTTTCGGCAACGACCCGCGCACCGAGGAAAAATACGTCGTCACCTCCTTCGACATGGACGGCGGCGCGGGGGCGGTCAAAGGCTTTGACGGCTACGAAGGCGCGACCTCCATCGGCGCCCTGGGCGAGGTTAACAAGGGCAATGTCGAAGAAGTCGAAATTCGCTTTCCCTGGCGCACGCGCCGCTGGGAATTCGCCACCGACACCGCCGGCGCGGGCAACTGGCGCGGCGCCTCCGGCATTCACTGGGAAGTGGAAAACGTCGGCGGCGACGCCGGCATCGCCACCGGCAGCTCCGACGGTGAGATCGTGCACGCCCCCGGCGCCCTCGGCGGCGACCCGACGCCCAACTCGCGCTCCTACTTGATCCGCGACGGCAAGCAGGAAAAAATCCGCGGCCATCGACTCTACGAGCTAAAGCCGCGCGACATCATTCTAAAAATCAGCGGCGGCGGCGCGGGTGTGGGCTCCCCCACGGAACGCGACCCGGAAAAAGTTCGCAAGGACGTCATGAACGAATTCATCACCGTCGAACACGCGCGCTCTCTTTATAAAGTCGCCATCGATCCGAAGACTTTTGCGATCGACGCAAAGGAGACGGCGCGCCTGCGCGCCGAGAGGCGAACCGCATGAGCGACCTCTTACATTCCACCGACCTCGCTCTATTTATTCTGCGCGTCGGCACCGGTTTGATTTTCATCCCGCACGGCTATCCCAAAATGACCGGGGGCGGCGGCGCGGAAAAAGGCGGGCACGCGCACCTCGCCCAGAGCCTCGCTCAGATGGGGCTTCCCTTTCCCTACGCTTTTGCCGCCCTCGTCGGCGCCATCGAATTCTTCGGCGGGTTGCTGTTGATTATCGGACTGCAAACCCAATGGGCGTCGCTCGCCCTGGTGTTCGTCATGCTGGTGGCCACCGGCCGTGTTCTGGTGCAGAGAGGGTTCGTCGGCAACGCTGACTTTCCCTTCTCTCTCCTCGTCGCAACCCTCGCCCTCGCCCTGCTGGGCAGTGGAACAGCAAGCCTCGATCAAATTTTCCTGGCATTGAAGTAATGACCGCGGCACCAGCTTGGCTGAGAGAGAAGCTTAGGGAGTGAATCATGAACAAACCGGCACCCGTGGTTCGAGAACCTCACCACCCTGAGGGAAATCGAAGGGTTGAAAGACCCAGACCCGAGTGGGGGTCGGATGTCATCGTCGATATGCTCAAGGCATTCGAGATCGAGTATATCGCGCTGAATCCAGGCTCTTCGTACCGCGGTCTGCACGACTCGCTGGTCAATTACGGCGGCAATCGCATGCCCGAGATGATTCTTTGCCCCCATGAGGAGATAGCCGTCGGCGTCGCCCACGGCTATGCCAGGGCCAAAGGGAAACCGATGGCGGCGGCGGTTCACAATGTGGTGGGGCTCCAGCATTCCAGCATGGCGATTTACAATGCCTGGTGCGACCGGCTGCCGGTGATCGTTTTGGGCGGCACGGGCCCCACCGACACGGCGCATCGCCGGCCGCGCATCGATTGGGTCCACACGGCGATGGTGCAGGGAAACCTGGTGCGGGATTTCGTCAAGTGGGACGATCAGCCGGGGAGCGTCGAGGCGGTTCCGGAATCTTTCATCCGCGCCTACCGCCTGGCCACAACCGACCCCACGGGTCCGGTTTATATTTGCTATGACGCCGATGTCCAAGAGAAAAAGCTCGACGGTGATTTTCCTATAATCTCCCTCGATCGCTATCCCGCAGCTCTTCCCATCCAGGCGCCCGAGGCGGGCATCGATAAGACCCTGCGCTGGCTTCTCGAAGCCAAACGGCCGGTAATCGTTACGGACTGGACGGGCAGAAATGAAACGGCTTTCAATAGTCTAAAAGAGATCGCCGAACTGCTCGCCATCCCGGTGTTCGATCAGAACGGCCGGTTCAACTTTCCCTGCCGCCATTCTCTCAATCTCACGGGCATGGAAAGAGAGGCGATACCGCAAACCGATCTCGTACTGGCGCTGGATGTGCCGGATTTGGAAAGCTCTGTCTCTCGCAGAGTCCAGGAGAAGGGAAAGCGCGGAATCGTGAACTTGCTGCCTTCTCAAGCGAGGGTGATCAACGTTGCCCTGGATGATCTTTTGGTGCGCGCTTGGTCGCAGGAATTCAACCGGCTGCGCCAAACCGATCTCTCGATGCTGGCCGACACCTCGGTTTTTCTCCCAGAGATCATGCGCCGGCTGCGGGAAGCCAAAGACACGCTGGCGAAACTCGCCCCGGCCATCATTCAAAGACGAGCCGAGTGGACAAAGATCCATGAAGAGCAAGACAGAGTCCGGGACGCAAAGACCAAAAAAGAATGGGACAGCAAACCCATTGCCCTGAGCCGGCTCTTTACCGAGCTTAACACGGTGCTCAAAAACGAGGACTGGGTCTACACCAACAGCACCCGCTACGGCGCGGAGAACCTTTACCTCGACGCCGACAAATTCAACCAGATGCTTGGCAAGTTCAAAGGAGGCGGCTTGGGTTACGGCCTGCCAGCTTCACTGGGCGCGGCTCTGGCGCTGAAAAACTCGGGGAAGATTTGCGTCGATTTCCAACCGGACGGAGACCTGCTCTTTACCCTGAGCGGGCTTTGGACCGCCTGCCACTACAGCATCCCCCTACTCATCGTCATTTTCAGCAACCGCTCTTATTACAACGACGAGGAGCATCAGGAGCGCATGGCCCAGCTCAGGGGCAGGCCGGTGGAGAACAAAGTTTACGGGATTCGGATCGAACAGCCCGAAGTGGACTTTGCCACGACGGCGCGCTCCTTCGGCATCTGGAGCACCGGCCCGGTCACGGCGCCCGGAGAATTGTCGAAGGTGCTGCGCGAAGCGCTCAAGGTCGTCAAAGACGGCAAGCCGGCGGTGGTGGACGTCGTCTGCGCGATGCGGCCGTAACAAGGACCGGCTACGTCGTGCCATCAGGTCAGAATCGGCTCAAAGCGGGCTCTGCAGCCAGGAAATAGGATTTTCAGGCTTTTGTGTGAAGCAGGGATCGGAGTTTGCACCGCGGAGGCACAGAGGGCGCGGAGGAAACTGTTTTTAATCAAGAAACACTTCCGACTCTGCGAACTCAGCGTCTCTGCGGTGATATTATGATTGCTTCTTTGGTTGCGGCTCAGCCGCGCTGGGTCTCCGTGGTGAATATATCTTCACGGGAATCCCAGAAGAACCAGAAAATTGAGTCGACAAGAAGCCGGCAGTGCGCCTAAATATGAGGGGCCATACCCGCCCGTTCGCACCGCATTCTGAAATATTAGATACCAAAGCCTGAGATCGGCTTCATGACACTTGTGGCTCGCTTTCTAAAGGAGAGGGAAGCTGCTACCCTTTTCCTGTGGAACTCGAGTGGGATCCGAAAAAGGCGGCGAAGAATCTTCGCGAGCATAGGGTCTCATTCAACGAAGCCGCGACGGGTTTCGGCGATCCACTGGGCACCACTGCGCCTGACCCGGACCATTCGCTTGCAGAGGACCGATACATAACAGTGGGCATGTCCAATCGCCGCCGTCTGTTAATGGTGGCCCATACCGAGCGCGGGGAACGGATTCGTATCATTAGCGCGCGGGAACTGACCCGCGCTGAGAGAGAAGCTTATGAAGAAGAAACGCAAAAGTGAAATGGACGATGAGCTACGTCCCGAATACGACCTGCACGAGTTGCTCAAGCGCGGGGTGCGAGGGAAATACGCGGAGCGATATCGGGCTGGGACAAACTTAGTCCTGTTAGCGCCGGATGTGGCCAAGGCTTTTGCAAATAACGCGGAAGCGGTCAACGACGCTTTGCGATTGGTGATCGAGATGACAAAGGTACCGGTCGGCAAAAAGCAGCAATTCGCAAAATCATAGACCAGCGAGAGTTGTCACGTTTGAGGATTAAACGACTACTCATAGCGCCTTTCCGGACAGATGGTTTAAGCCATGAAGCTCAATAATTACGCCGACACCGACTCGCTTTATATCGATCTTTCGGAGCGGGCCAGCACCGAAAGTCGAGAGATCACCGAGGGCGTTGTCCTTGATTACGATGCCGAAGGTAATTTGGTCGGCATCGACATCGATAACGCCAGCCAAAAGGTTGACCTCAAGAAGCTCACCCTAAACAAGTTGCCGGCGATCATACAGACAAACCCGGTCTAAACATTCCGCCGGATCGGACAAGCGACCACGCTGATATCGAGGCTAAATCCCATCTCGTGGGAATAAGTCTAGGTCAGGCCCCCAACTTGACCCCGCTTGCTAAGAAGCGCTGACTAAGATGTTCGAGCGGTTAATCGGACTGGAACGGGAGCGGCGGCGTAGTTGCCGCGGTTTCAGGTTATCGAAAGGCGCCGGACGCTAGATTTTGTCGCCCATTTTAACCTTTAATGTCAGCGACTGTACGGGCCTCGCAAAACTTCACCGTCGTGATTCCGGGAAACATCCTGGTCGGATGACAAACGTCAAAGGTAACGGCGCAACCCCGTGATTGACCCCGACCGCGGTTCTTCCTTCCCTAAGTAGCGAGATTTTCCGGCGTAGTGGCAACTTGTGATGATTGAGCGTTCTGGCGGGCGGCTAGCTTCTTCCTCCACTTCGCGTCACGCCATGTTTCGTAAGACGGCATGTTGAGGTACAGCTGCTGCGTCATGTTGGCTAACACGCGCAGGTTTTCCTCCCTGACCCAGGCAGGTTCGATGAGCTGGGCGTGCGTGCCCCCCTTTTTTTTCCACGCTTCTCGGAAAAGGTAGGAGGCGAATAGCTCCGTGCCCGTCAGAACGATCACGGGCGCACGTGTCTGACGTCTATCCCAGACATATTCGCGTCCCCATTCTGCGAGTTTAGCAATGCGACCCACTTCGTCCTTTGAAAGCTCATCTGCCTCCTTCATCGTCGAGAAAACGAGGATAGATCCGGGAAAGCGAACTACCAATTTCTTCATTGCCGCGACATCCTTGGCCTGAAACGCCTCTCTACCGAAGCTCTTTGCCTCGCCGAACACGATCTCGGTGGGATAATCATTGCCAAAGATTTGCTTGCGTTGATACCAGAGGATGAAATCGGATTCCACTTTGTCCCCGGGAGCCAGTTCAAGTTCCTGACCCGCTGACCATGTCACTTCGACATTGTGAAGTCCGAGGAGCACTGAGAAAAATCGTATCGAGAGCGACGCCGCGTAACCTCCCCTGGCGTAGTCAGGCAACGCGAAAGGTCCGACCAGTCTGTACGCCCATCTGGCGTTGCTGCTGGCGCTGGGTTCAACAATAGGAAATCCAAACTGACGCAAGCAGAGGCTGCAGATCATCTGGTAATCCAGCTGTTTCAGAGAGTACCAACTCCAGCTCGAACATTTCGTGCACTTCAACTCAAGACCCAACTCGACAGCACCTTTCTCGACAAGGTCCTTGAAATTGAGACCCCTCCAAATATCGTCCTTGGTTGCGTTTTGAACTTTGTTCTTGAACTCCTGATGATGGGCGCTTCGCGAGATCGGTTTGCGTGAAATGTCATTTAGCAGTTTGACGATTTTCGGATGAGCAAAACTGGCCACTCCCCAAAATCCGCCCAACGTCTGGATTATTTGCTGAGTGGCGCGCCCGGCATCTGACAGGGCTGCATTTATCTGACGCGTCTTCAGCCACTTGTTAATAGCCGTAGTACCATCGAGCATATCCCAGCGTTCGGGCAAATTCTTGAAGCGCGGGAATATCACGAACCCCTCGGTTGTCGGCAGAAGGTGGTTGAGTGGTAGGCTGAATTTTGGCAACGCAGGCTTCTTGTAGTCGCACGGGAACACTGTGGCGATCTGACCCGCGTGAGTCCAGTCCGTCAGTCGCACGACATTCGCCCACCTACTTTCATTGCCGTGGTCGTCTGCAAACTCTGGATAGAGGCAGTCGAAGCGGATTGCTGGACTATCAGCCACGAGAGGTATATCGAATGTCTTTTCTGCTGCCGACAGTGTAGGCCGCATTGTCCGGACCATGATTTCTGGTGAAGGGCGCCAGATTGACGGATACCAGTCCTGTCGAACATTAGCATCTGTCACATCAACGCGGAAATAATCCGTAAAAAGTCGTTCGATATCATCCGACGAAATAGACCTTGAGAACATTACCGTTGGTCGAATCATGACGCCATTTGGATTGCCCGGCAACGGTCTGTAGTTATTGAGGATGAACCCCTTGCAGAATTGGGAAAGTTCCTCGACCCACTGTACTGGAATCGGAACAACTTGCTGCCTGATGGTCCTGAGATTCCAGAAATCTATAAGGTCTCGGGATTTGTAGGCGTCCAGGACAAAAAGTGCGGGATCGTCGTGGTCGTGGTAGTCAACCTTTATTTTTGATTGGCCAATGCGCAGGGCCGATGTGCATCCTGTTTTGTATACGTTTGCGAGCGTTGCGCCATTGAGCGATACCGTCTTTGGACCAAACGCATCCGTGAATGCCTCGCCTAGATACTTCAGATCGGACTCTGTGGGGAACGCACCAAAGAGACAGGCACTGAGCGCAGTAAACGAGGGCTTTTCAGAAACAACATTGACGATGTCGTGTTCATGCCGACGGGCAAACTGAAATCCCTTGCGGTAGAGGTCCTTGTAGAGGCTGAACACGTTTAGACCACGCCCATTTCGGTCCCGATCGCCGGCGCGTGTCAATACATCCGAAAGCTGCAGGACGCGCTCTTTATTGAATCCAAGTCCATCAGCCAAGCCCGATTCACCCTCCACGATGAAATCCGGTTCAAAGAAATCAAGATAGCCGTTGATAATCTGGGCTGCTGTCTCTAAGCGATGGCCGTGGCGGTCCCACCATTTTGGTACTTGCTTCAAGAAAGGGATGATGGGATTGAATTTTCCTCCCCAGAGGCAAGTATTCACCCGGAATATATCGAGTGACCGCTTTCTGTCATCAGGGCGAACGAGAAATGCGAACCGGACGGGTCTCAATGTAACATTTACGCTGATCTGGGACATATTCCATCCCGACGCTTGCTTACGTCAAAACTGATCACGAGGGTCGGGTGAGTATTGAGTTATTTTGTTCGACTCGATCACACTTGCAACAGCACACACAAGTCGGACCACGCTATGCGTGAGGACGTTTAAAATTTTCGCTCACGACGGGGAGGCCGCTCGCAAGAGCGGTCCCGACCGCGACAGTGCTTTCGTGACTCCTTCGAGCATTTAATTGTTCATGCTCCGCTTATAACTTAACTAACGTGAGGACGGTGTAAAAATGATCTGTAATCTGGATGAAAATGTTTTCCATTTCCGTAACATCTGATTGAATGTTACCCTTCAAAATGTTGGATAGTTTATCGTAAAGAAGATTTTGCTTTTTCCCTTCGTCTTCCAATGTGGCGCGGTCAGACGCCAATCGGCTAGGTGTCAATCGTTTCACCATGTCACCCCAATTAACAGTGTCCTTTTCGCTATGCCGGGCCTTGAGTAGAACCTGGCCTTTGAAGTGCTGAAGCATGTTCCGAATAGCGGTCGCGGGAACAATCTCTGAGCATGCGCCGGTTTTATACCGACGTACCTCTGTTTCTCCTACTGTAAGTTCTGTAACCAGCTGTGAATCTAAATTCGCCAACAACGCCCTGACTTTTTCTATTCGCGTCTGTCTTTCCCGCAACAGTACGTAAGAGTCAATGTGCTGATTTATTACCAAACGGGTGGGTTCGGGAAGTGTCGGAGCAATGTTGCTCAAGGAAATGAACGTTTGAGATGCACCTGCAACCGCATTAGCAGACATGCTTGATACCCCTGTCAATCCGCTGTCAATATTGTCTATAGCCGGTAGATAGGTCTCGAAGGCGGTCCTTTCACGTTCTAAGCCAATAATCATTCCAGTTCCCAATTCGGTCGCACTATCGGCTAATGAATATAAAGCATCACGCTGCCATTTTACGTTTTCGTGTATTTGCTGAACTTGCGGCAGCAATTCGGATACCTTTTTAGCCTTCTGCATCCATTCGGCCAGATACTGCTCATTTGAATTGGCGAGCGTTCTCGCTTTATCAAGATCTTTCATCGCGTTACTCTTCGGCCTCACAAGACTCGGCAATTCCCGCAGCTGCGATTCTTAGAATGTCTTGCATCCTGATTCAGTCTTCCGGTGTAAGTGTTCGGTCGATTCTATTCTGTATGACGACCGGAAACAAATCCGCTGGGCAGTCGCCGGGGTCAGGCCTGAGGGGGGCTCGCCGGGGTCAGGCCTGAGTCTGGATTCTGGCGTCGCCCCGAGAGTAGATTTGGTCTGGCATAACACTCTTTACAATCTGTCCGCGAGGACACACGGGTCGGACCGCACTATGTGTGAGAACGTTTAGAATTCTTGGCCCAACCGACAGCGTTTCCCGGCCTTAGCGTCTGACTTTCGCCGCCAAAATTATCTGCGTCAGTTTCTCTGTGATCTGGCCGTGTGTACGTCCCGCCTACTCCGCGACCTGCGATCACTCTCTTAGAGCGCATGTTTCACCTTTAAAAAGCCACCCCTATTCCGTTCACTCAATCCGTCCGATCGATACATCGCACCGAGCCGGCGCGAGATTCGTATGCCGATAATTCAGAATCCGGACTCACGCCCGATTCCGCACCACCAAAACAAAATCGAACTGCGCTTACGCCGCTGGATTACGGGATTTCAGTTTCTGGTAAATCCACAACAGGATAAACGCGCCGACGATCGAGCCAATCCATCCGGCTCCCTCGCCGGCCGTATACCAGCCCACCGCCTGACCGATATAAGTCGCAACAAGCGAACCGGCAATACCGAGCAAGGTCGTCACGATGAATCCCATATTTTCCTTGCCGGGCATGATGAGTTTCGCAATCACGCCGACGACGAATCCGATGATAATCGTCATCAAGAGACCAAACATGCCTTCCTCCTTTGGGTACTGAACTCTCGTTTGGGGTGATATCGAAATAAGGTGGTCGGAGTCAAGGTTCGGCACTTCCCTCGCCGGGGTCACGGAGTCATCGCCGGGGCTACCTCAACCGTTTACCTTTGACATTTGGGAGCTGAGCACTGAGCAGCGTAAGGCCTGAGTCTGGATTCTGGCGTCGCCCCGGGAAGCGTGTCGGTGCCAATGACGATCCGGTTTCCGCGCCCAAGCTCTTCTTATTTCCCCTTTGATCACATTTTCGTGTTTTCGCAATTGCGAAAAAATGATAATGGTCGCGTCCGTGGATGAGGCGAAATACAGGCAATCACGGCTCTGCCAGCTTCTGGGTGGGCACACGCTGAAGCGAAAAAGGCCGAGTCTCTGGAAGCACGTCCGATTTTATACCACCGCACTGAGGAGACAGAGCGCTACTACAGGACTCTTTATCGCTAACGGAAAAGGCTGTTGAAAATGTTTTTTTCAGGCCGGTCAAAAAGGTCTGCAATGATTTTAATGATATCTTCGGCGTCACAGGCGAAAGTAAATGAAAGGAGTGGGAACATGAAAAGGTGGTCGATGGTTGTCGTGTTGAAATTTGGAATCCATGTCCTTGCGCCTTGGCTTGCTGCGCTTCTCGTCGGGGCGCTAAAGCCCGTTAGCGCTGCTCCACTGACTGTCAAGGTGGGATATCCGCAGCCGAGCGGCGTTTACACTCCTCTTTGGATAATTCCCGAAGCAAGGGTCGATCAACGCTACGGTTTGAACGTCCAGACGATCTACATCTCAGGAGCGGCCCGCCTCGCTCAAACGGTCGTTTCCGGTGATATTGATATGGCCATGGCAGGGAGTGCGGCTGTGAACGGAATCCTAAGCGGAGCGGAGCTCGTCTGTATTGCCATTGGTGTGTCAACCTACGGATTCTCTGTTTATGTAAGGCCGGAGATCAAGTATATCTCTGACCTTAAGGGGAAGGTCCTTGGGGTAATGACCAAGGGTGCCGCTTCTGAGCATGCGGCGACAGCGCTCCTCAGACAGCACGGGATGACGGCGGGGCAAGAGGTAAAGTTTCTCTACCTTGGAGGGGTTCGTGAGGTTCTGGCGGCGCTCGACAAGGGCGTTATCCCGGCGGGGGTTCTTTCCCCTCCGACCACCCTGATGGCCCGGCGCCTTGGCTACAGGGAACTCATCAACATCGGATCTCTAAAGCTCCCTTACGTCCACACCGGTATTGTTACACGCCGCTCCCTGGCGCGACAGAACCCGGAGCTAATTAAAACCTTCCTGAAGGCTTACGTTACGGCGCTGAAGATCGCTCACGAGGAGCCGGAGGTAGCCAAGCGGGCCCTGGCGCGCTTCCTGGCGACTAACGACAGTGCGATCATCGAAGAAGCCTACCAAGCCTTTCGTCCCCTATTTCTGAAAATTCCTTATATGACCGAGGAGATGATTCGCTCGGTGCTTTCGGTCTCTGACCATCCGAAAGCAGCCAAGGCCGATCCGAAGGATTTCTTTGACAATCGCTTTCTAAAGGAGTTAGAAGAGACGGGATTTATCCAAGAACTCTATACCCGGCGGTAGCTCGCTGCGGGAAACGAAAACTCAAAATTAGAAATTACGACGGGGGTCACAGCGACGGATCAGCTTGCGCGCCCCAGCGCTTCTTCGGTTGCCCGGCCCACTAACACTTTGACCATTTCGCGCTTGTAGTCGGCAGAGCCACGGTTGTCGTCTCTGGGATCGGTTTCGCTGCCAGCGTCCTCGCCCATTTGCCGCAGCAAGTCGTCGTCGATCGTTTTGCCGAGGAGAGTTTCTTCTGCCTGCTTGGCATGGACGATGGCCGAGTGAAAACCGTATGGGCCGCGTTCGCACCAGACTTTCGTTTCCCTCATGGAAGTAAGTTAAGCAAAAGGATTGAGGATCCGAACGCCTAGTGCTTCAAAATGGTCAGTGTTCCGCGTTACCAGTGTCAGATCATGGGTCAACGCAGTGGCGGCGATTTGCTTGTCGATGGCGTTTTCTGGGTGCGGAACACGGAGGCGTCCCCACAACTGTGCTTCGTCGTGAGCGAAATCGAGAATATGGTCTTCGAATTCCTTCAAAATAAGTTCGAGCCATGATTCCAGTTGTCTTGCCTGGCGTGCATCGCCTCGGTGACGTATCAGTTCGATGCCGCGGCGTATCTCGCCTACGGTAATCACGCTCACGTATAGCGCGCCGCCATCGACTTGGGCCGCGTCGAAGAAACGGATGACACCGCGGTTGGCTTTGTCACGCTTGCGGGCTTCGCTAATAACGTTGGTATCAATCAAGTACATTAGGACTGTTTTTGTCTTGCACGCGCTTAAAGTCCGAATCTTTTCCCACGTTCGGCATTGCCGCGAGCACTTGAGCGAATGATCGTTTGCGTCGTTTCATCAATGCCTGCGCGAGGATTTTGCGATGTTCCGCCTCGGCGCTGGTACCGTGTCGTCCGGCCCTAGACTTGAGCGCTTTGATGATATCCTCGTCAACGTTTCGCACAATTAGGTTTGCCATATTGCCTCCGACGGAATCCAATGATTGCAATGATATCATTCGAATCTGCGGCCGCCAAGATGTTGACCGACCGGGACTCGTTATGGGCCGCCTGAAGCAAGGAAGGGGTCATCAAGGAAGGGGTCAGGCGTGATATTTGCCATTTTCAATCACCGCGACTATTTTATCAACCACGTCGCCGAGGTCAGGCCTGAGTCTGGATTCTGGTGTCGCGCCGAGAGGCGCCAGGGTCGGAATGAGGTGATCTCTGTAAGTATCCCCTGTACCCTGTGAGGCTGTAAGCTTGCTGTGCAATATCGCCGAATGGGATTTCAACTTGCCTCACGGAGCGCTTTCGAGTATAGGAGAAATTCTATGGGAGATTTACTACCAACTTTGCGTGTCGCTGCGATTCAAGCGGCGCCGGTTTTTCTTGACCGGGAGGCTACCACGGAAAAGGCTTCACGGTTGATTAGAGAGGCTGGCGCGGGGGGTGCCAGGCTTGTGGGTTTCCCGGAGGGTTTCATTCCCGGGCATCCGCTCTGGTACCACTTTCTTTCGGCGAGCAGCGGGCGAAGCCGCCAGCTTGCCACCCAGCTCTTTTTGAACTCGGTCGAGGTGCCGAGCCCCACCACAGATCGACTCTGTCAAGCGGCGCGCGAGGCGGGAGTCTATGCGGTCATCGGTTTTTGCGAGCGTCTGCCGGGGAAAACCGGCACCATGTACAACAGTCAGCTATTTGTCAGTCCGCGCGGTGAGATCATTGGCAAGCGGCAAAAGATTATGCCGACCGGCGGCGAGCGGCTGGTTCATGCGCTGGGTTCCGGTGATGGATTGCGACCGGTTGAAACCGAGTTCGGGCCGGTGAGCGGACTGATCTGCGGCGAGAACTCCAATCCGTTGGCTGTTTTTACGTTGCAGGCGCTGGGTACACGCGTTCATGTTGCCAGTTGGCCGTCACACTTCTCTGAAACCCAGCCGATGCTCGATGCCATCGAA
>Ga0214472_10003133_pt1 | contig 17563 bp, 18 predicted proteins | sample RVTome_6_FD_207662 | JGI IMG/M metagenome (GOLD analysis project Ga0214472, IMG submission 207662) | Soil microbial communities from uranium-contaminated site in the Upper Colorado River Basin, Wyoming, United States - RVT140D175 | ecosystem: Environmental > Terrestrial > Soil > Contaminated >... | reverse complement strand
TCAACATCTGCCGCTCCATGGAGGAAAGCGCCAAAAACCAGACCCTGCTGCGGCTCATCAAGTCGGATCAAGGGAAAATCATCATCTTTGTCAGACATGCCGCCACCCTGGAGTACGTGGCCGAGTCCCTGACCTGGCATGATCGTCCCCACGCCCTTTTTCACGGCTCCCTCTCCGGCCCGGAGAAGGACGAACAGATCCGCCGGTTCGCCGCGGAGATAGACATCCTGGTCACCACCGAGGTGGGCGGCGAGGGGAGGAACCTGCAATTCTGCCACCGGATGGTGAACTACGACCTGCCCTGGAACCCCATGCAGATCGAGCAGCGGATCGGCCGGCTGCACCGCATCGGCCAGGAGAATGAGGTGAGGATCTACAACCTCTGCGGCGCCGGCAGCATGGAGGATTACATCCTCTACGTCCTGGACCGCAAGATCAACATGTTCGAACTGGTGATCGGCGAGATCGACATGATCCTGGGCCGTATCCGCGGGGAGATGGATTTCGACGACCTGGCCTTCGATATCTGGCGCCAGGCCGCCTCGGCCGAGGAGCGGACCCGGGGGTTCGACCAGTTGGCCGCCCGGTTGAAACGGTTGAAGTCGAGCTACCTGAAGAGCAAGTCCCTGGACGAGAAACTCTTTGGAGAGAATTATGAGTCGTGAGGTGCTCAGGGAACTGGAGTCGTTCGTCAGGGGTTTTCTCGAAAGCCGCGAAGCGCTGATCGAAGAGTCGGAGGAAGGTCTCGAGGCCCTGCTGCCCGAACCACTGGCCGAGGCTCTCGGCAGCGGCGAACATCTGCGCTTGCGTTTCGGCGGCGAGGCGGCAGGGGATGGAGAATGCCAAACGATCGATTACGGCATGCCCCTGATGGATAAGATGGTGGAGATGGCCTGCGCCGCCGTGCCGGTGGCCGCCGGACGACTCGAGTTCGGGTATCTCAAGAGCGCCGGCTTCGACCGGCTGGTTGACGAACGTTTTTCCTTTATCGGCGCCCGGGGGAGGGTGGGCAACCAGGGCCCCACCCTGATCGATTATCTGCATCTCACGCTGCGCTACACGGCCCAGAGCGACGAGCAGAAGATGGGTCTTCTCGACCTGATCTTCAACCTCGAAACCGGTGCCTTTGTCCCGGAAATGGCGAACGGATCGGGGCCGGTCAGCCGACAGCCCCTGACGAGTCCGCGGAACGAGATTCTGCCGGCGGCCCGCCTGGCGCCGCTTCAGGGCTGGGTCGAAAAACTGGCGCCGCGGCTGGCGGCCGATGCCATCGCCCCCTTTATCGACAGCATGCAGCGGCGGTATCGACGCGACAGCGCCAGCCTGGACGAGTATTACCAGGCCCTGGGCCGGGAGATGGAGGGCAGCCTGGAGCGGGCCGGCCTCTCGGAGCAGTCGCGCCTGGACCGGCGGGAGAAGATCGATGGACTGGCCGGGGAGTTGGCGCGGAAAAAGGATGATCTGCTCAAGAAATACAGTGTCCGGGTCGCCTTCGAACCCGCGGCCCTGAAGCTGATCCGCACCCCGGCGGTCAAGCTGTTGTATCAACTGGACATCGGCCGGAGGCGCCGGGAGATTACCATGATCTACAATCCGCAGACCAGGACCCTGGACCCCCTGGTCTGCGAAGGGTGCGGCGCCAATCTCCTCACGGCCCGCTTCTGCGACCGCCTCCACCTGCTCTGCCCCGCCTGCCACGGCCGTTGCCCGCGCTGCGGGTAGTTTTGCCACTGCGGAATGCCCACTTGTTATTGCCTGCCCGACAAGTTAGACTAACAGTATGGACTAAGGGGAAGGGCAATACATTCACCCCGGGTAACTGCTCAGGCTATAGGCTGTCTCCGACGCGCCATAGCCGCTTTGGCGACGGAGCGTAGGTGTTTAGACTGTAGCAACGGAAGGAGACGCAGCAGAGCCGCGCAGGGTGCGGACCATGGTGTGGCTAACAGCCTACAGTCTACAGCCTAAACAACCTGAGTAGTTACCACCCTGGAGGGATATGCCATGGAAATTGTCAATGTTCACGCGGCCAAGACCCATTTCTCCAAACTGCTGGAGCGGGCCCATACGGGCGAGGAGATCGTCATCGCCAAGGCGGGCCGGCCCTATGCGAAACTGGTGCCCCTGGAAGCCGCGGAGCGGGTCCCGGGGCTGGCCAGGGGAGCTGTAACCGAGGCCTTTTTCGAGCCGCTTCCGGAAGAAGAGTTACGGAAATGGGAGGGCGACGATGCTGCTTGATACCCACATCTTTCTCTGGTGGTTGTTTGATGATCCCAAGTTGCCGTCCAAAATCAAGGCCCTGATCCGGAACAGTCGGAACCCGGTCTTTGTCAGTGCCGCATCGGTATGGGAGATCGCAACCAAATTTCGCCTGGGAAAACTGCCCGAGAGCGGCGAGGTGGCCGCCAATGTGCCCTATTGGATACGGCGGGCCGGATTCGAACCCCTGTCCGTCACTCCGGAACATGCCCAACTGGCGGGGGAGTGGCGGGTCGCCCACCGGGACCCGTTCGACCGGATGCTGGCGGCCCAGGCAAAGCTCGAAGAAATGGACCTCGCCACGTCGGACCCGCTCCTGAAAGATTTCCCGATTGTCGTCATTGACAATTAGAGGGGCAGGTGCATGCGAGGCATCAAGGACATCCTCTTGAACCAACCTCACCAGGCCTTTGTGCAACTCTGGTATCGCCTACGTCAGGATTTTCCTTTTTTCCAGCAAGCCGAACGACGATCCATCGACAATGCGGCGGAACACGAACTTTGCGTCCGCAGAGTTGTCGATGTTCTATATGAGAACGAGTCCCTCAAATCCCGCAATCTTGACGAAACTTACCCACTGGCTCTGTTGGTCGCCCTCGACCGTTATCTCCAGCCTGAAAGGGCATGGTTCTGTGGTCGCAGCCGCCGCCTTTTCGACCGGCAACAAACTCGTGGTCACTGCAAGTTACGATAATACCGCCCGGCTCTGGGACGTCGCGACCGGCAAGGAAATCTCCCGCCTGGAAGGACATGGCTCCTGGGTCAGGACCGCCGCCTTTTCGACCGACAACAAACTCGTGGTCACTGCAAGTCATGATCAGACCGCCGCCCGCCTCTGGAATGTCAAAACCGGTAAGGAAGTCACCCGGCTGGAAGGGCATGGCGATTGGGTCATTGTCGCCCCTTTCTCGACCGACAACAAACTCGTGGTCACCGCAAGTTACGATAAAACCGCCCGGCTCTGGGACGTCGCGACTGGCCGCCTGGTCAGGACCCTGATTCCCCTGGCCAAGGGCTGGATCTCCCTGCCTGCCGAGGGGGTGGCCATCTGCGAAGGCGAGGGCGGGGAAGTGCTGACCTATTACGATCCGGACGAGCGGGAAATACCCCGCACCCTCTGGTATCATGAGGACGTCAAGGATCTGCTGGCGGCAAGACAGTCAAAGAAGAAAGCTGGCGGTTGACGGTTTGCCGTGCAAAAAAGAACCCTGGGCTCCAACCCAACCACCGACCATTGATCTCCTTTACCTTTTGAATACAAAATGAGCGCGGAAAAAACCAAGGTTACAAACCGGGACCCGTTACGGCAGATGCTGGAGGCGGCGGAGAAGAATCTCCTCATCGAGCTTGTCGAAAATCTCGCGGGCGTGCGTCCAGAGGTCCGGCGAGAATGCTTCGAATACCTGAAGAAGCGCGTCGATATACTGAAAACTCCGGAGAAGTGGGCAAAATTCGCCCGGCAGGTGAAGCTGGACAACAAGAAACGGCCGGCCTTTCAAGAGGAATTTGCCAGAGTCATTCCGGATTGGCAGACCTTGTGATTCAACCTGACCTTACCTCCCCCCTTGCCAGAAATCCCCGGCCTGGTATCATCCGTCCTGCACCCTGCACCCTGCACCCTTAAACCTTCAGCCTACAGCCTATCAACCTACAGCCCATGCTCTACATCGCCGACCTCCACATCCATTCCCCCTATTCCCGGGCCACCAGCAAGCAATCCACCCTGGCCGGATTGGCCGCCTGGGCCGGTGTCAAAGGCATTCAGGTGGTGGGCACCGGGGATTTCACCCATCCCGGCTGGTTCCGGCAGTTGCAGGAACAACTCGTGGAGGCGGAGCCCGGTTATTTCCGGCTCCGCGATCCCGAGGTTCCGCCGGTCCTGGAGGGTATCGCACCCAAGGCGGCGGAGTGCCGTTTCGTGCTCACCGCCGAGATCAGTTCCATTTACAAGCGCCACGGCGCGGTGCGCAAGATCCACAATCTCCTCTTTGTCCCGGATTTCCGGGCCGCCGCGAAGATCAACGCCAAGCTGGCCGGTATCGGCAATATCGAATCGGACGGCCGGCCCATCCTGGGGCTGGACAGCCGCGATCTGCTGGAGATCCTGCTGGAGGCCACGGATGACGGTTTCCTGGTGCCGGCCCACGTCTGGACCCCCTGGTTCTCCCTCTTCGGCTCCAAGTCCGGTTTCGATGCTATCGAGGAGTGTTTCGACGACCTCAGCCACCATATTTTCGCCCTGGAAACCGGCCTCTCCTCGGACCCGGAGATGAACCGGCTGATCTCGGCCCTGGACCGCTTTGCCCTGATCTCCAACTCGGACTGCCATTCCCCGGCCAAGCTGGGCCGGGAGGCCAATCTTTTTGACACGGATTTCGATTTCTTCGCCCTGCGGCGGGCCCTGCAAAATCCCAACAACAGCGGTTTCGCCGGCACGGTGGAATTCTTTCCGGAAGAGGGCAAATATCACCTGGACGGCCACCGCAAATGCAACGTCAGCCTGGAACCGGTCGAGACCCGCAAACTCGGCAATCGCTGCCCGGTCTGCTCCAAACCCCTTACCGTGGGGGTTCTGCACCGGGTCATGGAACTGGCCGACCGGGAGCAACCGCTGTATCCGGAAGGAGCGCCCAAGGTCCACAGCCTGATCCCCCTGGCCGAGGTGATCGGCGAGATCCTGGGACGGGGACCCAACACCAAGGGCGCGATGGCCGAGTACGCCAGGGTCATCAGGCTCTTCGGCTCCGAATTCGACCTCTATCTCAACACCCCGGTGGCGGAGGTGCGGGAACGCTATTCGCCGCTTTTGGCCGAGGCCATCGAACGGATGCGGCAGGGGAGGGTATATCGCCAGGGCGGCTATGACGGCGAATTCGGGGTCATCCGGGTTTTCGCGCCCGGTGAGCGCGACGAACTGGTGGGACAGTACGGGCTGTTCGGCGGCCAATCGAAACCCAAACAGCCGCCGCAAAAAAAAAATCCCGGCCTCCCCAATCTTTTTGAAAAGCGGGCCCCTTACTCCAGCCCGATTCCGGTCATGGCCGGACCATCAAGCAATGCCGAACAACAGGCGGCCATAATCTCTCCGGAGCCCCGCATCGTGGTCACCGCCGGACCGGGCACCGGCAAGACCCATACCCTGGTGGCCCGGGTGGCCCGCCTCGTTGCCGACGAAATCGCACGACCCGCCGGATGCGTGGTGATCACCTTCACCAACCGGGCCGCCGCCGAGGTGCGCGAACGGCTGCGCAAGGCCTTGGGCGACCGGGTGCAGGAGATCTTCATCGGCACCTTCCACGCCTTCTGCCTGCTCTGGCTGCGACAAGAGGACCAGGATCTCCGGGTAGCCGGCCGCGAGGACCGCGAGCTGCTGCAGCGCCGTTTGACCCGTCGGGATACGACTTTGAAGATGCGGGATCTGGCCGAGGCGGCGGAGAGTTATTTCTTCCTGCGCAACACCGCGGATGAAGAGCCGCCGCGCCAGCCGGTGCAACCCTATCTCGACGAACTCGAACGGCTCCATTGCCTGGATATCGATGGCATTATACCGGCCCTGGTGGAGCGGCTGGCCGGGGATGAGCGGTTCCGCCGCCGGGTGGCGGAGAGCGTCTCCCATCTCCTGGTGGACGAGTTCCAGGACCTCAACCGGGCGCAGTTCGATCTGGTGCGCATCCTGTCCGAACATGCCGAGGTCTTTGCCATCGGCGATCCGGATCAGGCCATCTACGGCTTCCGGGGCAGCCGGCCGGATTATTTTTTCCGTTTCATCGAGGATTTCAAGGCCAGCGAACTGACCCTGAACCGCAACTACCGTTCGGCCCCGGACATTCTCAGGGTTGCCGCCGCGGTGGTCGGCGCCAACCCCGGCCGCCGGGCCGGCGAGTTGGCGGCCCAATCCGGGGTGCCGGCCCTGATCGAATGTTACGAGGCCGCCACTCCGGAGGCCGAGGCGGAATACATCGTCCGCACCATCGAGGAGCAGATGGGCGGCATCAGCCATTTTTCCATCAATTCCGGCCGGGGCGGCGGCAATCGCGACGGTGGGGCGCGAGGGAGATCCTTCGGCGACTTCGCGGTCCTCTACCGCCTGAGCCGCCAGGCCGAGACCATCGCCGCGGCCCTCGCCCGCCGCGGCATTCCCTATCAACTGGTGGGCGCCGAACCATTCTACATGAAGAAGAAACTCCGTCGCCTCTATCACTCCATCCGGGTGGCGGCGGGGCAGGGCGAATCGGCCGATTACCTGGCCCTGGTGGAAATGCTGCCGGGCATAGGTCGGACCAGCCTGGAGGAACTGGAAGATTGGTTGTCTCCAGAGCACGCCGATTTATTTTCCCTTCTGGACGAAACAGGGCTCACGTTTAGAGTAAAACGAAAAATCAAGGACTTAAGAAAGGAAGTTGATGAATTTTCTCAGGCCTGCCGAACAGAGGGGATTGCCTCCATTTTGGGGGACCATGCCTTACGGCTCGAAGACGACGCGGCGAAAGATTTTGTCCGCCTCACCAACTTGGCCGCCGCCTTCGGCAACGACCTGGCGGGATTCGCCGCTTACCTGACCCGCAACGCGGCGGCCACCATTTACGACGACCGGGCCGAAGGGGTGGCCCTCATGACCCTGCACGGCGCCAAGGGGCTGGAATTCCCGGCGGTCTTCATCACCGGTCTGGAGGAGGGGATTCTGCCGCATCGTCGCGACGGGGAAGGGGAGCCGAGCGGCGAGCAACTGGCCGAGGAGCGGCGTCTTTTGTTCGTCGGCCTCACCCGAGCCCGGCAGGAACTTTTTCTCTCCCATGCCGCCACCCGGACGATGTTCGGCCGTAGCGGCCCGCAAAAAATCTCCCGTTTCCTGGCCGATATACCCGCCGGCCTGGTCACCATCGCCACGTCCGACCTCAAGCCCCGCAAAAAGCAGCCCACCCAGATGAAGCTGTTTTGACGGGCACAGGCTCCGCATTTGTCATTGATTTCTACTTTGAAATGGCCGGTAATCATGTTAACTTAAAACATATGTTGTGTGAGGCTATAATTTGGCGGCCCGGCTTCTTCTACGTGACAAAAAAATCAAAAACAGCCTGATCGTTGAAATGGTGGTCTGGGAGCTTGATGAGCCGCTCCAGGGTTGCAGCCATCGGTTCAAGTACCGGTTGTTTTGCGGTGGGCTGGAAACCGGCATGAATCTTGTCAGGTACGACAACGAACGGGGTAAAGGTGATCATAGACATGCCGCCACCGGCGAGCAGCCGTATATCTTTATCTCTCTGGAAAGATTGTTTGCCGATTTTGAAAACGACGTGCGGGAGGCCTTGAAAAAATGAGACGGGACATCAAGATCGGGATAAAGTCCGATGACGATTTTTTTGCCGAAGCCCGGGAAATCGCCCGCCGGATCGATGCCGGTCAGTCGCCTGGGCAACCGGTCGAGCGTCTCTACTTCGACGATCTGCCGACACTTCTGAAATATCTCACACCGAAACGATTTGAGTTGCTCATCGTCCTTCGTGCCATGGGCCATGTCAGCATCAATGCCCTGGCCAAACAACTGCACCGCCAGTATCGCAACGTCTTCGACGATGTCAAAATACTTGAGCGCCTGGGGCTGATCGAGAAGGACGAAGCGGACCGATTTTTCGTCCCCTGGGATGAACTCGACGCCACCTTCCGACTGGCCGCTTAATTGCGGTTACCGATTACCGGTTTCCGGTCACTATCTTTTCGCCAAGGTGCGGATGATGTCGCTCTTGCCGATCACGCCGCACAGGTTGCCGTCAACATCCACCACCGGGAGTGTGTGGACCTTTTTCTCCGCCATGATGGTGGCGATTTCGTCAAGCGGCGTATCGGGGCCGACGGTGACCAAATTGCCGGCCTTGATGTCGCCCACCGTGGTGCCGGTCATCTTTTTCAATTCCTTTTCCATCTTCGACGGGCTCTCCAGCATGATCACCGCATCGAGAATGGTGATCACGGTGGGGATGTGCATCTTCTTGGTCTGATGGATGAGGTCGCTCTGGGTGACCACGGAGAGGATGCAGCCGGCCTCGTCCACCACCGGGGCGCCGCTGATCCGGTTTTTCCACAGAGTTTCGGCCAGTTGTGCCACCGGCATTTCGGGGGTGACGGTAATAACCTCGGTGGTCATGATATCGCGAGCCGTAAGCATGGCTGTGGTCCTCCTTAGGTAAAATAAATTCTCACGCCGAGGCGCGGAAGTGACCGATAATCGGTAATCGGTGGTCTGGAGTAGGGTGGATCAAGCCGGCAGGCGGATCCACCACTCTGCAAAAACAAACATTCATTCTCGTTCCCACGCTCCTGCGTGGGAACGCCACGGCAGAAATCGGTTGCCTTGCAGATTTGTTATTGCAGCGGTTACCGATCGCCTAAGCTTTTCTCTGCGCCTCTGCGCCTCTGCGCGAGAAAGAATCCGGTTTTTATTTCAGCAGCGCCGCCATGGCGTTGGGCAATTCGTCCGCCACCTCGCCGGCCAGGTATCCCAGCGGACATTGGGCCGCCAGCCGGTCGGCGGCCAGGCCGTGCAGGTAGACACCGAGCCGCGCCGCCTCCCAGGCCGCCAGTCCCTGGGCCAGCAGGCCGCCGATAACACCGGAGAGCACATCCCCCATGCCGCCCGAGGCCATGCCGGGATTGCCGCTGGGATTGACGGCGGCGCGGCCGTCCGGATGACAGACGACCGTGCCGGCCCCTTTCAGAACCGTGACCGTGTTGTTGATGGTGGCAAAGGAGCCGGCCACGATCAGCCGTTCCGCCTGGACCTCCCGGGTGGTCCAATCAATCATTCTGGCCATCTCGCCGGGATGGGGAGTGAGAATGCGCGGTCCGGCCTCACCCCCCGGGTGGCGCAGCACCTCCGGGTGTTGGGCCAGGATGTTCAAGGCGTCGGCATCCACCACCATGGGCAGGGGGACGTTACGATAGAGGGTGAGAACCAGTTCGGCCGTTTCCGCCGCGGTGCCGAGACCCGGACCGATCACCAGGGCCCGCTTGCCGATCAGGCACTCGACGATCCGGTCGTAATCCTTGATCGACAGGATGCCCTTGTCCGAAGAGGACAGGGGTAAGGTCATGGCCTCCATCAGGGAGGTCTCGAAGACATGATCCAAGGCGGCCGGTACCGCCATGGTCACCAGACCGGCGCCGACCCGCATGGCCCCCAGGCCGGCGAGCATGGCGGCCCCGGTCTTGCCGGTGGAGCCGGCGATGACCAGCAGGTGCCCGCTGGTACCCTTGTGAGCTCCGGTAGGGCGCCGGGGCAGGAGACGGCCGATGCCGTGATCCAGGAGTTCGTAAACCAGATCCGCCTCGGCCACGGCCCGCGGCGGGATGGAGATGTCCGCCACCACCAGTTCGCCGCAAAGGGCGGGACCCGCCTCGATAACCTGGCCGATCTTGGCCAGCCCGTAGGTGACGGTCAGGTCGGCGGCCACGCAGGCGCCCAGCACCCGGCCGGAATCGCTGTCCAGACCTGACGGGGTATCCACCGCCACCACCGGGCAGGATGCCCGGTTCATGATCGTGACCGCCTCGGCGAAATGACCGTTGATCTCCCTGGTCAGGCCGGTGCCGAAGAGGCTGTCCACCATCAGCCAGACATCGTGCAGGTCGCGGGCCGGGACGAACAACTCGTCGATATGTTGTTTGACCGCGATGGGCAACCCCAGTTTTTGCGCAATGGCCAGGTTGACGGCCGCGTCTCCCCGGAAGCGGTCCGGTTCCACCAGCAGGATGATTTCCGGCCTGGCGCCCCGCTGGTGCAGGTGTCGGGCGATGACCAAACCGTCACCGCCGTTGTTGCCCGGCCCCGCGAAGACGAGCACCCGCCGGCCGGCCGGATCGCCGAAGCGGTGGACCACCGCCTCCACCGTGGCCCGGCCGGCATTTTCCATCAGGAGGATGGAGGGAATCCCGTAATCCTTGACGGCCGCGCCATCGAGAGCGCGCATCTGTTGGGATGTACAAAGCTTCATAAGCGCCTTCCCCTGTTTACAAGCTGGCAAGCCTGCAAGCTGTCAAGCCTGCAAGCTGGCAAGCCTGCAAGCTGGCAAGCCTGCAAGCTGGCAAGCCTGCAAGCTGGCAAGCTTTCAAGCTGGCAGGCTGGCAAGCTGGCAAGCCGGCAGGCTGGCAAGCTGGCAAGCTGGTAGGCTGGTTAGCCAAGATTCAACCGTTCCGCTTCTCGAACTGCCGCATGAATTCCACCAGCTTTTCCACGCCTTCCCGGGGAAAGGCGTTGTAGATCGAGGCCCGGCAGCCGCCCACCGAACGGTGCCCCTTCAGGCCGTCCAGACCCAGGGCCGCGGCCTCCTTGACAAAGGCGGCTTCCAGTTCCGGGGTGGGGAGGTTGAAGGTGACATTCATCAGGGAGCGGGAGGCCGGTTCCGCATGGCCCCGGTAAAAATCGCCCGCATCGATGGCCTCGTAGAGCAGGGCCGCCTTGTCGCGATTGAATTTCTCGATGGCCGGGACCCCGCCGATTCCGTCCAGCCATTTCAGGACCAGACCGACCACGTGGATGGCGAAGCAGGGGGGGGTGTTGAACATGGAGCCCTTGTCCGCATGGATCTTGTATCGAAACATGGTGGGGACTTGTTCCGGGGTGCGGTCCAGCAGATCGTCGCGCACGATCACCACCGTGACTCCGGCCGGCCCCATATTCTTCTGGGCCCCGGCGAAAATGAGGCCGAAGCGGCCGACATCCACCGGCCTGGAGAGGATATCCGACGACATGTCGCAGATCATCGTGCCGGGATAGTCGGGAAAGGTCTGAAACTGGGTACCGAAGATGGTGTTGTTGGAAACGAAGTAGAGATATTCCATGCCCGCCGGCACGCTGTAATCGCCGGCCGTGGGCACCCGGTTGAAATTGGTCGTTTCGCTGGAAAAGGGGACCTCGATCTTGCCGAACAGCTTTGCTTCCTTGATCGCGTTTTTCGACCAGGTGCCGGTGTTGAGATAGGCGGCGGACTTGCCCGGGCCCAGCAGGTTCATGGGCACCATGGCGAACTGGGTCGAGGCGCCCCCTTGCAGGAACAGCACCTTGTAGTTGTCCGGGATGGCCATCAAGCGGCGCAGCAGGGTTTCGGTCTCTTCCATCACCGCCATGAATTCCTTGCCGCGATGGCTCATTTCGATGAGACCGATACCCCTGTCCTTGAAATTGACGATATCCTTGGCCGCCTGGGCCAGGACCTCCCGGGGCAGGGTGGCCGGGCCGGGACTGAAATTGAAGATTCTGTCTGGCATATGGGTTACTCCGGTTGATTTTATCGGGAAATGTGCAAGGTTTTTCGCTTCGATGTTCAACGTTCATCTTTTTGATCGGCATCGACCCGGGCAGGCGCGAGGCCAGCCCCTACCGCCCACCGATCACCGTTTACCGATCACCGGGTCCTCCCCCTGTTGCCGTATCGCCTCGTACAACACGATACCAGCGGACATGGCCAGATTCAAGCTTCGAATATTGGGGTTGCGCATGGGGATGGTGCGGCAGCGCTCCCGGAACATGGCGATGACATCCTCGGGCAGTCCCTTGGTCTCCCTGCCGAATACCAGGTAATCGCCGGGCCGGTATGCGCAATCGGTATAAGGACGTTTGACTTTGGTGGTGAAAAAGTGCAGCCGGTCGATCCGCTGGTGGCTGAAGAAATCCTCCATGCTGTCCCAGTAAACGATGGAGACGTAGGGCCAGTAATCGAGACCGGCCCGTTTCAGATAGCGATCGTCGGTGGAAAAACCCAGGGGCCTGACCAGGTGAAGCACCGAATCGGTGGCGCCGCAGAGTCGGGCCACACTGCCGGTGTTGGGCGGAATCTCCGGTTCTATCAGCACCACGTTGAACCGTGGCGCCAGGATTTCTTCGGCCGGCATGCAGGTGTTACAGGGGCTCGATAGTCTCGCCGTCCGGCCGATACAGGAAGTTACGCACCTCCACGACCCGGTCTTCGCCGCCGTCATCCAGCAGTTGGGCGAGGGCCATACGTTCGGCCTGGAAGCGCTCCAGTTCCTCACCCCGCAGGACGACCATGGGTGGAAAGTTGATGGCAAAGGGGTCCTTGAAGCGGCCGTTCTCCTGAAAGCGATAGTCCAGATGGGGCCCGGTGGAGAGGCCGGTGGAACCCACGTAGCCGATGGTTTGCCCCTGGCGCACCGCGCTGCCCTTGGCCAGCCCCTTGGCAAACCCCGACAGATGGCCGTAATGGGTTCGGTAGCCGCCGGGATGATTGATGACGATCTGTTTGCCAAAGCCGCCGTTTCTGCCGATGAAATCGATCTTGCCGTTGCCGCTGGCCATCACCGGGGTGCCGGACGGGGCCGCCAGATCGACACCGAGATGGGGCCGCACCGTATCCAGAATGGGATGTTTACGGCTGTAACTGAAACCCGAGGTCACCCGGCCACCAAAGGGGATGGGAGAACGTAGAAAGGAGGCGCCGATGCCCTGGCCCCGGTCATCGAAATAGCCGGACTCCACCGTGTCCGACAGGTAATGATAGCCTTCCAGGGTGCGGTCGTACAGAGTGAAGCGGGCCGCCAGAATTTTGCCGTAGGCCACGAAAAGATCTTCGCGGTACAGCTTTTCCACGATCAGATGGAAACGGTCGCCCGGTTGGATCTCGGTATTGAAGTCGATTCGGGAGGCAAAGAGGTCGGCCACCTTGAAAACCAGGGCCGTGGATTCGCCCCGGTCGACAAAGGCCGCGAACAGGGAGCTATCCAAGGTGCCGCTCAGCAGGACGGTGCGGCTTTCCAGGGGTACCTCCAGTTTTTTCGCCTCCAGGCCGTTTTCGCACCGGCTGACGGCGATGATGTCGAGCGGCCCGGATTGATAGGTGCAGCGTTGCAGATCGCCCTCCGGGCCCAGCACCACTTCCACCGTATCGCCGGGTTTGAGCTTCCGCATATCGAGATTGTCGCCAAGGGCGTCGAGCAGTTCGGGCAGAAGCCCTTCCGGCACCTGGATGCGCCTGAGGGCCGTGGTCAGGGTCTCACCCCGCTTCAATACCCCTTCCAGCACCGTTTCATCTTCGGCCGCCGCGTCGGCGGGTTCCGCCATCTCGAAAGGCTCCGATGGCGGAACCCGTTTGAGAAGCATCTCCGGCCCGGTCGCCTGCAAGCGCGTTTGCTCAACGGCTTGCGGTTCCGAATCGGCAAGGTCGCTCGATGTTATGGCGCGATCGAGAAACGCCAAAAACAGGGCGGTCAAGCCCAGGAAGATCAGGTTCAAGGTCAGGAGGTGGGGCCAGGGGAGTTTCGTCTTCATGAATGATAATCGCGTGAGGGGTGATTTTCTCATATGCCGGAATGAATGCCGACCGCGGCTTTGGCAATACGCGGTGCGGGTCGGCGTGCATTCCGACTCCTCGTTGGCGGCCATGGTACAGACCGCCGGGACAGGGGCGCGGCGGAGACGTGACTGACTTTCTACCAGGAACGGCGGCTGATGACAAGAGTTTATCGAGCCTGGCGGCTTTGAAAAGCAGGAAGCCCCGGCCTCGATGTCCGAGAGATCGCCCCGGCTCGGGCCGGGTGACCGGCATTCCTACCGTGTATTCCATTCCCCCCGCGCCGGCTTCGCGACCCATTTCCTCGAAGGTCCGTCTGGATATCCGGGATAAAGGGAAGGGCTCGGTATTTGCCGGTACGCGGTCATTTTTTTTCTTTCAGCAGGTCGCGGATTTCGGTCAGGAGTAGTTCCTCCTTGGAGGGAGGGGGAGGCGAGGCCGGAGCGGCCGCCTCTTTTTTCTTCAAGGAGTTCATGGCCTTCACGACTATAAAAATGGCAAAGGCAATGATGAGAAAGTCGAGGGCGGTCTGGATGAATTTGCCATAGTTCAAGGTCACCGCCGGGGTCTCGCCGACGGCTTTTTTCATGACGATGGCCAGGTCGGAAAAATCGACGCCGCCAATCAAAAGACCGATCGGCGGCATGATGACATCGGCGACAAAAGAGGAAACAATCTTGCCGAAAGCGCCACCGATGACAATGCCGACCGCCATGTCAACCACATTTCCCTTGACTGCGAAGGCTTTGAATTCTTGCAGCATGCCCATGGTTCATCTCCTTGATGATATGGTTTCACGAGCCAAACACGGGATTGATGTCGCGGTATCGGAGAAAAGGCTACAAAGTTCGACGGATGCGCAAAAAAACTGGAGATGCACCTGGCCGTCCTTTCCGCGAGGGCGGTAATCAAGCTTTTTCAGGAGGTTACGGCGTGGACGGCTACCCGCCTCCGCGGGCGGCACGGGTTTTGGCGATACCATCAAGATACCGAATCAGCAAAATATATCTATCAAAATTTGTCCAGTTTTTTACAATGGGGAAAGGCTGAATTCCGTTCCAATCCAGGGGAAAAGGAGGGTGCCATGTCCGTGGGAGCGTTCTGCAACCGTGAAGTGGTGGTCACCGGTCCGGAAACCGGCATTGTCGAGCTGGCCAAATTGATGCGGCAATTCCATGTGGGCGACGTGGTGGTGGTGGAGGAGAGCAATGGCCTTCGCAAACCGGTGGGCATTGTCACGGACCGGGATCTGGTGGTCGAGGTCATCGCCGGTGAGGTGGATTTCGCGCCGCTTCGGGCCCGCGATGTCATGGGCGGCCACCTGCTCGTGGCCCGGGAAAAAGATTCCATCTGGGAGACCATGAAGCTCATGGCGGCCCAAGGCATCCGCCGGGTGCCGGTGGTCGATGCGCACGGAACTCTTGCCGGTATCCTCAGCCTCGACGACCTGCTGGAACTGCTGGCCGAGGAACTCTCCATGCTGGCCGGGGTGGCCGGCCGGGGCAGGGAACGGGAGGCCGACGGCGGCGTCTAGGCAAAGGCGTTATCCGGCACCGGGCTCGACAGAGGGTGGCTACAGCCATTTGCGACGCTTGAAGAACCTGATCATGACCCCCGCCACCACCAGCAGCACGCCCCAGAAAATGAAATAACTGTAGCGATAATGAAGTTCCGGCAGATAATCGAAATTGGTGCCGTAAATGCCGGCGATAAAGGTGAGGGGAATGAAGATGGCGGAGAACATGGTCAGCACCTTCATGACCTCGTTCAGACGGTCGCTGATCCCGGTATGATAGATATTGAGATGATCGGACAGCATCTCCCGGTAGGTGTCCGTCACCTCCACCGCCTGGGTGGCCAGGTCGAGTAGATCCTTGAGGAATGGCAAGGTCGTCTCGCCGATCAGAGGCGACTCGATTTTGCTCAGGTGCAGGATGAATTCCCGGGCCGGGCGGATCGATTTACGCAGGTAGTTCATCTCCCGTTTATAGGTGTTGATTTTTTCGAGAATTTCCCGATCGGGACTATCCAGGATTTCATCTTCGATATTCTCGATCTGCTCCCCGATCCGTTCGATGATGAAGATGTAGTTGTCCACGATGGTATCCAGCAGGGCATAGGCCAGGTAGTCGAGTCCGGCGACGCGGATTCTGCCTTTATGCTTGCGGAGGCGGTCCCGGACCGGTTCGAAGACATCGCCCGGCCGTTCCTGAAAGGTGATGAGGAAAGAGGTGCCCAGGACCATGCTGAGCTGTTCGCTCTGGATGGTGCCGGTCTCCTGGTCGTAGCGCAGCATCTTGAGCACGAAATAGAGATACTGGTCGTAATCCTCCATCTTCGGCCGTTGACCGGTATTGAGGATGTCTTCCAGGACCAGCGGATGGAGGTCGAAGGCGTTGCCGATCTCCCTGATCATGGCGGTATCGTGCAGACCATAGAGATTCAGCCAGGTAAAGGTCTCCTTTGTCCTCAGGGCCAGGGCCGGCGCGATATCCTCCAACTCGAACTCCCGGAGATTTTCGCCGTCGTAATCGATCATCCGGATTTTGGCTTGATCCATCTTCCTTTTGCCGATGAAGACAAGGGAACCCGGGTCCTGCCCCAGGCTGGCATCCTTTTTCTTGAAAAATCGCGCCATGGCCGCAACTCCGATTTATAGGTTGATGGATCGAATGCCGAGGATGCCGGCCTTGCAATCGTTACCGCATGTGACCGTGCAGAGATCGTCTGGATGGCAGGTTACTCCATGACCTTGTGAAGAGAAAAGCCAAATCTTGCCAGGAGCGGTCAGGAGCGACATGATCAGCGAACCGCTAAACATCGACGGCAGCCGGGGCGAGGGGGGCGGGCAGATCCTGCGCACCGCCCTTTCCCTGGCTGCCCTCTCGCGACAGCCGGTGTGGATCGACCATATCCGGGCCAACCGGCCCAAGCCGGGGCTGCGGCCCCAGCATCTGATCGCGGTCCGGGCCCTGGCCGCGATCACCGGCGCCGTCGTGCAAGGAGACCGGGTCGATTCCGAAACCCTGCATTTCGCGCCCGGAGCCGCGCGGGGCGGGTGTCATGATTTCAGCATCAATACCGCCGGCTCCGCTGTCCTGGTCCTCTCGGCCATGCTGCCACCGCTGTTGTTCGCCGACGCGCCTTCCCGGGTGAGGGTATCCGGCGGCACCCATGTGCCGTTCAGTCCGGGATTTCATTATTTCAACGAGATTTTTCTGCCCATGCTCAACAGGATGGGCGCCGGGGTCCGGGCCTCCTTAGCCTCCTGGGGCTGGTACCCGGCCGGCGGCGGCCGGGTGGAGATGGAGGTGAACCCCTTGGCCGGTTTGGGGGGAATCTCCCTCACGGCAAGGGGCGGGCTCCGGGCCGTGGAGGCGGTAATCGGCCTGAGCAATCTGCCCGAGCATGTGGGCGAGCGGGAACAGAACTGGCTGGAAGCGCAACCCCGGCCCGCGAATTGCCGGTGGCAATGCCGGATCGACAAAACCGCGGCCGCCTGTCCCGGCAACGTCGTTTTCCTGAAGGCGGTCTTCGATCATGGCGTTGCCGGCTTCTCCGCCCTGGGCCGCAAGGGCAAGCCGGCCGAGCAGGTGGCCGGCGAGGCCTGGCGGGATCTGCTGCATTTCCTCGATACCGGCGCCGCGGTGGACCGCTATCTGGCCGATCAATTGCCGCTCTACATGGCCCTGGCCCAAGGAGAATCGCAATTGACCGTGGAAAAGCTCACCACCCATCTGCGCACCAATATCGCGGTGATCGAAACCTTCCTGCCGGTACGTTTTCAAGTGGATGAGGAGAACAATACAATCGCTGTCAAGGGAATAGGATGGGGACAGGGTAGGGTGGATCAAGCGTAGCGGATCCACCAACCGTTGACCGGCCTCTAAAAAACGGTGGATGCGCTGCGCTTCATCCACCCTACGGAACCACGATCCGAAGAAGTTACTGGACACGGATCGACTCGGGTCTTTGGGGCGATGATATATGATATCCGTGTCGAT
>Ga0214472_10003132_pt1 | contig 17564 bp, 19 predicted proteins | sample RVTome_6_FD_207662 | JGI IMG/M metagenome (GOLD analysis project Ga0214472, IMG submission 207662) | Soil microbial communities from uranium-contaminated site in the Upper Colorado River Basin, Wyoming, United States - RVT140D175 | ecosystem: Environmental > Terrestrial > Soil > Contaminated >... | reverse complement strand
TCGGATACCGCTGCTCGATTCGGCCGGCTGCGGCGGGATTCTTGGCGAGCTGCATAGGCGTGGCTCGATAGACCTTGGCGATCACTGGCCGCGGCGCTCCTTGTAGGAAGGCCTCGATGCGGCTTCGCGTGGCGACGAATGAAGCGGCGAGGTGTGGAAACGAGGCTTTGCCGACAATGACGAGCAGCCGGACACGGTGGACGACCACCGCCGCGAGCTCGTTCGGCTTATAGCGGATGCGGAGGTCGTGGGTGAGGGCGACCCAACCGCGCCTGCCGACCTCCGCCAGCCAGTCTTCGTCAGGACAGTGCGGCGGAAAGTGATCGCGATGTCGCTCGACGGCGAGGCCTGCGGCCTTCAGGATCTCCGGGAAGGCGGTGCCGAGGTCGCGATCCGTGAAGAAGACAAGCTCAGGCCGCTCGCTCGTAGACGACCGCCTCCTCCACGGCCTCTTTCGTGAGGTCGTAGTCGCGAGCGACGTCTTCGACCTTCTCGCCTGCGTCGATGCGGTCGACGATCGTGCGGGTCGAGACGAAGGCCTTGCTCACCACGGGGCGGCCGAACGAGATCTGCGGGTCGATGATGATGGGCTTCGCGTCCGCGCTCTCCGAGACGACGAAAGGGTAGAGACGAACGGGCAGGTGACGCGCACCCCACTCGACACGCCTCAGATGGGCTTCGAATACCTTCCGCATGGCGAGCTGACCCGACGCGGAGAGGTTCAGCAGCTCGCCATACCTATCGAGGAATATCTGGCCTCCGGCGGTTCGAAGCTCTTCCCTCAAGAGAAGCTGCTGTATCTCCAGCTCACCCTCGGCGTACGCAAGCGCCTTGCGGACGGCGGTCAGGGGGACACCATGCTCGGTTCGAAGTGATCGGAGAACATGCGCTTCGATGAGGTTGGAGAAGGACAGGGTCGCCGGTCGCTTCCTGGCCAACTTCAGGACCGGGGCGGACTGACTGAGACCGTGTGCCGTCGGATACGGCCGACCGAGAAACCACGACCGTAGCGTGGCGGGGGGCAGCCGCAGATAGCGACCGGCTTCCCTGATCGAGTACGCGGGCTCGTTAGGCGTGTCCTGCTTCGTCACCGTTCCTCCACGCGGTATTGTGCCTCAAGTCCAGTATGGTTCCTTGACCGGCCGGGAGAGGGCCCCCAGAATCCTGCCGTGCACCGGCCTTTCTCCGAGTCCGTCGTCGAGGACGCCGCCCTGGCCTGGCTGGAGGAACTGGGATATGCCGTGCTCCACGGTCCGGAGATCGCCGCGGGAGAGCCAGGGGCAGAGCGGAGCGATCCCGGCTATCGCGACGTGGTCCCGGTACGACGGCTGCGTGCGGCCCTCGCCCCGCTGAACCCCCACCTGCCGCCCGAGGCGGTGGAGGAGGCCTACCGCAAGCTGACCCGTATCGACGCGCCGTCGTTGATCGAGCGCAACCGGGCTGCGCACCAGATGCTGGTGGACGGTGTGACGGTGGAGTACCGACGCCGGGACGGTTCGATCGCGGGCGGGCAGGCGCGGGTGATCGACTTCGACGCGCCCGACAACGACGACTGGGTCGCGGTCAACCAGTTCGCCGTGAGCGAAGGGCAGCACGCGCGGCGGCCGGACGTGGTGTATCCGCTCGGATCGAGATCACGATGGCGTCCGCGCCCGGCTTTTCGGTGGCGTTCGATGCCGCGGGGAGCCTCACCCCGCCCTCGTCGAGGAGCGGCGTGATCACCATGAATATGATGAGCAGGACGATCATGATGTCGGCCATCGGTGTCACGTTGATGGCGGCCATGACCTGCCCGGTCCTACCCGCCGGAGTCGTCAGCATTGCGCCGCTCCCTCCGATCAGTTGCGAGCGAGATCGACCTTCACCGTGACGGTAAGGATCACCCGTATCGGCTCACCATTGAGACGTGTGGGCGTGTAGACCCACCGCCGGACCGCGTCGAGGGCGGCGTCTGCGAGCAGCGGATGGCCGCTCATGATCCGCAGGTCCGTCACGCGGCCGTCCGTATCGATGACGCATTCGAGGACGACCTTGCCCGCGACACCGGCGCGCCTAGCGAGCTCCGGGTAGACGGGAGCCGCACCGCGGATCCGGCGTGGCTCCTGGATGTCGCCGCCCGGGCGCCGCGGCGTCCCCGTCCCCTCGCCCGTCTCTCCGGCGCCGGGCATGCCCGGCGCGTCGTCGCTTCCCCAGCCGCTCGGCACGCAGCCGGAAAGGCACAGCGGAAGATCTCCGATCGGTGCATCTGCGATCTCCCTGTCGAGGTCGGAAGAAGGCATGTTCAGACCAACCGGTGTGCGCGCTTCGGCCGTGAACGGTTGGTTCGGCGTGGGTCGAGGAGCACGAGACCGCCCGGCGGTGACGGCGCGAGGAGCTGTGCTGGCTAGAGGCCGTGGAGACGAATGGAAGATCACCGACGAGGCACGCAGCGGTGCCTCGCGCGCCGCCGTCGCCGACAACGTCGCCAGCGCGGCCACCGCCATCGCGTGGAAAGCCAGCGAGAGCGGGAGCGTGCGCGCGGTCGGCGAGCGAGCCGCGCTGTTCCCGGACAGGATGAGGTCGTCGAAAAGGCGGCGACTCATCTTCGCCTCCTGCTCGTCGATGCGTGCCCGAGCGATGGTCCTGTGGAGTTCGACACCGCCCGGCTGTCCGGGGTTCCCGGCGGCGAAGGCGAACTAGGCTGACGGCGAGGAGCCGGGACGCGGCCAGTGCGCCGGCCACGGTCTCGGCGGCGGGTCCGCCGTGGCGGCGGCGCGGACGATGGCCGCCTCGTAGGCGTCGCGGCAGCGCGCGGGGGAGTGCTCGCGCCGGACGAACTCGGCCGCGGCGCTTCCCAGGCGGGCGCGGGTCTCCGGCTTCTCGTGCAGGCGAAGGACGGCCCGGGCCACCTCGCCTTCCTCGTCGGTCGGATCCGCGCGGACCACGGCCCCGCCGGGGATGTCGGCGAGGTGCTCCAGGTCGGAGATGACCGTGGGCCGGCCCTGGGCGAGGACGCGGAGCAGCGCCGCCGATGTCTCGCGGCCGGTGGGGTAGCGGAGGTGGACGGCCAGGTCCGCCGCGCCCATGTACGCGGGCAGGTCCTCGAGGGGCACGCGGTCCGTGATCACGGCGCGCTCCAGGACGCCGCGCGCCTGCAGCATACGGCGCAGCCCGTCCGTGTCCGCCACGGGACCGACGAGCAGCAGGCGCAGGGCCGGGACGTGGGCCGCGGCGCGGGCCACGGCGCGGGCGATCGTCTCGACCCGCTTCTCGCGGGTCACGAGGCCGAAGCTGCCCACCACGAAATCGCCGGCAGCCAGCCCGAGGCGAGCGCGCAGCGCGGCTACGGCCTCTCTCGGTACCGCGACCGCCTCCGCGGACATCGGGATGCGGACCACCTCGGCGCCGTCCACCTCGGCGCGGACCGCGTCCGCCATGAAGTCGTTGTGGACCGCGACCAGGCGCGCGGCCTCCACCGGGATCCGGAAGAGCGGGTAGGCGTACGGCAGCAGGTCGCCCACGGTCTCCAGGAAGGCTTGATCGAGCCGCCCCGCCTGCGCCGGGTAGGTGTACGCGAGCTCCTCCGCGTAGGCTCGGAGCGGGCGCTCCGCAGCCTCCCGGAGGCGCGCGCTCGACGGGTCCCGCGCGTAGGCGCGGGCCTCCGGCGAGTCCAGGAAAATCCCCGCCCGGGAATGGTGCAGCACCAGGTCATGGAGGACGAGCAGGCCGGGGAGGCGGGGCAGGAGGTCGTAGACGCGGTCGTGCGAGCGGCCGTTGCCCATCTGGTAGACCACGAGGTCGTAGGGCCGCGCCGCGTGCCGCGCGAGCAGCGTCGACGCCCGGTGCAGGCCGCAGGATGAGGGCAGTCGGTCCGCGTCTACCCGCTCCTGGTCGTGGAAGGCGTCGATCTCGTGGCGGCCGGCGAGGAGGCCGAGGACGTCGGCCGCGTAGTCGGCGATGCCCGTGGGCGCGGGAGGAAGGGGAGAGACGAACGCGAGGCGCACGCGGGCTAGCGCCGCGCCAGGAGCGCGTACTCCTGCGGCCCGTAGAGCAGGCCGTTCAGGCGCTCGATGTTCTCGTTCAGGGCCTCGGCCGCGCGAGGCGGCAACCCGTCGGCGGGCACGGCCTGCAGGCGAGCCGCGGGGTCCACCGGCGAGCGCAGCTCGACGCGCACGTCCGTGAAGCCGCAGGCCGCGGCCAGGAAGCGGAGCGTGTCGGGATGCAGCGGGCGCTCGTGGGTCAGGTCACGGTTGTACACCTCCAGGAAGCCGACCACCGACCGCGGGTTCACGGTCTCGATCACCAGCAGGCCGCCCGGCCGGAGGACGCGATGGGCCTCGCGCAGGACCTGCTCCAGCACCGCGGGCGGCAGGTGCTCGGCCACCTGGGCCGCGAACACGCCCCCCAGCGACACGTCGGCCTCGGCGCGCAGGAAGGCCAGCAGGTCGCCCCGCGTCACGTCCAGGCCCTTCAGCCGGCATTCCCGCGCGAGGTGGACGTTGCCCTCCACGCCGCGGGCCCCGATGCCTTTCTCGCGCAGCGTCTCCAGGAACTCGCCGCGCCCGCAGCCCAGGTCCACGACCGGTCCCTTGCCCTCGAAGAGGCCCGCGTAGGACGCCAGCCGCTCGCGGACCTCCTCGGCGCTGCCGCGGAAGCGGTTCTCGAAGGCCGCGTACGTGGAATCGGCGGCGGCGCGCGCGGCCGCGGCCGCGACCGCCGGGGGCGGGGCGCCCGCGTCGAGGGCCCCGCGCAGGGCCCGCACCTCCTCCGAGACCGCCTCGAGGCGATCGCGCAGGGCCAGCAGGCCCTCGAGCCGGCGCGCCAGGGCCTCCTGTCGCCGGTCGAACGCCTCCAGGACCAGCTCGGACCGCGTGGTGGCGAGGGCCGAGGAGAGCCGGTCCCGCGCGTCGATGACGGGGAGCAGGCGCTGGAAGTAGCCGACCAGCGTCGCGGCCAGCTCGCGCAGATGGGAATGCAGGCGCGCGGTCTCGTCGAGGTGGCCGTTCAGCACCTGCACCAGGGCCGAGTTGAACTCCACCTGGCGCTCGCGGGCCGGGGCGAGGGCATCCCAGGCCTTGCGCCGGGACCGGCCGGCGAGGCCGCTGGCCGCGGGCGGCGCCGGCGCCTCCCACAGCGCGTTGATCCTCTTCATGTGCGCCGGCTGCTCGGGCAGCCTCTCCAGCGGGAGGGGGAAGCCGGCCAGGGCATCGAGGGCGGCCAGCAGCGACGCGTAGGCCGCTTCCTCGTCGTCGAGCTTCTTGCGCAGCGCCCGGAGGTCCGGGGTCTCGTCGTCCATCGGCTGCGACGATTCTACCCAGGGTCGGCGCGGACCGGGGAACGCGCTAGCGGCCGACCACGCCCACCATCGGCGAGGACGCGGAGGCGTACATCTTGCGAGGGATGCGTCCGGCCAGGAACGCCTCGCGCCCCGCCTCCACCGCGGCCTTCATGGCCCGCGCCATCCGGACCGGCTCCCGGGCCAGCGCGATGGCGGTGTTCATCAGCACGCCGTCGGCGCCCAGCTCCATGGCCAGGGCGGCGTCGGAGGCCGTGCCCACCCCCGCGTCCACGATCACCGGCACGCGCACCGCCTCGCGCACGAGCTGGATGTTGACGCGGTTCTGGATGCCGAGGCCGCTGCCGATGGGGGCGCCCAGCGGCATCACCGCCGCCGCGCCCGCCTCCTCGAGCTTCCGCGCCACCACCACGTCGTCGGTGGTGTAGGGCAGGACGATGAATCCCTCCTTGACCAGCGTCCGGGTGGCCGCGAGCAGGGCCTCGGTGTCGGGGTACAGGGTCTTCTCGTCGCCGATCACCTCGAGCTTGACCCAGTTGCTGAGGCCGGCCTCGCGGCCGAGTCGCGCGGTGCGCACGGCCTCGTCCGCGGTATAGCAGGCCGCGGTGTTGGGGAGGATGAAGAGCCGCCGCGTGTCGATGTGGTCGAGGAGGTTCTCGGGGCCGCGGGCCTTCAGGTCGACGCGCCGCACGGCGACCGTGACCATCTCGGCCCCGGAGGCCGCGTGGGCCTCCTCCATCACCTGGAAGCTCGGGTACTTTCCCGTCCCCACGATGAGCCGCGAGCGGAACTCGCGGCCCGCGAGGATCAGCGAATCGTCCGCCATGCGCTCGATGGTAGCACGCGGCGCCGCGCGCGCCGCCGCGGACGCGCAGCGTCTAGCCGCCGCCCACGAAGGTCACGACCTCCAGGCGGTCCCCGTGGTTGAGGCGGAGCCCGGCGTGCTCCGCGCGCGGGACCACGCGGAGGTTGTGCTCGACCGCCACCCGCGCCCGGTCCAGCTCCAGCTTCAGGAGCAGGTCGGCGAGGGTGGACCCGGCGGGGAGCTGCACCGCCTCTCCGTTGACGGAGACCTGGATACCCGGGGGCTCGGGCATGGGAGGCCTACTTCGCGCCCGCGCGGGCCACGAGGTAGGCGAGCACGATCTCGTCGAGGGGCAGGTCCTCCAGCATCGTCTTGGCCCCCGCGGGATCGAAGCGGCCGCGCTTCACCTCGATGATCATGGCCTTGTGCTGGTCTTCCATGAGCTTGGTGATGGCCGGCTCGTCGCCCCGCCGCGCCAGGTTGGCGTAGGGCAGCCGGCGCGATCCCAGGATCTCGCCGCCCTTGTAGATGAGCGTCTCGATGAGGGGGTTCGTGGTGCCCTTGTCCTCGGTCTGGACGTGGTAGACGACGCCGTGGTACTTAACGTCGGTGTTGAAGCCTGTGATCATCGCGGGACTCGGCGGTGCGCCGTTCCCGAAACGATTCTCGGGCCCCGTCCCGGAGATTGTCAAGCACGCGCGCCCGGCCCCTGGCGCATAATGGCCGCCGGCCATGGACGCGGACGAGCCCTCCCCGCCCTCCCGCGACGACCCGGTCCCTGTCTTCGGCACCTGGCCGCGCATCTACGCGGCGGTCGTCCTCTCCGCCCTGGCGGTGATGGCCCTGGTGGCCCTCTTCTCGTCCTTCCCCTACTGAGCCTTGACCTCGCTCGACTGGGCGGTCCTCGTCGCCTACCTCGTGGCCGTCGTCGCCTTCGGCGTGTGGACGGGCCGGGGCAACCGCCGCATCGACGACTTCTTCCTGGCCGGCCGGAGCATGCGCTGGTGGGCGGTGGGCCTGTCCGTCATGGCCACGCAGATCAGCGCCATCACGTTCATCGGCACCACGGGACAGGCCTACACCGACGGCATGCGCTTCCTGGTCTTCTATTTCGGGCTGCCGTTCGCGATGGTCATCCTGTGCGTGACGCTCGTCCCGTTCTTCTACCGGGCGCGGGTCTACACGGCCTACCAGTACCTGGAGCGCCGGTTCGACGCGCGGACGCGCACGCTGACCAGCCTGCTGTTCCTGCTCTCCCGGGGGCTCTCGGTGGGGGTGACGCTCTACGCCCCCTCGCTCGTCCTCTCCGTGATCCTGGGCTGGAGCGAGCCGGCCACCATCCTGCTCATGGGCGGGTCCACGATCCTGTACGTGGCCTACGGCGGGAACAAGTCGGTGATCTGGACCGACGTCGTGCAGATGGCCATCATCTGGGTCGGCATCCTCCTCTGCTTCGGCATCGCGGTGGGGCAGCTCCCGGCGGGCTTCGGCCTCCGCGACGCCCTGGCCCTGGCCCAGGCCTCCGGCCGGCTGCGGATCATGGACACGTCGCCGAGCCTCACCGCGCCCTACACGCTGTGGAGCGGGCTCATCGGCGGCCTTTTCCTGATGTTGTCGTACTTCGGCTGCGACCAGAGCCAGGTGCAGCGCTACCTCTCGGGCAGCAGCCTCACCCAGAGCCGCCTCTCGCTCCTCTTCAACGCCTTCTTGAAGGTCCCCATGCAGTTCCTGATACTGCTCACGGGGGTCCTGGTGTTCGTCTTCTACCACTTCCACCCGGCGCCGCTGCTGTGGAACCCGGTCGAGATGCGGAAGCTCGAGCGGCGGGCGCCGGCGGCCGAGCTCCTCGCGGTGCGCGAGCGCTACGCGGCCGCGCTGGCGGCCCGGCGGTCGAGCGCCGAGGCGTGGGCATCGTCCCGCGATCCCGCGGCCGGCGCCGCGTACCAGGCGGCGGCGGCGGAGCTGGCCTCGGCGCGCGGCGAGGCCGTCAAGATGGTGGAGGGCCTGAACGGCGGCGCGCGCTACAACGACACCAACTACATCTTCCCGTCCTACATCCTGGCCCACCTGCCCCGCGGCCTGGCGGGCCTGGTGATCGCGGTGATCTTCGCGGCCGCCATGTCCACCCTGTCGGGAGAGTTCAACTCCCTGGCCAGCGCCACCATGGTGGACTTCTACAAGAGGTTCGTGAGCCCCTCGGGCAGCGACGCCCGCGAGCTGCTCGTCTCGCGGGTCTTCACCGCGCTGTGGGGCGGCTTCGCGTGCCTGGTGGCGCTGCGCGCCGGCGAGCTCGGCTCCGCCATCGAGGTCGTGAACCGCTTCGGGTCGTACTTCTACGGATCGATCCTCGGCGTGTTCCTGCTGGCCGTCCTCACGCCCCGGGCCTCGGCCCGCGGCGCCTTCTACGGCCTCTTGATCGGGATGGCGGCGGTGGCGGCGGTGTCGCGGCTCACGAGCGTGCACTTCCTCTGGTACAACGTCGTGGGCGCGGTGACGGTGTTCGTCTCCGGCCTCGCGATCAGCGCGGCTTCACCGCGCCCGCTGAGCGGGCGCGGGAGGCCGGGGCCGTAGACGGCGGGGTCCACGTCGAGCGGCCGACGCACCGCACCACGACGTTTTCCCCGTCTCTGCGGATGCGGAGCTGGGACACGTCCTGGAAGAGAGGGGCCATCGCGGCCGCCAGCAGCGCCGCCTCCCGGCGGAAGTGGCGGTTGGCGACGAGGGTTCCGCCCGGCGCGACGAGCCGGGAGAGGCTGCGGCAAAGCGTCAGGGAATACCCGGTGACATCCGCGTAGGTCGCATCCTCGACCACCAGCTCGAAGCGTCGACGGGAACCGATCAGCCGCGGGACGATCACCTGCGCCTCGCCGCAGATGACCTCGAGGTCGTCCGTGGCGCGGACGCCGAACCAGTCCCGCGCCACCCGTATGATCAGGGGGTCGCGCTCGACCGCCGTGACCGCTCGGGGCGCCGCGACGTCGCGAAGGACATGGATCTGCGTTCCGCCCCCCAGGCCCACCAGGAGCACCCTCGGCCGCGGCGGCAGCGGGAGGCCTTCGAATGCGCGCCACCAGTACTCGCGACGCAGCCGCGACCAGTCACCGGAGACCGGATAAGCCGATAGGGTCTGGCCGGCGGCGACCAGCCGCCGCGTCCCCCGGGATTCGACCACCCGGAGGCGGCCGGACAAGGGAGACGACACCTCGAACAGGGTCTGGCTGCCGCGCCGGCGCGGCTTGGCCGTCCGGGGACTCCTCATTCCGCCTGCCGTGATGTTACGGCGGATGACTCATCCCCGAACCAGCTCGGCCTACCGGTTCCCGAGGCGGCGCGGTAAGATGAAAGCACGTAGGGCGGTGGAGTCCGCCTTGAACCGCCGCGCTCCCGCGCGGCCGATGACTCCTACGGCAGCGTCAGCCCCGTGGGAGTCCATCCGCCCAGGCTCCCCGGCAAGCGGCCACGAAGGGAGCATGAGCCAGCCGGTTCCAAAGACCGCCACCGCGACGGATCCTCTCCGGGCCGCGCTGGCCAGGATCGGGGAGCTGGCGGACCTGCACCGGCAGCCGGCTGTCGCCCGGGAAGCCGAGAGCCTGGCCAGGCGCGCGGAAGAGGGTCGCTTCTTCCTGGCCGTGGTCGGGCAGTTCAAGCGCGGCAAGTCGACAGTGGTCAACGCCCTTCTGGGCACGCCGCTGCTCCCGACCGGCGTCGTCCCCGTCACCGCCGTCATCACCATCCTCGAGTACGACACGAGGGTGAGCGCGCGCGTGGAGAAGCGCGGAGGCGGCGAGGTGGAGGTCCCCGTCGAGGCGGTTCCCGACTTCGTCATGGAAGAGAAGAACCCCGGCAACCGCCGCGGGGTCGCGGCCGTGATCATAGGGCATCCCGCCGGATTGCTGCGGCAGGGGATCGCCGTCGTCGACACGCCGGGTCTGGGGTCCGTCTTCGAGCTCAGCACCGCGGCCACGCATTCCTTCGTGCCCAAGATCGACGCCGCGCTCGTCGTGCTCGGCGCCGATCCGCCCATATCCGGCGACGAGCTCGACCTCGTGGAGCGGATTGCCTCCGAGGTCCCTGATCTCCTGTTCGTCCTCAACAAGTCGGACCTCGTGTCGGCCGCGGACCTCACGGAGGCCACAGCCTTCTGTGCCCGGGTCATCGCCGAGCGGCTGCGACGACCGGCTCCCGAGATGCTCTTTCTCTCCGCCAAGCGCGCCGCGGCCGACCCGAATGATCTCAGCTCGGGCCTCGACGTCGTGCGGAGGCGCGTCGCGGATCTCGCGGAGCGGAGGGGAGCGCGCCTGGTGCTGCGGGCGCTCGAGAGGGGCGTCCGAAGGCTCCTGGGCGAGCTGGCGGGGGCCCTCGGCCTGGAGCGCCGGGCCCTCACGGAGGCGGTCGAGGACCTCGCGGGTCGGATCGAGGAGTTCCGCCGTCAATCCGGCGAGATCGGACGGATGCTGGACGACCTCGACCACCAGTTGCGGGCCGAGGTGGACAGGACCTCCCGTTGGCTGAAGCGCGAGGCGCAGGCGTTCGTCGCCGTCGAAGCGCCGGCCCTCGTGCGGGCGGTGGCCGAGCGCGTGACCACCCTGGAAGGCCAGCCGAGGAGCGCGCTTCGGGACGCGGCCGAGAAGGAGGTGCGGACGCTGGTGAGGGGGCGCCTCGACGGTTGGCTCCGGGCGATGGAGCCCAGGGTGGAGGAACAGTACCGACGCCTCACCGGCCGCTTCGTAGAGGCGGGCAACGCCTCTGCCACCCGGATCTCGGAGGCGGCCGGGCAAACCCTCGGACTATCGGTCGACCCGACACCGCCGGAGCCCGGTCTGCGGCAGGCCAGCCGGCTTTACTACCGGCTGGACACTGAGGCCCTCTTCCTCGATCCCGCAAGCGCCTGGACGAAGGTCGCGGACCGATTCTCGAGCCGCGAGCAGGCGCTCCGTCGTGTCAGTGAGGCCTCGAGGGCGCAAGCGGAGCGCTTCCTCCAGACCAACGTGGCCCGGGTGGTCGACGACCTGGAGGAGCGCGTCGAGGAGAGCCTCCGGCGGTTCAGCTTCGAGCTCCGGGGGCGGCTCGAGGTGGCGCTCCGGACCGCCGAGGAAGCGCACGCTCGAGCCACCGAGCTCAAGCGCGCCGGCTCCGCCGCGGTGGCGGACGAGGTCAAGGCCGTGGACGCGGCGCTGGCGGAGCTGGAGCGCCTGCGGCAGCGGCCGGCCGAGGGTCTCGACTCCGCCGTCGGCGAGACGACGGCCCGTGGCTGAGGCCTGGCCAATCGAGGTAGGCGGCCCTGGAGAATTGCCCGCCCCCCTCGCCGCCCGGCTTTCCGAGCATCTCGAGCAGGGCGAAGGGATCCGGAAGCTGATCCGGGTTCCCGCGGACCACGGACCTCTCTCCGCCGAGGCGCGCAAGTCGGGGCTTTGGAGGCTGACCCGCGCCGATCAGGTCCTGGCCGTCACCGACCGGCGCTTGATCGTCGGGGCCGAAGCCGCACCGGAGCAGACGCTCCGCTGGCTCGCGATCCCCTACGCGGACGTCCTGGCCTGGGCCCTCACCGAGTCGCTCCTGTACGGTCGCGTCGACGTTTGCGGTGAGCGGTCCGGACGTCTGGTCACGGCGAGCCTGGAATTCAACACCGTCGGACGGTGGATGATCGAGGAAGCATTGTTCCCTCTCCAGACCGCGGTCCTGGGCATCGACGCGCGGCCGGCATCGAGCCGGTCGCCCGACCATCCCGACCCGCCCGGAATCCCGATGAAGTTCGTGAGCTTCCTGCGGCACGAGCTGCTGGCGGGCGAGTGGCCCGTGGGCATCGTCTTCGAGCAGCGGCGGGTCATACGCTTCCTCGGGCTCTGGCGGCGCCTCGCCCGAGCGGCGCAGCTCATCGCCACCACCGACTTTCGGCTCCTCGTGATCCGGGAGGAGCCGGGTACCGAAGAGGCCCGCTACGGCTATACCGCGGCGAGCCTGCCGTGCCGGCGTCTGGGAGATATCGTCGTGGTCGATACGGGGCCCAGCCTGGCGGTGCGGCACGGATCCGACGTGGCTGTGCTTGGCCCTCCGCCGGCGAACGGCCCCGCCTAGGCCGCCGAGGAGAAGCGCCTTCACCGGGGCCAGCCTTGACAGCCGCTCGATCGCGCGCCTACAGTGAAACGCGTCGGACGGCGATGAGGTTCGCCGCAAACCGCCCTCTCCGGGGCTGATGACCTCTACCTGGCAAGAGATGATCTTGCGGAGGTCGGCGCCCCGGTATCGACCCCCCGCATAGATCATCCGAACGGCTGACCGAGGCCGGCTCTCGAGCGGTCAGGCACCCGGGCAGCGGGAGGACAAGATGATCCCCAAGCGGATCCTGACGGGCCACGACGGCTCACCGGAAGCCCAGGAGGCGTTCGAGGTGCGGAAGTGATGGAGCGCTTCCTGCCGTACGTGCTCGTCGGTCTCGGGGGGTTCGTGGGGGCGAACGCGCGCTTCGTGACGGCGCGATGGGTCGGCTCGCTGGTGGAGGGGCGCTTCCCCCTGGGCACGTTCCTCGTCAACGTCAGCGGATCGTTCCTCCTGGGCCTTCTGGGGGCGGTGATCGCGCAGAAGGCGTTGCCGAACGCGGACGCCCTGCGCCTGGCCCTCGGCGTGGGCTTCCTGGGCGCCTTCACGACGTTCTCGACGTTCGAGCTCGAGACCCATGCGCTCTTGGAAGACGGCGTCTGGCTCATCGCCCTGGCCAACATCTTCTTGAGCCTCTTCCTGGGGCTGGTGGCGCTGCGCTTCGGGATCGTGGCGGCGAAAGCGTGGTTCTAGACGTGAGGGAGTCGGTGAAGGTCGAGGCCGAGCAGGTCCTCTGCCGGTTCCATCTCTCGAACTTCGTGCGCCGTCACACGGAACCGCTGTACGAATGGATCGTCGAGACGGCGCACAAGGGCGGCTTGCAGGGCGCGACGGTCCTGAAGGGTTTCATGGGCCTGCGTCCCGACGGCTCCATCCTGAAGGAGAACCCCTGGGCGCTTTCCCAGGAGGTGCCCGTCATCGTCGAGGTCGTCGACGGCCCGCATCATATCGAAAGGCTCCTCGCGCAGGTGGAGCCGGCGTTCAAGGAGGGAGCGATCACCCTCGAGCGAGCCCACGTAGTCCTCTACCGGGGAGGCGACGCGCACCCTGAATGGAAGGACATCGCCCCGCGGTGCGACGTGGCCGCGACCAGGGAAGAGAGCGCGGCCTGGGAGGTGAAGACCATGAAGATCCCCGAAGAAGGCGTCCTGCTCCGCATCTTCGTAGGGGAGAGCGACCGCGAGCCGGGCCGAGACCGCCCGCTGTACGAAGCGATCGTCTACCGCGCGCGGGAGGCGCACCTCGCGGGGGCCACGGTCCTCAAGGGACCCATGGGCTTCGGCCGCCATTCGCGCATGCACGCCGCGAAGCTGCTCGAGATGTCGACCGACCTCCCCATCGTGATCGAGATCGTCGACGCCGAGGAGCGCGTCCGCTCGTTCCTGCCCGTCGTGGACGAGCTGGTCACGGAAGGCCTCGTCACCCTCGAGGCGGTGCGGGTGCTCAAGTACGTGTCGCCGGAGGGGGGAAAGCGCTAGTCACCCAAGTGACCCGCAAGGAGATCCCTGTGGACGAGAGTCGGGCAGCGGAGGCCGAGCAGCTCGTTCGGATCCTCGGCGAGCGTGACGGCAAGTGAGGCCCTGGACGCCGAAGCCGCGCGCGCGGATCGACTGGTCCTCTCTCGACCTCACCCCGCTGGAGGCGTTCGTGCTCTCGCGGCTCGACGGCGCCACGGACACGGGCCAGCTCGCGCAGGTGAGCGGCCTGGCGGCCGGCGACCTCGGCCGCGTCCTGGAGGGGCTGGTCAGCAAGGGCGTGATCGACCGCCCTCCGTCGCCGTCGCTCCAGGCGGAGAGCGAGCCCGGACCGAGCGCCGCGCCGGAACGGGCGCCGGCCCCCGTGCCCGACGCCGGCCACGCGACGCACCGGGAGCTATTCGAGAGGACGCTGCACGGCCTGGAGGCGGACGCCCGGGCCGGCCTGGCGGCGACCGCGGCCGAACCGCAGCTCTCCGCCCTCTGCTTCGACCCTGTTCCCGAAGTGGTGAGCAAGGTGCTGGAGAACCCCCACGCCGGCCTCGCCCACGCTCGCCTGATCGCCGCCTGGCACCCGAACCCGGTCGGCCTGGACGCCCTCGGACGGCGGGGCGAGCTGGTCCGCGACGGCGAGGTCCAGCGCCTCCTCCTGCGGAACAACCAGACTCCCACCCATCTCGTCCGCCACCTGCTGAACCCCCGGCGCCTTCACGACGTCTACAACGTCTGCCAGAGCCACGAAGCGGCCGAGCGGCATCGCAGCACCGCGCGGGAGGTCCTGCGGACGCGCTTCGCGAAGGCCTCGCCCGAGGAGCGCGTGGAGCTGATCCTGACCACGGAGGGGCGCGCGCTGGCTACGCTGTCGGGACTGTCGCTGGACGGAAAGGCCGCCGCGCTGCTCTGCGCCCGGACGCTCAGCTCGACCCTGCTCCTGGAGAACCTCGCGCGATGGCCGGCCACGCCGCCGAACCTCGTGGCCCACCTGCTGCAACAGCCGCTCGTCCGGCGCATGCCGAACCTTCAGGCGGCCCTCAAGCGCCACCCGAACTGCCCGGGCCACGCGAAGTGATGGGGATTCCGTATCCGTCCCACAAACGGATAGGGCGGGTCACCGTTACCGCGATCTCGCCTTTCCAGCGACAGCCGTGCTTCTCTCCCTCTCCAGCAGCTCCCGCTTCCGCTCCGCGCCCCAGCGGTAGCCGCCCGTGCCCCCGCTGCCCGGGACCACGCGGTGGCAGGGGATGACCACGGCCACGGGGTTGGTGGCGCAGGCGCGCGCGACCGCGCGCGAGGCCGTCGGCTGACCGATGGAGCGCGCGATCTCGCCGTAGGTGCGAACCTCTCCGGACGGGATGGCGCGCAGGGCGTCCCAGACCCGCTGCTGGAAGGCGGTGCCCCGGATGTCCAGGGGGAGATCGGCATGGGGAGGCCCGCCTTCGATCCGCCGTAGCACCGCCTTCAGCCACGCGCCCACGCCCGCCTCGTCCGGCGTGACGTCGGCGGCCGGGAACTCCGCGCGCAGCGAGTCGAGGAGCTCCTGTTCGGAATCGCCCAGGCGCACGGCGGAGACGCCCCGATCGGTGGCCGCCACCAGGAGCTGGCCCAGGATCGAGGGCGCGATCGCGTACGCGAGGCGCATGCCGCGGCCTCCCCGGCGATACGTGGCGGGCGTCATGCCGAGACGGTGCGGCGCGCGCTCGTACACGCGGCTGCTGGAGCCGTACCCGGCGTCGTAGATGGCGGTGGTCACGGGATCTCCTTTTCGCAGGCGCTCCCGCAGGAAGCGCAGCCGAAGGGCGTCGGCGTATTGCCGCGGGCTGACGCCGACGATCCTCTTGAACGTCCGTTGCAGGTGGTGCGGGCCCCACCCCACCTCGGCGCTCAGGCTCGCCAGGCTCAGCGGCGAACCCGCGGACGCCTCGATGCGACGGCATACGGTCCGCACCCGCGCCGCCTCGCGGTCGCGCGGCGACGCCTCGCGCGGGCGGCAGCGGCGGCAGGAGCGGAAGCCTGCCCCTTCGGCGGCCTCCGCGACCGTGAAGAACACGACGTTCCGGCGCCGCGGCCGCCGGGCGGGGCACGAGGGGCGGCAGTAGATCCCGGTGGAGCGCACGCCGAACACGAAGGCCCCGTCGAAGCGGGGGTCGCGGGCGCGGACCGCCCGCCATCGCCGGTCGTCCTGCCGCCTGGCGCCCTTCGCCACGCCCGCGCTCGTCACGTCAATGAATATCGCAAGAACGGCGGCCGCAATCCATCCGGATCTTGCTTTGAAACCCGAAAGGGATAATGTGCGCGCCGGATGACGGGGAGATGAGGGGGCGCGCGCCGTACCTGGCGAGCGTCGCTGGCGTGGTGGTCCTGGACCAGCTCACCAAGCGCGCCGTGGAGCGTTCGATCGGCCTCCACGAGAGCCGCCCCGTCATCGACGGCCTCCTGAGCCTGACCCACGGCCGCAACCCCGGGATCGCCTTCGGGGTCCTCTCGGAGGGCGGCCTGCCCTTCCAGGCGGTGGCCCTCACCGTCCTGGGCCTGGTGGCCGTCGTCGTCCTCTCGGCCTACGCCCTGCGCGTGCCGCCGACCCAGAAGCTCCGGCTCACGGCGCTCTCCCTGGTCGTCGGGGGCGCGATCGGCAACCTCATCGACCGCGTCCGGTACGGCTCCGTCGTGGATTTCATCCACGTGTACTGGGGCACGTACCAATGGCCCGACTTCAACGTCGCGGACTCGGCCATCTCGGTCGCTGTGGTGCTGCTCCTCCTCGAGGGCCTCGTCTCGCCCCGGCGGTAGGTCATATCGACGGGACGCGGAGGGAGACGAGGTCGTCGACCTGCAGCGTCTCCCGGGTGACGAAGGCCTCGCCGAAGTCCACTCCGATGCGCTGCCCCTGCCGGCGCGCCGCTACCTCGACCGCGTGCTGGAACCGGTCGAAGGGGAGCGGGACGGTCTCGCCCCGGTCCGCGGTGAACTGGCTGGCGAAGGCGCGGATGGCCTTCATCTTCGTGTCCCAGGTGGCGGTGATGTCCACCACGAACGAGGGCGGGATCTCGGCCGGCTCCGTCACCCCGGGCGCATAGACGATCTTGAAGGGCCGGAACGCCGGCCCCAGCTCCGGCTTGTAGTTCTTGAGGCCGGCCAGGAACGAGGCCTCGTACACGATGCGGCTGGCCGCGGAGTGGTCGGGGTGCCGCTGCTCCCAGTGCTGGGCGACGACGACACGGGGGCGCAGCCGGCGCAGGGCCTCCACCAGCTTGTCCTTCTGCTCCGTGGTGGGGGAGAGGCCGCCGTCGGGCAGGCCGAGCGACTCGCGGTGGGCCACGCCGAGGATCCGCGCGGCCTCCGCCGCCTCCGTCTCCCGCTGTGCGGGCGTGCCGCGGCTGCCGCTCTCGCCCCGCGTCAGGTCCAGGAGGGCGAGCCGCCGTCCGCGGCGGGCCTCGAGGGCGAAGGTCCCGCCCATGACCAGCTCCGCGTCGTCGGGGTGGGCGCAGATCCCGGCGATGTCGCAGTCCGCGGCGCTCACGATCCCATCACCTTCTCGTAGAACCGCTCGTACTGGCTCACCACGCGGTCGGCCCCGAAGAGCGCGGCCGCGCGGCGGCGCCCCGCCTGTCCCAGGCAGCGCCAGTGCTCCTCGTCCTTCAGGATCTCGATGGTGCGCGCGGCCATGCCCTCGATGTCGCCCACGGGCAGGAGGAAGCCCGTCTCCGCGTGCTTGACGACCTCGGGAAGGCCGCCGGCATCGGAGCCCACCACGGGGACGCCGCAGGCCATGGCCTCCAGGGCGGAGAGCCCGAACGACTCCAGCTCGGACGGCAGGAGGAAGACGTCCGCAACCCCGGTCAGCTCCTCGATCCGGTCCTGACGGCCCAGGAACCGGACCCGCTCCTCCAGGCCCAGGCGGCGGGCCAGGGCCTGG
>Ga0214472_10003131_pt1 | contig 17565 bp, 19 predicted proteins | sample RVTome_6_FD_207662 | JGI IMG/M metagenome (GOLD analysis project Ga0214472, IMG submission 207662) | Soil microbial communities from uranium-contaminated site in the Upper Colorado River Basin, Wyoming, United States - RVT140D175 | ecosystem: Environmental > Terrestrial > Soil > Contaminated >... | reverse complement strand
TTGCGGATGTTCGTGGGTTCGTACGTCTTCACTGGCGTCCCTTTTCGGTGCGAATCGGCAGGTGCGGAAGGAACCCGAGGATTCTAGCGCGGCCGGGGCAGGCTCCTTCGGGCCGCTTCGGAGGCGATGATACGCTCGCCGGGGTGTCGGTCTCGGTGAACGCGCAGGCGAGAGGGCGCGTGGCCTTCGTGCTGGTCGCGATCGCGGCGGCCGGCGCGGTGGGGATTGCGACCTGGCAGATGCTCGCGGGACGCCCGGTAGGCGCGGGCCTGGGAGCGCTGGGGGCCGGTGCCATCCTCCTGGCGGCAGATCCGATGCTGCTCGGTCCCGGGGCGATGCTCGAACGAACGGTCGCCTCGTTCGTGGACCGGGCGTACGACGGAGCCATCCTCGCGGCCATCGCCTGGGCGTACCGGGCCACGGACCCATGGATCGCGGTTGGCGCGCTGGTGGCGCTCGGGACGAGCTTCCTTGCGGCCTACGTCCGGGCCCGCGGCGCCTCGCTCGGCTACGGCGTGGGGGAGAGCACGGTCACGCGCGGGCTCCGCTACGGGTTGATCTCGGCGGGCCTCCTGGTCGATGGGCTCGGTTGGGCGCTGTGGACCGTGGCAACGGTGATGGGCCTGGCGGCCTTGGTGCGGACCAGCCAGGTGGCGAAGGAGGAGCGGGCCTGAGCGTCGAGACCCCCAAGGAACGGCTGGCCCTGTGGTCGTTCCGCCTGGTCGCCTGGCTTTCCAGGACGTTGCCCGAGCGAACAGGGCGCCGCGTGTTCGATGCTTTCGGGCGCCTGGCGTACCGCCTGCTCCCCGGTGTGCGGGCCACGGTCGCGGCGAACCAGGCCATGGTCCTGGGGCAGGAGCCCGGGTCCGCCCTGGTGGCATCGGCCACGAAGGAGGCGTTCTCGCTCTACGCGCGGTACTGGTTCGACACGTTTCGGGCCCGGGTGCTGCCCATCGCCGAGCTGAATGCGCGCACGATCACGGAGGGGGTCGACCACATCGACCGGGCCCTCGAAGGTGGCAAGGGCTGCATCGCGGTCCTGCCGCACATGGGGAACTGGGACGTTGCCGGGCGATGGCTGGCTGCCCACGACTATCGGATCGCGTCTGTGGCCGAGGAGCTCCGGCCGAGGCAGCTGTTCGAGCTGTTCCTGGAACACCGGGAGGCCCTGGGGATCAAGATCATCCCGCTGACCAGGGACGGGCACGTCGGTCAGCAGCTCGGTGCGCTGCTCGGGCAGAACTGGATCGTGGCCCTGGTGGCGGACCGGGACCTCACCGGGCGAGGGGTCGAGGTGGAGATGTTCGGCGCGCCCCGGAGGCTCCCGATCGGGCCGGCGCTTTTGTCGCTGTCGACCGGGGCGCCGCTGCTGGTCTGTCCGGTGTGGACCACCGACAACGGATGGAAGATCCGGGTCGGCGCCGCCCTGGAGATCGAACGGACGGGTGACATGCGGACCGACGTGACCGCACTCACGAAGAGGATGGCCGCGGAGTTCGAACGGGCCATCGCGGCGCGACCGGTGGACTGGCACATGTTCCAGCCGGCCTGGGAGAACCGGCTCGGCCGCGGTGGGAGGGACGGCCGGGACCCGTGAGGGTCGCTCTGGTCTGCCCCTATGCCTGGGACTCCCCGGGCGGTGTCCAGGTGCACGTGCGAGAGCTTGGGGAGCGGCTCCGCGGGCGTGGGCACCAGGTGCTCGTGTTGACGCCGTCCCGGAAGCGGCCGGCCGAATCATGGGTTCGGGCGGTGGGGCGGCCGGTGGAGGTGCCGTACAACCGGTCGACCGCCCCGATCGACCCTCGCCCGTGGTCGGTGCGACCGGTCCGGCAACTCCTGTTCGCGTTCCGGCCCGATGTCGTGCATGCACATGAGCCGGTCACTCCGAGCACCTCGATGTGGGCCACGCTGTCCTCGCACGCTCCGGTGGTGGCCACGTTCCACTCGGGGGCGGAGCGGTCCCTCCTCTTCGATCTGGCCACGCCGGTGCTGCGAAGGATGGCCCGCAGGATCGCCGTTCGGATCGCCGTGTCCGAGCGGGCGGCGGCCTTCGCCCGCGCGCGACTGGGAGGGGAGTTCCGGGTCGTGCCCAACGGGCTGGACGTCGCGTCCTTCGCCGCGGCTGAGCCCGCCGACCTCGGTCCCGGGCGCAAGCTCCTGTTCGTGGGGCGCCTTCACCGACGCAAAGGATTCCCCGTTGCGGTGGAGGCGTTCCGCCTGCTCGCAGATGGACGTCCGGACATCCGGCTGATCGTCGCCGGCGACGGAGAGGAACGGGCGGCGGCCGACCGCCTGAAGCCCCCAATGCGCGCCCGCGTGACGATGCTCGGTACCGTGCCGCACGACCAGCTCCCTCGGTACCACGCGGCCTGCGACCTGCTGGTGGCGCCGTCGCTCGGCGGGGAGAGCTTCGGCTACGTGCTCATCGAGGCCATGGCCGCTGGGCTCCCCGTCGTGGCCAGCCGGATCCCCGGGTACGACGAGGTCGTGCGCGACGAGCGGGAGGGCTTCCTGGTGCCGCCGGGCGACTGGCGCGCGGTTGCCGACGCAGCGGCGAAGGTGCTCGACGATCCCACACTGGCAAAGACCATGGTCCACGCCGGCCGTGCGACGGCCGCTCGGTACGATTGGGCGGTCGTCGCCGGGCAGATCGAGGCCGCGTATCGGGAGGCCCTGGCGCTACGATAGGTGGATGTCGGCACTCTGGATCGCCGTCGCCCTCATCGCGCTCGTCCTCATGTACGCCATCTACCTGTTCAACCGCCTGGTCTCGCTGCGAAACCGGGTAGACAACGGTTGGTCGCAGATCGACGTGCAGCTCCGCAGACGGTACGACCTCATCCCCAACCTCGTGGAGACGGTGAAGGGCTACGCCGCGCATGAGCGCGAGCTGTTCGAGCACGTGGCGGAGGCTCGCTCCCAGGCCATCGGGGCGTCGACCGTGGGCGACCAGGCGCAGGCCGAGAACCAGCTCACCGCGGGCCTTCGGCGCCTGATGGCGGTGGCGGAGAACTACCCTGAGCTGAAGGCGAGCCAGAACTTCCTGGCCCTCCAGGAGGAGCTGACGGGGACGGAGTCGAGGATCGCCTACGCCCGGCAGTTCTACAACGACCAGGTGATGTTGCTGAACACGCGGATCCAGGCCGTGCCGTCGAACGTCGTCGCGAAGGTGTTCGGGTTCACGCCTCGGGAGTTCTTCGACATCGAGGATCCGATCCGCGGCCCCGTCCAGGTGGACCTCACCCACCCGTAGCCCGTGTACGAGCAGATCGCGTCGAACCGGCGGAAGTCGGTCGTCCTCATCCTGGGAGCGATCCTGCTGCTCGGGGCGGTGGGCTACGCCATCGGGCTCATCACCCAGCAGGGACCGGTCTGGCTGATCTTCGGCGTCGGCCTCGCCGTCGCCATGTCGGTCGGCTCGTACTTCTACGGCGACCGGATCGTGCTGGCCTCCACCCGGGCACGCGAGGTGACGCCGGAACAGGAACCACGATTGCACAATATCGTCGAGGGGCTTGCCATCGCAGCTGGGATCCCCAAGCCCCGCGTGTACATCGTGCCGGAGCAGGCCCCGAACGCGTATGCCACCGGGCGCGACCCAGAGCACTCCTCGATCGCCGTGACCCAGGGGCTGCTGGACGCGATGAACCGGGTGGAGCTGGAAGGGGTCGTGGCCCACGAGATGTCCCACATCCTGGACCGCGACATGCTGGTGGGAACCATCGTGGCGACGCTGGTCGGCGCCGTCGTCCTGATCTCCGAGTTCTTCACGCGCGCCCTGTGGTGGGGAGGGGTGGGCGGGCGACGAGGCAACGACCGGGGGGGAGGGCCGGCCGAGGCCGTCCTGTTCGCCGCGGGGTTGGTGTTGCTGATCCTGGCGCCGATCGTCGGGCAGATCGTGCGTTTCGCCATGTCGCGCCAACGCGAGTACTTGGCGGACGCCCAGGGGGCGATGCTCACCCGGTACCCACCCGGACTGGCGGCCGCGCTCAAGAAGATCGCGGCCGCCAGCACCATCCCGATGCGCTCGGCGAACAATGCCACGGCCCACCTGTGGCTGAACCAGCCGTCGCGGATCCAGGGCGAGCGGATGGGCCCCCTGGAACGGCTGTTCTCCACGCACCCGCCGATCGAGGACCGGATCCGCCGCCTCGAGGAGATGTGACGTTCTTGCCGCACCTCGTTGAGGCAGGCCCGGCCGGCGGGTAGCATCCTCCGGTCCGGCGCACGGCCGGTGCCCCGCAGGCCCCCCGATACCCACCGAACCACATGGAGGTTCCTTGAGCTTGACGCGCCGCGGAAAGATGGCGGCGGGGGCGTCGACCGTCGCGGTCCTCGCGCTCGGCGCCGTCGGCTACTTCGCCATCTTCCCCAACCGGGCCCCGGCCTTCGTCCAGGACGCCATGTCCAAGGTCGGCCTGGCCGAGCCGCCACCCCCGTCGTGCCCCCTCACGGGCCAGCCGGCCCCCCACGGCCAGGTCCCGGACCGCCCGGCGCTCGCCATCAAGGTGGAGAACCTCCCGGACGCCCGGCCCCAGGCAGGCCTGGACCGGGCCGACGTCGTCTACGAGGAGCCCGTGGAGGGAGGGATCACCAGGTTCATCGTGGTGTACCAGTGCCACGACGGCGGGAGGGTGGGGCCGGTCCGAAGCGGCCGGACCACCGATCCCAAGGTCCTGGTCCAGTTCGGCCGCCCGGTGATGGGCTACGCGGGCGCCCAGGCTTCGGTGGTGCGGGCCATCGACCGGGCCGGCGTGATCGACATGAATTACGACATCGCCGTCTCCGCGTACACACGAGACGACAGCCGCCCAGCTCCCCACAACCTGTACACCTCCAGCCGATCGCTGTGGAAGGCCGCGAAGGCGCGGGAGGGCGCTCCCGCACCGGTCTTCTCGTACGACCCCGAGGTCGCGCGACCGTCTCGCAAGGCCCGCACGGTGCACCTGCCGTTCTCCTCCTACTCCGACGTGTACTGGACCTGGAGCAGAACGCAGGCGGCCTGGCTCCGGTCCCACGGGACCGTCCCGCACGTGCTCGAGGACGGCACGCAGGTCCGTGCGGCGAACGTGGTGGTCATGCAGGTCCAGGTCAGCAGCGGGCCGATCGTCGACGCGGCCGGCAACCATTCGCCCGAGGTCGAGCTGACCGGATCGGGCAAGGCCTACGTGTTCCGGGACGGCCGGATGGTCATCGGCCGGTGGGAGCGCGAGACCCTGAAGGACGTGACCACGTTCGTCACGAAGGCCGGCGCGCAGATCGCCCTCGCGCCTGGCGTCACCTGGGTGGAGCTCCTCCCCAGCACGATCAGGGTCCAGGCAGACCGGTAGCCCCGGCCACGCCTCTGGCGGCCCGGGGTCCGGCGGTAGACTGAAGCCCTGGAGCGCGGGCTGGAGGCAACCGTGGATCGCGAGACCGGCACCTTCCGGGTGAAGTCGGGGTTGGCCGAGATGCTGAAGGGCGGGGTCATCATGGACGTGACCAACGCCGAGCAGGCCAAGATCGCCGAGGACGCCGGGGCCTGCGCCGTCATGGCGCTGGAGCGGGTCCCCGCCGACATCCGCAGGGATGGGGGCGTTGCCCGGATGGCCGACGTCGCCAAGATCGAGGAGATCATGGGCGCGGTGTCCGTCCCCGTGATGGCCAAGGCTCGCATCGGGCACTTCGCCGAAGCCCAGATCCTCCAGTCGGTGGGCGTGGACTACGTCGACGAGAGCGAGGTGCTCACGCCGGCCGATGAGGAGCACCACATCGACAAGTGGGCGTTCACCGTGCCGTTCGTTTGCGGGGCACGGGACCTGGGCGAGGCCCTCCGGCGGCTGGCCGAGGGCGCCGCCATGATCCGGACCAAGGGTGAGGCCGGCACGGGCAACGTGGTCGAGGCCGTGCGCCACCAGCGGGCGTTGCTCCGCCAGATGGGCTGGCTCCAGACCCTCCGCCCGGAGCAGTACGTCTCGGCGGCCAAGGAGCTCGGCGCGCCGGTCGAGCTGGTGCGGGACGTGGCGGCGGCGGGCAAGTTGCCGGTGGTGAACTTCGCCGCGGGCGGCCTGGCCACGCCGGCCGACGCGGCCCTCATGATGCAGCTCGGGGTGGACGGCGTGTTCGTGGGCTCCGGCATCTTCAAGTCCGAGGATCCCGGCGTCCGGGCTCGGGCCATCGTCGAGGCCACGACCCACTTCAACGACCCCGACGTCCTGGCCAAGGTGTCGAAGGGCCTGGGCGAGCCGATGCGCGGCCTGGACATCAAGGAGCTCGGCGAGGAGGGGCTCCTCCAGGTCCGCGGCTGGTAGCCGCGCCCGGCCATGGTTCGGCCATGAAGGGCGGCGTCCTCGCGCTCCAGGGTGACTTCCGGGAGCATGCGCACGTCCTCGCCGACCTCGGCATCGCGCCGGTCGAGGTCCGCCGGCCCGAGGACCTGGCCCAGGTCGACCTGCTGGTGATCCCGGGCGGGGAGTCGACCACCATCGGGAAGCTCGCCGCGAGTGCCGGCCTGGTGGGACCGATCCGCGAGCGGACCGCCGGCGGGATGCCGATGCTCGGGACCTGCGCCGGCATGATCGTGATGGCCAAGCGCGTCGAAGGAGGCGAGCCGTTGCTGTCCCTCGTCGCCATCACCGTGCGTCGCAACGGGTACGGGCGGCAGGTCGACTCCTTCGAGTCGGACGTCGAGGTGGACGGGATCGACCATCCGGTGAGGGCGGTGTTCATCCGGGCACCGATCGTTGAGGACGTGGGGCCCGACGTGAGAGTGCTCGCCCAGCACGAGGGACATCCGGTCGTCCTGGAGCAAGGGAACCTCATCGTGGCATCCTTCCATCCCGAGCTGGCCGGTGAGACGCGGTTGCACGAGTACGTCGCGGGGAAGGCGTAGATGTCCGGACACTCCAAGTGGAGCACGATCAAACGCAAGAAGGCGGCGGCGGACGCCAAGCGCAGCAACGCGTTCGCCAAGCTGCTCCGGGCCGTCGAGGTCGCGGCCAAGGAGGGCGGGGGCAGCATCGACGGGAACCCGACGCTGGCCTCAGCGGTGGACAAGGCCCGGGACGCCTCCGTGCCCTGGGACAACATCGAGCGCGCCATCAAGCGCGGAACGGGCGAGCTGGGGGGCGGGGCCCGCTACGAGGAGGTCACGTACGAGGGCTACGGCCCCGGAGGAGTGGCGCTCATCGTGGAGACCCTCACCGACAACCGCAATCGGACCAGCCAGGACGTCCGCTACGCGTTCACCAGGAACGGCGGGAGCCTCGGCGATCCGGGGAGTACGGCGTGGATGTTCACGCGCAAGGGCGTCGTGCAGATCGAGAAGTCCCCGGCCATCGACGAGGAGAAGCTCCTGGAGATGGCGCTCGACGCCGGCGCCGAGGACGTCGCCGACGCCGGGACCACGTGGGAGATCACGACCGATGCCGCCGCCCTTCGGAGGGTCCGCGAGGTGATCGAGGCGGCCGGCATCCCCGTGCTTTCCGCCGAGCTCACGATGGTGCCGCAGACCCAGGTGCCGGTGGAGGGGGCCCAGGCCCGGCAGGTCCTCGCGCTGCTCGACGCGCTCGAGGAGCTCGACGACATCCAGAACGTCTACGCGAACTTCGACATCCCCGAGGAGGTCATGGCGGAGGTCGGATAGGGCAGATGCTTGCTCGGCCACCGCTTCGAACCTAGTCTGAACACATGTTCGAGCCGTGCGTCCTCGGGGTGGATCCCGGCCTGGCCGCCACGGGCCTGGCGGCGGTGTCGGAGGCCGGAAGCCGGGCCCGGGTGCTCTGGTCGGACACCGTCCGCACCCCGTCCGGCCTGGCGGAGCCGCTCCGCCTCCGCCGCCTGGCGGAGGCGGTGCGGGACGCGATCCGAACGCATGGTCCCCAGGCCGTCGCGGTGGAGGCCGTGATGTGGGGCCAGAACAAGACCAGCGCGCTATCCGTTTCGCGGGCCACCGGCGTCGTCCTGCTGATCGCGGCCGAGGCCGGGATCCCGGTTCAGGAATACGCGCCCCTCGAGGTGAAGATGGCCATCACCGGCATCGGCAACGCGGAGAAGGACCGGGTCCGCCTGACGATGGTCCGGGCGCACCGCGTCGAGGGGGTGCCCGAGCAGCCCGACGCGGCCGATGCGGCCGCCGTGGCCCTGTGTCACCTCCATCAATCTCGTATGCGGCGCGCCGCCGGAGCTGTCGGAGCCTCATGATCTCCTTCCTGCACGGAGAGGTGGCCGAGAAGGGCGGGGGAAGCGTGGTGCTCTCGGTGGGGGGCGTGGGGTACGAGGTGCTGATCCCGGCATCCTCGGCCGGAACGCTCCCTCCCATCGGCCGGCCGGCCAGGCTGTACACCCGGATGCACGTGCGCGACGACTCGATGGTGCTCTACGGTTTCGCCTCCCACGACGAGCGCGCGCTGTTCGACCTGCTGGTCACGGTGACGGGGGTGGGCCCCAAGCTCGCCCTCTCCTTCCTCTCGGTCCTGTCGCCCGTGGCGCTCCGCCGGGCCGTGGCCGCCGGCGACGTGGCGGCGCTCACGTTGGTACCGGGTGTGGGCAAGAAGGTCGCCCAGCGGGTCATGTTGGACCTGAAGGACAAGCTGGGGGGCGACGTCGTGGTGGTCGAGGGGCCGCTCGCCGACGTCCGCGAGGCGCTCCTCGCATTGGGGCTCTCGGCCCCGGAGGCGAGCGAGGCCATGGCCGGGATCCCGGCAGACGGCGACCGCCCGGTCGACGAGCTCCTTCGGCAGGCCCTCCAGCACATCGGGCGGGGCTAGTGGCGGAGGACCGGATCGTGGAGCCGGAGCTGTCCCCCGATGAGCGGGAGTTCGACGCGGCGCTGCGACCTCGCACGCTTCGCGAGTTCGTTGGCCAGGAACGGATCAAGGAGCAGCTCGGGCTGTTGATCGAGGGGGCGGAGGCAAGGTCGGAGACCATCGACCACCTGCTGTTCTCCGGGCCACCGGGCCTGGGCAAGACCACCCTCGCCGGGATCGTGGCGAACGAGCTCGGCGTGGGGTTCCGCCCGACGTCGGGGCCGGCGCTGGACCGTCCCGGGGACCTTGCCGCGATCCTCACGAACCTGGAGGAGGGCGACGTCCTGTTCGTGGATGAGATCCATCGCATGCCCCGGCCGGTGGAGGAGGTGCTGTACCCGGCGCTCGAGGACTTCAAGCTCGACGTCGTCCTGGGCAAGGGACCGAGCGCCCGCAGCATCCGCCTGGATCTCCCCCGGTTCACGCTGGTCGGCGCGACGACCCGACCGGGGCGGATCACGCTGCCGCTTCGGGAGCGGTTCGGCTTCTCGCCGCGGCTGGACTATTACTCGCGCGACGACCTGGCGAGGATCGTCCGCCGCTCCGCGGGCATCCTGCACGTCGCGTTGGATGGCGAGGGCGCTTCGGAGATCTCCCGGAGGTCCCGGGGCACTCCCCGGGTGGCCAACCGCCTGTTGCGAAGGGTCCGGGACTTCGCGGAGGTCCGCCACGACGGCGCGATCGATGCCGAGGTGGCCCGGCGAGGCCTCGAGCTGTTCGACGTCGACGAGGAGGGTCTGGACAAGCTGGACCTGTCCATCCTGTCGTCCGTGATCGAGAAGTTCGGCGGGGGGCCGGTGGGGCTGTCCACCCTCGCCGCCGCCGTGGGGGAGGAGACCGACACGGTGGAGGACGTGTACGAGCCGTACCTCCTCCAGCTCGGCTTGCTCAAGCGCACGCCCAGGGGCCGGGTGGCCACGGAACGTGCCTACGCGCATCTCGGGGTGCCCGTCCGCGAGCCGTTGCCGCTGTCGTAGCCTCGCGTCCGGCATGGGCCGCGATAGCCTGTATGCTGCGGGTTCGTCCCGACCACGCGAAGAGGTTCCCCGATGATCCAGATCCTCGCCCAGAGCTCTGACGGAACGTCATCTGGCGGCTCGCTCCTCAGCTTGCTGTTCCCCCTGGTCCTCCTCGGTGGGGTCTTCTACTTCCTGCTCCTTCGGCCCAACCGCACGCGCCAGCGCCAGCAACAGAGCCTCCTCGAGAGCCTGAAGGTCGGGGACGAGGTGATGACGGCGGGCGGGATCTTCGGCACGCTGAAGGACATCGATGAGGAGGACGACACCCTCACCGTCGAGATCGCCCCCGGGACCGAGGTGCGTATGCTCCGCCGGGCCATTGCCCAGCGCCTCGTCGATGAGGCGGAGGAGGAAGGCGGGGGCGGCGACGGCACCGAGGACCAGGGCTTCGACGAGGAGGCCGGCAGCCGGCCGTGAAGGGCAGCGCTGACGCCGCTCCACGGGCGCCGTCGCCCGAACGGGCGCCGGCAGCGGGGGAGCGGCCCGAGTCCCAGCCGGAGGCGGTCAGCTTGGACGCGGTCCAGGCCAACCCGGAGCTCTCCGGGTTCATCTCCGCCGCCGACCGGGTCATGGAGGGACTGGGCTACACCGAGCACGGTTTCCGCCACGCCAACCTGGTCGCCCGCATCAGCTACAACGTCCTGACGCGCGTGGGCTTCGACGAGCACACCGCCAACCTGGCGAGCGTGTCCGGATACCTCCACGACGTGGGCAACATGGTGTCCCGGGAGGTCCACGGGCAGATCGGAGCGGTCCTCGTGTACCAGGCCTTGAAGGACCGTGTCGCCGGGACCGACCTGGCCGCCATCGTCGCCGCAGTGGCCAACCACGAGGAGGAGAACGGGTACCAGGTTTCGCCGGCAGCCGCCGCGGTCATCCTGGCCGACAAGTCCGACGTTCACCGCAGCCGCGTCCGCAAGTCCGGTCAGATCGAGTTCGACATCCACGACCGGGTCAACTTCGCCGCCGAACAGTCCTTCCTGCGGGTAGACTCGACCGCCCGCACCATCACCCTCGAACTCACCATCGACACCGAGATCAGCCAGGTCATGGAGTACTTCGAGATCTTCCTCGGCCGCATGCAGATGTGCCGGAAGGCCGCCGAGGTGCTCGACACCAAGTTCAAGCTCACGATCAACGGGGCCGAGCTGGCGTGAGGGGCAGCAGCCGCAATCTCTGGCTCTCGATCGCGTTCGTCGGCGTCCTGGTGGCCGGGTCCGTCGGCGCGTTCGTGGCCGGCATCCGCCCGGTGCTCGGCCTGGACTTGGAAGGGGGCGTGTCGGTCGTCCTGGCCGCACCCGACGGGACGCCCACGTCCGTCATGGAGCGGGCCCTGGAGAACATCCGCAACCGGGTGGATGCCTTCGGCGTGGGCGAGCCGCTCCTGTTCTTGTCGGGCAACACGATCGAGGTCCAGCTGCCGGGGCTGGCACGGGGATCCATCGACGAGCGCTCGAAGGACCAGTTCTGCTTGGAGGGCGACGACGGATCGGTCTACCGATGCTTCCCCACCGAGTCGGAGGCGACCACCGAGCTCGAGGCCACCACGGTGAAGCCCGTGATCAACAGCGTCTGCCTGTCCGGGCTCCCCGAGTTCGACGGCTCGCCCCAGTGCTTCGGCTCGCGGAAGGACGCGGACCAGGCCGTCAAGGACATCACGGTGTCGAAGGAGAAGGGGCAGTGGTGCCTGGCCAACACGGGCCTGGCCACGGACCCGTGCTTCGAATCGAAGGACGCGGCGAACGCGGCGCTGGCCGGGATCGCCACGGTCGTCTCCCAGAGCTACTGCGTGCAGGGCTCGAAGGAGGAGACCCTGTCCACCGACGCCGGGCCGGCCTGCTTCCCCGATGAGGCACAGGCCCAGCAGGTGCTTCCCGCCATCTCCGTCCAGCACGAGACGCGAGAGTTCTGCGTGATCAGCTCGGCCGGGAAGGGCCTGGGGTGCTTCCTGACCAGGGACGCGGCCCAGGTGCAGCTCCAGAAGACCGGGCAGGAGCGCCTCCTCCAGGTGATCGGCACCACAGCCCGGCTGGAGGAGCGTGAGGTGCTCCAGATCCTGGCCCCCGGCACACCCGAGTTCGAGTCCACGCCGGTCACGTGTGGAACGGCCACCGAACAGGGGACGGCCGCCTGCAGCTTCGAGGCGCTGAAGGACCAGGCGGTCGTGTTTGCCGGGCAGGAAGGCGACAAGTACCGGATGGGACCGGTCGAGATCACCGGCGACATGATCAGGAGGGCCACAGCCCTGTACGGTTCGGGCGGTGACGGCGGCCTCCCCGGCTGGCAGATCGACTTCACGCTCACCTCCTCCGGCGCTGAGACCTTCGGCGACGTCACAACGCGGCTCAGGGGCAGGCAGCTGGCCATCGTGGTGGACAACGTGGTCATCTCGGCGCCGACGATCGAAGAGCCCATCACCGGCGGCAGCGGCGTGATCACCGGGAGCTTCACCAAGGCCCGGGCCCAGGACCTGGCCACCCAGCTGAACTCCGGCGCCCTCCCGGTCAACCTGAAGAAGGAGCAGGTCGAGACGGTAAGCCCCACGCTCGGCCGCCAGTCGCTCCGTCAGGGCTTGGTGGCGGGGGTCGTCGGGCTGATCCTCCTCGCCCTGTACCTGCTGTTTTACTACCGGCTGCTGGGCCTGGTGGCCTGGCTGGGCATGAGCATCTGGGCGGTGCTGGCACTGGCGCTGGTGTCGATCGCCGGTCGCGCCTTCGGCTACGCGCTGACCCTGGCGGGGGTGGCCGGCCTGGTCATCTCGCTCGGCGTCACCGCGGACTCCTACATCGTGTTCTTCGAGCGATTGAAGGACGAGGTGCGACACGGCAAGTCGCCCAGGGCCGCGGTGCAGCCCGCGTTCAAGCGGGCGTACCGCACGATCGTTGCGGCCGACATCGTCACGGCCCTGGCCGCCATCATCCTGTACCTCACCGCGATCAGCTCGGTGCGGGGGTTCGCCCTGACCCTCGGCGTGGCGACCCTGCTCGACCTGTTCGTCGTGTACTTCTTCAAGCGGCCGACGGTCTTCCTGATCGCCCGGAACGAGCGCCTGGTGAACCTGCACGGCTTCGGGCTGACGAGTGGCGTGGCCGCGGAGCCCCTCCGGGGCGAGCCGGTGCCGGTGGCCGGAGGGTCGAAATGAAGCTCGGACATGCCGTCGCCGCCTTCCGGGGGCAGCGGGAGCCGCACTTCCGGATCATCGAACCCCGCAAGTGGTGGTTCCTGCTCTCCGGCGCCGTGATCGCGCTGTCCATGGTGGGCGTCGCCGTTCGCCACCTCAACCTGTCGATCGACTTCGAGGGGGGCTCGCAGCTCACGTACGCCAACAGCACGGGCGTCTCGGCCGAGGAGGTGCAGGCGATCCTCCAACGGCCCCCATGGAGCCTGTCGGGCACCGAGGTTCAGATCGTCGGGGGCAACCAGCTCTCGGTCCGGACCGCCAGCCTCACCGAGCTCTCCGACGTCGAGCGGACGGAGCTGATCGACGCGCTGGCCAAGCAGGCCGGGGTGAGTCCCTCCGACATCAGCCGGACGGACGTCGGGCCGACGTGGGGCGCCGAGATCTCCCGCAAGGCGCTCGAGGGCCTGATCGTGGTGCTGGTCGCCATCACCCTCTACATCGCCCTGCGGTTCGAATGGAAGATGGCGGTGGGTGCGCAGGTGGCCATGGTCCACGACGTCCTCATCACCGGTGGGGTCTACGCGCTGACCGGCCGTGAGGTGACGCCGGCTACCGTCATCGCCATCCTGACGATCCTGGGGTACTCCCTGTACGACACGGTCGTGATCTACGACAAGATCAAGGAGAACACCGAGTCCCCCGCCCTGCTGGCCAAGGACACCTACGGCGGTGTGGTGAACATGTCCCTGAACCAGGTGTTCATGCGTTCGGTGAATACCTCGCTCGTAGTGCTGTTCCCCATCGCGTCGCTGCTGTTGTTCGGTGGATCCACCCTGAAGGACTTCGCCTTCGCCATGATGATCGGCGTCTTCTCTGGCGCGTACTCCTCGATCTTCGTCGCGGCGCCCATCCTGTCGTTGCTGAAGGAGCGGGAACCGAAGTACGCGCAGCTTCGCACCCGGGCCACGGCCCGGGACGCCACGGGACGTCCGCTCCGGCCCGCCCCGAGCGAGCGGGCCATAGCCGCGGCCGGCGGGGACGGCCGGCCCGTGCCGTCTGCCGTGGGTGCCCGCCCGGCCGCCGGGAGCGCGGCTCGAAGCGTCCAGGGGGCGGGACGGCCCCGTCCCAGGCCGAAGAAGAAGCGCAAGCGGAGGTAGCGCGTGGACGTCGAGCGGCTCAAGGCGCTCGTCAGGGACGTGCCGGACTTCCCCCAGCCGGGCATCGTGTTCAAGGACATCACCCCGCTCCTGGCCGACGAGATCGCCTTCTCTTCGGTCATCGACCTCATCGTGGTCCATTTCGGCCGGGGGAGCGTGGACAAAGTGGTGGGGATCGAGGCCCGTGGGTTCATCCTGGCCTCCCCGGTGGCGTACCACTTCGGAGCGGGGTTCGTCCCGGTGCGGAAGAAGGACAAGCTGCCGTGGCAGACCGAGTCCGAGGAGTACGAGCTCGAGTACGGGACCGCCACGCTGCAGGTCCACCGTGACGGCGTGGACCCAGGGGAGCGGGTCCTGATCGTCGACGACGTCCTCGCCACGGGCGGGACCGCACGGGCCACCGCGCGCCTAGTGGAGCGGATCGGGGGCAAGGTCGTGGGGATCGCCTTCCTGATCGAGCTGGGGTTCCTGAAGGGCCGCCAGCAGCTCGACGGCTACGACCTATTCACGCTGATCAGCTACTGAGTCCGCACCGGCGCGGCTACACTGGCTCGCCAGGAGGACCGCCGTGGACAGCCGGGAGCAGGCCAGGACCGAACGCCGGGGAGGTCTGCTCTCTCGCTTGCGACCGGGGCCGGAGGAAGGGCAGGCCCCAGACGGCCTGGAGCCGGTGCTCCGAACCCTCCGCTCCTACAACGCCAAGGCCGACACCAAGGAGATCGAGCGGGCCTACCGGTTCGCCGAGGCCCATCATGCCGGCCAGAAGCGGCTATCCGGCGAGGACTTCATCGAGCATCCCCTGTCGGTGGCCCAGATCCTGGCGGAGCTGGGGCTCGACACCACCACCCTGACCGCTGCCCTCCTGCACGACGTGGTGGAGGACACCGAGGTCACGCTGGAGGAGCTCGAGGTGGACTTCGGATCGGACGTGGCCCGGATCGTGGACGGCCTGACCAAGCTCCAGGCCATCGCGTTCAAGTCGCGCCAGCAGGAACAGGCCGAGAACGTCCGCAAGATGATGGTGGCCATGGCCGGCGACATCCGGGTCCTACTGATCAAGCTGGCCGACCGCCTCCACAACATGCGCACGCTGTCCGCCCTCCCGCAGACCAAGCAGCGGGAGAACGCCATCGAGACCCTCGAGATCTATGGGCCGCTCGCGCACCGCCTCGGCGTCCAACAGCTGAAGTGGGAGCTCGAGGATCTCTCGTTCAAGACGCTGTATCCGGGCCCGTACCGAGAGATCGCGAGCCTGGTGGAACGGCGGCGCGACGACCGACAGCGGTACGTGGAGACCGTCCTGTCCGCGGCCCGGGCCAGGCTCAAGGATGCGGGGGTCAAGGCCGAGGTCGAGGGCCGGCCGAAGCACCTGTACTCCATCTACGAGAAGATGGTGTTGGGCGGCAAGGAGTTCAACGAGATCTACGACCTCGCCGGGATCCGCATCCTGGTGGGCAACCTCCGCGACTGCTACGGCGCGCTCGGCGCCATCCACTCCCTGTGGAAACCGGTACCCGGGCGGTTCAAGGACTACGTCGCGATGCCCAAGTCGAACATGTACCAATCCCTCCACACCACGGTGGTCGGGCCCCAGGGCCGGCCCATCGAGATCCAGATCCGGACCCACGAGATGCACCGCACCGCGGAGTTCGGCATCGCGGCGCACTGGCGGTACAAGGAGGGCCGCGACGGCAAGCGGGCCAAGGAGGCCGCCGACCTCGCGTGGCTAGGCCACATGATGGAGTGGCTGAAGGACATGGCCGACCCCCGGGAGTTCATGGAGGGCCTGAAGATCGACCTGTACCGGGGGCAGGTGTTCGTGTTCACCCCCAAGGGCGACGTGGTCAACCTTCCCGCGGGAGCCACGCCCGTGGACTTCGCGTATTCCATCCACACGGAGGTCGGCCACCGCACCATCGGCGGCAAGGTCAACGGCAAGCTGGTGCCCCTGGACTATGAGCTGCGGACGGGCGACACCGTGGACATCCTGACGTCGAAGGCCGCGGGTGAAGGCCCGTCCCAGGACTGGCTGAAGTTCGTGGTCACGCCGAGGGCCCGCAGCAAGATCCGCCAGTGGTTCTCCCGTGAGCGGCGGGAGGACGCGCTGGAAAAGGGCCGCGAACAGCTGCATCGGCTGATGCGCAAGCAGAACGTCTCGTTCAAGCGCCTGGCCACCGAGGAGGCCCTGGAGCAGGTGGCGGCGGAGATGAAGTTCCCGGGCCTGGAGTCGTTGTACGTGGCGGTGGGGGAGGGCCACGTCTCGCCGCAGTCGGTCCTTGCTCGGCTGATGCGCACCGTCGCCGGGACGTCGGAGGAGGATGCCACCGAGGTCCCCCTGGCCCGGCCGGTCCGGGTCGGGGGGCCCGACGTCAGCTCCGGCGTCGTCGTGCCGGGTTCCGCCGATGTGTGGGTGCGCCTGGCCCGGTGCTGCACGCCGGTCCCCGGCGACGAGATCCTGGGGTTCGTCACCAGGGGCCAGGGCGTCTCGGTCCACCGGACCGACTGCCCCAACGCGAAGGGGCTGGCCCGCGAGCCCGAGCGCCTGATCGAGGTGTCATGGCGCACCGGCCGGCCGACGTCGTTCGTGGTGACGATCCAGGTCGATGCCCTGGACCGCACCCGCCTCCTTTCGGACGTGGCCACCGCGCTGTCGGACCATCACGTCAACATCATCTCGGCGGCGTCGACGGTGAGCCGGGATCGCATCACGACGCTCCGGTTCACGTTCGAGCTCGCCGACATCACGCACCTCTCCCAGATCCTGTCGGCGGTGAAGAAGGTCGAGAACGTCTACGAGGCCTACCGCGTCGTTCCGCGGTAGCTGCGGATGCGGATCGTTCTGCAGCGGGTGTCGAGAGCCGCCGTGCGCGTGCGGGGGGAGACGGTAGCCGAGATCGGGGCGGGCCTCCTCCTTCTGGTCGGGGTGGGCGGGGACGATGCGTTCGGCCAGTACGACCGGCTGGCAGAGAAGGTTCTGCACCTTCGCGTCTTCGAGGACGAAGCGGGGAAGATGAACCTGTCCCTCGCCGAGGTGGGCGGAGAGATCCTCGTGGTCCCCCAGTTCACCCTGTACGGCGACGTGCGCAAGGGGCGCCGGCCCTCGTGGGCAGGTGCCGCGCCGCCGGAGGTCGCCCGGGACCGGATCGAGGCGTTCGCCCGGGCCCTGGAGGCTGCCGGGGCCACCGTGAGGCGCGGCGCGTTCCGCGAACACATGGAGGTCGAATCGGTGAACGACGGCCCGGTCACCATATGGATCGACGGCGTGGCGCTGTAGGGGGCGTCGGGCGGCCATCGGATACGATGGCCGCCCGATGTACCTCGACTCCTCCTCCGACAACTCCTTCGAGACGAACTGCTGGTTGATCGGCGCCGACGGGACCGATGACGCCGTCGTGGTCGATCCGGGCTTCTCCCCGGAGCGGATCCGGGCCCTCCTACTCGCGGCGGGGAAGCGACCCCACGCGGTCCTCGCCACCCACGGC
>Ga0214472_10003130_pt1 | contig 17575 bp, 16 predicted proteins | sample RVTome_6_FD_207662 | JGI IMG/M metagenome (GOLD analysis project Ga0214472, IMG submission 207662) | Soil microbial communities from uranium-contaminated site in the Upper Colorado River Basin, Wyoming, United States - RVT140D175 | ecosystem: Environmental > Terrestrial > Soil > Contaminated >... | reverse complement strand
GGCCGACGCGTGAAAGTCGTGCTCGCCCACGACGTGACCGAGCGCAAGCGCGCCGAGCACGAGCTGCAGCGATTCCGCACGGCGATGGACCTGTCGGTCGACTCGATCTATGTGACCGACCTCGCGACCATGCGCTTCATCTATGTCAACAATTCGGCCTGCCAGCGGCTCGGCTACACGCGCGAGCAATTGCTGCAATTGGGCCCGCAGGACGTGCTTCCCGGGGACCGCGAGCAGATCAGCCGCGAGTACGACGCAGTTGTCGCGGCCGGCGACCGCGGGCTGAGGCTCGAACGCCGCTTCGTCAGGAGCGACGGCAGCGAGGACTGGTCCGAGCTGCATCGCCGCGCGCTGCACACCGAGAGCGGGACGCTGATCGTCACGATCGGTCGCGACGTCACCGAGCGCAAGGCGGCGGAGGAACGAGTGCGACGTCTCAATCGCGTCTATGCGATGCTGAGCGGCATCAACACCCTCATCGTGCGCGCGCGCGCGCGGGAAGAGCTCTTCCGCGAGGCCTGCCGCATCGCGGTGGACGCGGGGCAGTTCCGCCTCGCCTGGATCGGCGTGGTCGATCGCGATGCAGGCAGGGTGCAGCCGGTGGCCTGGAGCGGCGGCGACGAGGAATATATCCAGTCGATGCCGCTTGAGCTAGGGGATGCAGGGGCCGAGGGCCGTGGCCTCGCCGGGCTGGTCATCGGCGAGCGCAGGGCAATCATCAGCAGCGACATGGCGCAGGACCCGCGGGTACTGCTGAGGGAGGAGGCTGCGGCGCGCGGCTTCCGCTCGCTCGCGATGCTGCCGCTCCTCATCTCGGGCGAGGCCGCCGGCGTGCTCGCGCTGTACGCCGGCGAAGCAGGCTTCTTCGACGACGAGGAAATGAAATTGCTGCGAGAGCTGGCAGGTGACATCGCCTTCGCCATCGAGCACCTGGATGCGCTGGGCAAAGTCGAATACCTGGCTTTTCATGACCCGCTGACCGGCCTGCCCAACCGCACCGTGCTCATCGACCGTCTCGCCCAGATGCTGAGCGCAGCGCGACGCGGCAACCAGCTGGCAGGCGTCATGTTCTTCGATGTGGAGCGCTTCCGCCTGGTCAACGACACGCTCGGTCGCAGCGCCGGCGACGAGTTCCTGAAGGAGGTGGCGGAGCGGTTCAAGGCGGCAATACGCGCGCAGGATACCGTGGTGCGGGTGGGCGCCGACGTCTTCGCGGTGGCCGTCTCGGGCATCACGAGCGTGGCCAATGCGATGCACTTCTTTGTCGACCGGCTCACGCGGGCCTTCACCCCGCCGATCATCGTCGGCGGGCGGGAGCTGCGAGCCGTGCTCAAGGCCGGCATCGCGATGTTCCCGAATGACGGGGACACGGCGGAGATCCTGTGCCGGAATGCCGAGGCCGCGCTGAAGAAGGCGAAGGAAGCCGGAGATCGCTATGTGTTCTACACGCCGGAGCTAAACGCGCGCGTCGCCGAGGCGCTGGCGCTGGAAAACCGCCTGCGCGGCGCGCTCGAAGCCAGCCAGTTCGTGTTGCACTACCAGCCCAAGGTGGACACCAAGACACGCGCCCTCGTGGGTCTCGAGGCGCTCATCCGCTGGAACGACCCCGAGCTCGGCCTAGTACCGCCCGGCAAGTTCATCCCGCTGATGGAAGAGACCGGCATCATCCTCCAGGCCGGCCGGTGGGCCCTGAAACGGGCCGTCACCGACATCCAGTCGTGGCGCGCAAAGGGTTACGCCGCGTCGCGCGTCGCGGTCAACGTCTCGCCCATGCAGCTGCGGCAGCCGGATTTCGTCAACAGCGTGCTGGCGGCGCTCAAAGGCTTCGGCGGGGACGAGCCCGCGCTCGACCTCGAGATCACCGAGAGCATGGTGATGCAGAACCTCGACGCGACCGTCCAGGCCCTGCAGGCCCTGCGTGGTGTGGGCGTAGAGACTTCGCTCGATGATTTCGGCACCGGGTATTCGTCGCTCGCCTATGTGTCGCGCCTGCCGGTCGTTGCGCTGAAGATCGACCGCTCGTTCGTCGTGGAGATGACGTTCAGCCGCTACGCGCGCACCATCGTGCAGACGGTGATCTCGCTCGCACACTCGCTCGGCCTAAAGGTGATCGCCGAAGGCGTGGACGCAGAGGAGCAGGCGACCTTGCTGGCCACGTTCGGCTGCGACCAGATGCAGGGCTACCTGATCAGCAAGCCCGTGCCGCCCGAGCAGATCGAGGCAATGCTGAGGAAGGCCTAGGCCCGCCTCACATATTGGGGTAATTCGGCCCGCCACCCCCCTCGGGCACGACCCACACGATGTTCTGCGTAGGGTCCTTGATGTCGCAGGTCTTGCAGTGCACGCAGTTCTGCGCGTTGATCTGCAGGCGCGGCTCGTCGCCGTCGCGCACGATCTCGTACACGCCCGCCGGGCAGTAGCGCTGCTCGGGCGCATCGTACTGGGCGAGGTTCACGTTCACCGGCACGCCCGCGTCCTTCAGCGTCAGGTGCACCGGCTGGTCTTCGGCGTGGTTGGTGTTGGAAAACGACACCGAGGTGAGCCGGTCGAAGCTGAGCTTGCCGTCGGGCTTCGGGTAGGCGATGGGCTGCACCTCGGTGCGCCGGGCGAGCGTCTCGTGGTCGGCGTGCGCGTGGCGCAGCGTCCAGGGCGCCTTGCCGCCGAACACGATCTGGTCGATGCCGACCATCAAGGAACCGGTGTAGAGGCCCTTCTGCATCCACGGCTTGAAATTGCGCGCGCGGTACAGCTCGTCGAAGAGCCACGACTGCCGGAACGCTTCCGGGTAGGCGGCGAGCTCGTCGCCGCCGCGGCCCGCCGCGAGCGCCGCGTGCGCCGCCTCGGCGGCGAGCATCCCGGACTTGATGGCAGCGTGGCTGCCCTTGATGCGCGAAGCGTTGAGAAATCCCGCGTCGTCGCCGATCAGGCAGCCGCCGGGAAAGACGAGCTTCGGCAGCGACTGCAGACCGCCGGCGGCGATGGCGCGCGCGCCGTAAGCGACGCGCTTGCCGCCTTCGAGCGTGCCGCGGATCGCCGGATGGGTCTTGTAGCGCTGGAATTCTTCGTAGGGGGAGAGGTAGGGATTCCTGTACCCCAGCCCTACGACGAAGCCTACGGCGACGAGGTTGTTCTCGAAGTGATAGAGAAAGGATCCGCCGTAGGTATCGGCATCGAGCGGCCAGCCCGCCGTGTGCACGACGAGGCCCGGCCGGTGCTGCTCGGGCTTGACCTCCCACAGTTCCTTCAACCCGAGGCCGAACACCTGCGGGTCGACGCCTTCGCGCAACTTGTACTTGTTCTCCAGTTGCAGCCCGAGGTGCCCGCGGCAGCCCTCGGCGAAGAACGTGTACTTGGCCAGAAGCTCCACGCCAGGCTGGAAGGCATCCGTCTTCTCGCCCTTGCGGTTCACGCCCATGTCGCCGGTGGCCACGCCGCGCACCGCGCCCCGGTCGTCGTAGAGCACCTCGGCGCCGGCGAAGCCGGCGAAGATCTCCACGCCGGCGCTTTCCGCCTGCTGCCCGAGCCAGCGCGTGACGTTCCCGAGGCTGATGACGTAGTTGCCGTGATTCTTGAAGCAGGCCGGGAGGAGGAAGTTCGGCGTGCGGAACGCGCCCGCCTGCGTGAGGAACAGGAACCGGTCCTCGCTCACCGGCACGCCGAGCGGGGCGCCCCTGTCCTTGTGGCCGGGGACGAGCTCGTCGAGCGCGCGCGGATCCATGACCGCGCCCGAGAGGATGTGCGCGCCGATCTCCGAGCCCTTTTCGATGACGCACACGGACCGTTCGCTCGCGAGCTGCTTGAGCCGGATCGCCGCCGCGAGCCCCGCCGGGCCGCCGCCTACCACCAGCGCGTCGTACTGCATCGATTCGCGGCCCATGCGCGCCATTATATTATCCGGGGATGAGCGAAATCCGCAGGCTCGCGCACATCGAGCGCATCCCGATCCGCTGGGGCGACATGGACGCGATGGGCCACGTGAACAACACCGTGTACTTCCGCTACATGGAGCAGGCGCGCATCCGCTGGTTCGACCGCCTGGTGCCCGAGGAGGACGCGTGGCACTCCACCGGCATCGTGATCGCGAATGCCTCCTGCAATTACCGCCGCGCCATCACCTACCCGGGAACCGTCGAAGTGAAGCTGTTCGTCGGCGCGCCGGGCGGGGCGAGCGTGCCGACCACCTACGAGCTGCGCGTGGACGCCGATCCCGAGCCCTACGCCGACGGCGCCGCGGTGGTGGTGTTCATCGACATGCAGACGCAGAAATCGCGGCGCATCCCGGAGGCGATCCGCGCGCGCCTGGCGCGCGCCGAGGCGGCCGCGTGAGCGCCAAGCCGCTGTGGACGCCGGACCCCGCGCGCGCCGCGCGGACCGGCATGGCGCGCTTCATGCGGCTCGCGGGCAAGCGCGACTACGCCGAGCTGCACCGCTGGTCGGTGGAGAAGAGCGAGGATTTCTGGGCACTGATGTGGAAGTTCGGCGAGGTGCGCGGCGAGCCGGGCTTGCGGCGCCTTATCAACGGCGAGCGCATGCCGGGCGCGGTATGGTTTCCGGACGCACGCCTCAATTTCGCCGAGAACCTGCTGCGCGGCCGCGACGACTCGCTCGCCCTGTCCTTCTGGGGCGAGGACCAGGTCAGGCGCCGGCTGTCGCGGCGCGAGCTGCACGATCTGGTCTCGCGCCTGGCGCAGGCGTTGCGCGCCGAGGGCGTGGGCAAGGGCGACCGCGTAGCGGGCTACCTGCCGAACATGCCGGAGGCGATCGCGGCGACGCTGGCGAGCGCGAGCCTCGGCGCCATCTGGACGAGCTGCTCGCCGGACTTCGGCGTGCAGGGCGTGCTCGACCGCTTCGGCCAGATCGAGCCCAAGGTACTGTTCTGCGCCGACCGCTACCTCTACGGCGGCAAGGAGTTCGACCTGCGCTCGAAGAACGAGCAGATCCTCGCCGGCCTGCCGAGCGTGCGCCGGTGCGTGGAGGCGCAGTACACGGGAGGCTTCGGCGATTTCACCGCGGCGTTCGCGCCCGGCGACATCGCCTTCGAGCGAGTCGAGTTCAACCATCCCCTCTACATCCTGTACTCCTCGGGCACCACGGGCGTGCCGAAATGCATCGTGCATGGCACCGGCGGTACGCTGCTGCAGCACCTGAAGGAGCACCGGCTGCATTCCGACGTGGGCAGCGGCGATCGCGTGTTCTACTTCACCACGCTCGGCTGGATGATGTGGAACTGGCTGGTGTCGGGCCTTGCGGCCGGCGCCGCGCTGCTGCTCTACGACGGCTCGCCCTTCGTCGGGCGCGGGCGCATCCTGTTCGACATGGCCGATGCCGAGGGCATGACGCACTTCGGCACTTCGGCCAAGTTCCTCGACGCCATCGCCAAGATCGACTTGCAGCCCAAGGCGACGCACCGGCTGGAGCGGCTGCGCGCGGTGCTCTCTACGGGCTCGCCGCTCGCGCCCGAGGGCTTCGACTACGTCTATCGCAACATCAAGGACGACGTGTGCCTGTCCTCGATCTCGGGCGGCACGGACATCGTGAGCTGCTTCGTGCTCGGCAATCCCGTGCTGCCGGTGTGGAGGGGCGAGATCCAGTGCAAGGGCCTGGGCCTCGCGGTGGAGGTGTTCGACGACGCGGGCCGCTCGCTCGAGGGCGAGAAGGGCGAGCTGGTGTGCACGAAGCCGTTCCCGGCGATGCCGATCGGGTTCTGGAACGATGCCGACGGCGCCAGGTACCGCGCCGCCTACTTCGAGAAATACCCGAACGTGTGGCGCCACGGCGACTGGTGCGAGATCACCGAGCACGGCGGCATCGTCATCTACGGCCGTTCCGACGCGGTGCTCAACCCGGGCGGAGTGAGGATCGGCACCGCCGAGATCTACCGCCAGGTGGAGAGCCTGGACGAGGTCGTGGAGTCGCTGGTCATCGGCCAGGACTGGCCGCCGGGAAAACCCGACGACGTGCGCGTCGTGCTGTTCGTCAAGCTGAAGGAGGGCCTGGCGCTCGACGACGCCCTGGCGGCGAAGATCAAGAAGCGCATCCGCGACAACACGACGCCCCGGCACGTCCCCGCCAAGGTGTTGCAGGTCGGCGACATCCCGCGCACCAAGAGCGGCAAGATCGTCGAGCTGGCGGTGCGCAACGTGGTGCACGGCCGGCCGGTGAAGAACCTCGAGGCGCTCGCCAATCCCGAGGCGCTGGAGCAGTTCCGCGATCGCAAGGAGCTTGCGGATTTGTAGCGGCGGGGGAGTTCCTGTAGACTCCTCCATCCCTACACGCCGTGGGTAGATGACTAAATATGTATTCGTAACCGGTGGTGTAGTTTCCTCTCTGGGGAAAGGCATCGCCGCCGCCTCCCTCGCCGCGATCCTCGAGTCGCGCGGCATCCGCGTCACCAACATCAAGCTCGACCCGTACATCAACGTGGACCCGGGCACCATGAGCCCGTTCCAGCACGGCGAGGTGTTCGTCACCGAGGACGGCGCCGAGACCGACCTCGACCTCGGCCACTACGAGCGCTTCCAGAGCTCGAAGATGCGCCGCGCCAACAACTTCACCACCGGCCAGATCTACGAGTCGGTGATCAAGAAGGAGCGCCGCGGCGACTACCTCGGCGGCACGGTGCAGGTGATCCCGCACATCACCGACGAGATCAAGCAGTTCATCAAGAGGGGCGCGGGCGACGCCGAGGTCGCCATCATCGAGATCGGCGGCACGGTCGGCGACATCGAGTCGCTGCCCTTCCTCGAGGCCATCCGCCAGATGGGCCTCGATCTCGGGCGGCATAACGTCTGCTACATCCACTTGACGCTCGTGCCCTACATCGCCTCCGCGGGCGAGATCAAGACCAAGCCCACGCAGCATTCGGTGAAGGAGCTGCGCGAGATCGGCATCCAGGCCGATGCGCTGCTGTGCCGCACCGACCGGCCGCTGCCGGATGATGAAAGACGGAAAATCGCGCTCTTTTGCAACGTGCAAAAAGAGGCGGTGATCTCCGCCTGGGACGTGGACCTGATCTACAAGATCCCGATGATGCTGCACGAGCAGATGCTCGACGAGATCGTGTGCCACAAGCTGCAGATCCTGGCGCGCGCGGCCGACCTCTCGCCGTGGGTCAAGCTGGTGTACGCGCTCGAGCACCCGGAGCACGAGATCGACCTCGCCTTCGTAGGGAAGTACGTCGACCTGCAGGACTCCTACAAGTCGCTGAACGAGGCGCTGATCCACGCCGGCATCCATACGCGCAGCCGCGTGAAGGTGCATTACGTGGATTCGGAGGAAGTCGAGCGCAGCGGCATCGCCGGGCTCGAGAAGATGGACGCGATCCTCGTGCCGGGAGGCTTCGGCAAGCGCGGCACCGAGGGCAAGATGCGCGCCATCCGCTATGCGCGCGAGAACGGCGTGCCCTATCTCGGCATCTGCCTCGGCATGCAGCTCGCCACCATCGAGTTCGCGCGCAACGTGTGTGGGCTGGAAGGCGCCAACAGCACGGAGTTCGACCGCGACACCCCGCACCCGGTGGTGGCGCTCATCACCGAGTGGCTGGACCGCACCGGGCGCATCGAGCGCCGCGACGAGCAGAGCGACCTCGGCGGCAGCATGCGCCTCGGGGCGCAGAAGTGCCCCGTCGAGCCGGGGACGCTCGCGCATCGCATCTACGGCGCGGAGGTGAACGAACGCCACCGCCACCGCTACGAGGTGAACAACGTCTACGTGCCGCAGCTCGAGGCGAAAGGCTACAAGGTGGCGGCGCGCACGCCGAGCGAGAACCTGCCCGAGATCATGGAGCTGCCCGGCCATCCGTTCTTCGTCGGCGTGCAGTTCCACCCCGAGTTCACTTCGACGCCGCGCAGGGGCCACCCGCTGTTCAAGGCGTTCGTCGAGGCTGCCATCGAGCGGCGCGCGCGCCGCTCCGCTCCCGGAGCACCGCTTTCGGCTGTAGCGGCATGAAGCTGTGCGGGTTCGAAGCCGGGCTCGACCAGCCGCTGTTCCTGATCGCGGGTCCCTGCGTGGTGGAATCCCGCGAGCTGCAGGTGGAGACGGCGGGCCGCCTCAAGGAGATGTGCGGCCGTCTGGGCATTCCTTTCATCTTCAAGTCCTCCTACGACAAGGCGAACCGCAGCTCCAGCCGGTCATTCCGCGGTCTGGGCATGGAGGAAGGCCTGCGCGTGCTGGCCGAGGTGAAGCGGCAGGTGGGCGTGCCCGTGCTCACGGACGTGCACGACGAGGACGAGGTGCAGCCCGCGGCCGCGGTCGTCGACGTGCTGCAGACGCCCGCGTTCCTGTGCCGGCAGACCGATTTCATCCGCGCCGTGGCCGCGGCCGGCCGCCCGGTCAACATCAAGAAGGGGCAGTTCCTCTCGCCGCAGGAGATGCAGAACGTCGTCGACAAGGCGCGCGAGGCGAGCGGCCGGGACAATGTCCTCGTGTGCGAGCGCGGCTTCGCGTTCGGCTACGGCAATCTGGTCTCCGACATGCGCTCGCTCGCCATCATGCGCGCCACGGGGTGCCCGGTGGTCTTCGACGCCACGCACTCGGTGCAGCTGCCCGGCGGCCAGGGCACGGCCTCGGGCGGGCAGCGCGAATTCATCCCCGTGCTGGCGCGTGCGGCGGTGGCGAGCGGCATCGCGGGGCTGTTCATGGAAACGCATCCCAATCCGGAGAAGGCGCTGTCCGACGGCCCGAACGCCTGGCCGCTCGCCCTGATGCCACCGTTGCTCGAAACGCTCGCCGCGCTGGACCGGCTGGTGAAAGAATCGGGCTTCGCCGAAAACCAGGTCAAACACTAGCCGAGGCAAGCCGATCCCATGAGCTCCATCGTTGACGTCGTCGCGCGCGAGATTCTCGACTCGCGCGGCAATCCCACCGTCGAAGCCGACGTGCTGCTCGAATCGGGCTCCATGGGCCGCGCCGCGGTGCCCTCGGGCGCCTCCACCGGCCGGCGCGAGGCGATCGAGCTGCGCGACGGCGACGCCCGGCGCTACGGCGGCAAGGGCGTGCTCAAGGCCGTCGAGCACATCAACACCGAGATCTCGGAGGCCATCGTCGGGCTGGACGCCTCCGAGCAGGGGTTCATCGACAAGACGCTCATCGACCTCGACGGCACCGAGAACAAGTCGCGCCTCGGCGCCAACGCGCTGCTGGCGGTGTCCATGGCGGTGGCAAAGAGCGCGGCCGAGGAGTCCGGGCTGCCGCTGTACCGCTATCTCGGCGGCTCCGGCCCGATGCAGATGCCGGTGCCGATGATGAACGTGTTGAACGGCGGCGCGCACGCCAACAACAACCTCGACATCCAGGAATTCATGATCGTGCCGGTGGGGGCGCGGACCTTTCGCGACGCGCTGCGCTGCGGTGCCGAGGTGTTCCACGCCCTGAAGAAGCTCATCGGCGACAAGGGCACGTCCACGGCAGTCGGCGACGAGGGCGGCTTCGCGCCCGACCTGCCCACGCACGCCGCCGCCCTGGAGCTGATCCTCGAGGCGGTGGAGAAGGCGGGCTACAAGGCGGGGAGCGAGGTGGCGCTGGCGCTCGACTGCGCGGCCACGGAGTTCCACAAGGACGGGCGCTACGTGCTCGCCTCCGAGAAGCTGCAGCTCAACGCGCAGGAGATGTGCGACTACCTGGGCGCCTTCGCCGCGCGCTATCCGATCGTCTCCATCGAGGACGGCCTGGGCGAGGACGACTGGGAGGGCTGGAAGCTGCTGACCGAGCGCCTGGGCGCGAAGCTGCAGCTGGTGGGGGACGACCTCTTCGTCACCAACGTGCGCACGTTGCGCGAAGGCGTGAAGCGCGGCGTCGCCAATGCCATCCTGGTGAAGGTCAACCAGATCGGCACGCTCACGGAGACCTTCGCCGCCATCGAGCTCGCCAAGCGCTCGGGCTACGGCGCGGTGATCTCGCACCGCTCGGGCGAGACCGAGGACACCACCATCGCCGACATCGCGGTCGGCACCAACGCGCTGCAGATCAAGACCGGCTCGCTGTCGCGCTCGGACCGCATCGCCAAGTACAACCAGCTGCTGAGGATCGAAGAGGACCTCGGCGATTCGGTGAGCTACCCGGGCCGGGAGGCCTTCGCGCGGCTGCGCTGAGATGAAACTCCTGGCCGGCGTCCTCGGCGCGCTCATCCTGCTCATCCAGTACCCGCTGTGGCTGGGCAAGGGCGGATGGCTGCGCGTGTCGGAGGTCGACCAGCAGCTCGCCGCCCAGCGGGCGAAGAACGGGCAGCTCGAGGCCCGCAACGTGGCCCTGGAAGCCGAGGTGCGCGACCTCAAGCAGGGCCTGGAGGCCATCGAGGAGCGCGCGCGCTACGAGCTGGGCATGATCAAGTCCGACGAGGTATTCTTCCAGGTCGTGGAGGAAGGCGGGAAGTAGGGAAAGGCGCCGTTATGAACCTGCATGCGAAGCTCCAGGAACGCGAAGCCCAGGGCCGGCCGCTGCGCCTGGGCGTGATCGGCGCGGGCAAGTTCGCGACCATGTACATCGCGCAGGTGCCGCGCACGCCCGGCGTGCACCTGCTGGGCATCGCCGACCTCAGCCCCGCCCATGCCAAAGCCAACCTCGAGCGCACGGGCTGGGCGCCGACGCACTTCGGCGCGGCCTCGCTCGAAGCGGCGCTGAAGGAGCGGCGCACGCATCTCGGCGAGGATTGGCGCGCCCTGGTGCAGCACCCGGCGATCGACATCGTCATCGAGGCCACCGGCAACCCGCTCGCGGCGGTGGAGCACGCGCTGGAAGCCTTCCGCCACGGCAAGCACGTGGTGATGGTGACGGTGGAAGCCGACGCGTTCTGCGGGCCGCTGCTCGCGCAGAAGGCGGCCGCCGCCGGCGTGGTGTACAGCCTGGCGTACGGCGACCAGCCGGCGCTCATCTGCGACCTCGTGGACTGGGCGCGCGCCGCCGGCTTTCCCGTGGTGGCGGCGGGACGCGGCCACAAGTGGCTGCCGCACTACGCGCAGTCCACGCCGGAAACGGTCTGGGGCTACTACGGGCTGACGCCCGAGCAGGCGAAGATCGGCGGCCTCAACCCGAAGATGTTCAATTCCTTCCTCGACGGCTCGAAGCCCGCCATCGAGACGAGCGCCGTGTGCAACGCCACGGGCCTCACCCCCGCGCCCGCTGGCCTTGCCTTTCCCGCGGGCCGCATCGACCAGATTCCCAATCTGATGCGCCCGCGCGCCGAGGGCGGCGTGCTGCACCACAAGGGCCAGGTGGAAGTGGTCTCGTCGCTGCAACCGGACGGCACCCCGGTCGACTACGACATCCGCTTCGGCGTGTGGGTGGCGTTCGAGGGCGAGAGCGAATACATCCGCCGCTGCTTCGCCGAGTACGGCGTGCAGACCGACGACAGCGGCCGCTACGCCTGCCTGTACAAGCGCTGGCACCTCATCGGGCTCGAAGTCGGCATTTCCGTCGCCTCCGTGGGGCTGCGCGGCGAGCCTACGGGCTGCGCCACGGGATTCCGCGCCGACGCCGTGGCGACCGCCAAGCGCGTGCTGCAGCCGGGCGAGCTGCTGGACGGCGAGGGCGGGTATACGGTGGTCGGCCGGCTCATGCCCGCCGCGGATTCGCTGGCGCAGGGCTGCCTGCCGCTCGGCCTGGCGCACGGCTGGAAGATGCTGAAGCCCGTAGCGGCCGGGCAGCCGGTGCGCTGGAGCGATGTCGCGGTGGACGCAAACGCCGCGGCGGTCAAGCTGCGGCGCGAGATGGAAGCCGCGTTTGGTGCGCGGGAGCGCCATGCCGCCTGAGAACGGAGCGCGCTTTCTCACCAAGTTCGCCTTCAGGATCCGCACCCGGAGCGGCACGCCGGTGGAGAACCTGATGGTGCAGGCCGCCGACCGCGCGCAGGCGGAGGGCCGCATCAAGCAGATGTATCCCTACTGCGAGATCGTCGAGTGCCGCGAGCTGACGGCGATGCCGCGCGACGAGGCGGCGAGCCTGGACAGCATCCTTACGATCATCTCCCGCGGGGACGACGACAAGCGCTAGCCGGGTGCGTTGGGCACCGCGCGCTGCGAGATGAATCCCGTGGCCAGCAGCTCCTCGACCAGCATGTCGTAGTCCTTCGCGCCCTTGCTGTCCGGGGCGTGCGCGAAGACGTCCTTGCACACGGCCGGGCTCTCGGCGAGCGCGACGTTCTCCGAGATGCGCGCGCGGCAGATCTCGGCGCCAAAGCGGGCGTGCAGCTCGTCGGCGATCTGGTGCGAGAGCTTGCGCCGGGTGTCGAAGCGCGTGATCACGTAACGCCGCTCGACCCGCTTCTTCAGCACGTGCTCGAGCGCCTTGAGCGTCTTGTCGCACTGCTGCACGCCCTTCAGCGCCAGGTAATCCGCCGAGACCGGGATCAGCACGCGGTCGGAGGCGAAGATCGCCGACAGCGACAGCACGCCGAGCACCGGGCAGCAGTCGATGACGATCGGCCGGCCGGTATTGAGGTTCTCGCGCACGATGCCCAGGTTCAGGCGGTTGAGGACATTGGCCCCCTTGCCGTAATGGGTATCGACCTTGGAGAGCTCCACGTGCGCCGATATCGCGAGCCAGCCGCCGGTCGCCGGGCGGATGAGCTGGGTGAGGGGCTTCGCCTGCTGGTAGAAGCCGAAGACCGAATCGTCGGAGCGCTCGACGGCGGCGCCGCACACGTACGACAGGTGCGCCTGCGGGTCGAGGTCGATCGACAGGGGATTGAAGCCGCGGCGCGCCAGGGCGGCCGTGAGATTGAGCGAGGTCGTGGTCTTGCCGACCCCGCCCTTCTGGTTGAAAACGGCGATCTTGGCCATGCGCTGCCCCCGGGGGTCACGCTACCTAGGGGGAACGCCGCCTGTCAATCAACTATTGCCTCGATCCTTGAAGACTTCCTTAGCGCAGCGGAACGCCACCACCGCCGCCGGCACCCCGCAGTAGATCGCCACCTGCAGGAACACCTCGCGGATCTGCTCCTTCGAGAGGCCGTTGTTGAGCGCGCCGTTGATGTGCAGCTTCAGCTCGTGCTCCTTGCCCAGGGCCGAGAGCATGGCGAGGTTCAGCATGGAGCGCGTCTTGCGCTCCATGCCGGGCCGGTTCCAGATGTCGTTCCAGCAGTAGGTGTTAAGGAGGTCGACGAACGGCTTGCTGAAGTCATCGGTGGCCGCCATGGCCTTGTCCACATAGCCGGCGCCGAGCACCTCGCGCCGTGTTTTCAGGCCGTCGTCGAACCGCTCTTTCTGGCTGCGCTTGTCCATCCGGTGATCTCCGATCAGATGAGGTCTTCGTAGCGTATGCCCGCCCGGCGGAGCAGGGCATCGAAGGGCAGGCCGCCGGGACGCGGCCCGGCGCGAAACGCCTGCGCGCGCGCCGGCGTCTCGTCGAGCACGCGCCGCGCGATGGGCAGATTGTCGCCGCGCATGGCGTCGGTCGCCACCTGGATTTCGCAGGCACGCTGCAGCGTCCAGTAGGTCATGTAGGCCTCGGGGATGCCCGGGCAGGCGACCAGCAGGCCGTGGTTGCGCAGGATGAGGATCGGCTTGTCGCCGAGGCTCTTCACCAGGCGCGGCTGCTCGGCGAGGTCCGTGGTCACGCCTTCGAAGTCGTGATAGGCGACCTGGCCGTAGAGCGCCGCGCTGTAGAAATTGTCGAAGCGTAGCCCCTCCTTCTTCGTCGCCACGGCGCTGCCCGCGGTGGTATGCGTGTGGATGATGCAGTGCGCGTCCTCGCGCGCGCCATGGACCGCGCTGTGGATCACGAACCCGGCCACGTTGACCGGGTACTTCGAGCCGTCGATGACCTCGCCCGCGAGGTTGATCTTGACGAGGTTGGTGGCCGTCACCTCGTTGTAGTTGAGCCCATAGGGGTTGATGAGGTAGTGGCGCTCGCCACCCGGCACACGCGCCGTGATGTGGTTGTAGATGGATTCGGTCCAGCCAAGCCAGTCGAAGGCGCGATAGAGCGCGCTCAGTTCGAGGCGCACCCGCCATTCCTCTCCGTCCATTGCGGCAGGCTTGAGGCGCAGCAGCTTTTCGCTCAGGTCCATGACAACCTCCTTGGCTCCGACTATAGCCGCTTTCGCGCGCGCAGCAAGAGCGCTGCCGCGATTCCCATGTTGAGCAGATTCCAGGCGATGCCGTTGAAGAAAGCTGCGCGGTACGAGCCGGTGAGATCGAAGATCGCGCCCGACATCCAGCCGCCGAGCGCCATGCCGAACAGGGTCGAGGTGAGCACCACGCTCACCGTCGCGCCCGCGACCTTGGGGTCGAAGTATTCGCGCACGATGATGGCGTAGGAGGGCACGATGCCGCCCTGGAACAGGCCGAACATGGCCGACACCACGTAAAGCGACGTGAGCCCGTCCGCGGGCAGGAACAGCGCGAGCGCGACGGCCTGGAGCGTGGAACCGAGGAGCAGGGTGCGCAACCCGCCGATGCGATCCGAGATCCAGCCGAAGGCGAGGCGGCTGACGATGCCGAAGCCGAGCATCAGCGAGAGCATCTCGGCGCCGCGCGCCGCGGCGAAGCCGAGGTCGCCGCACAGGGCGACGATGTGCACCTGGGGCATGGACATCGCCACGCAGCAGGCGACGCCCGCAGTGCACAGCAGCCCGAGAAGCAGCGCCGGCGGCAGCCCCAGGTCGCGCGGCGCGCCCGAGACGGCACCCGGCGCCGCCGGCGCAAGCCCGGGAGGGCGCCGGCGTAGCATGAGCGTGAGCGGCAGCATCGCCGCGATGCAGAACACGCCGACGCCGATGTAGGTCTGCCGCCAGCCGGCCGAGTCGAAAAAATGCTGCACCACCGGCGGCCAGAGCGCGCCGCCGAGATAGTTGCCGCTCGCGCAGATCGCCACGGCGATGCCGCGGCGGCGGTTGAACCAGAGCGAGGTGTCGGCGACGAGGGGCGCGAAGGTGGCCGAGCAGCCGAGAAAGCCGATGAGCAGTCCCTGCACCAGCGCGAACTGCCAGAGGCTGCCGGCGAACCCGGCGGCGATGAAGCCGGCACCGAGGCAGAAAGTGCCGATCAGCACCGGCACGATGACGCCGAAGCGGTCGGCGAGCTTGCCCATGAGAATGCCGCCCAGGCCGAAGCCGATCATGGTCAGCGTATAGGGAAGCGACGCGTCCGAGCGGTCCACGCCGAACTCCGCCTGGATCGGGGGAAGCGCCACGGTCACGATGTACATGCCCGCGCCGCCCAGCGTCATGAGCGCGAGAGAGGCGGCCAGCCGCAGCCAGGCGTAGCCGGATTCCGCTTCGGAGCGCACTCGCGGCTAAGGGGCGGGCCGGAAGACCAGGAAATACTGGTACGGCAGGAAAGAGTGCTCGGCGGCCGCGGCGTAGCCCGCGGCGCTCATCTCCGCCTTGACGGTTTCGGGCGCGACGCGCGCCGCGCGCGGCGGGCCTTCCGGAGAGTCGAGCTTGAAATCGATGATCGCGACGCGGCCGCCGGGACGAAGCGACAGGCGCAGCCTGCGGAAGTAACGCGCCCGATCCTCGATGTGGTGGTAGACGTCCACGAGAAGGACCATGTCGACCTTCGCAGGCAGGCGGGGATCGTCCGGCTTTCCCTCCAACGCGAGCACATTGCCCAACTCTTCGCGCTTGGCGCGCGCTTCGAGGTAGCGCACCATGTCGGGCTCGATATCGACGGCGTACACGCGGCCCCGCGGCAGCATGTTGGCGAGGCGCGCGGCAAAGTATCCGGTGCCGGCGCCGAGGTCGGCGACGCGCGCGTCGGGCTGGAGCGCGAGTGCCTGGATCACCTCATGCGGCTTCTGCCAGGCGTCGCGCTCCGGGTCGTCGAAGACGTGCGACCACTTTTCAGCGTCGCGGAAGGTGTGCTGGTGGGTGTGCGGCGTCTGCGCCGCAGCGAAGCTCGCGACGAAGGCAAGGCCGCAGGCGGCAAGTATGAGGCGCATGCCAGCCAGTCTATCTTCTTATTCCAAGTTGTTGTTTTTTAGCCCGCCCTCACTGGCCAGGAGCCGTGCGTCCGCTCGCCGCCCAAGGGGGCCACTCCGGGAGTATGCTGTTGCCAGAAACAATAAGAGTAAATTGAATCTTGTAAGCAGTACCCTGAGAGGAGGAGCCATCCCATGCAAGCGAAAAATTCGATGACGCACCGCGGTGCCGTGACTATGGTCGCAGGAGCGGCGATTTTCCTGATCTACGCGATCGTATTCTTATTCCGGGCCTTTTCGAGCACCGGGTTCGAGCTCGGGGTCGCAACGCTGAACGGCGTGACCCGGGAGCAGCTCGATCAACTGAACCCGGCTATCACGGCCTACATTACGCACCTCCATGTGGCCACCGCCGGGTTCATCGCGGCAACCGCCGTCGCGGTGATCGGGCTGACATGGTATGGGGTGCGCGCCGGCGCGTGGTGGGCGTGGATAACCGCAGTGATTTCCCCTGTCGTGGGCTTGGTGATCGCCCTCCCGCTGCACTACACGGGAGGTTTCGAGCACGATTGGGTAAGCCATCTTGGACCCATATACGCGGGAACCTTGATATTCGTGGTCGGGGCCGTGATGGTGCTGACAGGCTTGATGCGCAAGAGCTGAAGGGCTTACGCGTCATTTTAACGCTGCAAAGTAGCCCGCCCTCCGTGACTTACGCTCGCCGAGCCTCGTAGAAACTCGGCGAGCAAGTCACGTTTAAGTCTCGTTCCGCCTCGGCCTGGCGCCAGCAGACGCCGGGTTGCGCCCTGCTGCAGTGATCCAGCGCAGATCCGTTTCAAACCTGCGTGGTTTACTGATTTTGATTCGCCGGAAATCAGGATGCAGAGGATTGAGAAGGTAATTCGTTTCCGCCGGGATGACCGCGCTGGGGACGGCAAGGACTGCGCTGCCGCGCTTTCTGGCCCACTGCGTTCCAATGGCCTGGAGCTTCTCCCGGGCGGCGATATCTCGCCAGTCCGAAGGGAGATCCTCGATCTTTATCCGGTCCACTGTCAGTGCTTTCGGAAGGCGCACCTCGATCATGACGTAGCGGGCCCGCAGCGGCTCGTCCTGGACCAGCATTTCGAGCATGGCTAAGGATTGACTCGCCGCGGTATAGACGAGCGCGGTGCCTTTGCGGTTCCAGCGGCCTCCGTAGAGCCGGGCTCCCTCTCCCGAGAACGCCGATTTGGCGAACCGAGCGGTGGTCAGGCGCCAAGCGGTCAGCATTGCCGCCAGGAGGGAAGACGGGGCCCCCCGCCTACGCGAAGACCCCGTGCTCGATCCGCCCCAGGGTGTCGAGAACGCTTTCGGCCCCGATGTCGGTGTCCAGCAGGCTGAAAGGCGTCTTGCCCGCAAGCGCCGAATTCGGGGACTTGAGCCAGTGAAGCGCGGCCTCGGAATCCTCGAAGACCTCATTGGCCCGGCCCACGACGCGGGCCAGCCTCAGCAGCTTGGCCGACTCCTGGCTGTTCAGCGTGCCCTCCCGCTTGCGCCGAGCGAGGGTTCGTTCGGGAATTCCCAGCGCCTTGGCAAGCTCCGACTGCGACACCTGCATCGCCTTGAGCAGGGATTCCACGGCGGCAGCCGGAATCCCGTGCCGGATCACCTCGACCCAGTCGAGCGCCGTATGGGGCTTGGCGCGCAGCACGCCTCGGCCGCCGAGTAAAGTCTCGACCGA
>Ga0214472_10003129_pt1 | contig 17577 bp, 14 predicted proteins | sample RVTome_6_FD_207662 | JGI IMG/M metagenome (GOLD analysis project Ga0214472, IMG submission 207662) | Soil microbial communities from uranium-contaminated site in the Upper Colorado River Basin, Wyoming, United States - RVT140D175 | ecosystem: Environmental > Terrestrial > Soil > Contaminated >... | reverse complement strand
CATCCGCGGAGCCATGGAATCGGCCGGCGTCCAGGCCAAAGACCTCGCCGCCATCGGCATTACCAACCAGCGCGAGACCACACTCGTCTGGAACCCGAAGACCGGCGAGCCCTATCATCGGGCGATCGTCTGGCAGGACACGCGCACCAGCCGCATCTGTCATGAGCTCGCGCAAGAGGGCGGCAAGGACCGCTTCCGCCAAAAGACCGGCCTCCCCTTGAGCACTTACTTCTCGGGACCGAAGCTCGCGTGGCTTCTCGAGAACGTCGGCGGCCTCCGCGAGGCCGCTGAGCGAGGCGAGGCCGTCTTCGGGAACGTCGACACCTGGCTCATCTGGCAGCTCACCGGTGGTACGAGGGGCGGCGCGCACGTGACCGACGTCACCAACGCCAGTCGCACCATGCTCATGGATCTCGAAAGTCTCGATTGGGACGAGGACATCCTCGAAGTGCTGGGGATCCCTCGTCGGATGCTTCCCGCGATCCGGCCTTCGAGTGATCCCGGTCTCTACGGAAAAACCCTCGCCGATGGACCGCTGGGAGGCGCCGTCCCCATCTGTGGCGATCTCGGCGATCAACAAGCCGCGCTTTACGGCCAGGCATGCTACGAGGTCGGCGACGCGAAGAACACCTACGGCACCGGCTGTTTCCTACTCCTCAACACCGGAGCCGAGGCGGTTGCCTCGAAGAGCGGTCTCATCACGACGGTCGGATACCAGATCGGCGACCGACCGGCGGTGTACGCGCTCGAAGGCTCGATCGCGATCACGGGCGCTCTTATCCAATGGCTCCGAGACAATCTGGGCCTCATCGAGAAATCCTCGGATATCGAGGGGCTCGCCGCGTCCGTCGAAGACAGCGGCGGCATCTATATCGTCCCCGCGTTCTCCGGACTCTTCGCCCCCTACTGGCGGACCGACGCCCGGGGCGTCATCGTCGGCCTCACGCGCTATATCCACAAAGGACACATCGCTCGCGCCGCGGTCGAGGCCACCGCCTACCAGAGCCGCGAGGTACTCGAGGCCATGCGCAAGGACTCCCGCGTCGAGCTCAAGGAGCTCAAGGTCGACGGCGGGATGGTCGTCAACGATCAGCTCATGCTTTTCCAGGCGGATATTCTGGGCGTTCCCGTCGTCCGACCCAAGGTCAACGAAACCACGGCTCTCGGCGCCGCGTATGCCGCCGGGCTCGCGGTCGGCTTCTGGAACAACGAATCCGAGCTCCGCGCTAATTGGGCGGAAGACAAGGTGTGGCAGCCCCAAATGGAAGAGGAAGAGCGCGAGAGGCTCTATCAAGGCTGGCTCAAAGCCGTCGAGCGCACGTTCGACTGGGTGGAATAGAAAAGGAGGTCTACGGATGGGAGGACAAGCGATTCTAGCAATCGGTCCTTTTGCCTTCGGCCTGGTCATCGGCTGGGTGACCTATAGGACTCTGAGACACCGTGAAAGCTCGAGCTCCATCTCGGACATCGCAACCGTCATTGGCGCCGTGGGAGGCGGTGTGGTGACGACACTCTTCCAGAACGAGACCACCTTCGCGTGGTACTCGGTCGGGCTTGCGGTGGGGTTCTTCCTCTTCTATGTCCTGGGCATTCTCATCGGCACGCCGACTGCGAAGCAGCAGGGGAAATCCGCCGCACTGCTGCTCTAGCCGCTTCACCTGTCAGTCGACCGCGACGGACCCGCCATGCGATAATAACAAGGTTCCGCGTATTCAAGGCTCTGCAACGGGGCGTGGCCGGGCGTCGTGGCGGCGTAACATCTCCAGCAGCGAACGCCACCATCGATGGATGTCGGCGCGCTCTGCGAGCTCCTGCAAGTCCTCGATCGGAGGAAGAATGAAGCATCATTTCGCGTGGACGCGGAGCGTCCAGAGTCTCGTCGCTCCGGTGGCCTGCGCGCTGCTCGGTCTCACCGCGTGCTCGGAACCCAAGGGCCCCGATGTGCTCGTGATCGTCGTCGACACGCTACGGGCCGACCGGGTGGGCGCCTACGGGGCCGCGCGCGATACGACTCCGAAGCTCGACGCCCTTGCCCAGGACGGCATCCTCTTCGAGGAGACCTGTGCCCAGGCGCCGCGTACCTGGCAGTCGTTCGTGAGTATTCTCACTGGGCTCTACCCGCCGCGCCACGGAGTGCGCTTCATCCATGACGAGCCCCTCGCGGCCGGCATCGCGCATCTCGGAAGCATACTCGGCGAGGCCGGGTATGACACCGCTTCTTTCGATCCGATCCCGTTCGTGCGCGGCATGACTGGCGGCCGCGGCTTCGGTCTCTACCTCGACGCCAAGGCTGCCGGACGCTGGGTGCAGGACATCGAGCTCGCGGGCGCGGTGGAAAAATGGCTGGGACAGGAACGTGACCGCCCTGCATTCGCCTTCGTGCGTCTGCACGGCCCGCACTGGCCGTACAAGAGCGACCCGGAGATCCTTGCTTCCTTCGGGGAGGAGGAGTACGCGCAGGATAGTCACCGGTTCCTCAAGGGCGACTACGGTATCGACGTCGTCGAACCCGGCCAGGGCTTCACGTTGACCGACGCCGAGGCGTACCGCGAGAGGCTCTTCGACATGAACTACACTGAACGCGAGCTCGATCACATGTCTCTCCACTACGACGCCTCGGTGCGCACGACCGATGCCGTCGTCGGGCACGTGCTCGACTGGCTCCGGGAAACAGGCCGCCTGGACTCGACGCTGGTCGTCATCACGTCCGATCACGGTGAGAGTCTGGGCGAGCGAGGCTATCTCCAGCACGGCCCCCGGGTCGACTACACCGTGATGCGCGTCCCTCTCATCGTTCGCTTCCCCGCCGACGCGGCCCACGGCCGCCCCGGCCTGCGAGTCGGCCAGCTCGTGCGCTCCGTGGACATCGCGCCAACCGTGCTCGAGATGCTCGGCATCGAGCCACCGGCCCGCTTCGACGGTGTCAGCCTGTTGAGCGTCGTCGACGACGGCGCCGAGCTCGGGCTGACCTGCTACGGCGAGAGCGGTCGCGAGTTCATGGGTGTCGATCCCGAGCTCGCGCTTCCGGGAATTGCCGGCAAGCAGCGCATGCTGCGCTCGCAACGATGGAAGATCATCTACCGCCACGACGGCAAGACGCCCATCTTCCGGCTCTACGATCTCGTCGAAGACCCGCACGAGGAGCGCGACGTCGGGGCGGAGCACCCGGAAGAGCTGGCGGAATTGAAGGCGGAGCTGGAGTCGCTCATGGCCGGCGACCAGGGCTCCGATGAAGCCGAGACGCCGCTGACGCCCGAGCAGATCGAGCAGCTCCGAACACTAGGTTACGTGCAATAGCGCCCTCGCTCCACGCTCTTACTGAGCCCACCCGAACAACCGTGCCTAGCGTGACCGTCGCTTGCGCTTCTTCGCGCGTGAAGCCCGGGATCCGGAACGGTGGGCTCGCCGGTGGTACGCTTTGACGGCCTTGGCAAAGGCGTCGTAGACCCGGCGGTTTCCTGTGTAAGCAGGAAGCATGCGCTCCGGGTGGAATTGCAGGCCCACCTGGAACGGATGCGACGGCGTGAAGACCGCCTCGACGAGCCCGTCGAGAGAATAGGCCATCGGTTCGAGACGCTTCGCCACTTTCTTGATCCCCTGATGGTGGTAGCTATTGACGTCGAGCTCGTCGAGCCCGTACCAGTCGTGGAGCGGCGTTCCTTCGAGGACACGCACAGGGTGACGGTAGCCGTCATAGTTCTCCATATCCACGTGTCTGAGCGTGGAGTTTTTCTCCCTCATGACGTCCGCGTGCGCAACGTGCCGCCCTGGATCACGTTGAGGAGCTGGATGCCGCGGCAAATCCCCAGAATGGGAACGCCCCGCTTGAGCGCCCGGCGGCAGAACCAGAACTCGTAGTTGTCCTTCAACTCGTCGAGCTCATCGAGCTCGGTAGGGGGGCTGTCGCCTTTGTAGTAGCGGGGATCGATGTCGCCGCCCTCGACCATCAAGAGTCCCGCCATCCTCTCCGCATAGCCGGTCAAATGACGCTCCGCTTCTTCGGGAATGGGCACGATCACCGGTTGGAGGCCCTCACTCATGATGAGCGACACGTGGGCCTCCGAGACCCAGTTCACCCACTTGTTCTTCCGCAGGAAACGCCGGCTGACCACCACCACGCGGGGCTTCATTTTCGCCGCCTCTTCCGGGACGTCCGTCGTCTGCTGCGGGATTTCTGATCCCTCTCCCGCGCGAGGACCTTGAGCGCTCTCACGAGCTTGATGTCCTTCGCCCGCCCCTGAGAAGCCACACGGATGTGCCGGTCGTCCATCCCCACTTTGTTGGAGCAGTCCCGAACGTAAAAGTGGAACCGCTCTAAGAGCTGCATCTGGAGCTCCGCGGCGGTTTCGCGCCGCTCTCGATCCGCATCAGCACGAAATTCGCCTCGGTGGGATAGACGTGGAAACCAGGAATCCTCTCGAGCTGCGCCACGAGCCAGCGCATCTCCGCGATGAGCCGCCGCCGGGCCACGTGATAGGCGCGATCCGTGGGCGGGAGGAGGCTCAAGAAGTATTCGGCCAGGCTGTTGATGTTCCATACCGGGATCACCCGGCGAAGGTGTTTTTGGAATGCGCTCATTGGCCGTGTAGCAATAGCCGAGGCGCAGGCCCGGCACGCCACAGTGCTTGCTCATGCTCCGCACGATGAGAAGATTCTCGAAGTCATCGGAGTGTGCTAGCAGGCTGGGCACCGGATCGCCCGCGAAATCAATGAACGACTCGTCCACGATCACGAGCGACAGCTTACGCGCGTGCTCCAGGAACCGGAGCATCTGCTTCAAGGGAATGAATTGCCCCGTAGGGTTTCCCGGATTGATCACGAGCGCCGAGGACAGGCCCTCTTCTTCGATCCACGGAAGGTACGCATCCAGATCCAACTGGTAGTCTTTCTTGGGATCGAGCCAGTAGAGGTGCGCCGCCCGGTGACTCCGGAGCTTTTCCAAGTACTCGGAGAACGTCGGTACCGGAATGCCGATGTTCTTGATCAGCGTCTCTTCAATGAAAGCGATGAGCTCGGAGGCGCCGTTGCCGATGATGAGCCTCGCCGGATCCAGGTGCAGGACCTTGGCCAGGTGTTCCTGACTCAGCCGGGGCTGGCTGGACGGATACGACTTGATGAGAAGCGGCAGGTTCTTTGCTAAGTCCCGCATCATGGCGGGCGTCGGATAGTAAGGATTGGCGATGTAGCAGAAATTGATGATGCGCTTGGCTGCCTTGTGTCCCACGATCTCCACCAGCGACGGGGAGTGGGACGTCTCGTAGAAAAGATGACGTTTGAGAGTCAGATCCATGTTCCAGCACCTTTGATGCGGCCCCCCGCGCCCCCGAGCGGAATCTTACAACATCCGTGGATCTAGGTTCGGCGAATGGGGAAATCGGCGGTAAGATCCCCCGATTTCGAGGGAAACGAATCTTGCGCCAATCCGCCTGGACCACCGCCGGCCCCGCGACACTGGGACCTCTCATCGCGCTCATCGCCTTCTCGCTCGAGGGATTCGGCGAATGGTCCCCCGCTTCGTGGCTCTTTCTCGGGATCGTTTTCTGGGCCTCGATGGTTAGCGTAGGCGGAGTCCTCGCGACGCGCAGCTCGGTGGCCGGCCGCTCCTTGTCCACATTAGGTCTTCTCGCTTCGCTCACGCATTCTGTGCTACGGCTGCCCCACTCCCCCGCTCTCACTCTGACCGCGCTTCTTGCGGGCGGACTGCTGGTGGCCAGTTTGTGGATGCTTCCGGCTCTAAGCACCCCCCGCTTGTCACGACGGCGCGTGCGGGAGCTGACCGCCGCGCGCGTGCAGATCTCGGCGCTTCTATCGCTCATCACGACGTCCTTGGTCCTCCTCGCGGGAATGACGTCTTCATCCCTGGCCGTGGGAGCGGCGTTTGCGTCGCTCGCGCCCTTTGCCGGCTTCACCATTGCTTGGATGCGCAGAGAGAAACGGCGAGGGAGCGGGCGATGGAAATGGCTCCTTGGCGTCGCTGGGCTCACCGCCCTCGGGATAGCGCTCTTCGGGCACGAACCGGGGCGCGTTCTCGTCATGACTGGCGCCGTTCCTTTCACGGCGCTCCTTCTCGTGCCCAGCCGGGAAGCGCGCGCTCTCGAGCGCTGGTCGTGGTGGCAGCCTCTGGTCGAGCACCCGGCACGTCTCCTGGTGGGGACCTTTCTTGCTCTCTGTCTTCTCGGCACGCTGCTTCTATCGCTTCCCCACAGCGCAACCACTGGAGAGAGCATCGGGGTCATCGACGCCGCCTTCACCGCGGTGAGCGCGGTGTGCGTGACCGGGCTCGTCGTGCTCGATACACCCCGCGACTTCAGTGTGATCGGCGAAGCGATCATTCTCCTTCTGCTCCAGTTCGGAGGCCTCGGGATCATGACCTTCTCCACCGCGGCCTTCGCCGTCCTGGGAAGACGACTGAGCCTTCGGCACGAGGGTGCCGTGGCGGGGTTAGTGAGTCATGAGGATCGGGGCAGCCTGTTCCTCGCGCTGCGACGAGTGCTCGTCATCACATTTGTCGCCGAAGGAGTGGGTGCGGCGGTCTTGACCGGGCTCTTTTTTTCCGAGGGGGACAGTGTCTGGCAAGCGGCATGGCGTGGCGTTTTCACCGCCGTCTCCGCGTTCTGCAACGCCGGCTTCGCCCTCCAGAGCGACAGCCTCGTTCCGTACCGCGAGAGTGCAGGCATCCTTCAAGTCGTCGCCGTCCTCATCATTCTGGGAGGGCTGTCTCCGGCGACGGTGGCGGCACTGCCGAGGCTGGCGCGCGGTCAAAGCGTCCCGCTGCACGTCAAGCTGGCTCTCGCCGCTTCCGTTTTCCTGCTCGTCACCGGCGCGATCTGGGTCTTGGCTCTCGAGTGGACGAACACGCTGAGGGAGCTCTCCTTCTGGGATCGCCTGCACAACGCTTGGTTCCAATCGGTCACGCTCCGTACCGCGGGGTTCAACTCGATCGATATCGCCTCCACACACTCGGCGACCATCACCTTGATGATCGCCTTCATGTTCATCGGCGGAAGCCCGGGAGGCACCGCGGGAGGTGTCAAGACGACCACCGCGGCGATTCTCATTCTCGCGGTGATCTCCGCGATCCGCGGACGATGGGTGGCGACCGCCTTCGGGCGGCGCATCCCCCACCCATCGGTCTACAAGGCGGCATCCATCGTGACGCTCGGAGCCCTGAGCTTGACGCTGGGACTCATGGCCCTTCAGCTGACCCAGCGAATGTCTGGTACAGTCGCACTGTTCGAGGTGGCCTCGGCGCTGGGAACGGTGGGGCTTTCCATCGGAGGGACCCAAGCGCTCGACGGCGTCGGCAAGCTCATCATCATCGCCTGTATGTTCGCGGGTCGAGTCGGCCCATTGAGCCTGTTTCTCTTCCTGAGAGGCCGACACAGCGAGACCGGTTGGAGATTCGTGGAAGAAGAAGTGGAGGTCGGCTGAGGCCGTCCGGGAGGGCTCATGAAGAAGCAGGTCATCGTCATCGGGCTGGGACAATTCGGCCACTCCCTTGCCAAGGCGCTCGCCGGGCGGGGCATCGACGTGCTGGCCGTCGACCGAAGGGAGGATCGGGTTCGAGCAGTAGCCGATTTCGTGGCGGAAGCGGTGGTCTTCGACGCGACCGACAACGAGGCTCTCGCCCGCACGTCCCCGGAGAGACGTGACCTCGCGGTCTGCGCCATCGGGGACGAATCGAAGGAGTCTTCGATCATCTGCACCGCACTCTTGCGGCAGATGGGGTCGCCGCGCGTGATCGCGCGTTCCAACGACGAGGTCCATAGCCGCATCTTGCGACTGGTGGGAGCCCACGAGGTCGTGAACCCCGAGCTCGAGTTCGGCGAGCGATTGGCGAATCACCTGGTCTACCGCCAGGTGCTGGGAGAGCTTCCCCTGGGAGACGACCTCGTCATGACGCAGATGAGCCCGCCCCGCGGTCTCTTCGGAAAAGCGTTGTCCGAGATACACCTTCCTCGGCGCTACGGCATCACCGTAGTCGCCATTCGCCGGGGCAAGAAAACCATCCTTCTTCCCGAACCGAACGAAACAGTGCGGGAGGAGGACACCATCGTCGTGGTCTCCCGTGAAGGCGCGGTGGCCCGTCTGGTGGAGGAGAACGAATGATTGCGGTGAGACGGGAGCTCCAGCTCGGACTGGGCGCGCTCATGCTCTTCGAGGTCGTCCTGTGCTTTGGGGCCATTGCGCTTTTCTCTCGCATGGCGCCGGCCATCGAGCGCATCTTGCAAGAAAATGTGTACTCCATCGAGGCGGCCGAGGAGATGCTGGTCGTGCTCGCTCTCACCGCGGACGGCCCGGCCGGAGATGATTTGCGGCGACGCTTCCAGGACGCGCTCCAAGCCGCCCGCGACAATACAACCGAGGACGAAGAGGTGCCGGTGCTGAACCAGATCGAGCGCAACGCCTCCCGCGTCCTCAACGGGGACCGGACCGCCCTCGCGGCGACGGTCGAACCCCTCCGGCGCCTGGTTCAGATCAATCGGGACGCCATGAGACGTACTCATCAGGAAGCCCGGCGACTCGGTATTGCCGGCGCCTGGGCCGTCGTCATCCTCGCGGTGGCCGCATTCGCGGTCAGCTTCGTCGTCACCCAGCGCGTGCGTAGTCGCATCCTGGCTCCGCTCGATGAGCTCCACGCCGTGCTGCGATCGACGCGCGAGGGAGACTCATTCCGCCGCTGCCAGTTGCGCGATGCCCCCGACGAGCTGAGGGAGGCGATGCGAAGCATCAACGATCTGCTCGACTCTCGCTTCCCTACCGCGGAGGAGCGGGACACGGGTGATGCGGAAGGTATGAACGCCGGGGTCCACCAGGAGAAGTAGACGGAGGGGTCACTCGACGCCCGGCCGGTGCCGACGGAACGCCGCCGCATGTGAGGCCCACTGCGGGCATATTCTCCTAGGTATGGTCCGAGAGGTCGAGCTTCCAGTCCCACCACGGAGGCCAGTCTCGTCTGCGCTTCACCACGAAGAACCGCTCGCTTGCCGATCACAACGGTCCTGCTTGCTAGAGACGAAAAAGCCACCCATCCCTCCTTGCTCAGCTATCTTCCCTCCCAAGTATGCACCCCGCAGAAACGGCGACCCCTCCCTGATTGAGTGACCATGTCGCTCATGAGCTGCGGTCCTAGCTCATGAGCCGCGACCTCGGGAAGCCGAGCTGCCGTTCTAGCTCACGGACCGAGCGCTCCTACTTGTTCAAGACAGCGACGCGCTGTGACCAAGATCTGCTACCTCTCTACCCAGATTCCGGTTTGGAAAACGTTTGCCAAACCCGCGTCTTAGCCCACGCTGAACACGGTGACGCCCTTTAGTTCCAATATATCGGCGTCCCACGAAGGAGAACGACGGTTTGATACCTCTTGACACAGTTTTGGCAAACGTTTGCCAAAACTGAACGCCCGTGCCCCGCGGCCCATAGAACGGGGCAGGCTCTCGTGCGACGTCACCCACGAACTCGACGCCCGCGCTATCGTAGCGCCGCACCGCTTCCTCCATAAGCGCCGGGCGTCGCCACGTGAGCGCCGACGGCGCCTCACCTCTCACGCCGATCGTTCCCGCGTGGATCATCCGGTGGTGGAAAACGCAGACGGTCACCAAGTTCTGAGGCGAATTGCTCCTCCGTCGCCCCTTCTTCCCGCTGTGACTCCGGAACACGATGTGATGTACGTGAAGCTCCCGGCGCGCACCGCAATCCGGATACTGGCATCGGTAGGCGTCGCGCTCCAGCACGAATCGCCACGTCCTGCCGTACTCGGCGCTCGCCGTTGGAGAGGGAAGGTCGTCGTTGTCCGGACAGATCTTGAGCTCCAAGGCCGCGGCCTCTTCGTCGAAGGGTCCGTCTTCTAGTTGCCGCTGCTCCTCCGCCATCGTGTCTTCACCGCAGTCCCTTTCTTCCTTCCTGTAAGCCAGGTAGGCGTACGTGGAGAGAAACTCCCCGGCTATGTATTCCAGGCAACGCCCCACATTCAGGTCTTCCCCGTTCAGGCGACGGCAGACTTCGAGCGCTTGGTCCCACACCGCGGCCTGATCCTGGGTGAGCCAGGCGCGGATCTTCACACCCGTGGCGTCCCTTTCCTCGTTGATCTTCTGATCGAGCTCGCGCACGGATAGGGACAGCGCTGAGTCGAGCCACATCACCTCGTCCTCTGGTGTGGCGACCCGCGCGATGCGGCTGGCCTTGGTCCAGCCAAGCCGGCCCTCGCCGAGGGCTTCTTTGATCCGGGGGAGCCTCCGGAGTTGCTGGGCAAGGCGGAGTAGGTAACGCGTCTTTCGTGGCGAGAAGCCGAAGCGCCCCTCCGCGTAGTAGTAGATGTCAACGAAGCCGAACTTCTCGTAGCCCCGGCGGTCGACCATCGCCAGGAGATAATCGCAAATGAGTCGTTCCGATCGCTCGTTCTCCTGGACCGCCTGCTCGAGCCTTTGGTCGAGCTCGGCGACCGAGAGCTCGCCGTGCGAGTCGTCCGTGTGGGTCGACTCTTGGGCAGAATCAACTAGGGCCGCTTGCATCACCTGGCACCTCCTTTTGGATAGAACTCTTCTTTGGAAGGGTTTAAACGACCGACGGGCCGCCGCGAACCCGACAGCTAACCGATAGGTATAGGTTAGGTAAATATAGGATGTCTGTCAAGTTTTGTCTTGCCTTTAATAGCCTATTTATCAGCTACTTAAGAGAAATTTTTCGATGGGATCGGAGATGAATAACAACCTTCGCTTTGTATTTAAAGCCACGCCTGGGATAAAGCCTTTTCGGTTCCCCATGTTAAAGTCCACCTTTAACAAAAAGGCTCAATGGTGCTATACTTGCGGCAGCCTTTAACATGGGTGGTTCCCTTGCAGATAGCAAACAGAGCAGGCCGATATGTGAAACAGGCGGCCGGGTACTCCGCCTTCATTCCCAAACCGCTCCCCCCCGACCCTCCCCTCGAATTCGATGTGGAACTGCAGGCGCTTCTCTCACAGGCCGACCGGACTTTGGGCCGGCTCGATGGGTCGGTACAAACGCTACCGGATCCAGATCTGTTCGTGTTGATGTACGTGAGAAAAGAAGCCGTCCTTTCAAGTCAGATCGAAGGGACGCAGAGCTCCCTGAACGATCTGCTCGAAGCCGAAGCCAAGATTCACGACGTCGAACGCCCAAAAGACGTCGTCGAAGTCTTGAACTATGCCTCAGCCATGAGTAATGGCCTCCAGAGACTGGCGGAGCTGCCGGTATCTGTCCGACTCGTCCGTGAAATCCATGAGGAGCTCCTGAAGGAGGTTCGAGGAGCGCATCGCCAGCCAGGCGAGCTACGTCGGAGTCAGAACTGGATCGGTCCGCCGGGGGCCACTTTACAAGATGCGGTGTTCGTTCCGCCGCCGCCGGAGGAGCTCGGTGATGCGCTCGGGGCGTGGGAGAGATTCCTGCACGCGAATGATTCCATGCCCATCCTCTTGAAAATAGGTCTCGCCCACGCCCAGTTCGAGACGATTCACCCCTTCCTAGACGGCAACGGGCGTGTGGGACGACTCCTGATCACGTTTCTGTTGTGCGAGCGAGGGATCTTGCTGAAACCAGTTCTTTACTTGTCGTATTACTTTAGAAAGAATCGCGAGAAATACTACGCTTTGCTCCAATCCATCAGGGACAGGGGCGACTGGGAAGCTTGGCTCAAGTTCTTTCTCACTGGAGTCAGCGAAGTCTCTCTCGAGGCGACGGATACGGCTCGCCGCATCGTCGAACTTCGAGAGCGTCACCGCCAGTTAGTCACGGACAACTTTGGTCGCGTTGCCGGAAACGGGCTTAGAGTGCTCGAAGCGCTTTATCGTCGACCCATCATTGCCGTCAAGGGAATCGTAGAGCTAACCGGGGTGAGTTTCACCGCCGCCAATCAGCTGATGAACAAATTCGTTCAAAATGGGATCCTCCACGAAGAGACCGGCCAAACTCGCAACCGCCGCTTCAGCTATTCAGACTACATTGACCTTTTCGCCAAGCAATGAACGCAGTCGGGTTCGGGCCGCCCGCATACCTCTCGCCGCTCGCGTCTTTCCCGCCCCTGTTGCGTTGCGTGCCCAAGGGCGAGAGCTGATCGACCTCGTTGCACGTTCCCTGTCAGGGGAGGGCAGAGAGTTGAATCGGGTAGGCGTGCTCGTACTTTCACGGCTTAGCGTTGTTGCGTAGATCCTCGAGCCGGTTCTCTAGGTCATATTCGGAAGCATCGGTAACGGGTCGAGCGAGCGCATCTTCGAGTATTGTCTGTGCGCGGAGGGGGTCGATGGCGGTCTCGCCCTTGCGAGCGCCATGAGCGAGGATGTCTGCGAGCCGTGCGTAGCCGGCGGCGCGGTCAGGGTAGTCGCGGATGAGCTCTAAGAGAACGCGTTCGCCTTGTTCATCGCGTCTCGCGAGGTAGTAAAACTCACCGAGGTCTGCGCGGAAGTTGAGGAGGAAGAGCTCGCTTTCACCGGGAAACTGCTGGAGCACATCTTCACACAGCTGGACTCCGAGGTCGGCGTAGCAAGCATTGTCGAGGGCGGCGTTGTGCAACTCGAGGGCGAAGTCCTGCACCCAGTTGAAGAGGAGCTGGGTTCCGTCGAAGATGGCGCGCGCGTCATCGCAAGTGCGCATGTCGGGGCGCAGGCGGGAGCGGATGACCTCCCACACAGCGGACCAACGGTCGCAAGCCTGCGGTCCATTCCCATCCATCATGAGACGGTAGCCTTCCTGCATCCAGTCGTCGAGCATCTCTATAGACGGACGATCGGGGCAATAGCGCTTCCATAGCTCGCAGGCGGCCATCCCGAGGAAGTCATCTTCGTGCCGGGAGAGGGGTTTTGTGGCCTCGCTGCGCCAGACTTCGGATAGGCTCCAGGCAGAGAACCGGTTTATAGCGAGTTCCAGGTAGGCGTTGCGCGAGGCATCGATCCCAAGCTTACGAAGCCCCTCAACCAGCTCTTCGGTCTCGAGGGCAGGGGTTCGGCTCGGGGTCCAGAACAGTCTGGCCATAGCGGGTTGCCGTCGTTTCATTTCAGCAAACGCCTCGGACTCTTCGAAGAGCCGGGCAGCGGCATAAGGCGGCAAGCCGGCAGCCGTATCGAGGCCGTCTGCAGCCGGCCCAGGGGTGTTCCTACTTTTCGAGGCGCGCTCCTGCTCGTCCTTGTCGAGGCAGCACTTCTTGTACTTCTTGCCACTGCCGCAAGGGCATGGTTGGTTTCGACTGATCTTCGCCATGGACAAGCTCCGGCTGGGCTCAGCGGGCTCGCTCGACTTGCTGCTCGTAGCATAACCGGAAAGCGCCGTGCAAAAAGCACACAGAGCCTTCGTTGTCGCTCCGTACCGAGCCAGGCCGGACGGGACTCTCGAGCCGGACATCCCCACGGAAGGGATATGTGCAGCTCAGGACCGCCGCCCCTGCAAACTCAACGTTGATCATCGGCGCGAGCGTTCGACCGGGCCTTGCTTTGCCCTGACGGTAATGCGGTGCCGCTCGCACAAGCGTGGCTTCACGCTCTACCCACCGGGACACGTCCCCTACGGCCGCATCGCCGTGGCACCGGTGGCGTCCGATGCAAGCCCCATCCGTGATGAAGATGGAGCCGAGCGGTATCGTGGCACGCTTTTCGAGGCTTGTCTCGATGCCGCCAGGCGCAAGCCGTGGCACCGAGAGCACGACGGCTCCACGAGCCGGTGGTGGGGCACGCAGCTGCGCCGACTGACGCTGGCTGCGCAACTGCTCGCTGTGGCTCCAGGCGTCAGTTCACGACGGCGCGAACAGGCAGCGGAGATTCTTTGTGTCGACCTCTTGCTGCTGCACGAGCAAGCGCGGAAGATGCGCAAGGCGCAAGGCTATCACCACCGCGGCACAGCCATCCGTCAGGTTCTCGATGCGATGCCTTACACCAGCTTCCTTCCGGAGCGACTTTTGGAGTGTGGTCATCTCGGAGGCCTTTGGGGTGCTCCGCACCGGTGGTTGCCCGACAGCGCTGCATTACACCGCCGAGCCTTTCGAGTCGCTGGAACAAAACGCCCGCATCGATCTCCCTGAGCTGGCCGAGCTGTCCACGAATCGGGGACCTAGGCCCGGCTCCGGATGAGCTCCTACAATCGAAAGTCGAGTTGAGAGTTCAAGAGTCGAATCGTGCGTCAACAGGATACCGACGAACCTTCTCCGGAAGCCTTGTTCCGTTACCGGCTGGTCTCCGAGGTCGCCTCGCGCGTTGTGCGTGGAGAGAACCGCTCCGACGTTGTTCGAGACGTCGCCGCCAAGGACCACCATGACCTGAATGGACAACTGCGACGTGTCTCAGAGCGCACGGTGTACCGCTGGCTTGCTTTGTACAAAGAACAGGGATTTGCTGGGCTCGTGCCCGCGCGGCGCAAGCGAGTCGAGCGCTCCATCGCCCTTGAAGACGCCTTGCTCGACTTCATCTGCAGCCAGAAAGCCAAAGACCCCAAGGCATCTATCCCGGAGCTCATTCGACGGGCTCGACAAAAAGGTGTCCTACGGCCCCAGGACCGTGTCGACCGCTCCACCGTCTACCGTGCGCTCAAGCGCATGGGAGCCTATGTGGGACGCCGCAAGCGCCGGACGCCCGAACGCGACACCCGTCGCTTTCAATATCCTCATCGCATGCAGATGCTCCTGTGCGACGGCAAACACTTCCGCGCGGGCGCCACTCGAGCACGCCGTGTCGCTCTGTTCTTCCTCGACGACGCCACCCGCTTCGCTTTGCACGTCGTCGTCGGAACCTCGGAGTCCACTGCCTTGTTCTTGCGTGGCCTGTACGAGACCACACGCCGCTACGGCATCGCCGACATCTACTATCTCGACCACGGGCCAGGCTTTATCGCCGAAGACACTTTCGATGTCGTCCGTAAGCTCGGAGCTCTTCTCATTCACGGTGAGGCCGGGTACCCCCAGGGACACGGCAAGATCGAGAAGTTCAACCAGACCGCGAAACACGATGTCTTGCGTGGACACGACGGACGAGCCGATGTCGACCCCGACCCCAACGCTCTTTCCTTGCGTCTGCAGCACTACCTACGCGAGGTTTACAACCACAGACCTCACGAGAGCTTGGACTCCGCTACCCCTTACGAGCGTTTCAGTGCCGACGAGCGGACTTTCCGGATGCCGGACAACGACGAGGAGCTCCGACGCCGCTTCGTGCTTCACATCAAGCGCAGAGTCACTGCCGACCACACCATCTCCTTGGACTCCGTCGACTACGAGATTCCCACAGGCCTTTCCGGAGAGGTGATCGTCGTGCATCGCCGCCTGCTCGACAACACACTCGCCGTGCTCCGCCAAGGCCGCCTCATCGACATCCACCCCGTCGACCTAAACGCCAACGCACGCGCTCGACGCGCTCGAGACCAACAGCCGGCTCGCGGTACGCAACACCCTCTTCCCCACAGTGCAGCCGACCTCGCTTTTGAGCGTGACTTCTTGCCCGTTGTCGATCCCGACGGCGGCTTTCATGAACCACCCGAGGAGTAAGCCAATGAACGACCTGCGCAGCCAGTTCGGATTTCACACCATGCCTTTTACCCGCGAGATGGCCATCGAGCATCGTTTGAGCCTGCCTCTGTTCGACGAGCCGCTTCTCGCTCTGCGTCGCGTCGTCGACCAACGCATGTCCGGAGCCCTCATCGCTCCTGCAGGCACCGGAAAAACCGCGCTCTTGCGTGCTCTGTGTGCCCAACTTCCCGAGGCCCGCTACCGTATCCACTACGTCAAGGTCACGGGCCTGTCCAAGCGGGACATGTGTCGCGAGATCGCCACCGCCATTGGCTCCGAGCCCGCGGGCATCTACCCCACACTCGTCCGGCGCCTCCAGGAGCACTTTGCCGCCGTCTCGGACGCCGACGGTTTGCGCCCCGTGCTCGTCATCGACGAGGCCCACGAGCTCAGAACCGACGTCCTCGCCATGCTCCGTTTGCTCACCAACTTCGAAATGGACTCCCGACTCGTGCTCAGCATTCTCCTCGCCGGACAACTCCCCTTGCGAAGCATGCTCCGGCGCGACGAGCTCGAAGACATCGCCCGCCGAATCGCCCATTACGCCGTGCTGCGGCCACTGTCTCGGACCGAGACCCAGCGCTACTTGGAGCACCGCTGCACCGTCGCGGGCGCCAACACCACGCCCTTTGACGATGCTGCCCGCGATGCCATCTATGAAATCGGTCGCGGTAACCTCCGCGCTACCGACCGCTTGGCTCTCAAGGGCCTCGAGATGGCGAATGCCGACTCCTGCGATGTCGTCAACGCGAACCATCTCGTCGAGGCCAGAAAATTCTTGTGGCCATGACCAACACGCCTCTGCGCCACCAACCGCTGCCCGTGGTGAGAGCTGCACAACTCGATGCGGAACCCAGCAAGCAACGATGGCTCATCGACACCCTATGGGCTCATGCCGGAGTCGGGATCATCGGAGGCACCCCCAAGTCGTTGAAAACCTGGCTCGGCCTCGAGATGGCGGTCAGCGTGGCAAGTGGAACGCTATGTCTGCAGCAGTTCACCGTTCAGGAACCAGGCCTGTCACTCATCTATCTGGCAGAGGACCGCTTGTGCAGGGTTCGCGAACGACTCGAGGCTCTTTGCTCCCATCGTCGCCTCCGCATCGACGCGCTCGACATCCACGTCATCACCGCACCCTCCCTGCGCCTCGACACCGAGATCGACATCGCCCGGCTCGACACCACTATCAAAACCTACCGTCCCCGTCTGCTGTTGCTCGACCCCTTTGTCAGGCTTCATCGCTCCGACGAAAATAGCGCACAAGAGGTCGCCGCCATCCTCGCTTCGCTTCGTGAGATCCAACGCCGGCATGACGTCGCCATCGCCGTAGCACACCATACCCGCAAGAACCATCACTCGTCTCAGCACGGCCAGTCCCTTCGTGGTTCCGGAGATTTTCATGCCTGGGCCGACTCCGCGCTCTATCTCACTCACGACAAGAACAGCTTCCGCCTCACCATGGAGCACCGCTCCGCATCCGCACCAGAGCCGCGTTTCCTGCGTCTCTCCGGTATCCCTCCCCATCTCACTTTCGTCGATCCCCCCGATGACCATGCCCAACTCAGCATCGAGGAGCGTATCCTCAAAACCCTTCAGCGTAGTACAACTCCTATTCGGCGTAATCAGCTCCGCTCCCTGCTCGCCATCAACAACGCCCGCCTAGGCGGCGCTCTTCACACTCTGGAACAACAGGGGAGAATCCATCGTACCCGTCATGGCTGGGCTCGCTGAGAGCTGGCCTCGAAAGACCTCCGAGCGTTCCGTTCTCCTTACCCCTTACGCAATCACAGAACAGAACCCTCGTCCCCTCCACATCCTTACATCACTCCGCCAAGTATCATGCAACATGCCCCGTCACTGGGCATGCAACGCAACAACGCCGGTCGAGATGCTGAACTTTTCGGTCCCGTTGCCGACTCGTCGGTCGTACTTCAGTATTCTGTTACTCAACATTGGCAGTCAAAGATCCGAGAAACAGCTGCGCGTATTTCGGAGACTCTGCCGAAGGCGTCAGTCCTGATATACATCACTAATCAAAGGATCGGCGCGGGAGCGGACTCATTGAAGGGTGACCT
>Ga0214472_10003128_pt1 | contig 17577 bp, 18 predicted proteins | sample RVTome_6_FD_207662 | JGI IMG/M metagenome (GOLD analysis project Ga0214472, IMG submission 207662) | Soil microbial communities from uranium-contaminated site in the Upper Colorado River Basin, Wyoming, United States - RVT140D175 | ecosystem: Environmental > Terrestrial > Soil > Contaminated >... | reverse complement strand
TAATTCCGCCGGGGGCTGCGCTTCGCTCCGACCCCAGGCACCCTAAAGCCGCGTTTGACAAGGCAAAAATCACAACGAAGCGGGGATGTTGAGAATCAGTTGCCGCACATAGTCCAGCATGTGGTGTGCGACCCAGGGCAGCGAGAGCGAGAGCGCCAGGATCATCGCGACGATTTTCGGCACGAAGGACACCGTTTGCTCCTGCACTTGCGTCAGCGCTTGCAGCAGTCCCACGACCAGCGCCACGATCATGCCGGACAACAGCACGGGCGAGCCGACCAGCAGCGTGATCATGATGGCCTCGCGGCCCAGATCGATTGCCTGTTGAACTTCCATGCGGAGCCCGATTAGCTAGCTAGTGATTCAGACCGAACGATAAGAACGACAATGAACTGGCGGCCAACGTCACAAATACGGTTGAAAACTTTCCAATAACATCCCGACAACCAAATGCCAGCCGTCGACCAGCACAAATAGCAGCAACTTGAACGGCAATGAAATCAGCACCGGCGGCAACATCAACATGCCCATCGAGATGGTGACGCTGGCAATGACCAAATCCAGGATCAAGAAGGGAAGGTAAATCTGGAATCCGATCAGAAAGGCCGTTTTCAATTCGCTGACCATAAAAGCCGGCAGCAATGCGCTGAGCGGCACGTCGTCGTAATCGGCGTACAACATTTCCAGCGGCACATCTTCGATTTCGGAATAGCCAGTCGGCAGTCGACCGTCGGGCGGTTCGGGACGCGGCAAATAATCGAGAAACAACCAGACGTCGTCGCTATTGCCGGTCCGCTCGATCTGGTTCGTCATGAACTCGCGGATGGGCCGCAGCCCTCGCTGGCGCGCCTCGTCGAAAGATATCCGGCCCTCGGTGTACGGCACGACGGCATCCGTCTTCACCCGTTCCCAGACCGGCATCATGATCAAAAACGTCAGGAACAGCGTGATCGCCGTGATCACCTGGTTGGGAGGCAACTGCTGCGTGCCCATCGCCTGACGCAGCAATCCCAGCACGACGATGATCCGCACGAAGCATGTGGTCATCAGCAGGATGGCTGGTGCGATACTCAGCACCGTCAGCAGCAGCATGATCTGGATCGTGCTGCTGAGACGATCGGGGCTGGTCCATGCTTCCGGGCCGCCGTCCAGCAACCCATCCATGCCGGGCAATGACGCCGGCGCATTGGGCGTCTGCTGGGCCACGGCCGACGGCGGGAAAACAAACACTATCAACGCAGCAACGGTTGCCAGCGCCGCGAACAACGCCAAGCGCGACGTCCGTCGCAGCGAAGACACGGCAAACGATGTATCGGCGCCGTTAGTCGAACTGTAAACCGTTGGCTGCATTCGCACGAAGTCGTCCGTGAGTGTGGATACGGGCCGGCTCCAACGCAATACCGTTGAACGGCCGTAACTCGGTAATTCCTTTGGCCGAAGGCCTCTTTTTTACCGTAGCCTGGGGCATCGCCCCAGGAATTCAGGACCGTCGGGCGGTTTGGCCGAAGGCCATAATCAATCCACCCTTTAACCGGGTGATTATGGCCTTCAGCCAATGCGCTTATCGACTAACCAAGTCCTGGGGCGGTGCCCCAGGCTACGATGATAATGGCCTTCGGCCAAATGACTTGTCGCTAATTGAACGCTTTGGGGCTCAGGCGGCCGGCAGTGGGCGCTCAAATCGATCGCCATCCCGGACGGATCCGTCCCGGCCCAACTGCTGGAAAACGTGGCGGAACGTGCTCGTGGCGCTTTCCGGCCGCGCTTGTTGGCAGACACCGGCCAGGCGGTCGACTTCCGTCGGATCGGTGATTTCCGTGAGCGTCTCGGCGCCCGCGGCGGAAATGCTCACCAACAGCAATTTGTGGCCGCACCGTATCAAATGCATCTGTTGTCTCCCGGCCAGCGGCGCGCGTCCCAGCACCTGAACCACCTCCGGCGGCAACAACCCTGAGCCGGACGGCGTAGCGCGCCGCCAGAGGAACGTGGCGATAAAAAAAAGTGCCAACACGAGTGCCAAGCTACCGACGACGGCCGACGGAGCGTATGAATTCGGCGACGTGGATTCGCGGGGCGGCAAGGGCGTCGCGCCGGTTCGCCGCGTCCACTTTTCGCCGGGCGGAGTGATCGGCGTGGCCGCCCTCTGCTGAAGCCCTTGAGTAACAGGCGATGCGGTGAGCGGATTTTCCCCCAAGGCCTGGTCGCTGTTGTTCGATAAGCAGCAAAACAACGCAATCACGGCGGTGACACGAAGCAGGAAATCGCACCTGACTGAACAGCGCAATTTTGTTTGAAACGAATAACGCAAGGTTCTTTTTGGATATGGTATCACCGCCCCGGCAGGGGCGCGGTCATGTAGCCAGGGGTGCAAGCTCCTGGGTTCTGAAATCAGGGAAAATCCAAGCCCCGTAGGGGGAGAAGCGGCCCCCAGTCTTCGCGCCACATCCCCCCTCAAGGGACTTCGCCGTCCGCTGAAACTCATGACCTGGGGATGTCGCCCTTGTCGTTCTACCCATTTTCTGCGCATCAACATGTTCCAGAGGGATTTGCGGCAATCCCGAAGGGATGTTCCTATGACAGCCCAGGGCGCCAGCCCTGGGAGTGCCGGCAGATTGTGGCCATCCAGCCCCATCGGGGCGTCCCTAGAGACAGCAGTTCGGGCCGCCCCGTCGGGGCTTCCGGGGCACCGTCGGGGCCACCGCTGCCCAGGGTTGCACCCTGGGCTGACGTAGCGCCATCCCTCCGGGATTTGGGCATGCGCGTCCGTGACCGCCGACAGACGCAGAGCTGTGTAGAACAGCCAGGGCTGTCGCCCCGGGCTAAACGGCCGCGCCACTACGCGGCGACGACCTACGTCCATGAACCCACCGCGCCAAAACAGTTTAACCATGCTATCACCGAGTAAATTGGCGCTGTCCAACTAATTGCCTGTTGAGCAAGCCGCTTCAGAGAAAAAGAGAGCTGAAAAGGAATCCGGGGGTTGCTTGATCGCCGGCGCCGCGGATCGATTCCATTCAATGGACGAGCGATTCCCCGACCACCAGCTCGGCGACCCGTACGCAGAAATTGTCGTTGAGCACCAGCACTTCGCCGCGGGCAATCAGCCGTCCATTGACGTATACGTCCACCGGATCGCCGGCCAATTTGTCCAGCGGCACAACCGAACCCTTGCGCAGCCGGAGGACGTCTTCCAGGTACAGATTAGTGCGTCCCAGTTCGATTCGGAGATCGAGTTCGACGTCGCGCAACAAGTCGAGCGTCGCTACTTCCGACGAGGGTTCCGCGCCGGCGAAGTCCTCGAATTGGTAACGTGCCAGCGCGTCGGGGACCGCCGGATCCAGGCCGGTCTTCACCGATTCGATGGCCTTCTCCGCCTTTTGGATCAATAGTTCGATGTCGCCCTGTGCGATGTCGCCTTTCTCATCCTGTGCGGCGGCGCGGGCGGCGGCAGTCTGCTTGGCGGCCGGTTTTTTGGCAGGCGCGGCGCCGCTGAGCAGCGATTCGATTTCCGCCTGCCCCAGAACCTTATCCGCGTCGTCGTCATTTCCGGCCGGCGCCGGACTGGAGGAATCGGCCGTCGGGCCGCCCTTCATCAGTGCCTCGATTTCACCTTGACCGAGAGAATCGTCGCTTGAACTGGCCTTGTCAGGCGCAGCCGAAGGATCCCCGCCTTGGGACTGCTTGAGCAGTTCCTCGATCTCGTCCTGCTTGATGCGTTCCGATTCGTCGCTCATCGGATTCCGTTCCGGCGGCGTTCGCCTCCGCGCCATTAAAAGGCCGAGGCCTAAGGTAAGATAAGTGAGACAACAAGTAGACGGCGCTCTCGGCTGCCGGCGCTATTGTTCCACCAGCGAGAACTCGCTGAAATGAACACTTCGCAAGATAGGTTTGCCGAACAGCCGGTTACTCTTATCCAATATCTGGTTTTTCAGCAACCCCCAATGCGAATCGGTCAGGTCATCTTCAGCCGCACTGCGAATGATCACCATGACCTGCTCGCGGAAACGCTTTTCGTTTTCCTTCAGCAACTCGTCGAACTCAGATTTGTCTTCTTCCCTGATTAGCCCAAACAACTCAAAATCCACTAACCGCGTACTTCGAGAAACCGACTGGAACACCGAAAGGCTGAATTTCCCCAGCGTGACTTCGACTTCAAGGGGCGCGTCGTCCGCCGTTTCTTCGGCGATTTGCTCAGCCCGCGCCTCGGCCTGTTGTTCGACGACGACGCCGGCCATCAGCGCGGTTTCTTCGACTGACGGGAGGACCAAATAAGCCACGGCACATTCGGCCACGATGACCGACACGACGATCAACGCCACCACCAACTTCGACTTGCGGCCCGAAACGGGGCCCGCGGCCTCGAAGGCTGTGGCGTCTTCGGCGGGGTCCAGTTCAGGTATTGAATCTGCTTGTTCTGCCATGCTAGTTAGCGGTTACGTCAGCGCGCGGTCGAAAAACTCTGCGGTGTAGGTGTCCCCTGTTGTCGACGGTCATTTCACCCGGTCGGTTGATCCGGGCCGCCGCCTTCCAGATCACGGGTGAGTTCATTCAGCAGAAAGACTTCGACGCGGTCGTTTTCCTTCAGCCGATTCGGGTCGTCGCCGGTATCGACGGGTTCATTTTCGGCCGCGACGCTAATGCGGATGCGGCGGTGGTCGATACCCAGCGATATCAGGAAGTCGGCGGTCTGGCGGCCGCGCGCGTAGGCCAGTTCCCAATGGTCGCGGAACGCAGAGTCGGCGGCCAGCGGCTTGCGCGAACTGTGGCCGCGGACCTCGATTTTTTGTGTTTTTCCGCCCAACACTTCGGCGGCGATGCGCAATTGTCGTCGGCTTTCATCGGTCAATTCGGCCGTGCCGTCGTCGAAGAACACGACGCCGCCGATGGTCCGCTGGTCGCCGGGGCGAATGATACGGACTTGGGGGTGTTCCCCCACGGGAGCGCGGACTTTGTCGCCGCCGTTCATGGTGTCGGCGCGTTTGGCGCGGCCTTGGGTGGCCAGCCTGGCCAATTTCGAGTTGCGCGGCCGGAGGTCCCCCGGCACTTTGGTTGCCATCGACAGTTCGTGACCAAATTGTCGTTGCATCGAATCGACCAATGCTTGAAACCGCTCTTGTTCCTTGATCTCGCTCATCGAAACGAGCATGATGAAAAATGTCAACAACAGCGACATCATGTCGCCAAAGGTGACGACCCACTCCGGGATGCCGGGAGCCGGTTCTTCTTCGATTGCCATCGGCCTACGCTGCCTCCTGCGAGCCGGCACGCAGCTTCGGCGGGATGAAGGTATTCAGTTTTTGTTCAATAACCCGCGGGTTATCGCCGGACTGAATTCCCATGATTCCCTGAATCACAATCTCCATGGCCGCCAATTCGCGCTTATTGATAAAACCTAGCTTGTCGGCCAAGGGGATGCAAAACAGGTTGGCGACCACCGCGCCGTACATCGTGGTCAACAGGGCCACGGCCATCCCGGGACCGATGGCGGCCGGGTCGTCCATGTTGCCCAACATGATCACCAGCCCCATCAGCGTGCCGATCATGCCGAATGCCGGGGCCATGCGGCCCCCTTGATCGAGAATGCTCTTGCCGTCTCGATGCCGTGCCGCCACGGCGTCCACTTCGGTCCGCAAGACCTCCTCGATCACTTCCGGCTGCGTGCCGTCGACCGCCATCTGGATTCCCAGGGCGATGAACGTATCGTCGATTTCCTGCACCTTGCTTTCCAGGGCCAGCAGTCCGTCGCGACGGGCGGTTTCGGCCAGTCCGACCAGCGTTTCGATCAGTTTCGGCACGTTGGCCTGCTTGTTGAAAAACGCGACCTTCGCCACCTTGCCGATCGACAACAGGTCCGAGAGTGGAAAAGACACCATCACGGCGGCCGTCCCGCCCACCATGACGACCATTAAAGAGGGATAGTCGATAAACGCGCCAAACGACGCGCCGGCAAGCATGATTGAAACGATCATCACGACGACGCCGAGAATCAAACCTACGACGGTGGAAATATCCATGGCAACCGGCTGACAAGAAAGCTAGGTGGTTTCTGGCGCGATTCCGAGCGTGCGCGACGCAACGGGACGGGGCGCGGGGATCAGATTCTTTTCACGTTGATATTCCACGGCCAGACGAATGACTTCGTCCATCGACTCTGTCACGACAATCCGTTCTCCACCGGTCAACGTGATGAACGTGTCGGGCAGCATTTCGACGTAGCGGATCATGTCGGCATTGATGACAAACGGCGTGCCGCCCAAACGCGTCAATTTGATCATGGTTTACGGCCATTTCCGCGCGGAGCGCACGTGCCGCGGCGCCCTGGCGCCCGGCCCCGGAAAATGTAGGTCGAGAATCCGGCCTGCGCCGGCTTTAACGGCGTAGATTCAACAGCTCCTCGAGCAATTGCTGGGCGGCGGTGATGACCCGCGTATTGCCGCGGTACTGTGTGGAGGCCAGAATCAGGTCGATCAGGTTTTCGCCGATGTCCGTGTTGGAGAGTTCCACGGCGCCGGCGATGATCTGTCCGATGCCCTGTTGGCCCGGATCCCCTTCGATCGGCAGCCCGGAGTTCACTCCGGCGGAAAACAGGTTCTGGCCCCGTTGCTCCAAACCGGTGGGGTTGGCAAACCGAGCCAGGCGAATCTGGCCCAGGTCGCGCGTGACGCCGTTGGAGAACACGCCGCGGATGCGGCCGTCCTCGCCAATAATGAAACTGGCCAACGAGCCCGCTCCCGAGCCGTCCTGACGCGAGGCGGCCAGCGTGCTGGGCGTCGTCGTGGCCAAACCGGAAATCTGCGAAAAATCCAGTTCAAATTCCAACGGCGATTCGCTGGAGATGTTGCTGCGAGAGATCGTCACGGTCGCATCGGTGACATTCGACAGCTTGCCTTCACCGTCGAACCGAATCAGACCCGTGCCCACCGCGACGTTCGACCCCGTCGGCGGATCATTCTGCGGCGAGTCGGCAAACCAACGGTACGTGGTGCTCGTGCTGTCTTGGCTCTCCTTGACGACGGTCACGCGAACGTCGATCTCGATGCCCAACGTGTCGTAGACCAAAAAGTCGGTGGAAGCGCTTTCCCCAACGGCAGACTGAATCGAACCAAACGGCAGATTGACATCCTCTGTGCCTGTCGACGTAGTGAGATTGAACGCCGTGTTCTTAATATCAATTTGGTTTCCGACGCCATTGTTGCCAGTGAATTGTATGCGGCCGCCGGTCGTCACCAATCCGCCCGGATTGGCGCCGGTTATATCGGACGGAATGGGGTTAATTGGATCGAATCCGGGCGGTTCCTGGATGCCCAATGACTCCTCCACAAAGTTGATTAGATCGAGCACCGTGGTTGTCGAAGTGACCGTGAGGGATGTCGGGATGATTGGTTCCCGCCCTCCCTTAGTCCCAGCAAACTCCAGCGCGCCGGTGGCTTGAAACACCGAGTCGTAATTGGGTCCGCTGCGGCTCAGGACGTTGGTCAAGAGCGTGTTGGAATTGATCTTCGGCCCGTCGAAATCGATTTGAGGATTGGCCATGATCGTGGCGTCCATCGTACGGTCGGTGAACGATTGGCCGGGCAAATTGTTGGGGATTTCGGCCACGAAATGGAACGTGGAGTTGTCGGTCGCCAGGTTCCGGTAGATGCGCCGCACGGACCACTGTCCGGTGCCGTCGACCGGGATGTTGTTCAGTTGAATCCGCCCGTTGACGATGTTCACCGGCCCGATGAGCGGCGTCGGCCGGCTTTCGATGCCGAAACCCGGGCCGCCCGTCGCATTAGAGTACGTTACGTAGTAACTGTAGTTGCCGGTCAGGGCGTCCTGGTTCAACGCGGCGCCTAGCACGATGGAGCCGTCGTCGTTGGGGATCGTCGTGGTGACGTTGTCGTTGATTTCGGTCAAAAAGTTAAACGTGGCGCCGCCGTCATCGGAGCGGTAAATGCGGCGGTTCCCGTAGTTGCCGGCCCCGTCGACCGGGATGTTCGTCAAGCTCACCTCGTTTTCGCCGGCGCCCAACGTGACCGAGACGTCCACCGACGCGAGGCTTTCCGTATCCGGGACGACGCCCGCCGGCCGGTCGGCGAACACGATCCGGTAGATGTGCGTGCTGCCCGGCGTCAGCGTGCCGGCGCCAACGACTCCGGTGGCGGTGGTGCCTGCGGTGAGCGCGTCGGGAATGGCGGCCAAAGCGGCCGTCGTGCCGGCAGGCGGCGCGGAGAATGCCGCGTCGCCGAGGACACCCGACTGGATGATCTCCGCCGTATCGGCCAGATCGCCGGTCGGCCGCAGCGTTCCCTCCAGGAACACGTTTTGCGTCGCCTGCGCGACGGCCGCGGCGCCCAACGGTATGGTGAGCGGCACGAGCGACGTGGGAACTATTTGAAAGTTGGTGTCGATGCCGTGGCCCAACAATCGCTGCCCGTTAATCGTCACCAATTCGTTCTGAGAATTCGTCTTGAATATCCCGTTGCGGGTGTAGAGCTGCCCGCCCTGCAATCCCTGCACAACGAAAAAACCGTCTCCCTGAATGGCCAGATCGGAGGGATTGGCGCTGATCTCAATCGTGCCCTGCGTGAAGTCCGGGGTGATCTCGGCGACCTGTGTGCCCAAGCCGATTTGCCGCGGGTTGTTGCCGCCGCTGTTAGTCGTCGGCGCGGAGCCGAGACTCTGCGTCTGTAAAAACTGCGTGGCGAAGACCGCGGTCGATGACTTGAAGCCGACCGTGTTGCTGTTGGCGACGTTGTTGCCGACCACGTCGATCGTCGTCTCCGCCGCGTTCAATCCCGTGAGTGCGGTGCTTAATGCTGATGCGAGACCCATGGTTTATCCCCTTTTCGTCCCGGAGTTTTGGTAGGTACTAGATTGATCGGTTTCGTGCTTCGAGATTCAACCGCCGGATGGATGGCTGCTTGAGGTTACCTCACGCCGCGGCCTCGGTGGCCTCGACGTCATCCACTGCCGCGGAGTCCTCGCTATCCGCGCCGTCGATCGCCGCATCGCTGGGCAGGATTTCGCCGACGTTGTTCAATTTCACCCGCTGCTGGCCGACGTGCAGTGACGGCACGCCGTCGGTCACGGTGACGCGGTCGACCACGCCGGTGACTGGCGTTCCCTCGCTGCTCAGACCACGGATGCCTTTGCCGATCAAAGCGCTCGCGCTGTTGAGGTTTTGTCCCAATAACACGGCGTCCAGCGTCTTGGTCAGTTTCAGCGTCGAATCGATTTCGCGGATCTGGCTGATCTGCTGCAGGATCTCGCTGTTTTCCAGCGGATTGAGCGGATCCTGATTCTGCAGCTCCGCGATCATCAGGTTCAGGAATTCCGAAACGTCCAGCCCGCGCAACGCTTCGTTCTGATCGTTCTGCGAGCCGGCCGCGGAGCCGGTGAATTGGCCGACGGAGCCGGTGGTGGGATCGATCATCGCGAAACTCCTTTTTCACGGTTACGGTTGTTGGACGAGCGGCCTAGACGACGACGTTAAGCTGACCATCGCCGGCCGGTGATGGACGAGTCACCTCGTCATTCCGCGGATCGTTGGCAGTTTGCGTCGTTCGTTTTACGTTGGCTGCCGCGCGCCTTTCTTGTTGCGCCGCCCGCCGATCCTCTTGAGGCGTCTGTGGCAACCCGTCCGGCGACTGGTCCATGAGATCGACGTCGAAGCGTTCAATCTTGATGTCCTGTGCGGCCAATCGATCGCGCAGCGCCGGCAGATTTTCCAGCAGCATCGCGCGGGCCTGCGGCGATTCGGCTTCGATGTGGGCGGTGACCAGGCCGTTACGGACCGCCACTTCCATCCGCAGCGAACCAAGTTCCGGCGGACTGAGCCGCAGCCGCAGCGGGCCGCCCCGGTCGCCGAGGGCCTGAAACGCGCGCGCCACACGCTGCACGAAGCGGGCGCGCCCGACGGTGTTCGGTCCGTCACCTTCGCCGGTTGCGCGGCCCGACGGCGTGCCAACCGGAAGCGCGACGCGACGGCTTGAGCGAGGTTCCGCCGTCGATGTGGTTTCCGACCCGGCTTTCGCCGTGCTCTCCGCCGCCTCGGCGCCCGCGTCGCTTGCGACCCGGTTTTTCTCTCCTGTCGACAGGTCCGCCACATCCGGCGCCGTGGTGGTTGCCGTGTTGTAGTTCAGCGCGTCACGATGGTTCGCGGTCGCCGAGGAGGCTGTGCTCTTATCAACCTGCGATACTTCGTGTGTGGCGCGTTTGGGTTGTTTTTTCTCGGCCGGCGGCGCCGCCTGAGCCGCGCGCGACGCGGTGTGCGAAGCCTTGACGTCGCCTGAATCAGTCCGCTTCGTATCAGCGGCTTGCTCAGCGCGCTTCAGACCGTCCTTTGAGCGGAATTCTTTTCCGACGTTCTCGGGGATTTCGGGCTTGGTTGCGATTGTTTGTTTTTTGTCAGCAGAAACGTCTCCCGTCGGTTCGGAATCTTGATTGATGAGAGGATCCGTTGCCTCTTGTTGAGCGTCTTCCTGCCGCGGCGGCGAATTCGCGGCGATGGTCAATTTTTCGGGTGTATTTGGCTGCGCACTGTTTCGAGTCCGGGCATCCGCCGCGTCGGCGTCGTCAGCCGCGGCCGGCTTGTCGACGTTTTCCACAGATTCCGCCGGGCGATTTGCTGGCTCTTGCCCGTGGTTGCCTTTGGCGGGACGATGCGCTGGTTCGTCATGAGCCTGCTCACCTTCGCTCTCGCCTTGATCGTTTCCTTCGGCGGCGGCGTCAACAGGAGCCAGGGCGGATTCGAGATTCGGCTGTCCTGCCGCCGCGGCAGTAACTGCTTGAACTGTCAGGGCGTTTTCATCCAATGGCTCGGTGTCTAACTTTTCTGTGTCAGTAGGCGTGGTTTCCGCGTCCGGGTGCTCGCCGTCCTCATGCGATGGCGTTGCATTTGCTGCCGCCCCGTCCTCAGACGGCGGGGCATCCGTGCCCTCGGCGGCCGATCGATCCGCTTCGCGTGACGCGTTTCCTTCTCGGTCGCGGTCACGGGCTGTGGGATTCGGTGGCGCCGCTCCCGACTGCGACGCGGCGTCGCGCCTCGGGCGCGTCTCGCCCGCGTCGGATCGTTCCGGCGGTGGATTGGCAGCCGGTGGGGCGGCACGTTGCAGGTGATCGCCGAATGACGGCGCAGCGGAGCCGGGCGCCGGCGGGCGCGTGGGGCGCGCGTCTACCACCGGCAAGATCAGCGTCAGGCGTTCAAGCTTCGGCTCGATCATGGTTGATTCCTATAAGCCCGCGCCGGCCGGTTGTTGCAACTGCGTCTGAGTCTGATCGGCGACGTCGACGGTCGGCGCCCCGTCGCGGATCAGCCGCGTGATCTCCGCTAGCAATTCGGGCTCGTCTTCGGTTTTGAATTCGGCCGCGATCTTGGCCAGCTTGGCCGGCGACATCGCCCGCAGAATGATGATCACCTCATCGACATCCCCTTCGTCGTACATCAGTTTGATCTGGTCCTTGGCCTGTTTCGGTTTGAGGTTCTCCCACAGCACCTGGGTGTCGGTCAGTCCTTGGGCCAAAGCGCCTTCACGAAACTCGGCCAAATACTGTTCGAAGGCCGTTTTCGTGGTTTGAAAGTACGTTTGATCTTTTTGCAATTGCCTGCGCAACAGATCCAGCCGCCTGGCCTCGTCGGCCAAGGCCTGCTCGCGGAGTTCGATGTGTCGGACGCGCAGCGCCCGGGCCATTTCGATATCGTCCAACGACGTCTGTTCCGGCTGGGCATGAAAATGTTTCTCTTCCGCGTCGCGGCGCATGCCTTCCAAGTCCAGGCCGTGAATGATCGCCATGATCTGCACCAGGTTGTCACGCTGCAGCGCGCCGGTGGTCACGGCGTATCCCACGCCGATAACCTGCGCGAAGACTGTGCCGACGCACAAACAAATCAACAGGAAGAATGCCGCTCGGAAGAGTTTGCCGATCACGTCATTTGCTCCCCGCCGCGAGACGTGCCGGCGATTTCGTCAAGGGCCTTCATTTCGATCCGTTCCTCGTGTTCTCGATGAGCGCGTTGTTGGTTTTCACGCAATTTCTCCAGCACGTGCACTTCGCGATCGGCGGCCACCAGAGCCTGGCGGCGGTTCTCAATTTCGTCCGCCACCTGACTTGCTTGCTGAGCCAACATCACCCGCTCTGCCTCGAGCAGGGCGCCATAACGTTGACTGTTGATCAGCTTTTCCACGTCGATCGTCCCCGACAGCGCTTGTTGATTGATTTGACTGCGAAGTTCCGCGACCGATGCGTCCAGTTCGGCGGCGCGCCGGTTGAGCAACTCTTCCGCCCGCAGCGCTTCGGCCAGGTGGCCGCGCCGCTCGTCGCGGGCCGCTTCGCGAAGCCGCAGCAGCGTTGCCAATCGGAATTTGAACTTTGCCATTGTAAAGTTGAGAGTTGAGAGTACGCGCTCGCGCGGATGGGCGCTGGACTCTGAACTCTAGACTCTGGACTCTAGACTCTTTTCCATCAACTCGATCAACATCGATTGGGCCGATTCCAGCGTTGACGATTCGTCGGTCGTCTGTCGCAGAAAACGGTGCAGCGCTTCCTTCACTTCGATCGCCGTGTCGACCGTCGGGTTGCTGCCGCGACGATAGGCGCCGATCGAAATCAGGTCTTCGTGATCTCGGTATGCCGCCAACAGTTCACGGAACGCAACCGCCGCGTTGCGTTGCGACTCCGGCGCCACGTCGTTCATCAGGCGGCTGATGCTCTCCAACACGTCGATCGCCGGAAAATGACCGCGGCTGGCCAGTTTGCGCGACAGCCAGGTGTGGCCGTCCAGCAGGCCGCGGACCGCGTCGCTGATCGGTTCGTTGGCGTCGTCGGCTTCGACCAACACGGAATAAAAGGCCGTAATGCTGCCGCGCCGGCTGCGACCCGCGCGTTCGACCAACCGGGGCAACATGCCGAACACCGACGGCGGAAAGCCGCGTGTCGTGGGCGGTTCGCCGGCGGCCAGGCCGATTTCGCGTTGCGCCAGAGCAAAGCGTGTCAGCGAATCCATCACCAGCAGCACGTCCCGGCCGCGGTCGCGAAAGTACTCGGCTACGGCCGTGGCGACCAAGGCCGCGCGGACGCGGACCAGGGCCGGCTGATCGCTGGTGGCCACGACCACGACGCTTTTGGCCCGGCCCTCGGGTCCCAAATCGCGCTCGATGAATTCATTGACTTCGCGGCCGCGTTCGCCGATCAACGCGATCACGTTCACGTCGGCGCTGGTGTAGCGCGACATCATCCCCAGCAAAACGCTCTTGCCCACTCCGGAACCCGAGAAAATCCCCATGCGTTGGCCCTTGCCGCAAGTCAGCAGCGCGTCGATGGCGCGCACGCCCGTCGACAACGGCGTGTCAATCCGCGGCCGCTCGACGGGATTGGGCGGCGTTCGCTCCAACAGCGTGCGATCCGCCAGCGCCGGCTGTGGACGGCCGTCGATGGCGCGGCCGCGGGAGTCGATGACCCGGCCCAACAGCTCATCGCCGACGCGAAACCAGCGCACGGTGCGCAACAGCCGCACCTGATTGCCGCGACGAACGCCCGCAATGTCATCTAGCGGATAGACTAGCGTGCAGTTGTCCTGAAACCCGACGACCTCAGCCTCCAGGATGCCGGCGGCGCCACGATCGACGCCGACCAACGCGCCCACCGGCGCCGGCATGCCGGCCACGGCGATGGACATGCCGACGGTGCGCACCACCGTGCCTTCCAAATGCGTCGGCATGATCGTTTCAAGTTGGTCGGCGAGAGCGAACATAGATGATGTATCTGTCTTGAATCTTGCTGTAGAAGCGAGTCTCCGCCGTGCGGGCGCCACGGAGCGTTGCACCTTAAATCAATTCTTCTTCAATCCGTTTCAACTGCGCTTCAATCGTCTGATCGACGGCGCCAAATTCCGTTTCCACGCGGCAGCCGCCGGGAGTAATCGACTCGTCGGCGATGATTTCCGCCGGCGCCAGGCGCGCACATTGTTCGACCAGGCGGCTCGCCTGCGCTCCCAGCGCCGCATGGTCCGGTGGGCTGAGCCGCACCCGCAGCCGTCCGCCGCCGCCCGCCAGATCGAGCGCCTCGCGCAGCAGATCCAGCGAAATCACCGGGGTGGCCGCCAACTCGCGACGGATCACGCGGGCGGCGATCGCCGCCGCCACGTGGACGCCCTGCTGTTCCCAACGAGTGAGCCAGGCGTGGCGCGCGTGTTGAATATCCTCAATCGCCTGCCGCAGGGCAGGCAACAGCGTTTGCATCTGCTGGCCGACCTTTTGGTCGAGCTTCTCGTCGACTTTTTGCTCGCCCGCGCGGCGGCCCGCTTCTTCCGCCTGCTTGCGGATCCGCTGTCCGTCTTCGGCGGCCTTGGCCAAAATCTCTTTGGCCTGTTCACGGACTTCGTCAAGGTAGCGGTTGGCGCGCTCGGCCATGTCATCAAAGTTGAAGGCAATCCGCTGGATCGCGGCGCCGTGGTCGGTGGCTTTGATGATGGTGGTCATGAGTGGTTCCTAATGCGCGCAGAAATCAAACGCACTGCACGGTGTGTGGCAAGTCGATGCGGCCGGCGGCCTCCAAATCGTGTGCCAGCGCGGCGATCGCCTGCTGCGCGCCTTCCAGATCGCTCAGCGGTGTGGGGACCAAGACCCGCATGGCGCGGGTCACCGCGTCCGCGCGGGCCGCCGGCAGCAGGCCAAGAATTCTGTCCGCAAAGCCCGCATCCGCTCCGACCAGCGCCAGTTTTGCCAACTCCACGTCCGCGGCGGCGAAGATTTCTCTCAGCGTTTCGTCTTCCAATGCCGCCAGGTCGGAGAATGTCAATTCGCGCCGGGACAGCCGCCTGCCCACGCGGTCGTTGTCGCGACGCAGGTTGTCGAGCAGTTGCCGCGCGCTGCGAGACGGCGATGCCCGCAAGATATCCGCTACGGCCGAAACGCCGCGCGACGCGGGTCGCGCCGGCAGTCCTCCGGCCATGCGCTTCATCAGCCCCTGTTCGACTTCGCGGACGATCTCCGGATCGGCCCGGTCCAGGTCGGCCAGCCGTCCCAACACTTCCGATTGCACGTCGGCCGGCAGCGCGGCGACGACGTCCGCGGCGCGGCGGGCCGTCAAGTGGGACAACACGACGGCGATGGTCTGCGGATGCTCGTCCTGCAAGTGTCCGGCCAAGTGGTCGTGATCGACGTCGTGCAGGAATTGAAACGGTTCGGTGTTTCCGACGGAACCAGGGTTTTCGTTCCTCGCGGCGCCGAAGCCGAATTCCTTCAACTCATCCCTTGATGACGCCAGCCGGCGCGCCAGGCCGGCGTCCAATTCGACGCCCGACGGCCGCGCGGCGTGAAACGTTGTTTGGCCGCGGAAAAACTCGCCAATCACCGCCTCTTGTTCGTGCCTGGCGATGTCGCCCAAATCCATCACCCCGCGGCGCACCGCGTCGGCTTGAGCCGGGCTCATCTGGGCCAACAGCGCGTCGGCGGTCGCCGAGTCGAGACTCGAAACGAGGATCGCGGCTTTGCGGATGGTGGAATCGCTGGTTTTCATGTCGTTAGTTGGCGGTCGTTATCCAGGAGCGCAAAATGTTGGCCGCCGTGTCGGGATCTTCGCGGACCAGACTGGTCAATTCTTCAGTCAACGAAGGTCCACCGCGGTCTCGGCGTTTCAGTTGGCTCTTGGGCACGGTTTCTTCTTCGTCTTCTTCCTCGGAGGTCGCGGCGGCCGAGTCGGCGCTGGCCGCGGCGCTGGGAAGTTGCGCCGGCGCGGAGCGGATCATCGACCGCAGCATGATCAGGCTGAACGCCGCCAGGCCGAACATGCCCAGGGTGCGCCAGTATTGAGCGAACCAGAGCATGGCCTTTTCGGTCGCGCCCTCTTCCGCCGGCGCCGTGACGACCATCGGTCCCAGGGAGGTAATGGCGATCAGATCGTCCAGGTTTGCCGTCGCGGGCGCGATCGGTGTGATCAGTTTCTTGACTTGATCGGTGACTTTGGCGAATTCACGGTCGCGGATGGCCGCCAGGTCCTGTTCGGTAGGCGCCTTTGGCTCTTCGCCGGCGGCGGGCGGGTTTTCGGCGCGATAGAGATTCGCCAGATAAAGGTTCGGGACTTGGATGGCGACAGCGATGTTCTCCGGCGTCAAGCCAGCGAATTCTTTGGTGGTTTGGTCATGCGTGGGAAAGGTCGAGACCTGTGAGGTCGACGTGGTGTCGTCGGTCGAAGTTTGCGGCCCGCCGGCCGGCGCCACCGAGATACTTGAGTTCGGCAACCCACCGCCTTGCCGTTCCAAACCTGGCCGCCCGGCCGGAGTAGTCGTTTGAGTGCTGCTTTCAGTGGAGGCTTCGCTGCGAAACGTCTCGACGATCTCCTTGGGATCGATTTTGACGCTGCTGATGACGTTGCTCAACTCTTTGTTCAGCATCACCGTGACGTTGGCGGTGACGCCGGGAATATAGCTCAGCGCACGCTGGATATCGGACTGATAGGAATCCTTCCACGCCATGGTCAGATTGAAGTACGGATCGTCCAGCGCGCCGCCGGCACCGTCATCGTTCATGCCGGTCAGGTCGAGGCCATGTTTGAGGTCCGTGACACCTACGTTACTGGTGCCGACGGCGAAGGAATTGGCGACAAAGCTGCGGATGGCCCTGACTTGCTCATCGTTCAAGTATTGGTCGCCGCGCGGAGAAACGCTGACCGCCACTGTGCGGACTTCGCCGCGTTTGAATCCATTCTGCTTTCGAGTGCCGACGTCCACAGTGGCGCTCTCGACCACACGGTCCATCATCTCGCGGATGATCATCGCGATGCGGCGTTGTTTGGCGATTTGCGTCCGCTCGCGGCTTTTGTCGCTGTTTTCAAACGCCGAACCTTCATTCAGCGCTTTGCTCAGGATGCTGTCAAAGTTCGCCGGCAACGCACCCGACGTGGCCAAGGCGGCCAGGTAAACGTCCTGCGTGCCGCGCGGAACACGGATGCGGCCGCCTTCGATGGTGTAGTCCGGCAACTGCGCCGTTCCGAACGCCGCTTCCATTTCTCGCAATTCATCGCTGCTGAACGACTCGCCGCCCAACAGATACGTGTCGCCGCCGGAGACCTGTTGATTGAACAGATACGCCAGGCTGATGATCACGATCGAGAGCAACAGCGCCGTCGTGATCCGCGCCCCGGGCGTCATCGACCGGAAGAGATCGGCGATCTGCGCGTATGCCTTGTTGAGGAAATCCATCCGTGGAACTCCGACCTGCTATTACACGCGAATGTTTTGTACTTCCTGATACGCCTGGACCATCTTGTTGCGGACCTGCATCATCATCCGGAAGGCGAGATCGGCCTTTTGCACGGCGGTCAGCACCTCGGCCGGGTTGACGTCGCCGCCGGTGGCCAACTGCTCGACCGCCTTGTCGGCCGCCTGCTGCATCGAATTGACTTCGCGGATCGAATCGACCAGGAAGCTCTTAAACGATCCTCCCTCGGCGGCCGCGGTCTTCCCCCCGCCCAGTTGCGGCATCTGCGGCAACTGTGGCAGTTGGACGTTGATGTTGTTGATGGACGGCATGGAATTGTTGAGTCTCAGTTGGGGTGGATTGGGCATTCGTCATTCAGTCGGAAATTCCTCGATTT
>Ga0214472_10003127_pt1 | contig 17578 bp, 17 predicted proteins | sample RVTome_6_FD_207662 | JGI IMG/M metagenome (GOLD analysis project Ga0214472, IMG submission 207662) | Soil microbial communities from uranium-contaminated site in the Upper Colorado River Basin, Wyoming, United States - RVT140D175 | ecosystem: Environmental > Terrestrial > Soil > Contaminated >... | reverse complement strand
CAAACCCGATTCGCCCCATCAACTCCGTCTGGGAGGCAGTGGTTAATGCTCAGGCGGTCGCTCGACAGCCGAACTGGGAGCGTCGCCTGACCACATCGATGAGCTCAACCGGCGCGGAGTGATCTAGGAGCCGGGTTGTACTCCGCATCAGTGACCGCCCGCGGCTCCCAGACAGTGGCCCCGCCGGTGGTGATCGAAATATGCATCAAACAGGAAGTCGGTGTCGCCCCGTGCCAGTGGCTCTCGCCGGCCGGGGTGTAGACCATGTCGCCAGCAGCGATCTCGACGATCTGGCCGTCGCTGTTCCCGACCCTTCCCGACCCGCTGGCGACGTAAAGCACCTGACCGTCGGGGTGGCTATGCCAGAACGTCCTGGCGCTGGGTTCGAACATGACTCCGATGGCGGTAACCGTCCTCTCTGGTGAACGCGACATGGGGCTTGACCAAACAGAGCCAGTGAATGTCTGGGCCGACCCGCGCTGCCAGTCGAAGGCCTCGACAGGTGTGTGCTCCGTCATGCTCCTTCCGATCGGTGGTTGAGGTTATCCGGTCTTCGTCTAGCCCCAGCGGATGTCGAGGCGGCCGGAGTCGTCGTGGTGGCAAGCGCTCAGACGGCTGACGATCGGAGCGTCCGGCGCCCTCGCTCCTCCCGCACCAGCCCCAAAAGCGGCCGCAACCGGACCCCAACGATGGCGATGGCGAGGATGACGATCTGCGCGAGCACCGTCGACATGAGAAATTGCAGAGCCGCGAGCGTTCCGCCCAGCACCACCCCGGCCACGACCAGACCGCGCAGAGAACCCTTGCCTCCGATGATCACCACCAGGAATGAGTTCACCAAGAAAAGCAAGCCGAACTGAGGGTTGAGCGTGCTGATCGGGGCCAGCATCGCCCCTGCCAGCCCGGCTATGGCCGAGCCCAATGCGAACAGTCCGGCTCGCACCGCTCCGCAGTTGATACCCATCGTCTCGGCCAGGGCCGGGTTGGCGACCGTTGCCAGGGCGTGGAGGCCGAAGCGGCTTCGTTGCAGAAACTGAATAACCCCAACGAGCAACACCACGGTTGCCAGGACGATGATCAGCCTCCACCAGGGGATGTTGAACCCGCCCAGAAGGAACGATCCCCCGATCGGGCTGCGCACCGTTTGCGGGTTAGGCGAGAAGATGAACTGTACGAGCTGGCGGATGATGACTGACAGACCGAACGTGGCTAGAAGCGAGTCGAGCGGTCGACCGTAGAGGAAGCGAAGCACTCCCCGTTCCATCGCCAACCCGACCAGACCGGCGAGGAGAGGGGCCAGCGCCATTCCGAGGAGAACATTGCCGGTCGTCTTTTGCACCTGGAGGGTGGTGTAGGCGCCAATCAGGATCAGCTCCCCATGCACCAGGTTGACGACGTTGAGCATCCCGAAAGTGAAGTGGAGTCCGGTCGCCACCAGAACAAACACCGCCGCCAGGACGATCACATTGAACGAGTCGACCGGAAGAAAGCCGAGGTTCAAAGCGCCAGCCTTTGGGCGAGGACGCCGCGGTCGTGGAGGTCACGGACCGTTCCCGAAACGACGATCGACCCCTGCTCAAGAACGTAGGCGTTCCCTCCCAGTGCTAGAGCAGTGTCGATGTTCTGTTCCACCAGCACCACGGACGACTGTTTGGTGGCGGCCCCGATCGCCGGGATCAGTTGCTCGACCATCACGGGTGCCACCCCTTCGGTTGGTTCGTCCATCAGCACCACTTTCGGTTTCGCTATCAGGGCCTGGGCCAGCGCCAGCATCTTCCGCTCGCCACCGGAAAGGGTTTGGGCCTCCTGTCTCAGGCGCTCCCCCAACACCGGAAACAGCTCGCCGGCCGCGGCGATGCCGTCCTCTTCCTCACGGCGGCGCTGGAGAGCGATGATGAGGTGATCGCGGACTGTCAGCCCGGGAAAGACCGAAGCCTCCTGCGGAACCCAGACCATCCCGGCCGCATTGATCCGATGACCGGGGCGGTGGCTGATGTCGGTCCCGGACAGCCGCACCACTCCGGTCTTGGGAAGGACTCCCATCAACGCTCGCAGCAGGGTGGTCTTGCCGGCCCCGTTGCGACCCATCACGCAGGCCACTTCCCCCGGTTCCACCGTGAATGAAATCCCCCGTAGGACCGTGGTCTGGCCGTAACCCGCCGAGAGATCCTCCACCTCGAGAAGCGACGTCAATGCAACCTCCCGAGGAACGAAGCCTGCACGGCGGGGTCGTTTTGCACCTCGCCGATCGGACCGTCGGCCAGAACCGAGCCGCGATGCATCACCGTCACCCGATCCGCCACCAGCCGGATGAATTCGATGTTGTGCTCCACCACAATCGCCGCGTCGATCGCCCCTTCCGAGCGAAGGGTTTGCAGCAGGCCGGCGGTTCGCCGGCTCTCCGCGGCGGTCATTCCGGAGGTCGGTTCATCGAGCAAGAGGAGCGCCGGCCGGGTGAGAAGGACCATTCCAATTTCCAGGCGCTGCTTCTCGCCGTGACCGAGTTTGCCGGCGCTCCGATCCCGCACCGCACGCAGGTCGACCAGGTCTATCACTTTTTCCACCTCGGTTTGATCGACTGGGTCGGAGCGGGTGGAGTCTTTAGGCAGGGCTCCGAGCAGCAGGTTCTCGTCGACACTGAGCCCGTCGAAGACCGAGATGATCTGAAAGACCAGACCCATCCCCATCCGAGCCCGGGCTGTGACCGGGAGCAGGGTCACGTCGGTTCCCTTGAAGAGGATCGATCCTCCCTCGGGACGAATGCGACCATATATGAGGTGGAGCAGGGTGCTCTTGCCGGCCCCATTGGCGCCGATCAAACCGTGCATCTCGCCTCGCTCCACCTCAAGATCGACGTTGGCAACGGCGTTGAGTCCGCCAAAGGTCTTGCTGATTCCGCTGACGGTGAGGATGCTCACGAGGCTCGCTCCCGGTTGAGGAAGCCGAAGATCCCCGCCGGGATCAAAAGGATCACCACCACGAGGATCACTCCTACCACCACGAGCCAGGTATCGAGCAGGGTGCCAGAGAGCCGGGCGGTCAGATAGGGAAGGGCGACCGCCCCCACGATCGGGCCGATCAGGGTGCCCTTGCCTCCCAACACCACCCACAGCAAGACGAGGGTGGAAGAGCCCACTCCCACCGCCGCCGGGGAGACGATGCCTTCGTGGAGATAGAACAAGCTTCCGGCCAGCCCGGCGATGGCTCCCGAGAGCACGAAGGTCCATCGCTTGATCCGAGGGACGTCATAGCCGAGAAGTTCGACGCGCTCCTCGTTCTGGCCGATTCCCCGAAAGACCAATCCGGGGCGGGAAAGGAGGTAGCGCTTCAAGCCGAGATAGGTAATCACGAGAATCGTTGCGGCCAGGAGATAAAAACCATGGCCCCGATGAACCGGCCCGAGGCGATAGGTCATCAAGATCCCGTTCTGACCCCCGGTGACCGGGCCTCCGGCGTTGGCCAGGCGTTCAAGCGCCACCGAGACCGCCAACGTGACGACGGCAAACTCGACTCCCCGCAGGCCCCCTCGTCGGGCGAAAGTGAAGTAGGAGATGCCCAGGGCAAGGAGGGCCGAAGCCGCTACCGCCCCGAGGATGGTCAAACCGAGGGGGAGGGGGAGGATCCCCGCCTCCCGGGTGGAAAGGATGCCCACCGCATAGCCGGCACCCCCAAAGAAGGCTGCCTGACCGAAGGTGAACATCGCTCCGTAACCCCAGATCAGGTCGACCGTGAGGGCGAACACGGCCAGCAGCAGGAATCGACCGATGCGATCGACGAAGAACGCATCGCGGCTCGCAACCGGCAGCGCCACCAAGAGCGCCAGCAGGATCAGCTCGGCATTGCGGAATGCCTTCCCCCCGGAGCTCCAGAAACTCCGAGGGGTTACGGCTCTCTCGTCTGGCACAGGATCTGGCGCTACAGCGAGCAGTCCTCCTCGGGGTCCATGTTCTCGAACGAATCGACCAGCACGTATTGGCCGTCCTGGGCCTGGACGAGATTGATCGTCTGCTTGAGATGGTGAGACGGCATCATCTCCACCGTCCCGGTGGGACCCTCGTAGGTCTGGCCGACCATCGCCTCGGCCACCGCGGCAGGATCGGTCGAACCGGCTTGCTCCACTGCCTGCTTGTAGAGCCAGACGGCGTTGTAGGCGCCGACACCTTCACCACCAGAGGGGATTTCCCCCTCGCCGAACTCGGCCGCATAGGCCTCGAGGAAGGGCTGCACCCCGGGGGCGTCTGCAACGGTGAAGAAGGGCAGAGCGGTGTAAGAACCCTCGGCGAGATCGGCGATGCCGGCGAAGTCAGGGTCGCCGAGGAAGATCGTTCCAATTCCGACCGAATCGAGCAGGCCGGCGTCGTTGAGCGCGGTCAAGGCGGCTCCCCAGACCGCCGGGTAGAGCGAGAAGATGTAGTCGGGCTGGGTGTCGCGGACCTCCTGGACCAGCTCGCTGAAGTCCTCGGCGATCAAAGGCAGATAGAGCTCGGAGACCACCGTGCCCTCATTCTCATCGATGATCGGCTTGGCGATCTCGAAGCTTCGCCGGGGCCAGACATAGTCGGCTCCGAACAGCATGGCGTTGGTCCCGTACGCCTCCTGCAAGATCGGTATGAGGGGACGGACCTGTTGAGCGGGAACCGCTCCGAAAGAGAAGTAGAGCTCGTTGCACTTACCGCCTTCGTAGGTCTCGGTGTAGAAGAGGAGCTTGCCTCCCGCTTCGACGACCTCGGCATAGGCGGCGTCGTTGGCGTCGGAGCCGATGGGGCCCATCACCAGATCGACGTTGTCGCTTTGCACCAGTTTGCGGGCCTTGTCGACGGTGGCGGCGACATCGGTTTGGATGTCCTCGACGATCACCTCTACCTGGCGTCCGTCGATCCCTCCCGCTTCGTTGACCTCCTTGATCGCCAGCTGGGCGCTTCTCGCCAGGCTGTTGCCGTAGGTGGTGAAGGGACCGGTCAGGTCGGCGATGATCCCGATCTTGATCGGGGTGTCTTCACTCGGAGTGCCGGTCATGGTGGTCTCGGCGCCGGTGGTTGCCGCCCCGGTGGTCTCCGTGGTTTCCACGGAAGTGGTGACGGTCCCGGTGGTACCAGCACCACCTCCATCCCCGCAAGCGCTGGTGATGAGCGCCAGGACCAGGCTGATGAGGATCAGACTTCTTCGTTTCATCCTGTTCTCCTCCGATGAGTCAGTGGTGAATCGGTTTTGAGCGTAATCATCCCGGCCGCCGCGCCCCGGCGAGGATCGCGAGAACTTCCTCCAGACCGGCCACGGTTGCGTAGTGGGTGTCCAAGTCGTAGAGGGTCGACTCCTGTTCGCGCTCGGAGGTGGCGGCCACGCACTCGACGGGGACGGTGACGCGGTAGTCACGGAAGAAGGCATCGTGGGCGGTAGAGCGGACGCAGATGTTGGTGACGACTCCGGTGAGAATGAGGTGATCGATGCCCAGCTCGCGGAGGCGCTGATCGAGGTCGGTTTCGAAAAATCCGGAGTAACGGGTCTTTGGAATCTGGAGTTCCTCCCCGACTGGATCGAGGTCGGCCACGATCTCTGCCCCCCAGCTTCCCTGGAGACAATGCACCGATCTCTTTTGGAACTCCCGGTCGGTCGGCAGATGCTCGTCGCAGACCCAGATGACCCGGGACCCGCTCTCACGAGCAGTCCTCACCAAACGCCGGATCGGCTCGTAGAGACGGCGCCCTTCGAGAAGTGGCATCGCCCCTTCTGGTTCGAGAAAGTCGTTGAGCATGTCGATCACCAGCACGGCGCTTCGATCGGGTTCGAAATCGAGCCGGTGGGTGACCCGGTGCTCGGAGAAGCTGCTCGGCGGTTCGGCCCCGCTCATGCCGTTATGGGGCGTGAGGGCGGGGGCGTGTTGCGGCTTCTCTCGAACCGCGGCTTCCCGTCGATGGTGGCGGTCGCCACCGCCAGGGTGTCGCCAATGGACAGGGCACCCAGGGCGTCGGTGGCCTGGGAACCTTGAGGCGCGTCGACAACCAGCAGATCGGCTTCTCGTCCTGCGACGACGACGCCCGTGTTGAGGCCGTGCAAGGCGGCAACATTGCCGGTCGCCATGGCCACCACTTCCTGGGGGGCGACCCCGGCCAGCGAGGCGATCCAGGACATGACGCGGAGGATCCCCAAGGGTTGCACGCCGGAGCCGGCGGGACTGTCGGTTCCGATGACCAGGCGACTCAACTCAGCCCTGCTCGCCACCAGGCGAGCGACCTCGGATGCGGCCCGGACGTTGCCGTTGTGGACGAGCTCGACCCGCGCCGAGGTCTCCTCCAGGATCCGCTCGACGTCGGCCAGCGGCAAAGCGGTGGGGCCGCCGTTGGTGTGGCCGGCCACGTCGGGTTGCACCGCCACGACGAAGTCGGCACCGATCACTCCGCTGCCGGGGATGGAGGCGCCGCCGGTGTGGACCATTACTTTCATTCCTCGGGCCTGGGCCCATCGGGTCATGGTGGCGGCGATCTCGGGATCCTTCACCCCCGAGATCCCGATCTCGGCTACCAGCCGGACTCCGGCGGTGGCCATCTCTTCGAAGTCCGCCTCGGTCAGTCCTTCTTCGAGCATCACCGCCCCGGCATGAACCTTGACCCCGGACGGGCGAAGTTTGGCAAAGGACTTGTGGGCGAGGATGGTGAGGGCCTTCACCCCGGCCGGATCGGTCGGCCGTCCGGGGGTATGGGGTTCGCCGGCTGAGATCATGGTCGTTACCCCCCCATGGAGACAGGATTCGATGAAGTCGATCTGCCGCTGCCGGGGGGTGTAGTCACCCAGCACCGGGTGGACATGGTTGTCGCACAGACCTGGCATCACGGTGGCACCGGAGGCGTCGATCACGTTCTCGATTCCGTCGGCGGTCGACCCGGGATCGTCGCCGACGTATGCGATCAATCCGTCGCGGACGACGATCGCATCACCGTTGGCGAGGGGTTGATCGATGTCGCCGGTGACGATGGTGCCGATGTTGCGGATGACGAGATCGCTCAACGGAGCCCGTCCTCGCCCACGACCTCCTCTATCCTGAGGCCACCCACACGCGGATGAGGACGTCCCCCGTCGGTGACGGCCACCGCCAGCACGATTTCGTCGTTGGTGGGCGCATCGACGATGCGCAATTCGATGGCATCAAAGTGGCTGCGGACGAAGGCGGCGTCCTTGTAATGGAGGGGGATGTCAAGCGGGGTGCCCGGTCCCCCTCGCTTTTTGGCAGAGGGAATGATCGCCTTGCCCCCGCCGCTGGCCGCGCGGAGAGGGTTGCCGAACTTGGGATGGAGAAGGGCGGCGGCGTGCTCCAACTCACCGCTGCTACCTACAATGGCACCCTTGCCATAGCTCTGTACGGGTTTGCCCTCGAGCTGGGCGACCGCAGTAGCCGAGAGCACTTCGGAGAGCCCGACCGAGGATTCGATCAAGTCCTCGAGATCCTCGACATACCGACCTGCATGGGGGTTGCGTAAGACCGCGGCGACAATCACTCGCCTGATAGGAGGATCGACTGGCCGCCCCGCCTCGATCCGAACCTCATCGACCATGGTGACCAGTTTTCGAATCTCCATGCTTTCTTCGCCGCTCGACGGCCGCGCAGCCTAATCCTCAAGCCGCAATCAGGGCGCCCCGCTGCTCCGTTATAAGCTCGGAGCTGGTTGACCTCGAAGAGGGAGCAGACGCTTTCATGCAATACCTGGCACCAGCTGACCTAGAGGGTGCGCTGGCTGCGGTGGCCGATGGGAATTGGACGGTCCTGGCCGGCGGCACCGACTTCTACCCGGCCCGGGTGGGACGTCCGCTGACCGAGCCGGTGATCGACATCTCGGGCCTCGACGAGCTTCGGGGAATCACCGTGACGGACGATTCCTATCGGATTGGCGCTCTCACCCGCTGGGCCGACATCAGAGAAGCTGATCTGCCCCGGGCCTTCGACGGCCTGCGCCTCGCCGCCGCGCAGGTCGGTGGCATCCAGGTGCAGAACGCCGGCACCATCGCCGGCAATCTCTGCAATGCCTCCCCGGCCGCCGATGGGATTCCTCCGCTCTTCACTCTCGACGCTTCGGTGGAATTGACCTCGCAGGCCGGGCGCCGCCTCATCCCCCTGCTGGCTTTCTTGACCGGTTACCGGCAGACCGACCGCCGGCCCGATGAGCTCGTTACGGCGGTCATTGTTCCCCGCGGCGTTGAGGAAGCATTCTCCGATTTCCAGAAACTTGGGTCTCGCAGCTATCTGGTGATCTCGATCGTGATGGTGGCGACGGTGATCGAGAGCGCGGGTGATGGCATCATCGGTGAGGCGCGCATGGCGGTGGGAGCGTGTTCGCCGGTGGCACAGAGGCTCACCCAACTCGAATCTGAGCTACGCGGTCTCAAGAGCAGCGATCGATTGGAAGATCTACCGACCAGGGATCACCTCACCGGTCTCGCCCCGATCGATGACGTTCGTGCCACCGCCTCCTACCGCCTCGATGCCACCTTGGCCCTGGTCCGGCGTTCGCTGCGCCGTTTCGCGGAGTCCACGTGACCACGATCAAGTTCTTGGTCAACGGGCAGCCGGTCGAGGTCGACTCCCCACCACTCCGCCGTCTCACCGATGTGCTGCGAGACGATCTTGGCCTCCACGCCACCAAGGTTGGTTGCGAAGCGGGTGATTGCGGGGCGTGCTCGATCTTGCTCGACGACGAGGTGATCAACGCTTGCACCGTTCCAGTCGGCCGCCTGCGTGGGCACGAGGTGGTGACGTTGGAGGGACTCGACGCCTCGGGCCGGATCGAGCGCCTCCAGCGATCATTCCTCCATCACGGTGCCGCCCAATGCGGCATCTGCACGCCCGGGATGTTGGTGGCCGCCGCCGGGCTTTTGGCCACCAACCCGGCCCCAGACGAACAAGCCGTGAAGGACGGCCTCGGTGGGGTGTTGTGCCGATGCACCGGCTATCGCAAGATCATCGACGCCGTGGTCGCCGCTCCGAACTTCGATGAGGAACCGGTACGAGCTCCGGAGGGAAAGGCGGTGGGCCAGCGGGTGCCGCGGGTGGACGGCGTTCCCAAGGTGCGGGGCACCGACATCTTTGGTTCCGACGGGTCTCCTTCCGAGGCGCTGGTGGCGCGGGTGGTCCGCTCTCCGTATCCCCGAGCCTCTTTTGAATTCGGCGACCTTGAAGCCTTTGTCGACTCCCACGAAGGAGTAGCGGCGGTCTTCACCGCCACCGACATTCCGGGCCGGAATTGGTTCGGGGTAATCCCCCCATTCGCCGATCAGCCGGTTTTCGCCCAGCGGGAAACGCGCTTCCGGGGCGAGGCGGTTGCGCTAGTGGTTGGCGAAGCCAAGACGATGGACGCGATCGATATGGCAGCCTTCCCGATCGACTGGGTAGAGCGGCCGGCCCTGATGTCGACGGAAGAGGCTTTGACCGAGGGTGCCCCTCTCCTCCATCCGACTCGGGAACAGAACGTTTTGATTCGGGGCCGGGTTGAGCGGGGTGATCTCGAGGCAGCGTTCGCGTCTGCCGACAAGGTGATCGAAGGCGAGTTCGATACTGGTTTCATCGAGCACGCATACATCGAACCGGAGGCGGGATTTGCCCGCAGGGTCGGGGACCGCATCGAGGTACATATCACCACCCAGACCCCGCACATGGATCTCCTGGAGGTGGCGGAGATCCTCGATCTCGATCCCGCCCAGGTGCGCATCGTCCCTACTGCGGTGGGGGGCGGGTTTGGGGGAAAGCTTGACATTTCCCTCCAACCGTTCCTCGCTTTGGCCGCATGGCGTCTCGATCGACCGGTGCGGATGACCTATACCAGACCAGAGTCGATGATGTCGACCACCAAGCGTCACCCCTCGCAGATGAAGGTGCGGGTCGGGGCGACAGCGGAGGGAAGGCTTCTGGCGATGGATTTCGAAGCCACCTTCAACACCGGCGCCTATGCCTCCTGGGGGCCGACGGTCGCCAACCGGGTCCCGATCCACGCCGGCGGGCCCTACATCTACGAGGCCTACCGGGCCCGGACCGCGGCGGTGCACACCAACTGCCCGCCATCGGGTGCCTTTCGCGGTTTCGGGGTGCCGCAAGCGGCGATCGCCCAGGAGTGCCTGTTCGACGAAGTTGCCGATGCAGTCGGAATCGACCGGCTCGAGTTCAGGCTCCGCAACGCCCTCACCGCCCGCCAACCCACCGTCACCGGTCAGATATTCGAAACGGGAGTGGGTTATGTCGAATGTCTCGAGGCATTGAAACCGATATGGAATAACGCCCGAGCGGAAGCCGCATCCTTCAACGAGCGCAGGAATGGAAGGCGTCGGGGGGTGGGGGTGGCGGGACTCTGGTACGGATGCGGGAACACCGCCCTCCCGAATCCTTCCACCATCAAGGTCGGACTCGATCGGGGAGGAAGGGTCGTTCTCTTTCAGGGCGCCGTCGACATCGGCCAGGGTGCCAACACGGTTATCAGCCAGATCTGTGCCGATGCGGTGGGGGTGCCACTCGAAGCGGTGATCCGGGTTGGGGCAGACACTGAGACGACTCCCGATGCGGGCAAGACTTCCGCCTCTCGCCAGACCTTCATCAGCGGCAATGCCGCGTTTGCCGCCGGCCAATCCCTGCGAAGGCAACTGCTCGCTCTGGTCGGAGCGTCGGATGAGTCTTCCTTCGAAGTCGACGGGTCATCGTTCCTGGTCCACGACCGGGGTGAGGTAAAGCAACTCGATCTCGGGGCCTTGCCGGCCATCGAGGGAGACCTGGTGGCCGTGGCGGTGGCCACTTACGATCCTCCCACTACTGCGCTCGACGAGAAGGGCCAAGGCGAACCCTATGCAGTCTTCGGCTTCGGCGCCCAGCTCACCGAACTGGAGGTCGACCTCGAATTGGGAACGGTTCATCTCCAGAGGATCACCGCCGCCCACGATGTCGGGCGGGCAGTGAATCCCGGGCTTCTGGAGGGCCAGATCGAGGGTGGCATTGCTCAGGGGATCGGCCTGGCGCTGATGGAGGAGTACATCCCCGGTCGCACCGACAACCTGCATGACTATCTGATTCCCACCATCGGTGATGTGCCTGAGGTCGTGAGCATCCTGGTCGAATCCAACGACCCGCGGGGGCCTTACGGTGCCAAGGGGATCGGCGAGCATTCCCTGATCCCTACCGCCCCTTCGATCCTGAACGCATTGCGTGATGTAATCGGGGTAGCTATCCGAAACCTGCCGGCCACCCCCGACCGAGTCCTGGCTGCGATCTCGTCAGCGCAGCGGTTCGACGATATGGCGGGTAATCAGCTCTAGCTGGGCGGGGTCGGAGACCAACGGAGTCAGGATCAGGTGTTGGAGGCCGGCTTCGTGCAAAGACTCGATGGTGGCGAGAATGTCGTCGATCGTTCCAGTCAGGTAGGAGGCCCGCAGGTCTTCTTCGGTGCGATGGGCACCCATGATCTCGCGCCTCGAGTTGATCATGGCTGGCCGCCGTGTCGTCCCGAACTTGTCTCCGCGCTATTCGTGTTGCGCGGATCGGCGTCACGGGTTCCATTCGGCGGATCATCTATCTTGGGAAGGAATTGGCTCAGTCGCATCACTCCAGACACCGTGCCTCAATGAAGGTTGCAGTCACAGCGTTGGTGATCTTCCTAGCTGTGTTGTCGGCTTGCAGCTCAACAAATCCGTATCCAAAAGGCCCAGCTGGCGGCTCTCTTGTTGATGGGCCATTCAAGGATTGCGTGTATTCGAAGGGTTACGGAGAGGCGCTAACGATGGAGCAGCTCGAAGTAAACGATCGCGCTCTGGCGGAGTGCGAAGGCGTTCCCTTCGATTAATAGGCAGCGAAGCTAGCTGCCTGAGCTAGTGCTCGGAGGATCACGGCCGCAGGCTAAGTCCCTCACCGATGCAGCCTTTGACATCGCATCGGGCTCGGGCTTACTGAGAAACGGGGTTGCGGTTCTGGCTGAGAGGCCCGTCGTTACTGGGTCTCGAGTGTCCGGGCTGGTCGCGTCAAACGAGGGTCAAATGTCTCGCCACCTTTCAGGACGACGCTCCCGGTGGAGCAGGTCCGAGGAAGTCAAGGCTGCCAGGAAATCGCGTATCCAATGTGCTTTGCTGCCGGGATCAGAGCAGCACTGAGCTCAGGGACAGTTCTGTTGAACTTGGCTGTACGGGCGAGAGCGACGCGAGGTAGGTCCCAAAGCGCAATCGCTCGGCCCGGCCGATAGACGGATGATCGCCAAATCAGGCCGTCGATGTGGGGATAGCTGGCTCGGATTGCGCGCGCCCACTTCCTCGACCTGTCCCGCGGACCGGACTCGATGGCAGCATTGCCGCCGGCCTGAGTTAGCCACCTCGACTCAAGGTCAAGGAGCGTCAAAGTCCTGCTCGCGCTGCATTTGACAAGACTGATGGTGCTGTCGTTGAGCGGGACGGTCTTGGAGTCTTGAAACCGTTCTGCCACGGCTGTGTATAGGCCGGTGGGGTCGCCTAACTTGTCCGTTTCTTCCAAGGCCGCGTACCAGACGCCGTGACGGGGGTGTTGCGCCGGCGGTCCGTCTGGATGATGGTCGAAGCGATTGGCCGTGGGCCCCCAATGTCTGAATTCATGCCATTTGGCTTTGTGCGTCCCATCCGACGGGTAGAAACGGAATAGCAGATAATCCTCGCCGATGGTGAAGAGATGGGAGATGTCGAGCTCGGGCCACAACGCGGGCTCCGGTTCGAGGAGATACTCGGACATCTCCCGAGCCGGCCTACAGGCTGCTTGCTATGAGAGCTACAGGGGCGGGGTCGTTACCGGCCCGTAGCCATTCCAGCGGGCTGACTCTCGTTTCGCCGACAACAAGGTCCACGTTCGGGCTGGTCAAAAATCCTTCAATGGAGCGAGGGTCCAAGTCCTTCCGAAAAGCGCGATTGACTTGCGCAATCCCAGACACCAGCTCCCCTCCTTCGAATTGCCAGGCGGGTACCCGCCAAGAGCCGTCTGGTTTGAAACCCCAGATTGAACCGTCTTCTAGACGCTGCCGGATACGAGACGAGTCCACACCGAGAAGCCTTCCTGCGTCGCTTGTGGTCAATGACTCGCGAACGATCCGGAACCAGTCTCGAGCTGCCTCTCCAAGCGCCGCTGCCACCTCCGCCTCGGTAGCCACTGGGTAGTCACTGAGTTCGTCGAGTTCACCGCTAGAAAGTCGATCCGATCCAGGGGTATCGATGACTTCAAGTAACTCTACAACCAGGGCTACCCGAGCTTGCGTTGACCCGGGATGGGCACCTGGCGGAAGGATCTCTTTGTGCAGCCGGCCACTCTGGCGGTAGGTGAGAACGACCTCGCCTTCGCGCAGCTCCGTTGCTTTCGTGTCACTCATCAGCCTTACCTTAACGCACCCTAACGACAGGAGGGGTCGTTAGTCATTGTACGTGCTCATCCACTTTTGTCAAGGACGCAGAAGCTTGGCAGGGAGGATGATCCCTGGAAATAGGGAAACGGGACGTGTTGGGCTGGATTGGCCAGCCACTCGAACCCCACATCTCAGGGTCGTGTCAAACCTTTGGGTATTGCTGGAGAGTCCCAACCTTGGGGACCCTCTCCCCCAAAATAGATCAGTCCCGCCCAACAAAACTCACACGCTCGCGGAGCCAGGCCGCCGTCCAGGCCTCGTCCACTTCATGTGCCGCTATTGCGAGCATGGCCTGTTCCGCTTGGTCAACATCAGGAGGATCTGGATCCCAGCTGCCCTGATTGAGGTCCACGAACATGACGAGCCCCGCCCACGCGGCGCGCTTGTTGCCGTCCATCAGAGGATGATTCCAGGCCAGCCGGCACACCAGCACCGCCGCCTTGTCGAAGATGTCCGGGTAGAACTCGTTGTCACCAAAGCCCGCTTGCGGGGCGTGCAACGCTGAATCAGCCAGATCCGACCTGGAAGCCTTGGCTAGCACGGCGGCGTCGACGCCGGTGACCTCCTCGGCCAACCACATGTACTCCGCCAGGGTGATGTACCGGATCACCGGCCGAGACGTTCGAGCAACTCCCGATCACGTTCGAGTAGCCGCTTCGCTCGGCTGGTGAATTCTTCATCCTCTCGGACCCGCTGGATCTCCTCGCTGAGCGCTTCGATGATCAGGGCATTGACGCTCGTACCTTGGACGCGAGCCACCGCCTCGGCATCCTCTGCCAGGTCTTGGGGAAGACGCACAGTTGTTTGCTTGCTCATGGCTTCACTGATATCGCGATATCGCGACTGCGCAAGCCTACAAGAAGTCCCTCCGTGTCAAACGCGCGCTAGGGAAACGGGACGTGTGGCTCGGGATGACAGCCGAGATTCGTTAGAAATCGGCCGATTTCCCAGAGGATGAGCTGTTCCCCAATGCGGCCGTTTCGTGCTTCGCCTCGCCAGCAGGAAGCCGCTTGACCCGCACTGCCCCCCGGCCAGATTCTCCGAACTCCACCCGGGTCCCCCCGGCACCCCCCGCTTACGATGACAGGGTGTACGAACCGGACACCAGTATGCACGTCTCGGCGAGGCTCGCATCGCTCATCAGGTGATCGGCTCGGGCCCTGTAGACCTCGGTTCCTGTTCGGGATATGCGTCGATCGACGCCGATTGGGAGCGGCCACCAGAGGCTAGTGACCTCCGATACGCGAACACCGACCGGTGAGCGACGGGCTAAACGTCGCAATCGAGTCGGGTCACCTCGTCTGCCCCTTCGTGAAGCGCCCCATTTCGAGTAGCCGATCGATTCTCAGCGACTCTCGTCAATCGAGTTCACGGTGTCGATGCTCACGTATTGTGCGATGGTGCCAGCCACCCGAGGCTCGGGATACGAGCCGATCGACGAGCCCATCCGGGCGGAGCTGTTCAGCGTCGGACGGCTGGAGGAGCATGGTCGGAGTCTCGCCGAAGCCCAGGAACTGAGTGGACGCCACGGGAGACTTCGCCCTATCTCTCGGCGACTGGTGGACAACGGTGAGGTTCTTCTCTCCTCATACCGCGAGTTGTCCAAGGCAATCCGGGAAGAGGCGCTGCTCACCCCCGCGGCGGAATGGCTGGTCGACAACTTTCATCTCGTGGAGAGCCAGCTGCACAAGATACGGGACAACCTCCCCTCCGGTTACTACCGCGAGCTTCCCAAGCTCGACGGTGGTCATTTGGCCGGCTACCCGCGGGTTTACGGGATCGTATGGGCATACGTTGCGCACCTCGACAGTCGCTTCGATCCCGAAGCGCTGCGCAGATTCGTGGCCTCGTACCAGGGCGTCGCGCCTCTCACCATCGGTGAGCTGTGGGCCATCCCCATCACCCTTCGCCTGATCCTGATCGAGAACCAGCGACGGATGGCGGAGTCGATCATTTGGGCCACGAGGCTTCGTCGGGAGGCCGAGGAAATCGCCGACGGGCTCCTCGGAATCGGAGGCGGCCGTCCCGGCGAGACACGGGCAGCCCTCGACCGCTACCGCCCCGCCAAGCTGCCACAGCCCTTTGCTGTCCAGCTGCTGCAGCGTCTTCGCGACCAGGACCCGAAGACGACGCCGGGCCTCACCTGGCTGCTGGATCGTCTCAGCGCCGAGGGGACGTCACACGACGAGATAGTCGGCGAAACCCATCGTCGGCAGGCGGCCACCAACGTCACGGTACGCAACATCGTGACCAGCCTCCGTCAGGTCAACTTCTTCGACTGGGCCGACTTCGTGGAGGGCGTCAGCCTCGTCGATCATGCTTTGGCCGCGGAGAGCTCCTACAGCGAGATGAGCTTCGCCACCCGGGACCGTTACCGGCGCGCCGTCGAGGAGCTGTCGAAGGGATCCGGGACCTCCGAGCTCGACGTGGCCAAGACCACAGTCCGGCTGGCCGACGCTCAACTCGCCGATCGTCGCCAGCGCGATCCCGGCTTCTACCTGCTTGGCGAGGGCAGGATCACGCTCGAGGCTCAGATCGGCTTCCGTCACGGTGTCGGGCTGGTCACATCTCGATTCGTCAGGAGGCACGCGGCCGCCGTGTACCTGAGCTCGGTTGCCGTGGTCACCGCTCTCATCCTGGCTTTGCCCCTGCTCACCGTCGAGCAGTGGTCGCCATGGGGATGGGTGATGGCCGGCCTTGCCCTGATCCCGGCTTCCGATATGGGCGTGGTCCTCGTCAACCGCGCCATCTCAGCCCTGACCCGGCCCGAGGAGCTGCCTTCACTGGCGTTGGCACACGGACCGACCCCAGAGCTGCGCACCCTGGTTGCGATCCCTGCCCTGTTGACGCGACCCGACCAGGTCGAGGAGCTGGTTGAACGGCTCGAGGTCCACTACCTGGCCAATCCGGATGGCGATTTGCACTTCGCCCTGGTGAGCGACTGGCGGGACGCCAAAGGGCCCGAGCTGGCCGACGACGCCGAGCTCTTGGCTGGGGCGGCCCACGGCGTGGTCCGACTCAATGAGAGACATGGACCGGGGCCGGGAGGGGCGGATCGGTTCCTGCTCTTCCATCGCCGGCGTTTGTTCAATCCCGGCGAGGGACTCCACATGGGCTGGGAGCGCAAGCGGGGCAAGCTTCACGAACTCAACCGTCTTCTCCGGGGAGCCTCCGACACCAGCTTCATCCGATCCGACCGGGCGCCAACAGGCGTTCGTTATGTGATCGCCCTCGACGCCGACGCGCGGCTCCCGCCGGGGGCGGCGACCAGGCTGGTGGCGACGATTGCCCATCCACTCAACAGGGCCCGCGTCGATGAATCACTCGGGAGGGTGGTGGAGGGATATGGAGTCTTGCAGCCGCGAGTCACCGCCTTCCTGAGAGCAAGCGGTATCAGCTATTTCCAGCGTGTCTTCTTCCCGCCTGGCGGAATCGACTCCTATGCCGCTGCCGTCAGCGACCTGTATCAGGACCTGTTCGGCGAAGGGTCCTATGCCGGCAAGGGGATCTATGAGATCGATGCCTTCGAGGCGGCGTTGGAGGGTCGAATCCCCGAGAACGCCTTGCTCAGCCACGACCTCTTCGAAGGAAGCTTCGCCCGGGCCGGTCTGGTGAGCAACGTCGAGGTGTTCGAAGAGTTCCCGAGTCACTACGAGGTGGCTCTCTCACGCCAGCATCGCTGGGTTCGCGGCGACTGGCAGCTCCTCCCTTGGATCCTCGGCAGTCACGGACCGCTTCCTCCCGTGGCTCGTCTGAAGATGGTGGACAACCTCCGCCGCAGTCTCAGCGGACCGGTTGCCCTCTTCACCTTGATCGCCTCCTTCATTCTGCCTGGGTTCCCGGTTTGGCCCTGGACCGCGTTCATTCTCCTCGTGTTGGCCCTTCCCGGGATGCTGCCCCTGCTCGAGCGGATCATTCCACGCCGGACCAGCACGCCGGGGGCGGTGCAGCTGAGGCGTTGGGGAACGGATGCATCGAGGGTACTGGGACGGACCCTTCTGCAGGCCGCATTCCTCGCCCACCAGGGGCTCAGGATGACCGAAGCGATCGTGGTGACCCTTTGGCGCCTGATGTTCACTCGTCGCGGATTGCTCACGTGGGTAACGGCCGAGGAAGCAGAGCGGCAGTTCGACCTGGAGCTGGCGGGCTTCATCCGGCGGATGTCCCCATCGATGGTGGTCGGGCTCGCGGGCAGCACCGCA
>Ga0214472_10003126_pt1 | contig 17580 bp, 16 predicted proteins | sample RVTome_6_FD_207662 | JGI IMG/M metagenome (GOLD analysis project Ga0214472, IMG submission 207662) | Soil microbial communities from uranium-contaminated site in the Upper Colorado River Basin, Wyoming, United States - RVT140D175 | ecosystem: Environmental > Terrestrial > Soil > Contaminated >... | reverse complement strand
GGCCGCCCGGACTTGCCGGGACGCCGTAGGTCAGCGTCATCTGGTTGTTGGTCGCCCCGAGCACCTCGAAAGCGACGGTCAGGCCGACCTCACCGGTTGCGCCGAGGCTGCACAGATCCAGGCCTCCGTCTCCTAGAAAGAAGCGCAGGTCGATGCCCTTCAGGGCGTCCTGGAACGGAGCGTCCGGCACGCCCGTGAGGTCGATGCGCAGTCTGCGTACGGTCCCTGCGCCTTCAAGCTTCTGGCTGCCGCCGTTGGTGTCCAGTCGAAATCCGGAACCGCTGCCCGTGAAGGCGACCACCTTGTCGACCCCGTCGACATAGGCCCCTCCCCCATCGCTTCGCAGCCGGCCGCTGCCATCGGTGAAGGTCACGGTGAATTTGAGCTTGCAATCGGTGCCGTCCCTCTTCGCCGCCTGGATTCCCGGATTCGGCACAATGCCGGCGCGGCTGGGAGCGACCGGAGCGGTCACCTGGTCGCACGCGGCGATGGCGCCGGCGACCAATGCGACCGACACGAACGTGATCCATCTCTGCGGCTGAGTCATCGTACGCCTCCTTCACCCCGGCGCGGTTGCCGTGTTTCACGGACGGCCGGGGCTCGTGCGGCGAAGAGTAGCGGTCCTCAATCGCCGCTGGATGTGCGGCAGGTCAGGATCTCGTCGGCATTCATCCATCGAACCGGTAGCCAACCCCGCGAACGCCGATCAGGTGGCGCGGTTCCCGTCCATCGGGCTCAATCTTCCTGCGCAGGTTTGCGATCTGGTTGTCGACGGCGCGATCGCTGACGAAAACGTCCGGGCCCCAGGCGTCGTCGAGCAGTTGCCGGCGTGTCAGCACGCGGCCGCGCTTGCGCACGAAGGCGCTCAGCAGCTTCAGCTCGAGCGGGGCGAGCTCGACAACCCGTCCGTCCCGGCGAAGCTCGCAGCGGGTCAGGTCCATTTCACAGTCGCCGAAGCGGTACACGTCCGGCTGCTCGCCCGCGGTCCGGCGCAGCGCGGCGCGGATGCGTGCGCGCAGCTCTCTGGGGCTGTACGGCTTGGTGACGTAATCGTCGGCGCCGGTCTCGAGGCCCAGCACCTTTTCGGCTTCATGGGTCCTGGCAGTCAACATGATGATCGGCATGCGGTGCCCCCCGCGCCGCAGCTCACGGCACACGTCGAATCCGTCCTTGCCGGGCAGCATCACGTCCAGCAGGATCAGATTGAAGCGCCCGGTGCGCGCCTGCTCGACCACCGCGCCGCCGTCGGCCACGATCACCACGTCGTATCCCTCCGCGCGGAGATCGTCCTCGAGCGCGACCGCGATAGCGGCTTCGTCCTCGGCAATCAGAATGCGAGTCATCCGTTCCCCCTGTTGACAAACGACTCCCGGCGCCCACTTTCGACCGGCAGGCCTGCGCTCGTCGGCGGCGTCATGCCGGCCGGCAAGCCTCACGCGCTGACCGGCAGCTCGATCGAGAAGGTGCTGCCGGCTCCGACTTCGCTCTCGACGCGCACCTCGCCCCCATGCGCGCGCGCGATCTGATGGACCATCGTGAGGCCGAGGCCGGCGCCTTCCACCCGACTGGTGCCGGCAGGCGTGCCTCGCACGAACTTGTCGAAGATTCTGCGGCGTTCGTGGCGCGCGATGCCGGGCCCCTGGTCACGTACCCGGACGACGACGGTCTGGCCGCAGGGCGCGACGTCGACCCAGATCGTCGGCCGTCCGGGCGAGTATTTTGCCGCGTTGTCAAGCAGGTTCCAGACCGCCCGACCCAAGGCTTCGCGGTCGGCTCGAATCTCGGGCAGACGTCGTTCCACCTGCAGCTTCACGGCGTGTCCCCGGCTGGAGAGTCGCCGGAAGTCCTCGACGACGTCCGCCACAAGGCCGGCGACGTCGACCGGCTCGAACCGGTACTGGAACGTGCCCGCTTCGAGCCGCCTGAAGTCGAGCAGGTTCTCGACCAGCCGCTGCAGGCGGCTGGTTTCGCCGGCGAGGAGCCGATAGTAGTAGCCGCGGCGTTCCTCGGACGCGACCGTGCCGTCGGCCAGCAGCTCGGCCAGGTGCCGCATCGCGGTCAGCGGAGAGCGGAACTCGTGCGACACGGCTGAGACGAAGTCTCCCTGCAGGCGGGCCACGGCCAGCTCGCGCGTGACGGCGCGCGCCACGACGTAAGCCCCGCCAAAGACCAGCAACAGCAGCAACAGCAGTCCGGACAGCAGCAGCGGTCGCCGTGCATCCAGGTCCGCGAACGCGGCGGCGGGATCGCGGTACGCGAAGCGCAGGTTCCATGGAAGCCCGGTTTCCGACGCCGGGCGGATAGCCTGCGGTCCCTCGAACGCGTCCGGAGACCGAACATCTCGTCCGTCCGAATCGGTCAGCCTGATGGCGATGCCCTGCGCGTTCCATGTGTCCAGCCACCGCCGGGCGACGTAGCCGGCTGTTGCCGCCAGGGCCAACAGCCCCTCAGCCGTCCTGTGCGAGACAATCAGGACCGGCTCATCGTCGATCCAGAGATTCTGGCTCTCTCGGATGTCGGCTGGATCCCGCCCACCGGCCTGCCACTGCCGCCACAGCGCGTCGACCGCCATGGTCAGGATGACGGTTTCCCGCGGCACGCGCGCGCCGGCGGAATCGCGGCCGGCCGGATCGGAGAACGCCTGCTGCGTGCGGAGCGTGTGGAACTCGTACCCGCCGCGGTCGAGCCGCCACCGGGCGCGGTGGAGGTCATCCGTCAGCTCCCGAGCGGCCGCGACCTGCTCGGCGTTTCGTCCCTGGTCTCCGAGGACGGTCAATCGCGCCTGCCGCCCCACAAGATCGGCCGGCACGTTGTCCAAAACGACTCCTTCGACGTCGGCCAGGGCGTCGTAGGCGGCAAGCGCGGCCTCGGGCCGTCCGGCCTTTCTGAACACGCGGGCCAGTCGCAGCAACGCGCCAGCCCTGACTGCCGGGCTCTCGCGGCGGGTCAAATCGGCATAGGCCGCGGCGGCGCCTTCCAGATCGCGCAGTCGGAACTCCAGCGCCTCGCCAGCCGCGAACGCCTCGACCGGGGCCGCCGGCGTCATGGGAAGCCAGGGATGGTAGAGGAGCCGTTGGTGCGGCCACGCCTCGACACCGTCGGGCCTCATCCGCACTACGAGCGCGCCATCGTCGAGCGCTGCTGCCGACGGCTTGATCAGGAACGGCAGCTCGAGCCGAAGGCCGTCGATCTGCCGGCGGACCTCGGCGGAGACGCGCATCGCATCGCGCTCGAGACGCTCCTGCACCCGCTGATTCAGGAGCGCCCGATCCTGCTCCAGCAGACGCCATCCCAGCCAAGCCAGCGCGCCGGCTGGCAGGACGATGACTGCCAGGAAGAGCACGAGCAGGCGATTCGGCGGCCGGAGCCGGTCGCGGGCCAGCATCTTTGCGTCTCGGCGAGAGGGTCCAGGCGTTTCACGCGAATTATAGCGAGGCGGCGTCACGAGCTTGTCAGCGGCGTGTCACGATCCGCGTCTGATTCGTTCGATCAGGCGGGTCAGCACGTCGTTGGCGTCATCGATCGAACGGCCGTCACGTTCGCGGCCGCGACCCGGTGAGCCTTGCGACCGATGGGACGTGAAGGGGCGTCCGGAGGATAGGAAGCAGTAGAGCCACAGCCCGCGGCCCTTGCAGGAGAAGGCCACGAACCGGTCGTATCCGCACGCCGCGCACCGGAACCGGGCGAACCCGCCCGAGAGCGCGCCGCAGGTCAGGAAGGCCCGGAACGCCGGCTCGACGAACGGCGGCAGGCCGCGTCCGTCGCCCTGCGCCGTGACCCGTGCACGGAACGTCTCGAAGTGCTCGCGCACCACCTGGCGTAGCGCATCGGACTCCGGCCGGCGTGGCCGATAGGTCAGTGACGCGGCCAATACGGACGGACCAGGCGCAACGCGCGTGCCGTGCCCGGCTGGCCGGAGAATCCTCTATTGACACGACTATTGACACGACGGAGGGCCCGTGCGCGGCAGAATCCGCGAGGTTCACGCCGCGCGTGCCCGGCAGATTCTGCAACTGCACGACGTTCAGATGCATCCGGTCAAACCGACTCTCCGCGACGCGCACCGGCTTGAGGCGCGCCAGCGGGTGATGAAGCGTTGGTCGCGAAAACAGTCAGATCAGGTTGGTGGGCGCTGGTGGACTCGAACCACCGACCCCCGCCGTGTGAAGGCGGTGCTCTAACCAACTGAGCCAAGCGCCCAACCCGGGGCGTACAGGGGCAAGCAGCTTATCGTAAGGCTCGGCGGCGGACCAAGCGCCGTCCGTCAGCCGACGAACAGCGCTTCTTCCTCGTTTCGGGGCCCGCGCTGGCGCTCGGCGGCGCCTCGCAGGACCGCGAACGCGGCACGGAACGCCGAGATCAGCGCGGCGCCCTGCCGCACGGGCTCGACGACGGCGCCCTGAATCACGCCGAGCGTCTCGTCGACGCGGGCGGCGGTGGACGCCAGCATCCGATCGATTCGCTCGAGCTGCGACGTGGCGAGGGCCGCCGCGCGCGCGGCCTCGAGCGAGATCTGCTGCGCGCGCTCCACAATGGGCGCCACGTCGCGCCGTATCTGCTGCAGCGCCTCGGTCGCCTGCCGGGCCGTGCGCATCGCCACGACCGCCAGGACGAGCTGCGCCGCGGCCATCATGACGACGGCAACCGCGATCGTCGCGAGCCAGACCTCGCCGCCGGTCACAGGGTCTCCTGCCGGGCCTGCTTGAAAGCCTCGCGCCCCTTCTGAACGGCCGTGCCCAGCGACTCGCGCTGCCGCTGCAGGTAATCCTTCCCGTCGCGCGCCAGGCCCTCCGCCTTGTCGCGGCCCTCGCGGGCCTTCTCCGCCAGGCGCCGGCGCGTCTCCTCGCCCGACGCGGGCGCGTAGAGCAACGCGACGACGGCGCCGGCAACCGCGCCGATGGCGAACGCCATCAGCACGCTTCCGGCCGAGCTTCCGTGTTGAGACATGGTGACCTCGCTTTCGTAACTCAGAAGATGCTGACGCTCACACGAAGGAACTTCTTCGGATCCTTGCGGATCTCCGCCAGCAGGTCGCGCAGTTCGGTGACTGCCGTATTCATGTTCTCATAAAGCCGGGCGTCGCGCAGCAACTGCCCCGCCGTACCTTCGCCCTTGTCGAGCGTCTCGACGAGCGCTTCGACGCGCGTGGCCATACCGTTGAGGCGATCGTAAAGCGCCGGATCGGTCATGAGCCTGCCGGCCGTGCCTTCACCGCGGTTGAGCCGCGCCGTCGCCGTCTCCAGGTTCGCGGCCGTGCCGGCGATCGACTGGCCCACCGCGGAGTCGGTGAGCAGGCGACCGAGCGCGCCTTCGCCGCGGTCGATGCGTCCGGTGATCGACTCGAGGCTCTGCATCGACGCCCGGATGGACGCGTAGGCCGCCGGGTCCTGCATCAGGCGGCCGAGCGTGCCCTCGCCCGCGCGCAGGAGCTCGGTCACCGCCGACGCCGACCGCGTGAACGCCGTCAGCTCGTCGTACAACTGCGGATCGGTCACGAGCCGGCCCATCGTGCCGCGCCCCGCCCGGACGTCGGCCAGCACCGCGCCGATGTGCTCGAGGCTCTCGCTCGCCGACGCGCTCAGCGCGCCCAAGCTGGGGGCGACGTCGACCGCGGGTATCCGCTCACCATCCGCGAGCACGCGACCCGTCGTCGCCGCGCGGAGATCCACGCTGGGCTCGCCGAGGAGGCTCAGCGAGCCGATGGTCGCCGCCGAGTCGGTCGTGAGCAGGTGCCGCACGTCCTTGCTCACCTCGAGGCCCACCTCGACCTCAGCGCCGACAAACTCGACGCTCGTGACGGTGCCCACGTCCTTCCCGTTCAGCCGGACGAGGGCCCCGGGCTTCAACCCGAGCGCGTCGGCAAACCGCGTCGTGAGCGGGTATCGCTGCCAGGAGAACCCGCCCTGGCCGCCGACCGCCACAATCATAGTCGCGATGATCGCAGCCGTGGTGATCCCGACGACGCCGAGTTTGAGCTCCGACCAGGTCACCGAGCGTGTCCGTGGCATGTCCTGTGCTCCTTCTGCCCTCACTCTACGAGAGAAACGCTTTCAAGTACTCGTCGCTCGAGCCGCGCAGTTCCTCGGCCGTCCCCTCGAACGCGACGCCCCCGTCCTTCAGCATGAGGAACGTGGTGCGCCCGGCGCCTGCGCCCGTCGCCGGCTCGAAGGCCGGTGATCCGGAGCGGTTCACGGCCTGGTGGGTCGCGATGTAGAACGCGTCGCGAAGCTGGTGGGTCACGATGATTGAGCTCGCGCCCTCCAGGTCGCGCAGCTTGATGATCTGCTCGTCGATCGACAGCGCCGTGATTGGATCGAGACCGGTCGTCGGCTCATCGTAGAGGAGGATACCCGGCCGCGCGGCCAGCGCCCTCGCGATCGCGACGCGCCGCCGCTGGCCGCCCGAGAGCTCCGACGGCCGCCGGCCCCAGTACTCCGAAAGACCCACGTACCCGAGCACCTCGCGCACGCGCTCGTCCACTTCGTCGAGCGGAATGCGCGTCTCCTCGTAGAGCCGGTACCCGACGTTCTCGCGCACGGTGAACGAATCGAAGAGTCCACCCTCCTGAAACACCATGCCGAGATCCGCCCGGACCTCCATGAGCTCGGCCTCCGCCAGCGCGTCCACCCGCCGGCCGTTGATGAAGATGCGCCCGCTGTCGGGCTTCAGCAGGCCCAGAATCAGCCGCAGCACGGTGGACTTGCCGGCGCCGCTCGCGCCGAGAACGATCTGCATCCGCCCGCGCAGCAGTGTGAAGCTCACCCGATCGAGGATCGCCTTGTCGTCGAACGCCAGCGTGACGTCCTCGAAGACGACGACAGGCTCCTCGTCGGATGCCGGCTGCGTCCGGCGGCCAATCGGGCGTTCCGCGAGGGTGCGTGTGTCCACGGCGTCAGGCTCAGTACAGCAACGTGATCAGCAGCTTCGTGATCAGAAAATCGACGGCCAGCACCGCCACCGAGGCGCTGACGACGGCCGTCGTGGCCGCGCGGCCGACACCCTGGGTGCCGCCCGTCGTCCGCAGGCCGACGTAACAGCCAATCGACACGACCGCGAAACCCAGGACGACCGGCTTGACGAGGCCCATCCAGAGGTCCTCGGGATACAGCCCCTGGATGACGTTGTTCCAGTAGACGCTCGACGCCACCTTCAGCTGGTAGGTCGAGATCAGGCCGCCGCCCATGATGCCGACCGCGTCCGCGATGACGGTCAGCACTGGCAGCATCACGGTTCCGGCGATCACGCGCGGCACCACCAGTTTGCGCACCGGATCGGTCCCGAGCGAGCGCAGCGCGGCGATCTGCTCGGTGACGACCATCGACCCCAGTTCGGCGGCGATACCCGAGCCGACGCGGCCGGCGACCATCAGCGCGGTCAGCACCGGCCCGAGCTCCTTGACCATCGACGCGCTGACCAGCCGCCCGACGACGGGCCTCGCGCCGAACTGGTCGAGCGTGAGGCCTGACTGCAGCGCGAGCACCATCCCGGTGAACGTCCCGGTCAGTAGCACGACCGTGAGCGAGCCGAGGCCGATCTGGTCGAGCTGCTCGATGACGTCCCGGCGGTAGAACGGCCGACTGACGAGGCCGCGCCCCACGGCCCCGATCAGGCGCATGTACTCCTGTCCCTCGAAGACGATGCGGCGCAGCCACCCTCCCACGGCTACGGCCCTGCGTCCCCGGCCGGCGCGAGGACCGGGTTGCGCAGGCGGCGGAGCCGGTCGCGGATGGCCGCCGCGCGCTCGAACTCGAGGTTGGCGGCCGCCTCGCGCATCTCCTTCTCGAGCCCCGCGATGAAGCCTTCGAGCTCGGCCCGGGTCCGGAACCGATCGCGCTCATCGACTTCGCGCGGCACCGTGACGTAGTCGCGCTCGTAAACGCTCGACAGCACGTTGCCGATGTTCTTGACGATCGAGGCGGGCGTGATGCCGTGCACCTTGTTGTAGGCGGCCTGCAGCCGCCGGCGGCGATCCGTCTCCGACATCGCCTGCCGCATGGAGTCGGTCTCCGTGTCGGCGTAGAGCAGCGCGCGGCCGCGCACGTGCCGCGCGGCGCGCCCGATCGTCTGGATGAGCGCGCCGGCCGAACGCAGAAAACCCTCCTTGTCGGCGTCGAGGATCGCGACGAGCGACACCTCCGGCAGGTCGAGCCCCTCACGGAGCAGGTTGATGCCCACGAGCACGTCGAACGTCCCCAGCCGCAGGTCGCGGAGGATCTGGACGCGCTCGAGCGTGTCGATGTCCGAGTGCAGGTAGCGGACGCGGACGCCGAGCTCCTGGTAGTGCTGCGTGAGATCTTCCGCCATGCGCTTCGTGAGCGTCGTCACGAGCACACGCTCGCCGGCGGCCGCGACCTGCCGAATCTCGCGCAGCAGGTCGTCCACCTGTCCGGCGACCGGCCGCACCTCGATCGCCGGATCCACCAACCCGGTCGGCCGGATGATCTGCTCGACGATCGAGCCGCCGGTCCGCTGCAGCTCGTAGGGTCCCGGCGTCGCGCTCACGAAGATCGCCTGCCCCACCCGCGCCTCCCATTCGGCGAAGCTGAGCGGGCGGTTGTCGAGCGCGGACGGCAGCCGGAACCCGTGCTCGACCAGGACCTCCTTCCGAGACCGATCGCCGTGGTACATGCCCCGGACCTGGGGGACGCTCTGGTGGCTCTCGTCCACGACGACCACGACGTCGTCCGGCAGGTAGTCGAGGAGCGTCGGCGGCGGCTCGCCCGGCGCGCGCCCGGACAGATGCCGCGAGTAGTTCTCGATCCCGTGGCAGTAGCCAATCTCTTTGATCATCTCGAGGTCGAACATCGTGCGCTGATGCAGCCGCTGGGCTTCGAGCGCGCGGCCGGCGCGTTCGAGCTCGCCCCGACGCTCGGCCAGCTCCGCCTTGATGGACTCGATCGCCTGCCGCGTGCGCGCGCGCGTGGTCACGAAATGCGACTTCGGGAAGACGGTGATCTGCGGATGCCCGCCGAGCGTCTGGCCCGTGAGCGGATCGAAGGCCACCAGTTCGTCAATCTCGTCGCCGAACAGGCCGATGCGCAGCCCGACGTCCTCGTAGGACGGAAACACCTCGACGATGTCCCCGCGCACCCGGAAGGTCCCGCGCGAGAACTCCTGGTCGTTGCGCTCGTACTGAATCTCGACGAGGGTGCGCAGGATCTCGGCGCGCTCGACCCGCTGACCGCGCGCCAGCCGCAGGACCAGCCCGTAGTACGACTCCGGCGATCCCAGTCCGTAGATGCAGGACACGCTGGCGACGATGATCACGTCGCGGCGCTCGAAGAGAGAGCGGGTGGCCGACAGGCGCAGCCGGTCGATCTCCTCGTTGATGATCGCTTCCTTCTCGATGTACGAGTCCGAGGCCGGCATGTAGGCCTCGGGCTGGTAGTAGTCGTAGTAGCTGACGAAGAACTCGACCGCGTTCCGGGGAAAGAAGCGCCGGAACTCCTGGTAGAGCTGGGCGGCCAGCGTCTTGTTGTGGGCCATGACGAGCGCCGGCCGGTTCACGCGCGCGAGCACCTGCGCGACCGTGAACGTCTTCCCCGACCCGGTCACGCCAAGCAGGACCTGCGCGCGCTCGCCGCGGGTGAGCCCCTCGGCGAGCTCCGCGATCGCCCGCGGCTGATCGCCGCGCAGCTCGAAGTCCGTTTCCAGCTCGAATCGGTCGGTTACGGCTGGCATGGGCGGTCCATCCCGAACCACCCATGGTACTACGGCCGCGGCAGCTCCCGGCCGTCGGCCGGCACGACGTAGCCCGGCCGCGTGCGGATCTTCGCGCCGGGGTGCGCGTCCGGGGCGGCCAGCTTCACTTCCACGCGATGGAAGCCGGGCTCGGGCGGCGCGGCAGGCACGTACCCGAGCGTGTATCGGGCACCGAGCTCATCGAGGATCCGCGCGTAGGCCTTGTCGAGCGCGTCGGCGCTGGCCGGGAAGAACGCGTCCCCGCCGGTCTCCCGGGCCACGCGCGTCATCTGCATCTGCTGCATCGCGCGCGCGCCCGTCGACTGATGCTCGAGGTAGCCCACGGCGTAGACGAGGACATCGGACGCGCGCAGCATGTCCAACATGCGCGAATAGCTGAGCGAGCTGGCCGTGTCGCCGCCGTCCGTGTAAAGAACAAGCACGTGCTGACCCCGGCGGCCGGCCGCCGCCTGGAGGTAGACGCCAATCGCGTCGTAGAGCGCGGTCCGATCGCCCGGCTCGCGCGATCGGATGCGCTCGAACAGCATCGGATAGCTCGGCGGCGAGAAGCGGCCCAGCTGGACCGTCGTGTGGAAGTCCACGAAGGTGACGTCGGTCGCCTCCAGGCAGGCGTCGATGAACTGGATCACCGCCGCCATCGCGTCGCCCAGGTCCAGTTCCATGCTGCCGCTCGTGTCGAGCAGCAGACCGAGCCGCAGCGGGAGCGCCTCGCCCGGCGCGCCGGCGGTGAAGAACGCGACCTGCTGGGGCTCGCCGTTTTCGTAGACGACGAAGCTGTCGCGTGTCAGGCCGCGCACGACGCCGCCGTTTCCGTCGGTCACGATGACCGGCAGGCGCACGACGCTGGTCCCCGCGCGGAACTGCTGGCCGGCCGCCGTCGCCAACGCGCCTGCCGCGATCGCGGCGGCCAGACCGAGCCGCGTCCCCCGCCGGCGGCGATGCATCGTGCCGGCCATCATAGCGCCCCCGGCCTGCGGCGACCACCAGCCGACGCGTCGTGGCCGCCGGCGGCGGCCTCCCGTATAATGGGCGGTCGTGCGGGCACTGGCTGTCTGCCAGGACGAGCTGGTCATCCGGACCCTGCATCGCGTCCTGTCGGAGACGTTCGATGTGGAGTTCCTGGTCGAGAGCCGGCCGCTCGCGCGCCGCCTCGTGGACAGCGGCGTGCCGGCGACGGTCGGCGACCCGAAGCGGGTCGATTCCTACCTGCGGACCGACATTACCCCCAACACGTGCGTCATCGTCGAGGACAGCGGCCGGCGTGGCCTGAAGCGGACCGTCACGGCGATCCGCGACGCGGGCGGCAGCCTGCTGTACGTGCTGCGCGTCGCGCGCGGATCCGCCCGGCGGAAGGCCGAGGACCTGCGCAGCGTCGTGCCGGAGCTGACCCACCTCGACCTGTCCGACCTGGTGGCCGGCGCGCTGACCACCGAGCTCGGCCGGTCGCTCACGCGCGCCCGCGTGCAGCAGTACCAGCGCTATTTCGCCGATGCGGACCGCGTCCTCATCCTGCTGCACAACGAGCCCGACCCCGACGCGCTCGCCGCCGGCCTCGCGCTCCGCAACGTGCTGCGCCGCACGAGAACGACCGCCATTATCGGGGCGCTGCAGGGGATCACGCGGCCGGAGAACCTGCGGATGGCGGACCTGCTCGACATCGGCGTCGAGATCGTCACGCCGGACGACTTTGGCGCGTTCGCCCGGATCGCCACCGTGGACGTCCAGCCACACTACTTCGGCGGCCTGCTCCCCAAGGTCGATCTCGTCGTCGATCACCATCCCGAGCAGCCCGGCTATACGGCGGTGTTCAAGGACATCCGGGCCGACTACGGGTCCACGTGCACGATTCTCACCGAGCACCTGCGCGCGGTCGACGTGAGCATTTCGGAGCGCACGGCGACCGCCATGCTCTACGCAATCAAGTCCGACACGCTCTTCTTCGCCCGCCACACGAACCGCTCGGATCTCGACGCCTTCACCTTCCTCTACCCGCTGTCCGACCCGGCGCTGATCCGCAAGATGGAGGGCGCGGACCTGACGATCGAGCGCCTCGAGCACGTCAGCCGGGCGCTCGCGACGAGCCGGCTGCGGTCGCAGGTGCTGTCGGCGTTCGTCGGCGAGACCACGCGCGAGGACTTCATCCCGCACACCGCGGACTTCCTGCTGCAGATCGAGGATGTTCGCTGGTCCATCGTGTCCGGCATCGTGAGCGGACAGCTGATCGTCAGCGTCCGCAACCTGGGGTATTCCCGCAACGCCGGCGAGTTCGTCAAAACGGTGTTCGGCGACATCGGCAACGCCGGCGGGCACCGCTCGATGGCCAAAGCTGTCATCCCGATCGACCGGTTCCGCGGCAAGTTCGGCGACCTGTCGGGCGTGGGCATCGCCGGCCGCATCGGTGAGTTGGCCGAGCAGTTTCTCACCGACTCGCAACCGGAACGGAGAATGCCGGCGACACTCTCCGACCGCTGACGCGGTGACGCGGAGGGGACGCCGGCGCCGCCTCAGCCGAGCGCCTGCGCCAGGTCCGCCAGGAGGTCGTCAACGTGCTCGAGGCCGATCGACAAGCGGACCATGCCCCGGGTGACGCCGGCTGCCGCCAGTTGCTCGTCGCTCAGCCCGTACTGTGAGGTGAGCACGGGCAGGCTGCACAGGCTCTCGACGCCGCCGAGGCTCGCGGCACGCTGGATGAGGCTGATCCGGTCGTAGAACCGGCACGCGCCCTCGAACCCGCCGCGCGCCTCGAAGCAGACCATACCGCCGAAGCCCGTCATCTGGCGCCGGGCGAGCTCATGATCGGGATGCGACGGCAGACCGGGATAGAACACCCGCGCCACGAGGCTGCTCGCTTCGAGCCACTCCGCCACGCGGCGCGCGTTCTCGTTGTGCCGTTCAACGCGGACCGGCAGCGTCTTCAGGCCGCGCGACAGCGCGTGGGCCGCCATCGGGTCGAGCACACCCCCCATGAGCTTCCGGGCTCCCCAGAGCCGGTCGATGAGCGTCCGGCCACCGGCCAGGGCCCCAGCCGTGACGTCGCTGTGCCCGTTGAGGTACTTCGTCGCCGAGTGCATGACCAGATCGATGCCGAGCGTCACCGGCCGCTGATTGATCGGGCTCGCAAACGTGTTGTCCACCACCGAGACGACGCCCGCGGCCCGGCAGGTGGACGCCACCCTGGCCAGATCGACGCACCGCAGCGTGGGATTGGTCGGCGACTCGCACCACAGCACGCGCGTTCTCGCCGTCAGCAGTGACTCGGGGCGCGCCAGCTCGTCGGTCGACGCGTATCGGACGCCGACGCCGAACCGGCTCAGATGATCGCCGACCAGGTGCAGCGTCCCGCCGTAGCTCGCGCTGCTGACGACGAGCTCGTCGCCGGACGCCAGCAGCCCGAAGAGCGCGGTGGTCGTGGCGGCCTGTCCGGACGACAACACCAGCGCCGCCTCCGCCCCTTCAAGCGCGGCCAGCTTCGCCTCCGCGGTCTGGATCGTCGGGTTCGCGTACCGCGAGTAGATGTACCTCTCCGCGTCGCCGCCGAGGTAGCGCTGGAAGTCCGCCGTGCTGTCGAAACGGAACGTCGTCGTGGCGTAGATCGGCGTCGTCAGCGGCGCGGCGCCGACGGGTGCGCCTTCACCCCGATGGACGGCCTCCGTTTCGGGCTTCCGGCGCCCGGTCGGGTCGTTCGTCATGGGATCCTCACTCGGCATGCTCGGCATCCAGCGCGGCGGCCAGCGGCTCGACGAGCTGCCGGTACGCGTCTTCGTAGCCTCTTCTTACGATCTCTCCAGCCGCCCGCTCCCGATCCGAGGCCTCGTCGTACACGGGACCGAAGTCGAACGGCCCGACCGGATTGTGGTCCGGGCGCACCACGAACACGCCGGACATCCGCCGGCCGGCCACCCGGCGCGCATCGTCGAGCGCCGCCGTCTCGATCGACCGCGCAAGCTGGCCCAATCGCCCCCGGAGGCTCGCGGCCTGCCGCCGCAGGCCGTGGGGCACGTCGGGCCGAGGCGCCGCGCTCACGAGGATCAGCTGCTCCACGCCGAGGGTCGCCAGTTCCTCGACCAGGCGGACGAGCAGCTCCGGCCGGTCGCAGACGACGTGGCGATCGCCGCGCCAGTAGCTGTCCATCGGAAAGCTCACCGCGTGAGGCGCCGTGGCCGCCGGCAGCCGGAGCGCGCCGGTCAGGAAGTCCACGAGCAGCCCGCGGCCGGTGCCCGTCAAATCCACGGCCTCGGCACCGCGAGGCCCGAGTGGCGCCTCGAGCGCGAAGAACGCCTCCCGCGACGTCGGACCCAGGACCGCGCCCACGAGGTCCCGGCGCGCATCGAGGTCATGCACGGCCACGACCAGCTCGTGGAACCCCGGCTGGCCCAGGTTGTCTGCCAGCAGGTCCACGTACCGGGCGCCGATCTCCGCGGGTGCCGGCCGCCCCTCGCTCGAGGCGCCGCGGACGTGCTGCCACAGCGCGTCCGTCAGCCGGGACGCCGGCTCGACGACGTCGAGCGGCGCGCCGAACAGCCGCCACCAGAACGCGCCGCGCATGCGCCGGCCCGAGCGCTCGCTCCGGACGGCGCGCACGGCCGCGACGACCACGACGACCGCCACACCGAGCAGAGCCAGGACCACGGCCCGCGGGACGATGGTCGGGAGGACGGGCGGATCGAAGAGCCACGCGACGGTCTGACCGTAGAAGCCGACGAGCCGCGCCGACGTCGAGGGCAGGCTGATCAGCGCCGCCAGCGCGCTTGCCGCGTAGACGACGGCGGCGAACGCGAGTACCAGGAGCGGCGAGATCAGCAGGCCAAGCGCGACGGCGAGGCCCGCTCCGGCAACGCGCAGCGCGGGCCGCCATCGGTAGGCCGCTCGCATGCGCCGGTCGGTCCAGGGCGTGCGCCCCTGTTCATCCCACAGACGCGCGCCGCCATCGACCGCCGCCAGGAGCGCCGTGGCGACGCCGGCGCCGTGGCCGGCCACGACGTCCACTTTGATCCCGGCCTCCGACACCGCCCGCCAGACACCGGCCTGATACGCGCCGGCGGTTCCCACGCCCCCGAAAATGACGCCGGTCCGGAGCTTCGGCGAGTAGCGCGTCTCGCCCACGTCAGTCGTCGTGAATCGTGACGAGTTTGAGGACTTCGAATGTGCGGACGCCGGCAGGCGTCGGGACCTCGACCTCGTCGCCCTCCTCCTTGCCGACGAGGGCGCGGCCGATTGGCGAGGCCACCGAGACAAGACCGCGATCGGGATTGGCGTCTTCCGGCATGACGAGCTCGTAATCGAACTCCCGGCCGTTCTCCCGGAGCGTCAGTTTCGAGCCGAACCCGGCACGGCCGATGGGAATTCGATCGAGATTCATGAGGTGAATCTCCGAAACGCGCTGCCGCAGCATCGACACGCGCGCCTGCACGAACCGCTGCCGCTCCTTGGCCGCCTGATACTCCGCGTTCTCCCGCAGGTCGCCCAGTTCGCGCGCGCGCTGAATCTCCTTCGGCAGTTCCTTCGTCAGTTCCCGCTCGAGCTGCGCGATCTCCTGCTCGAATCGCTTGATGAGCCGGGCTTTCATGGTCCGCCAGTGAGGCTAGCACAAAGACCGGGCGCGTTAGAATGACCGGGCGGTGACCTCGAGCGCCCGGATCACGAGCCGGCAGCATCCTGTGGTTCGGCAGTTCCGCCGGGCCGCCGCCGGGCCGGACGCCGACTCGCTCGTGCTGCTCGACGGCGAACACCTGGTCCGCGAGGCCCTCGACGCCGGCCTGGAGATCACCGTGGTGCTGAGCGACGGACACCAGCCGGAGTTGCTCGACCGGGCGGTGGCCGCCGGCGCCGCCGGCCACGGCTGTACGCGCGCCGTCATGGCGGCCGCGAGTCCCGTCCGGACGCCGTCCGGCATCTGCGCGCTCGCGCGCTGGCGCCCGCGCGCCATCGACGCGGTCTTCGCCGCCGACCCCGCGCTCGTCGTCGGGCTCGTGGATGTCCAGGATCCCGGCAACGTCGGATCGGCGATCCGCAGCGCGGACGCACTCGGAGCCACCGGAGCCCTGACGCTCGGCGCGACCGCCGACCCCCGAGGGTGGAAGGTGCTCCGCGGCGCGATGGGGAGCGCGTTCCGCCTGCCGGTCGGCCGGGGCGAGCTCGCGGCCGCGCTGACGCACGCACGCCGCGCTGGCATTCGCGTGCTGGCCGCCGTACCGGCCGGTGGTCGGCCGATCGACGAGGCCGACCTGGCGGCACCGTCGCTCATCCTCGTCGGTCGCGAGGGCTCCGGGCTCCCCGCCGACGTGGCGGCCGGCGCCGATGACGCCATCACCATTCCGATGCGGCCGGGCATCGAGTCGCTGAATGTCGCGGTTGCCGCCGCGCTCGTGCTCGACGAAGCGCGCCGGCAGCGGCGCGGGAGGCGGCGGTGACGTCGCCGCTCTTCCCCGACGCCGGCGGCGCCGAGCCGGGCACGCCGCTCGCCGAGCGGCTCCGGCCCACCACCCTCGACGAGGTCCTCGGGCAGCCCCACCTGCTCGGGCATGGCCGGCCGCTGCGCGAGGCGCTCGACCGGGGCCGGCTGCACTCCATGATCCTCTGGGGACCTCCGGGGTCCGGCAAGACGACGCTCGCGCGCCTGCTGTCCAATCTGACCGGCGCGGAATTCGTCGCGTTCAGCGCGGTCGTGTCGGGCATCAAGGAAATCCGGCAGGTCATCGCCGCGGCCGACAACCGCCGGCGGACGACGGGCGCGGCGACGGTGCTCTTCGTGGACGAGATCCACCGCTTCAACAAGGCGCAGCAGGACGCGTTCCTGCCGCACGTCGAGTCCGGGACGATCACGCTCGTGGGCGCAACAACGGAGAATCCGTCGTTCGAGGTCAACTCCGCGCTCCTCTCCCGCTCGCGCGTGTACGTGCTGCGCCCGCTCGGCGTCGAGGACGTCGTCACGCTCCTCAGAAAGGCGCTGGCGGACCCCGACCGTGGCCTGGGAGGGCTTGGCGTCGAGGCCGAGGACGCCGCCCTGCGGGCCCTGGCCGTCTACGCCAACGGCGACGCCCGCGTCGCGCTGAACGCCCTCGAGCAGGCCGTCGCGGCCCTCAATCCGTCCGTCTCCGCCGGCCGGCGCCTCGACGTGGCGACCATCGCGGACCTGGTCGATCGCCGGGCGCTCCTCTACGACAAACAAGGCGAGGAGCACTTCAACACGATCTCGGCGCTCCACAAGTCGATGCGCAACAGCGACGCCGACGCGGCCATCTACTGGCTGGCGCGCATGCTGGAAGCCGGAGAGGATCCGCTCTACGTCGCCCGGCGCATCGTGCGCTTCGCCTCGGAGGACGTCGGCAATGCCGATCCGCGCGCGCTCGACATCGCGCTCGCCGCGCGCGACGCCGCGCACATGCTCGGCATGCCCGAGTGCAACACGGCGCTGGCCCAGGCCGTCGCCTACCTGTCGGCCGCGCCCAAGAGCAACGCCGTGTACCGCGCCTACCAGCTCGCGGCCCGGGATGCGACACAGGATCTCGCCTCGCCCGTGCCGCTCCACTTGCGCAACGCGCCAACCGGACTTATGAAGGAGCTCGGCTACGGCGAGGGCTATCGGTATGCGCATGATGAGGCGTCCGGCGTGTCGGCGATGTCGTGCCTGCCCGAGCATCTCGAGGGACGGCGCTACTACGAGCCGTCCGATCGCGGCGTCGAGGCCCGCCTGCGCGACGCGCTCGACCGGGCGCGCGTTGCGCGCCAGGGCAAGGCGGAGGATCCGGGGACGGGCTAGATCCGTTCGAAGTTGCGCTCGATCTCGCGGCGCGTCAGCCGGAGCACGACCGGGCGCCCGTGGGGGCACACCGACGAGTGCGCGGTACGCCGCAACTCGTCGAGCAGGTATTGCATCTT
>Ga0214472_10003123_pt1 | contig 17587 bp, 18 predicted proteins | sample RVTome_6_FD_207662 | JGI IMG/M metagenome (GOLD analysis project Ga0214472, IMG submission 207662) | Soil microbial communities from uranium-contaminated site in the Upper Colorado River Basin, Wyoming, United States - RVT140D175 | ecosystem: Environmental > Terrestrial > Soil > Contaminated >... | reverse complement strand
TCGCGCGCGTGCGCCCCGTGCCCGCATTCTCCAGCCGAATGCCGCACTCGAGCCGCTGGGCCAGGTCGTGCCAGCGGAACCCGTTGCCCTGCTCGACCTGCGTGATCAGGATCAACCCACTGCCGCGGGGCCGGCGGAGAAGGCCCGGGGCCGGATTGCGAACAACCTCCCAGCGCGCGCCCTCAGAAAGGCCGCGCCGATCCGGCTTGACGCCCGTGTACGCCGGCCACCAGTCGGGGAGATGGTAGGGCTCGGAGACGAGCGCCCACACGTCCTCCCGCGGAGAGAGAAGGACCTTCTCCGCCTCGATCACTCGAGGCCGAGAACCGAGCTGATCCGGCTCCCGAGCAGGGAGACGAAGTCCTGCAGGTCCTCCGACGCCACGAGCACCGCGGCGATGGCACCTAGGCCGGCCACGGCGAACGCCACGAACGGCCAGAGGCCGACGCGGCCCCGGAAGAGCCGCGAGACTCCGCGTGCGTCCACGAGGATCTCGCCGACCTTGAGCCGGGTGAGGAACGTCGAGGACATTCCGGCTCGATTGCGCTCCAGGAATTCGATCAGGTTGAAATGCGTGCCGACGGCGACGATCAGCTCGGCTCCCTTCTCGTACGCGAGCAGGATCGCGATGTCCTCGCTGATCCCAGGCCCCGGCAGGACCGCCGACGGCAGCCCGAGCGCGTCGAGACGCTCCCGGCCGGGCGCGAACCCGTCCGCGTACGCGTGGACGATGAGCTCGGCGCCGGAGCGCAGCGCGTCGTCCGAGACCGAGTCCATGTCGCCGACCACGAGCTCGGGCTTGTAGCCGGCGGCGCGCAGCACGTCCGCGCCCCCGTCGACGCCGACGAGCACCGGCTTGAAGTCGCGGATGTAGGAGCGGAGGATGCGGAGGTCCCGCTCGTCCCCGGGACCTCGGGCGACGACGAGCGCATGCCGGTCGCGGAAGCGGGTGCGGATCTGCGGGAGCTGCATGCCCTCCGCCAGCAACTTGGCCTCGTCACGGAGGTGGCGGAGCGTGTTGTCGGCGAAGCTCTCGAGCGCGTCCGTGAGGCGCCCGCTCTGCTCGGCGAGCGAGCGCTCGAGCTCCTGCTCGGTCAGGGCACGGCCTGCCGCGAGCCGCGTGCCGTTGCGGAAGAGGCTCGTGCCCCGCACGACCAGCGACTCGCCGTCCCGCACGTTCTCGAAGAGCGGAGAGCCCGTCACCTCGATCAACTGGACGCCGCCGCGAACGAGCTCGAGCGGCCCGACGTTGGGATAGCGGCCGGTCAGCGACGGGGAGACGTTGAAGACGACGCGCACGCCGCTCTCGAGCAGCTCCTCCGCCGAAACCCGGTCGAGATCGGCGTGGTCGATGATGGCGATGTCGTCCGGGCCGAGACGTTTGACGAGATGTTTCGTGCGCCGGTCCAGGCGGGCCGTGCCGACGAACTCGACGAACACCATCCCGGCCTACCTCCGCACCGTCTGCAAGAACTCCGCACCGCCCAGCATCCGCTCCACCTCTTCCCGCCGCTCCAATTGTGAAAGACGCGCGATCCGCGTGTGAGTTGGGTCCCCGGGGACCTTCTCAACGCGGAAATGAGTCTCCGCCGCGCTCGCGATCTGCGGCAGGTGCGTAATCGTGACGACCTGCGCGCGCGCCGCGAGGCGCCCGAGCGCTTCGGCGACCGCGTGCGCGGTGCCGCCGCCGATGCCCGCGTCGATCTCGTCGAACACGATCGTAGGGTGGTGACCCCGTTCGGGGGTGGGTGGGCGGGATCCACTTTCAGCCCCTGCGTGCGCCACCACGCGCAGCGCAAGCGCGATGCGGGAGAGCTCGCCCCCCGAGGCCGTGTCGGCGACCGGCGCGAAGGGCAGGCCGGGGTTCGGTCGGATGAGGAACGAGACGTCGTCGCTCCCGCTTGCGCCCGTCTCTCGCGGCGAGAGCTCGGCACGAAACTCGCCGTCTCCCATCCCGAGGTCCTTGAGCTCGGCTGCGACAGCGTCGGAGAAGGGCTGAGCCGCATCCGCGCGCTCGCTCGCCAGCGCCTTCGCCAGCTCGGCGACTCGCCGGGTCGCCGCGGCAAGCTCCCGCTCGGCCACCTCCACGGGGTCGCCGCCGTGCTCGAGCGTCTCGATCTCGGCCTGGGCGGCTTGGGCACGCGACACGAGCTCCTCGCATGTGGCCGCGCCGAAGCGGCGTCGGGCCTCCGCGATGCGGTCGAGCTCGGCCTCGACCTCTTCGAGCCGTCCCGGCTCCGCCTCGAGGGAGGCAAGGAACGTGCGCAGGCCCGAGGCCGCCTCGCTCAGACGTACCTCGCCGTCACGCAGTTCCTCGGCCAGCAAGGCGAGCTCTGGCGCGTGTGCGAGTACGCCGTCGACGTCGCGCGACGCCTTGCCGACGAGCGCGAGCGCACCCTCTCCGTCCGTGAGCTCCGGCGCGAGCGACTCCGCGGCCCCGGCCGCGGCCTCGGCAAGCTCGGTGACGTGGCGCAGCCTCTCTCGCTCGGCGCGCAGGTGCTCCTCGCTGGCGGGCTCGAGCCCTTCCGTGCGGGCAACGAGCTCGCGGAGCTCCTCCAGCTGGTCGGCCCTGCCGGAGGCGGCCTGCTCGAGCTCGGCCTTCCGCCTGCGCGCGGTCACGAGCTCCCGCCACGCGCGGGCGAGCTCGGCCCGCCGGCGCAGCTGTTCGTCCCCGACGTAGGCGTCGAGCACCTCGAGCTGGAAGGACGGGCGTGCAAGCCGGCGCTGCTCGAACTGACCCGACATGGCCACGAGTCGCTCGACTGCGAGGGCGAGGTCTTCCCGTGCGACCGCTCGACCCCATGCATAGGCGCGCGTACGGCCGTCGGCGAAGACGCGGCGGGCCGCGACGAGCCCGTCCTCGCCCTCCGGACGCAGCTCCGCTAACGCTTCGAGGCCTTCCTCGTCCAAGAGACCCGCGGGCAGGTCGAGCTCAGCCTCGACGTAGGCCTCGTCGGCAGCGGGGCCGAGGTAGCCGGCCTCGCCGGGGGCGCCGAGCAGGAGCCCCACCGCCTGGGCGAGGATCGTCTTGCCTGCCCCCGTCTCGCCCGTGACGGCATTCAGCCCCGGCCCGAGCGCCAGGTCGGCCTCGCGGATGAGGACGAGATTCTCTACGCGGAGGCGACGAAGCACGGGTTACGGGAAGACGCTGCGGTAGCGGGAGAAGAAGCTCACCTCGGGGAGCAGGGCGAGGCGGCAGGTCTGCTCGCCGACGCCGACCTCCAGCGCCGGTTCCCCGGCGAGCTCCCCGACGACGTGGCCGTCCACGAGGACTGTGACCGGCCGCTCGGAGGTCCTGTTGGCCACGCGGAGGTCGTGGCCGGGCGGCACGACGAGCGGCCGGGCGTGCAACGAGTGCGCGGCGACGAACGTCATCGCCATTGCCTTCAGGCCCCACATCATCACGGGCCCGCCGTTGGAGAGGTTGTACGCGGTCGAGCCGGTGGGGGTGCAGCAGATGAGCCCGTCGCAGGGCTGCTCGCCGAGGTTCGCGCCGGCGATCTCCCAGGCGAGCTCGACCATGCGACCCGGCTCCGCGCTTGTGACGACGACGTCGTTGACGACCGCGTGCCCCGCGCCGGCGAGACGCGCGTCGAGCGTGCAGAGCTCGACGACCTGGAACTCACCGCGAAAGAGGCGCTGGAGCGCCGGCTCGAGGTCCTCCCGCTCCGCGCTCGTCAGGAACCCCACGCGGCCGAAGCGGATGCCGAAGACCGGCGTCGAGCTCCCCAGCGTCGCGCGGAGCGCGCGCAGCATCGTGCCGTCGCCGCCCAAGGCGACGACGACGTCCGCCTGCTCGGACTCTCCTTCGACGAGCTCGACGCCGGCGGCCTGAGCGACGGCCGCGACCCGCTCGAGAGCGTCTCCGAGCGTCTCGAGCCGCCCGTGGGTGGCGACGGCGGCCCGTCTCACCGGCTCAGGCTGGGCTCTGGGGCGCTGCACGGAGGTGGAGGAAGAACTCACGGTTTCCTTTGGGGCCGCGGAGCCCGGAATCGGCGACGCCGAGCACTTCCGCCCCCCACGACGCGGCCTGCCCGGACACCTGCTCGAGCACGCGCTCGTGGACGGCCGGGTCGCGGACGACGCCGCCCTTGCCGACCTCGGCAGGGCCCGCCTCGAACTGCGGCTTGACGAGGACGAGCGCCCGCCAACCGGGCCGCGCGCAGGCCAGAGCCGGGGGGAGCGCCTTCTCCAGGCCGATGAAGGACACGTCGCAGGTGACGAAGCTCGGCGCGAACGGCAGGTCGTCACAGGCGAGATTCCGGACGTTGAGGCGCTCGAGTACCGTCACGCGGGGATCCTCGCGTACGCGCGGGTGGAGCTGGCCGTGGCCGACGTCGAGAGCGCATACGCGAGCTGCGCCGGCCTGGAGGAGGCAGTCCGTGAACCCGCCGGTCGAGGCGCCGACGTCCAGGCAGTCCTCGCCCGCCACGTCGACGTCGAAGACCTCGAGAGCGTGGGCCAGCTTCTCGCCCCCGCGCGAGACGAAGCGTGGTCCCTCCTCGACGACGAGCCGGGCGGAGTCGTCGACCTGCTCACCCGCCTTCGCATGTCCAGGCACGCGCCCGGCGAGGACGAGCGCCTGTGCCTGCGATCGCGACTCGGCCAGGCCGCGCTCGACGAGCAGCACGTCCAGCCGCTTCTTTGCCACGTTCAAGAGCCTACCGCCTAGGTCTCGGCGGAACTGTGCCGATCGCGCCGGCGGGAGCCCTTCCCGCTCCGCCGCTCGTCCAGGGTCATGCCTGCGCGGTCGGCGAGCTCCGGAAGGGTGTACCGCTCCATCAGGCGCGCCGCTCCCGGATCGCGCTGACGAGCTCGGCGAGGACCGTCGTGTCGGACGGGAGGGCCTCCAGCCGCGCGAGCACGCGCTTCCTCGCCTCGTCGGCCAGCTCGCGAGCCCGCTCCACGCCGTAGAGCGAGACGTACGTCACCTTGCCGGACGCCTCATCCTTGCCGGGCGTCTTGCCGAGCTCCTCGGCCGTGCCCGTCGCGTCGAGGATGTCGTCCACGATCTGGAAGAGCAGGCCGAGCTCTTTTCCGAAGGCTCGCCATGGTTCACGTTCGGCGGACGGAACGTCCGCGATGACGACGGCCGACTCGATGCTCGCGGACAGCAGGCGGCCCGTCTTCAGGGTGTATAGGGCAGCGAGGCCGTCTCCATCGAGGTCTCCGTCGGTGGTGATGTCGATGTACTGGCCGCCGATCATGCCGGCCGTCGCGTCGGCGAGAACGCGCGCGGGCTCAGGTGTCGGGTAGCTCAGCGCCAGGCGGAAGGCCTCCGTGAGGAGCGCGTCGCCGGCGAGAATGGCGATGCCTTCTCCGAAGCGAATATGGGCACTCGGCTGGCCGCGCCGAAGCTCGTCGTCGTCGAGCGCGGGAAGGTCGTCGTGAACGAGGCTGAACGTATGAACGAGCTCGAGCGCGCAGGCGGCCGGCAAGAGCTCGCTCGCATCCCGTCCGAGCGACTCACCGGTCGCGAGGCACAGCACCGGCCGAATCCGCTTGCCTCCCCCGAGGAGGGAGTAGCGAAGCGCCATTTCCAGCTCGCCGAGGTCGGGCCCGAGCGGCAGGCCCTCCAGAAAGCCCTCGAAGGCCTCGCGGAGCTCTTCAGGCGACCGCACCGCCGCCCTCCTCCAGGCGGGCGCGCTCGATCTCGGCCTGGACTTCCTTCGCGAGGTCCGCGAGGTCGGTGAGAACCTGGACTGCGCGCTCGGGATCGTCCGTCGCCTCGAGCTCCCCCCGGGCCCGCTCGACGCGCGCGAGGAGATCCTGCAGACGTGCGACGGGCTCAGGTTCGCTCACTGCTTTTCTCCTCTCGAACGACGCGCCCGAGAATGCCGTTCACGAGCCGGGCCGCATCGGCCGAGGCGTAGCGCTTCGCCAGCCGCACCGCCTCGTCGATTGCGACCTCGAGCGGAATCTCGTCGCGCCTCAGCTCGGTCAGGGCGATCCTGAGGATGTTCCGTTCGAGCGCACCGAGGCGATCGGGGCTCCAGTCCTCCGAAGCAGACCCGATGCGCGCGTCGAGCTCCTCCGCGTGCGCGCTCACCTCTTCCGCCAGCTCGCGCGCATACGTGTCGACCTCTCCCTCGTAGAGCGAGGTCAGCGGCTGTCCGGTCACGTCCCACTGGTACAGCAGGAAGAGCGCCGTGCGCCGCGCCGTGCGGCGGCCGGTCATACCGCTCCGAGCGCCGCCAGGCTTCCGGCGGCCTCCTCGAGGAAGCGCGTGGTGTACCGCCCTGTCGTGAATTCCTCACTCCCCACTATCTCCTCTGCGAGGTCGCGTGTAGTCGGCACGCCCTCCAGCTCGAATTCTGACAGCGCGCGACGGGCGCGAGCGAGGGCAGCGGGCCGATCCTCTGCCCAGACGATCACCTTCGCCACCAGCGAGTCGTAGAAGGGCGGGATCGCGTAGCCGTCGTAGACGTGCGAGTCGACGCGGACGCCCGGACCGAGCGGAGGGCGGAACCGGGTGACGGTCCCCGGCGCAGGCTGGAAGTCGCGCGCCGGATCCTCGGCGTTGATGCGGAACTCGATCGCGTGCCCACGGAGCTCGGCGCGCCCGACCGCCGGCAACCCTTCGCCGGCGGCGATGGTGAGCTGCGCGCGGGCGAGGTCGATTCCCGTCAGCAGCTCGGTCACGGGGTGCTCGACCTGCAGGCGCGTGTTCATCTCGATGAAGTAGAAGCTCCCTTCGTCGTCGAGGAGAAACTCGAGCGTTCCGGCGCCCGCGTAGCGAAGCGTCTCGCAAGCGCGGCGGGCCGCATCTTCCATCTCGGCGCGGAGCTCCGGCGAGACGGCCGGCGACGGAGCCTCCTCGACGAGCTTCTGGTGCCGGCGCTGAATGGAGCAGTCGCGCTCGCCGAGCGTGAGGACGCCGCCCTCTCCGTCCCCGAGCACCTGGATCTCGACATGCCGGGCGCCCACGAGCGCTTTCTCGACGTACAGGGAGCCGTCGGAGAAGGCCGCCTGCGCCTCGGCGGAGGCTGTTTGGAAGGCCGCGTCGAGATCGTCCTCGGGCGACACGAGCCTCATGCCGCGCCCACCCCCGCCCGCAGCCGCCTTGAGCAGGAGCGGGAAGCCGAGCTCGGCCGCGAGCCGGCGCGCCTCGGTGAGGTCGGCCGAGCCGTCCGAGCCGGGCACGAGCGGCAGACCGGCCACGGCCATCGTCTCCTTGGCGCGGACCTTGTCGCCCATGGTCTCGATCGATTCGGGGCGCGGGCCGACGAACGTCACGTCGTTGTCCTCGCAGGCCGCCGCGAACGCAGCGTTCTCGGCGAGAAAGCCCCAGCCGGGGTGCAACGCCTGGGAGCCGGTCGTTACGGCCGCGGCGATCAGCGAGGGAATGTTGAGGTAGCTCTCGGCGGCGGGCGGGGGGCCGATCTGCACGGCGTGGTCGGCCAGCCGAACATGGAGGGAGTCGCGGTCGGCGGTCGAGTAGACGGCGACGGCCTCGACGTCGAGCTCGCGGCAGGCGCGGATGATCCGTACCGCCCCTTCCCCGCGGTTGGCGATCAGGAGTCGGTCGAACACGGCTTCCCTCTTGTCGCGTTCCGCGCGCCCCAGGCGCGTTTTTCCGCGGTACGCTCGACGCGGAGGGAGGCGAGCGGGCGGCCCCCGGCTGACCTGGCCACCTCGGCCATGGCTACAGGGCGTCCAGCGGGCGGCCGTTCAGCGGATCGAGCTCGAAGAGAACCTGCCCGTACTCCACGGGCTGGGCGTTCTCAACGCAGACACGGCGAACGATCCCTTCCGTCTCGGCCTTCACCTCGTTCATGAGCTTCATCGCCTCGAGAATGCAGAGCGTCTGCCCCAGCTCGACCGGGTCTCCCTCCTGCACGAACGGCGCGGCACCCGGCTGGGGCGCCCGGTAGAACGTCCCCACCATCGGAGCCTCGATGCGGATGACACTGTCCGTCGAGGGCTCGGAGCCTCCGGCCGGCACCGCCTCCGCGGCCACGGCGTCGATCCCGGCGACGGCCTGCGGCGCCTCCTCCTCGGTGCGCCGGATCGTCACCCGGGTCTCCCCCTCTTCGATCGTCACCTCGCCGATGCCGGATTCCTGCACGACGCGGATGAGCTCCCGGATACGGTCGGTCTCGCTCCGCTCGAGGCCGGTTCCCGAGAGCGACTCGTCGCCACGGCCACGGGCGCGGATCGCCTGCAGCAACGGCTCCGCTTGCTCTCCGAAGAGCGCGATCAGGAGCAGATCCTCCTCGCTGGTCGCAAGCCCTTCGGCGGCCGAGCGAATGTCCTCCATCCCCTGAGGCCGATCGTCGCGGTGCGGCCTGCCGTCGCCGATGAGATCGACCGCACGGCGAACGAGCGGGTCGACCTCGCCCGGCGGCGACCCGTAGCGCCCGTCCACGAGGTCGCGCAACTCGTCGACGACGATGCGCCAGCGTTGCGCCGACAGGACGTGCAAGAGCGCCTGGGAGCCGAGCACCTGGCCGATCGGCGACGCGAGCGGCGGCCACCCCGTCTCGGCGCGGATCGCGTTCAGCTCGGCAAGAACCTCGTCGAGCCGGTCGGCCGAGCCGTGCGCGCGCAGGCTCAGCTCGAGCTCCGCAACCAGACCCGCCGGAAGGCTGTGCTCGGCAGCCCGCACAGCGACGCGCGGCGAGAGCGGCGGCACCGGCTCGTCGCCGAGTGCCTCGTCGACGAGCTCGGAGCCTTCCCACAGCTTGTCCAGGTCGATGCCCGTGTCGAGATCGAGCCCGGTGAGCGCCTGGGAGAGCGACTCCGCCGAGACCCGATGGAGCGAGAGCGCGACCGGGTAGAGCGCGCATGCAACCCAGGAGGCGCCGGCCCGCACCGCCTCGATCGAGGCTGCGAGGGCGGCTCCGCCCGCGCCCTGGCAATGAAGGCCGACCGGGAGGCTGCTCGCCTCGGCGATCTGCTCGACGAGCTGCCGAGCCCGAGCCGGGTCGAGTGAGCCGGCCGGATCGTGCACGAGCACGCGTGTCGCGCCGAGATCCTCGAGCTCCTGCGCCCGGTCGAGCAGCATCGCCGGCTCGAAGGTCGGTCCCGGGCTGTAGACGAGGCCGACGGCGAGCTCCTTGCCGGCATCCCGGATGGCGGCGGCCGCCTCGCGGAGGTTCCCGAGGTCGTTGAGGGGATCGTGGAGGCGGAAGACGTCGATGCCGCTCTCGGCGGCGCTGGCGACGAAACGGCGGACGAGCTCCTCGGAAAGAGGCCTCGAGCCGACGAGGAACCGGCCCCGCAGCGCGATGCCGAGGGGTGTCTCACAGCGCGCGCGGATGGCGCGAATGCGCTCCCACGGACTCTCGACGCTGCGACGGACGGCCGAGTCGAAACAGCCGCCGCCCGAGACCTCGAGATACCCGAACCCTGCACGGTCGAGCAGCTCGGCAAGCTCGAGCACGCGCGCGGTCTGCATCCGCGCGGCGAGCGGCTCTTGCGAAAGCAGGCGGATCGTCGTGTCGACGAGCGCGGGCATGGGGTCAGGCCCGGGAGATGTAGCGTCGCTCGCGCGTATCGACCTTGATCCGGTCGCCGACGTTGACGAAGAGTGGCACCTGGACAACCGCGCCGGTCTCGAGCTTCGCCGGCTTGGTCACGTTCGAGACCGTATCGCCCTTCACCCCGGGCTCCGTCTCGACGATCCCGAGCTCGACCGAAGCCGGCAGGTCGACGCCGGCCGGGCGCCCGTCCACCAGCAGGAGCATGACCGAGCTCGCAGGCTGCATGAACGGGAGCGCGTCCTCGAGCTCGGCATGCGGCAGCGAGATCTGCTCGTAGTTGTCGGTGTCCATGAAGACGACCTCGTCACCGGCGTCGTAGAGGTACTGGACGCTCTTCGTCTCCGTGTGGACGCGGGGCATCTTCTCGCCCGCGCGGAACGTGCGATCGACGACGGCGCCGGAGTCGAGGTTTTTCAACCTCGTGCGGACGAAAGCGCCGCCCTTGCCGGGCTTCACATGCTGGAACTCCACGATGCGCCAGACCTGCCCATCGACCTCGATGTGCATTCCGTTGCGGAACTGGTTGGTCGATACGGTCTCGGCCAAGGAGCGTCAAGTTTATTCCAGCGTCAGAAGCTCCTTCGTAAACGAGGTGAGCACCTCCGGGCCATTGTCCGTGACGATCACGAGGTCCTCGATCCGCACGCCTCCGATCCCGGGGAGGTAGATGCCCGGCTCGATGGTGACGACGTTTCCGGCTACGAGGCTGCCCTCGGCCTCCGGGCGCAGGACCGGGAGCTCGTGTACCTCCAGGCCGACCCCGTGGCCGAGCCCGTGCTTGACCTCAAAACCGCCTTCGGAAACCTCGCGCGCCGCGATTGCGTCGAGGCCCTCAGTGTCCGCGTCCACGACGACCGCGGCAAGCGCGGCCTCCTGCGCGGCCCGACAGGTCGAGTAGGCACGCCGCAGCTCCTCGGGAAGGGGGCCGGTGGCGAAGGTGCGCGTACAGTCGGAGCAGTAGCCGTCGAGCCGGGCGCCCGCGTCCACGAGGACGGCGTCGCCCGCCTCGATCCGCCGGTCATCCGCGTGATGGTGCGGCAAGGCTGCGTTCGGACCGCCCGCAACGATTGTCGGGAATGCGACGTCGTGCGCGCCCTCGCCGTGAACCGCCTGCTCAAACCACCAGGCGAGCTCCCTTTCGGTGCGCCCGACGACTGTCTCGCTCGCTAGGCGCTCGTAGACGTCGCTGAGGATCCGCGCCGCCCGCCGGATCGTCTCCAGTTCGGCCGGCTCCTTCACGGCGCGCAAGCCGAGGATCACGCCCGTCGTGGGCAGGAGCTCGACGCCGCTCAGGCGCAAGTGCTCCTGGATCACAAGCGTCACGTGCTCCGCCTCGAGGGCGACGGGGGCTTCGGCGAGGTCGCCCAGGCGCGGGGCGAGAGCCCGCGCCAGATTGCGGTCGAGCTGCACGACCTCGACCCCTTCCACGGCGCCGGCAGCTTCGATGTAGCGGCCGTCCGTGAGCAACACGACCCGCTTGTGATTCACCAGCACAAACGCGTTCGAGCTCGCGAAACCGGTGAGATATTCGACGTTGACCGGGTTCGTGACGAGGAAGGAAGCCGCACCAAGCCCATCCAGCTCGGCGCGCAGGCGCTCGACGCGTGGGTTCAAGAGCTCTTGGCCAGGAACTCGAGCGCCTCGCGATAGCCCTCCGGCCCCTTGCCGACGACGCGGTGGTCGACGACGTCCTCGATAACGGACACGCGCCGCCACTTCTCCCGCTTCGTGATGTCGGACAGATGCACCTCGACGACCGGCTCCGTGATCAGCTCGAGAGCGTCCCGGATCGCGTAGCTGTAGTGCGTCCAGGCCCCGGGGTTGACCACGAGCCCCTTGGCCCAGCGGCGCACGTCGTGGCACCAGTCGATGTATTCGCCCTCGCTGTTCGTCTGGCGGCAGCGCACCCTGAGGTCGAGCTCGCGCGCCCACGAGTAGATGCGCGTCTCGAGCTCCGAGTAGCCCAGCCCGCCGTAGAGCTCGGGGTCCCGGTCGCCGATCATGTTCAGGTTCACTCCGTTCAGGACGGCGATCTGCACGCGGGCGAGTCTACTTCGCTAGCAGCGACTCCAAGGCCCGGCGAGCATCCGCGTCGGACAGGGTCGTTACGTGCGGGCGTCCCGGCTCCTCGAGCAGGACGAAGACGCCTTCTCCCTTCTTGTCGCGCTTCAGCGCTCTCCAGGCGGCCTCCGGATCGACGCGCACCGGCCGCGGCTGGAGGATCTCCTCGACGACGCCGGTCTCTAGGCCCGACAGGCGCAGCGCCGCGAGGAGGCCCAGGGCGACCGCCTCTCCATGCGGCAGCTCGTAACCGGACGCCGCCTCGAGCGCGTGCGCAAACGTGTGGCCCAGGTTCAGGGCGGTGCGGCGCCCCTCCGTCTCGTAGGGGTCGGAGAGAACCACCGCCGCCTTGTACGCGGCACAGGCGCGAATGGTCTCCTCCTCGGGCAGCTCCCACACGGTCCGGCCGGCCAGGAGGCCCGTCTTCACGACCTCGGCCATGCCGGCGCGGCGCTCGCGCGGCGGCAGGGTGGCCAGCACCTCCGGGTCGAGCACGACCGCGTACGGAAAATGGAAGGCGCCGACGAGGTTCTTGCCGCCCGGAAGGTCGATGCCCGTCTTGCCGCCGATCGCGGCGTCCACCTGACCCGTGAGCGTCGTCGGCAGCGCCACCCACGGGACGCCACGCAGGTAATTCGACGCGACGAACCCGGCAAGGTCCGTGGTGGAGCCGCCGCCCACCGCGGCGATCGTCGTCTCCCGGCCTCCGCGCAGGTCGGTCCACAGCCGCTGAGCTACCTCGAGGGTCTTCGCGGCCTCGCCTGCAGGCACGGAGTGGGCCGCGATCCCGGGGAGGTGGAGCGCGAGTACGTGCTCGTCGCCGACGACGGTCAGGCCGGGGTTTTCGTCCAGGAAGGCGGTCAGCCCGCCGGGCCAGAGCTCGAGCTCCAACGCGGCCAGCAGGACGCCGTCCACGTCCTCGGCCTGTCCTTCGGCGACTGCGTCGTAAAGTGCTTGTCGTCCATCGTGGAGCCGCCGGAAGTCTCCCTCGTCGCGGGCGAGAGGACGGTCGCTGCCGCCCACGCGGGCCCACGCTTGGTCGGCCGAGACCTGAAGCCAAACGGTGAAGGCGCGTAGATCGAGGAAGCCTCGGATCTCCTCAGTCGTGACCGCCCCGCCGCCGAGAGCGACCACCGAAAGCTCATCCCCCCCGAGCACCTCGGCGGCCAGCTGCGCCTCGAGGACGCGAAACTCAGGCTCCCCGCGCTCCTCGAAGATCCGGGCGATCGGCCCGTGCCGGCGCTCGAGCTCCTCGTCCAGGTCGACGAAGGGCCGCTTCGTCAGGCGCGCGACCTCGCGCCCGACCGTCGTCTTCCCCGCGCCCATGAAGCCGACGAGGGCGAGGTGGCGGCTTAGCGCGCCGACCAGGGAATGCGCTCCACGTAGGCTCGGTAGGCCCCGACGAAGTCGCCGAGCGAGTCTCCGCCGAACTTCTCCCGCGCCGCGCGGGCGAGCTCGAACGCGACACAGGCTTCGGCGACGACCGCGAGCGCCTCGACCGCGGCGACGTCGGACCGCTCGACGAGCGCCTCCGCCGATTCACCCGTGCCGAGATCGGCCGAGCGGAGCGGCCGCATGAGCGTGGGCAGCGGCTTCATCGCGGCACGCACGACGATCTCCTCGCCGTTGGAGACGCCGGCCTCGATCCCGCCCGCGCGGTTCGTCTCCCGGTAGTAGCCCCGCTCGTCGCGCAGGATCTCGTCGTGGGCCTCGGAGCCCCGCAGGCCGGCGAGCGCGAACCCCTCGCCGATCTCGACCCCCTTCACCGCCTGCGTCCCCATGAGCGCTGCCGCCAGGCGGGCGTCCAGGCGTTCGTCCTTGGTCGCATACGAGCCGAGGCCCGGAGGCACCCCTCGCGCCCGCACCTCGACCAGTCCGCCGACGGTGTCGCGCTCGGCGCGGGCCTCGTCGATCCGCTCTTCCAGATCGTCGCCGAGCACGTGACCCTCGACCCCGATGTCGATCTCCCGCAGGAGCGCCTTCGCCGCCCCACCGGCCGCGACGACCACCGCCGTGTGCCGCGCGCTAGCGCGCTCGAGGGCGTCCCGGACGTCTGCGAGGCCGTACTTGAGCGCGCCCGCGAGGTCCGCGTGCCCCGGACGAGGCAGCGTCACCGCCTCCTTGCCCTTGCCCGTCGCCTCGCCCTCGGGCGGCCACGGGCTCATCCCCCAGGCCCAGTTCTCATGGTCACGGTTCCAGACAAGGAGGGCGAGCGGTGTGCCGAGCGTGCGGCCGTGGCGAAGTCCCGCCAGCACCTCGACCTCGTCCGTCTCGATCTGCTGTCGGGGGCTGCGGCCGTAGCCCTGCTGGCGGCGGCGCAGATCGGCGTCGATCGATTCCTTCTCGAGCACGAGGCCTGCGGGGAGCCCGACAACGATCGCGACGAGCGCTGGCCCGTGCGATTCCCCCGCGGTGGTGAGGGTGAGCGTCACACGGGAAGATTAGGTGGGAGCTCAGACCTCGATCAGGCGATCTCTGCGCGCGACGTTGATCGCCTGGGTCCGCGAGTGCACGTCCAGCTTCTCGTAGATCCGCTCGACGTGCGAGTTCACGGTCTTGGGGCTGAGGAAGAGCTGCCCGGCAATCTGCTTCTGGCTCAGGCCTCGAGCCAGCAGGCCGAGAATCTCGCGCTCCCGCGGCGTCAGGTCCGACTCGGGCGGCTCAGGGGGAGGCGCAGGGGCCGAGCGACTGATGAGCCGTTGCGCCCGCCAGACGAACTCGTCGGAGGGGCAGGGCTTGGCGAGGTACTCGTCCGCCCCGATGAGCAGGCCGGCCATCCGATCGAACGACTCCGTCCGGTCCGCGGAGATGAAGACGATCGGCAGCCCATCGCCGAACTCGTCCCGGAGCTGGCGGCAGATCGTGTACCCGGAAGTGTCCGGGAGCGAGACCTCGAGCACGACGAGGGCGGGGCGCTCCGCGCGCGCGGCCTGGAGCGCTTCCTCGCCGCTCGCCATTTCGCGAGTCTCGTAACCTGCGCGGCTGAGCAGGCCCGAGAGCCTTCCGCGGTACTCCTCGTCGCTGTCAACGAGCAGGACGTAGCCCGACGCGTGAGGCAAGTCGCTCGGCTCCCCCGATCCGTTCGCCGCCGATCTCCCATCTTCCCCCTCCCCCGGCCGGGCAAACGCCCTACGAGCCCTCGGTCGAATTCCCGAGTTACCACGCGCATCCAAACGGGGAATCCTCCGCGTATCTGAAAGCGAGACTCCCGGTGTGACGGCGCAAAGCAATCAGGCGGACGCGGGCCCCATCTTCGTCGTCGACGACGATGCGGGCATCCGCGAGCTGATCTCGGAAACTCTCACGAAGCTCGGCTACAGAGTGCGGACGGCTGCCAACTACGAAGATGCCCTGACCGGGGCCCATGAAGAGCGACCCGGCGCCATGGTCATCGACGTCGAGCTCCCCGGGCCGTCGGGCTATGACCTCTTCAGCAAGCTGCGAGAGGACTTCGGAGACGGCTTCCCGGTCATCTTCGTCTCCGGTGTTCGCACTGAGGCCCAGGACCGCGTGGCCGGGCTCCTCGCCGGCGGAGACGACTTTCTCACCAAGCCCTTCGACCCCGACGAGCTCGCGGCTCGGATCCGCGTCGTTCTTCGTAGGGCGAACTCCCGGTAGGGAACCTCGGCCGAAAATCGGGCGAACGCCCGAGCCCGGTTGCAAGCCAGCGGGGTACCTCTTTGGAAGCACAAGTAGATGTCTCCCGAAGAAGGAGGTACCTGATGGGCGTAACACTCTCGCGGGCCGGACGGCTCTTCCTGGCAGCGGTCGCAACCGCTGTCATGGCGCTCGCGTTCGGCGTGCCGATGGCCTCGGCGAACCATATTCCGTACACGATCGGTGAGGTCTTTGCGGGTGTCGGCGACGGGAAGATCAACCGCTACAGCCCCACAGGCGTCTTCATCGAGCAACTCGACACGACGAGCAACAGCCTCGAGCAGACGGGGATGTGCTTCGACGGGAACACCCCGACAGCCCACCTCCGCTCGACCAACTTCACCGCGAACAACATGACCAGGTTCAACAACCTGGGTGGAGTGGTCACGCATCCGTGGGCAGGCCCCTTCAATGCGGACCCGGAGTCCTGCGTCGTCGCCGCCGGTGGTATCTACGTGGGTCAGGCCGACGGCACGCGGGACATCCTGAAGTTCGACCCCAGCGGGGTGCTCCTGGATTCGTTCAACGTGGCCACGGGACCAAGGGGCAGCGACTGGATCGACCTCTCCGGCGATCAGTGCACCATGCTCTACACGTCGGAAGGCAATGACATCTACCGCTACGACGTCTGCACCGACACACAGCTTCCCAACTTCGCGACGGACTTCACCGCGCCGGGCGGGTCGGCCACCTGCTACGCGCTCCGTATCCGCGCGAACGACGAGGTGCTCGTGGCTTGCGAGGACCGCGTGTACCGGCTCAGCCCAGCTGGAACGGTCGTGCAGACCTACCCGAAGCCCTTGACCGCGACGAGCTTCCTCTTCGCGCTGAACATCGATCCCGACGGCGCGACGTTCTGGACCGCCGACTTCTTCACCGGGAACATCTACCGGTACGACATCACGACGGGCGTGATCCTCACCACGTTCAACGCGGTGATCGAGGGCGTGAGCCTGGCCGGTCTCGCGATCTTCGGGGAACCGGTGGTCAGCCTGCCGTCCGGGCCTGCGACGCTTACGCTCGACCCGAAGGTGGCGGTGAACCCGGTCGACACCGAGCACTGCGTGACGGCGACGGTCCGGGATGCCGCCGGGGACCCGGTCGAGGGCGTCACGGTGGTCTTCACCGTCACCGGCTCTGTCAACACGAGCGCCGAGGTGACGACCGACGCCAATGGTGAAGCCACCTTCTGCTACGACGGCCCGGCGTTCCCGGGAGCGGACCTGATCCATGCTTTCGCCGACACCGACGACGACGACGTGCAGGATGCCGGCGAGCCGTTCGATGACGCCGAGAAGACGTGGGTCCTGCCCGTGACCACGCCCGGCTGCGAGATAAAGATCACGAACGGTGGCTGGATCATCGCCATGAACGGTGACAGGTCCAGCTTCGGCGGCAACGCCAAGGCGGACGCCGACGGCAACGTGTCGGGGAGCGAGGAGTACCAGGACCACGGGCCGGCGCAGCCCTTCAATCTGCACGGCAACATCCTCGTGATCCTCTGCGGCGCCGATAACAAGTCGGCCACGATCTTCGGCACGGCGACCATCGACGGCGCCGGCTCGCACCTCTACCGCATCGACGTGGTGGACAACGGCGAGCCCGGCAACAAACCCACTGACACGTATCAGATCCGCATCTTCGATACCGCCTACGACTCCGGGAACCAGCCGCTCAAGGGCGGGAATATCCAGGTGAAGCGGACCGCCTAGCCGGATCCGATTGATGAACGACCGAAGGGCCCGCTCCGGCGGGCCCTTCCTTTTCTAGCGGCGCGTGGCCTGAGCTTCCACGAGCCCCTCGCGGTACGCGAAGCTGACCGCCTGGGCCCGGCTGGAGACGCCGAGCTTCGAGAGGATGTGCTCGATGTGCGTGCCGACCGTCTTCGGGCTGATGACGAGGGTGTTGGCGATCGCCGGCTGCGCCATCCCCGCCGCAAGCAGCCGCAGCACCTCGAGCTCCCGCTTCGTCAGTCGCGCCGACGGCAGCGACTCGGACTTCAACCGTTCGAGGAGGCGGCGCACCCGCGCGAGTAGCTCGTCGGGCGCCACGGGCTTGGTGACGTAGTCGTCCGCGCCGATCAGGATCCCGGCGGCTCGGTCGAACGACTCACGACGCTCGCCCGAGACGAACAGGATCGCGACCCGCTCCCCCAGCTCGGCCCGAAGGCGCCGGCAGACCTCGTAGCCGGAGGTTCCTGGAAGGTTGACGTCGAGAATGACGAGGTCCGGCCGCGTGCCCGTGTCCTCGAGCGCGGCCGCCGCATCGGACGCTTCGGCGACCTCGAACTCTGCTGATGCCAGTGTGTCGACGAGGAGTCTGCGAAAGCCGGGATCGTCGTCGACAATGAGGATGCGGTCCGCCACGGCCGGCGGAGTTTTACC
>Ga0214472_10003122_pt1 | contig 17588 bp, 17 predicted proteins | sample RVTome_6_FD_207662 | JGI IMG/M metagenome (GOLD analysis project Ga0214472, IMG submission 207662) | Soil microbial communities from uranium-contaminated site in the Upper Colorado River Basin, Wyoming, United States - RVT140D175 | ecosystem: Environmental > Terrestrial > Soil > Contaminated >... | reverse complement strand
CAGTTTTAACGCCTTGCTGAAGACTCTCGAAGAACCTCCACCGCATGTCAAGTTCCTGCTGGCCACAACTGAAGCCAAAAAAATCCCGGTTACTATTTTATCCCGCTGTCTTCAATTTAATCTGAAATTATTGAGTGTGGAACAGATTGAGCAGCAACTTGCACACATACTGACTGCAGAAGGTGTGGAAAGTGATGCTGTATCACGGCACCTTATTTCAATAGCCGCAGATGGCAGTCTGCGTGATGCGCTGAGTTTACTCGATCAGGCGATATCTTATGGTGGTGGTAGTCTGGTGGAGCATCAGGTACGTGTCATGCTGGGGACAGTTGACAGCCTGGAACTGAAAGCCATGTTTGAAGTGCTGATAGCCGGTGATGCAAAAACAGTACTGGAACAAACCAGTCGTTTTGCGGAACATAATCCTGACTATGATACGGTCCTGGTTGAGATGCTCTCCCTGTTGCAAAAGCTGGCGGTCTGTCAGGTTTTGTCAGACCAGGCAGAAGAAGCGGAGACAGATCCGGCACTTCGGGCCTTGTCAGAAAAAATCAGCAGGGAAGATGTACAACTTTATTACCAGATTGCACTGGCCGGGCGACGCGATCTGGCCGTGGCACCTGATCCGCGTTCCGGTTTTGAGATGACATTAATCAGGATGCTGGCCTTCCGCCCGGTGGCTGCAGTTTCATACCAACAGGTCATACCGAATCAAAGAACCAGTAGTGGTCCAAATCAGGCACATGCATCTGCCAAGCAAGTATCAGCAAAACCGAAACAGGCAAACCGGCAGGATCAGGAGGATAAATTTACCACCAATGTTAATAACAATGCTGAAGCAAATACCCTGAATGACTGGCAGGGCATTATTGATCAAATGGCATTGGCTGGCCTGGTAAAGGAATTTGCCGGTCATTGTGTACTGAGGGAACACAGCAAGGACAAAATACATCTGGTGTTGTCGCCGGCGCAGGAACACTTGCTGAATACTGCACAAAAGGACCGCCTGCATGCCGCCCTGAAAACCCGTTTCGGGGAACACATAAAAATGATATTAACTATAGAGATTCCTGATTCGGAGACACCGGCACAAAGAAAAATACGGGAAGATCAGGAAAAACAACTGGCGGCTGAAAAATCAGTTGAGGACGATCCCAATATCAAAATAATGAAAGAATTGTTCGATGCGGATGTCGATAAAAATTCCATCCGTTCCGGAAATAATTAATTGTATACAGTGGCTAGAGGACAGATATGAAAGGTGGCTTGGGCGATATGATGAAACAGGCGCAGAAGATGCAGGAAGGACTGCAGAAGGCGCAGGAAGAGATTGCAAATATGGAAGTAACAGGGGAGGCGGGTGCAGGCCTGGTCCGGGTCACCATGACCGGGCGGCATGATCTGAAACGTGTCGAGATCGATACCAGCCTGATGAGTGATGACAAGGAAATGCTGGAAGACCTGATTGCCGCTGCAGTCAATGATGCAAATCGGCGGGTGGAAACGATGACCCAGCAAAAAATGGCAGGGTTGACTGCTGGCATCAGTTTACCGCCTGGTATGAAACTACCATTCTGATGTGTCTGCAGTATATACGCAGTTAGATTTCTATGACTGAATCATCCATTCTGGAAAAATTGATCAATGCTTTGCGTTGTATGCCGGGTGTAGGTAGAAAGTCAGCCCAACGCATTGCCTATCATCTACTGCAACGGAACCGTGAAGGTGCCCGCCAGCTTGCCGCTGCCCTGAATGATGCCATGGATCATATTGGCCATTGCCAGCGTTGCCGTACCTTCAGCGAGACTGAAATCTGCAATTTATGTATGAGCCAGAAACGTGATCGCTCATTGTTATGCGTCGTGGAAAACCCGTCAGATGTTTATGCCATTGAAGATGCCGAATACAAAGGTCTCTATTTTGTATTAATGGGTCACTTATCACCCCTGGATGGCATCGGCCCGGAAGAACTGGGGCTGGACAAACTGGCAGCCCTGCTGGATGAAGGTGAAATCAAGGAAGTCATACTCGCCACCAACTCAACGGTGGAAGGTGAGACAACAGCACATTTCATCAGTGAGATGGTAAGAAAACGCAAACTGCGCCCAACCCGGATCGCACATGGGATACCTATGGGTGGGGAGCTTGAATTCGTCGGTACCAGTACGATATTTCATGCCCTGGCCGGACGGCGGGATATATAAATTATTATTTGTGAAACCAGGAAGAACGCAAAGAGCAAAAATCAATTCTTTTTAATGCTTAAATATTTCGTGCACTCCATGCTGTTAGTGGTTAAAAAATTATTTATTCAGCCTCAAATTTATAGTAAGTCGCATTCAGATAGGTCACCACGGCATCAATGTCCTCATCGAACCAGGTGAGTCCATTGGCAAGTTCGCATTGCCTGATTCTCCCTTCCAGTTCAGCCAGGTTATTAACCATGCGTTTTTCACGGGTATAAACTTCAGGGGTATGGCAACGCGTACAGTTTTTTTCATGCAACTGCCTGCCATACTCCATATCCACGGCATGCACGGGCAAGGATAGCACTGAATAAATAATGACGGTTAGTGTGAAAATCAAAGATTGCATCTAAGTACTCAGGCCGTTCTGGCGGACAAGTGCTTGATCCGGATCGGTGCCGGTGGATGTGAATCATGAAACGCCGAATATAGCGGGTCTGGTGTGAGCGTGTTTGCATTCTCCTTGTAGAGTTTTACCAGTGCCTGGATCAGGTTTTCTGTCTGCGCCTGTGCTGCCGCAAAATCATCAGCCTCAAATTCATGTTGACGTGAGATCCAGGAAAACACCGGTTGCAGGAAGAAAGTAAACACAGGCGCAATAACTATAAACAGCAGCAATGCCATATAAGTAGATGGTGTAGTCACTCCCAGTCCGGTATAAAACCAGGACATGTCGATCAACCAGCCGAGCAGGGCAAGGCCGATAAAGAAGACGACACCCAGCGTCACAATACGTTTTTTGATGTGGTTGCATTTGAAATGACCGAGTTCATGCGCAAGGACTGCCTCGATTTCTTCCGGGCTGAGTTCATCGATCAGAGTATCAAAAAATACAATGCGTTTGTTTGCACCCAGTCCGGTGAAATAGGCATTCCCATGTGTGGATCGCGTTGACCCATCCATGACAAAGATACCCTGGCTGGTAAAGCCGTTTCTGCTGAGCAGGTTTTCTATCCGCTGTTTTAATGACTGATTTTCCAGCGGACGGAATTTGTTAAAGAGTGGTGCGATGAATGCGGGATAGGCCCACATCATGAAAAGGCTGAAAACCAGCCAGGTCAGCCACACATATAACCACCAGAGTGAACCGGAGTTTTCCATAATCCAGAGGACCAGTAAAATCATCGGTGTGCCGATCAGCAATCCAAGCACCATGTTTTTGAACAGGTCAGAAAAGAAAATCTTCGGAGTGGATTTATTAAAACCAAAGCGCTGTTCCAGCTTGAAAGTTCGATAATAACTCAGTGGTAAATCGAGTATTGTAGAAATGGCAAAAAAGGACAACAGCAACATGGTCCCGGTCCATATCATGGAGTAACCCTGACTGCGCCATGCATCCCCCAGTAACTGCAAGCCACCTCCAATCGTCCAGATCAGTAAAATAACTGTAGCAATAACAAGCTCATAAAGATTCAGTCGGACTTTGGCCTCGGTGTAATCAGCGGCTTTCTGGTGTGCTGCAAGTGGTATCTTGCCGTCAAACGCTACAGGTACAGTCGCCCGGTGTTTGCGTACGTACTGGATATGGCGTCGGGTCAACAGCCAATGTACCACGAGACTGATTGTGGCAACGGCAAGAAAAATAACGGTAAACTCATTCATGAAGTGTCTCTAAATTACTGTTTATGTTTTGGTTACACTGCCTAATATGGTTAAAATGCGCTTAATACAAGTCTAACGGGTTAGTACATGACACAATCTGCTGATAATCTGATCTGGATCGATCTGGAAATGACCGGTCTGGATACTGACAATGATTATATCATTGAAATAGCCACTGTTATTACCGACAGTCAATTAAACATTCTGGCCGAGGGTCCGGTCATTGCCATTTATCAGGCAGAAAGTGTTTTGCAGGACATGGATGAATGGAATACCAGGCAGCACGCCAAATCAGGAGTGTCGGAACGTGTCCGCAACAGCTGCCATACTGCGGCTGATGCAGAAATTATGACCCTGGAATTTATCGCAAAGTTCGTACCTCCTGGAGTTTCACCCATGTGTGGTAACAGCATCTGCCAGGATCGTCGCTTTCTGCACCGGTTGATGCCGCAACTGGAAGAATATTTCCATTACCGGAACCTGGATGTGAGCTCACTCAAGGAAATGGTGAAACGCTGGTATCCCGGTAAACCACAGTTTGACAAAGCATCAACCCACCGCGCCATGGATGATATCCGTGACTCAATCAATGAACTCCGGTTTTACCGGGAAAATTATTTTAATAACGCCTGATCCACTGACGTGACAAACGTAACCACTGATCTGCCACAATATCTTTATCGTGCCGCAGAAGTGCGTGACCTGGATGAGATTGCCATCAAGCAACACCATATATCCGGCCAGATTTTAATGGAGCGTGCCGGGGCTGCAGCATTTAACGTGCTGAAAAACAAATGGCCGGATGCAAAGCGTATCAGGGTAGTTTGTGGCAATGGTAATAATGGTGGTGATGGCTACGTCATCGCCAGGCTGGCGCATGAAGCAGGTATTGCAGTGTTTGCATTGCATGTTAGTCCGCTGGAACAACTCAAGGGTGATGCGAAAACCGCGAGTGAAAAATTAATTGCAGCTGGAGTTGAGCCGGGAAAATATGCAGCGGATAAACTGGAGCATCCTGATCTGATAGTCGATGCTTTGCTGGGTACGGGCCTGGATCATGAAGTTACAGGCGAGATGAAAAATATCATTGAAGATATCAATAACTCCGGCATACCTGTGTTTTCAATGGATATACCCTCAGGACTGAACGCGGATACAGGCCGTATTATGGGCAGCGGGGTGATGGCGGAAGCCACAATCACATTCATCGGTCTGAAACAGGGCCTGTTTACAGGACAGGGGCCCGCCTGTTCCGGCGAAATCTTTTTTAATGATTTGAATGTGCCACCGGACATATACAAGGACATTCACCCGGCGGCATTGCGCATTGATCTGAAAAATCAGTTGCGTTCATTGCCCAAACGGCCACGCAGCACACACAAGGGCGATTTTGGTCACGCATTGATTATTGGGGGTGATCTGGGTTATGCCGGAGCTGCCCTCATGACAGCTGAAGCAGCAGGAAGAGTGGGAGCCGGACTCATTAGCCTGGCGACACGCAGTCAGCATGCGGTGCAAATCAGTACGGCCAGACCTGAGATCATGGCCCATGCCGTAGAACAACCGGCACAGTTAGCAGGATTACTGCAACGGGCCACGGTCATTGCCATCGGTCCCGGTCTGGGACAATCAGAATGGTCGCTGCTGTTATTGGCCAAAGTCCTGGAAACACAATTACCATTAGTGGTTGATGCCGATGCGCTGAATTTACTGGCACAGGAGCCAGCCCGTAATGACCGTTGGGTCCTGACACCGCATCCGGGAGAGGCGGCCCGCTTGCTGGATTGTACCAGCGCCGAGATTCAACAGGATCGGTTTGCCGCTGTGCATGAACTGCAACAGCGCTATGGTGGTGTGATTGTACTTAAAGGCAGTGGGACATTGATTATCGATCCATCAGGAAAAGTTGCTGTTTGCAGTGAGGGTAATCCAGGTATGGCCACCGGAGGTATGGGTGATGTCCTGACCGGTGTCATTGCCGGACTGCTGGCACAAGGATTAAATCCTGTGGATGCTGCCAGGCTGGGTGTGTGTGTTCATGCCGCGGCTGGTGATGCGGCAGCCAGGGCAGGGGAACGTGGATTGCTTGCCACTGACCTGATGCCGTGGTTGCGGCAGCTTGTCAATTTGAGCCCGGTCCATCTTCCCCGGAATTGAAGAAAGCCGGAAATGATCATTGAAGTTCAGGATAGTACGGCGATGGAAGTGCTCGGAGGCAAAGTGGCCCTGCATAGTCCGCCCGGTCTGAAGCTGTTCCTGCAAGGAGAACTGGGGGCAGGCAAGACCACTTTTGTCCGGGGCTTTCTGCGTCAATTCGGATACAAAGGTGCTGTTAAAAGCCCGACTTACACCCTGGTAGAACCTTACCATTTTGCAGAAAAGCCGGTCTATCATTTTGATTTATATCGACTGAACTCCCCGGATGAACTGGATCATATTGGGTTGCGTGACTATTTCAGTGCGGCCGCCATGTGCCTGGTTGAATGGCCGGAGAAGGCCGGAACCCGGCTGGGTCAGCCCGATCTGCTAGTTCGGTTTGAATTTCCTGAGGTGGGCCGCAAACTGGTTTTTGAGCCTGAAACACGCACCGGGGAGGCACTAATAAAGACCCTGAAATAAGCTATTATTAACATATAAAACATACATATATGTTGATTTTCTAATAAAAACTTGAAATTATTGAAATAACAGCTAATAAATAATAGATAAACACAAGAAAATTCAAGTTAAGTCTATGCGTGGAATCTATCTGACAGCACTGGTTTTTTTGAGTTTGCGCGTCACGGCAAACCCGGTGGAGCTGGAGAATGTCCGCATCTGGGCAGCTCCGGACAATACCCGTATCGTGTTCGATATCTCAAACCGCGTGGATCACAAGCTGGAAAAACTTTCTGATCCTCACCGCGTGGTCCTGGATATACAAAATGCCCGTCTGAAAAATTCACCTGCGCAGCCGATTGCGGCTGACAAATATCTCAATGAAGTGCGCAGTGCCACGCGCAACACGAATGACCTGCGGGTAGTACTCGACCTGAAAACAGATGCCCGGATAAAAAGTTTTTTACTGCCGCCGAACCAGCAATATGGTCACCGCCTGGTCGTTGATCTTTTCAGTGCAGATGAACAGGAGGAGATACAGACCGCCTCCATCAACAGAACACCCGGTGCCTTGCGTGATGTTGTGCTCGCCATCGATCCGGGTCACGGTGGTGATGATCCCGGCGCTCGTGGTCCCAGTGGTATGTATGAGAAAGCGATAGTCCTGCAGATCTCGAAACGGCTGGCCGATATGATCAATAAAGAACGGGGCATGCGCGCCGTCCTGACCAGGGAAGATGATTACTTCCTGCCTTTACGCAAACGCATGCAAATTGCTCGTCAACACAAGGCGGATTTATTTATTTCGATACACGCTGATGCTTTCAAGGATCCACGGGTCAATGGGTCATCGGTTTATATATTGTCACAAAGAGGTGCCAGCAGTGAAGCGGCCCGCTGGCTGGCCGAGCGTGAAAATGCCTCGGATCTGATCGGCGGTGTCAATCTGGATGTGAATGATAATATGCTGGCTTCTGTGTTGCTTGATCTGTCCCAGACTGCCAGCCTGGAAATGAGTATTGATGTGGCCGATCGTGTGCTTACCGGTTTGAAGGGTATTGGCAAGGTGCACAAACGCCAGGTGCAATCCGCAGGTTTCGCAGTACTCAAATCGCCGGATGTACCTTCCATCCTGGTGGAAACAGCCTATATTTCCAATCCGGAAGAAGAGAGAAAATTACGTGATAGCAATTACCAGAGAAAACTGGCCGGCGCAATACTTCAAGGCCTGCGCAGCTATTTTAATGAATATGCGCCCGAAGGTACGTTACTTGCCAATAATGTGACGCGCAAGCACGTGATTACCCGTGGTGATACTTTGTCAGCAATAGCACAGCAGTACCGCATCAGTATGCAACGCCTGCGTGAACATAATAATCTGAAAACGGATGCGATCAGGATAGGTCAGGTCCTCTCCATTCCCAGCGACAGTTAGGGGAGTTTATTGAAAAACTATTGCGCTTGATCATACGTCGTTAAAAACCGGCTCAAAATGCTCTTTTACTGACGTGAAACTGCGCTTTCGATCCGGTTTTTGCCTCGTCTGTTCTTCGCTCATGACGTTTTTCAACAAACTCATGGATCCGATTCATCAAGTCTATAACCCTAATGCCCGCTGCCGTATGATATGACGTATGGCAGACGGTGGACTTCCCCAACGCATACATAAACTACCTGATACGCTGGTCAACAAGATTGCAGCCGGAGAGGTGATTGAGCGCCCGGCGTCTGTGGTCAAGGAATTGCTGGAAAACAGTCTGGATGCCGGTGCCACCAGAATTAATATTGATATCATGAATGGTGGCAGCCGCCTGATCAGGATTGAAGATAATGGCCACGGCATACACGCTGAGGATCTGGTGCTCGCCGTGGATCGCCATACCACCAGTAAGTTGCGTGATGATGCCGACTTGTGGCGAATCAACACCCTGGGATTCAGGGGTGAGGCGCTATCCAGTATTGCATCGGTCTCAAGATTTACACTCACATCAAGCCAGAGTGGAAAAACACATGGCTGGTCTGTGTCTATTGCCGCCAGAGATACAACACCTGTCATTCAACCCGCAGCACATTCACCCGGGACAACAGTAGAGGTGAAGGACCTGTTTTATAACACACCGGCACGACGCAGGTTTCTCCGTACAGACAAGACAGAATTCATTCACATCCAGGATCTGGTTAAACGGATCGCCTTGAGCCGGTTCAACCTTGCGATGCGCCTGACCCATAACAATCGCCAGGTATTTCACATTGCAGATGATGATCGACAGCCATTACAAAGGGTGGCAGCCATCATGGGCCGTGCATTCCAGGAGCAGTCTTTATATGTAAATCAGCAACTGCATGATATGACGTTGCATGGCTGGTTGGGGCTGCCTGATGTCGCGCGTAGCCAGACTGATCAACAGTATTTTTACCTGAACGGCCGCCTGGTTAAAGATAAGCTCGTTACACATGCAGTGCGGCTGGCCTATCAGGACCGGGTTTATCCCGGCCGCCATCCGGTCTATTTGCTTTTTCTAGATATGGATGTGGCGGCTGCCGATGTCAATGTTCATCCGGCCAAACAGGAAGTGCGTTTTCGAGATGCCAGGACTGTGCATGATTTTATTTTTGGTAGTCTGCAACTTGCTTTGAATGAACAGACACAGGCGGGAATATTAAATGATAATCAGGTGTCCGCCGGAAGTTCTCGTATCGGTGAAACAAAAGCAGGTTATCGACATGCTGCCTTCAACCCAGCAGTTTCACAATATGGCAAGACCAACGCTGCATCGGCAATATCGATTGCAGGCCGTTATATTCTTGCAGAAGACTCAAATGGTACAGTACTGGTGGATGTGCATCGTGCCCGTGAATTGATTGCCTGTATAAAATTAAAACGGGACTGGTCTGAAAATAATATGCACTCCAGGCCGGTTTTGGTGCCGCTTAGCTGTCCAGTCACAAGTGCCGAGGCAGAATTAATTGATCAAAATCAGGCCCTGCTGGAAAAACCAGGCCTGGTAATCACACGTACGGCACCAGCGACCTTGTTGATTCGGGAATTACCCCTGGCGCTGCCCGGAGCAGATGCCATGGCTCTGGTCAGGGATGTCATAGCAGTATTGAAGCAGGGGTCTCTGCCGGAAGAACAAATAACCCGCCTCCTGACAGCACTGTCCCGGCATGCCAATGACAGTGCAACAGAGCAATTGACATCCAATGAAACAAATTCATTGCTTGTTGATCTGCAGAAGTTCAGGCCACAGATTGCGGAAGAAGAATTCAAAACAGTGTTCCGTTACCTCGATATGCAATCACTGCATGATTTATTGAATGACTGATTCCAGTATACATCTGCCTGTGGTGTTTCTGATGGGGCCCACCGCCACCGGCAAGACCCAGCTTGCTGTTGAACTGGTACAGCAATTGCCCGTGGATATTATCAGTGTGGATTCCGCCATGGTCTACCGGGGCATGGATATTGGTACAGCAAAACCCGCGCCTGAAATCCTGAAGATAGCCCCGCACCGCCTGATTGATATCTGTGATCCGGTTGAATCATATTCTGCCGCACGCTTTTGCCATGATGCGCTCGTGGAGATCACACAGATCCACGCTGCAGGACGCATTCCCTTACTGGTAGGTGGCACCGGCCTGTATTTCCGGGCCCTTGAAAAAGGCCTGTCGGAATTACCACCGGCTGATAGCGAGGTTCGGCAGCAACTGGAAGCTGAAGCTGTAATTGTCGGTTGGGACACCATGCATAGCCGTCTGGCGAGAGTCGATCCTGAAGCGGCGGGCCGGATTCATCCCAATGACCCGCAACGCATACAGCGGGCACTGGAAGTTTATGCACTGACCGGCAAATCCATGAGTGCACATTTAGGCATGAATTCATCCAGGCCTTTACCTTGCGCTGTGGTCAAGATCGTGATCAGTCCGGCGGAGCGGAAGGACTTGCATAAGCAAATTCGTCGGCGTTTTTTGAGGATGCTGGACCAGGGTCTGGTCGATGAAGTTCGTGATCTGTATGAAAGGGGCGATCTGCATGCCGGTCTGCCAGCCATGCGTATGGTGGGATATCGACAGGTCTGGCACTACCTGGCGGGACAATTGGATTATAAAGCCATGACTGACCAAGCTGTTGTTGCGACGCGACAATTGGCCAAGCGGCAATTGACCTGGTTTCGCCGGGAGCAGGGTGCTGAGTGGTTTGCCAGCCAGGATGCTGCAATTACAGCTAACTTACTGAATTATCTCGCAGATAAAATCGCTCTGCCTGAATAAAAATATAATATAATTAGTGGATTATAGAACCCTCGGCGGGTTCATATATCTAAGATGTTGATAATAACAATAAATAACAAGGAGAATCCTGATGAGCAAGGGGCATACATTACAGGATCCATTTCTGAATGCATTACGTAAGGAAAGGGTTCCAGTCTCCATATATCTTGTAAACGGTATAAAATTACAGGGGCAGGTCGAGTCTTTTGATCAATTTGTGGTGTTATTAAAGAATTCAGTGAGCCAACTTGTGTACAAACACGCTATTTCAACTATCGTACCCGCACGCAATGTCAAAATGCCCCGGGCTGAGGATGACAGCGGAACAGATGCCTGATATTTCAAATGCAGTGCCAGTGACTGGTGCCATGATTTGAAAGATTTATCTGTCGGTAGCGAATGCGCCGTCCTGGTTCATATCAATTTTCGTTCTTCGCAGTTCAACGAGGATCTTGATGAGTTAACGGAACTTGCAGCATCATCCGGGGTTCATGCGGCCGTTACGATTACCTGTAATAAGAATGTACCGAATGCACGTTTCTTTATCGGGGAGGGGAAACTGCAGGAAATCAAAAAGGCTGTTGAACAGCAAAATGTCGATATCGTCATTTTCAATCATGAAATCACGCCGGCCCAGGAGCGTAATCTCGAACGCGAGCTGGGTTGCCGTGTCATTGATCGCGTCGGCTTGATACTGGATATATTTGCCCAGCGCGCCCGCAGCTACGAAGGTAAGCTGCAGGTTGAACTGGCACAATTGCAACATTTATCCACCCGTTTGATACGTGGCTGGACCCATCTGGAACGCCAGAAGGGTGGTATCGGTCTGCGTGGCCCGGGTGAATCACAGCTAGAAACCGATCGACGCCTGATTGGCAAACGTATCAAAAACATTAATGCGCGACTGGACAAGGTCAGGTCACAACGCCAGCAGGGTGCGAAAAAAAGAACAAAATCAGAAATACCGGTGATTTCCCTGGTAGGTTACACCAATGCCGGTAAATCAACGTTATTCAATCACCTGACCGGGGCAACTGTTTATGCTGCCAATAAATTATTTGCAACGCTGGATCCGACACTGCGCCGTATTCATATTGAGCCTGAAGTGCCGGTGATTATTGCCGATACTGTCGGATTTATCCGCCATATTCCGCATGATTTAATTGAGGCATTTCATGCTACGCTGGAGGAAACCCGTCAGGCAGATTTGTTGTTACACATCATCGACGCGAATGACGGTTTACGGCATGCGCACATTGAACAGGTCAATCAGGTCATCCAGCAGATTGGTGCGGCACATATTCCCCAGATCGAGGTTTATAACAAAATAGATTTGCAGGAATTCTCGCCAAGAATGGAAGTGGCTGGTAATGGACAGCCGCAACGCGTATGGTTATCGGCAAAGACCGGTGCAGGAATGGAATTGCTGCGTGATGCGGTGTGCCGGTTTGTATCTGCGAGACAACGCCACCGTTTGCAATTACCTGCATCGGCCGGGAAATTACGGGCATATCTGTTTAATATCGGTGCAGTTTATAACGAGCAGCTCGATAATGAGGGTGGCTGGATTATGGAAGTGAACATGGAAACGCCGAGGTTACACAGACTTTGTGCGGAATCGGGTCTGAAAGATGTTGAGTTGCAGCCGGCCCATCCGGCACATTAAGATCCGGGGTTATAATTTATACAAGTATGAATAATAATATTCTGAATCGGTATTTAGTAAACGGGAGAACAGTATAATGGGCTGGAATGAAACACCAGGCGGGAACAACAAGGACCCTTGGGGTAGAAAAGGCAACGGAGGACCTCCGGACCTGGATGAAATAGTGCGCAAGATGCAGCAGGGTTTTGGCGGTATCTTCGGTAAACGCCCGGGTGGCAGTACCGGTGATAGGGGTTCTCCATTCACATGGATACTGGTATTTATTGGTTTGCTTGCCTGGCTGGCCTACGACATGGCCTATACCATTGATCAACAGGAACGCGGCATTGTTTTGCGGTTCGGGAAATTTGTTACGACCCTGCAACCCGGTTTGAATTTTCGCCTCCCACGGCCCATCGAAGATGTCATTATTATTAATGTCGGCCAGGTCAGGTCAATCACCCACAAGGCCACCATGCTGACGCAGGATGAGAATATCGTGGATGTGGAACTGGCAGTGCAATGGCGTATCAAGAATCCGACCGATTTCAAATTTAATGTTTATTCACCCGAGAGTACCCTGCACCAGTCTACTGAAAGTGCGGTGCGTGAAGTGATCGGCAAGAGCGAACTGGATTTCGTCTTGACCGAAGGCAGGAGTCAGATTGCCCAGAGCCAGCAGATATTAATCCAGCAGATCATGGATGATTACGGTACCGGTATCGAAATCCTGGGGGTGGAAATGCAACCGGCCAAACCACCGGAAGAGGTCAAGGCCGCATTTGACGATGCCATCAAGTCCCGTGAGGATGAACAGCGACTGGTGAACGAGGCTGAAGCCTATCGTAATGACATTATACCAAGAGCACGTGGTGCAGCTGCGCGCCTGCGTGAGGAAGCCAACGCCTACAATGCCAGGGTTATTGCCAGGGCGGAAGGTGAGGCCAGCCGGTTTGAACAACTACTGGTGCAATATGAACGGGCACCTGCGGTCACACGCCAGCGCCTGTATCTTGATTCAATTGAATCGGTATTATCCAATACCAACAAGGTTTTGCTGGATACCAAAGGGAGCAACAATCTGATGTATATTCCAATCGATAAAATTATGGAACAGCGACGTCCAGGAGAACAGGGTTCTTCAACTTCAAGTGAATACAACCCTTCAGTTTCAGGCAATAGTTCTGCAACAGATACAGGAGCAAACTACCTGGATAGATCAAGGGGGATGCGCTGATGATCATGCCCAGAATTATTATTATACTGTTTGTACTTTTCATCCTTGGTTATTCTTCGCTATACAGTGTGAACGAGTGGGAACAGGCCATCGTATTTAAATTTGGTGAGATCCAGGAAACAATACCGGAGCCCGGCCTCCATATTAAAATACCTGTCGTCAATACCGTACAGATCCTTGAGAAACGGCTGCTCAATCTGGACAAGGAAGCCCAGCGGTTCCTGACCAGTGAAAAGAAAGACGTGATCGTTGATTATTTTATCAAGTGGCGTATTTCAGATGTAAAGCAGTTTTATACCTCTACCAAAGGGGATATCTTCGTTGCCAACAACCTGGTTGAGCAGCGGATTAACCGTGCCTTGCGCGATCAATTTGGCGAGCGCACTGTACAGCAGGTGGTGGCCGGTGAAAGAACCGAGATACTGAATATCGTCACCCATGCGACTTCAAACCTGCATGTGGAACTTGGTATGAAGGTGGTGGATGTCCGGACCAAACGTATTGATCTGCCGGAAGAGGTCAGTGCTTCTGTTTATGCACGTATGCGCGCAGAACGTGAAAGAGTAGCCAAGGATTTTCGTGCACGCGGTTCGGAGGCCTCTGAACGAATAACGGCAAATGCTGATCGTGAACGTGAAGTCATACTGGCGACTGCCTATAAAGATGCTGAAATCATTCGTGGTAATGGTGATGCACAGGCCACCGAAATCTATGCGGCCGCGTTTGAAAAGAACGAAGAATTCTATGCCTTGTACCGGAGCCTGAATGCCTACGAAAACAGTTTCAAGCAGGGTAATAACATTCTTTTGCTGGAACCTGATTCAGATTTTTTCAAATACTTTAATAATTCCCGGGGTAAATAATGGGGAAAGATGCAGGACAGTGACTGAACCGTACCGTCAAACGGGTTCAGTCAGTTTTCTTGTCCGGGGACATCCCCGGATTTTTTATGCTGGATGGAGCAATTTATAATCTGAACTCCCTGGATTCAGGATAAAATGTGGAATGAACTTCTTATAGCTGTGGCCCTGATACTGGTGATTGAAGGTATCATGCCTTTTATGAACCCGGCCGGTTTACGCAAAATGATGCTCCTGGCAACACAGGTGGATGATCACACCTTGCGCGTCATAGGCCTGGCCAGCATGATTTCCGGGCTGGTGCTGCTCTACCTGGTACATTGATTATGAAAATGAAGAATCACTGGTTACTACCCGAAGGCATCGAGGAGATCCTGCCGCCGCAGGCTGCACAGCTGGAAGATTTGTGCCGCAGGATTATTGATCTTTACAAGAGCTGGGGTTACCAGCTGGTCATGCCACCGTTAATCGAGTTTCTTGAATCTCTCCTGACCGGCACAGGTGAAGACCTGGATCTGAATACCTTCAAACTGACGGATCAACTCAGTGGCAGGTTAATGGGGATCCGGGCCGACACGACCCCGCAGGTGGCCCGGATTGATGCCCATAACCTGAAACGTGATCTACCCACCCGGCTTTGTTATCTGGGCACAGTATTGCATACCCGTCCGGAAATTCATGGTGGCAGCCGCAGCCCGTTGCAGGTGGGCGCCGAACTTTATGGTCACCAGGGCAAGGAAAGTGATGCAGAGATCCTGTGCCTGATGCTGGAAACACTGAAAATAGCCGGCGTCACCGGTGTACATGTCGATCTCAGCCATGCCGGGATCTACCAGGGTCTGGTTGAACAGTCCAGATTGTCAGAGGAACAGGAGAGTGATCTGTTTAATGTTCTGCAGCGCAAGGCGGGTTCAGAGTTACAGGAATTAATCAAGGCATGGTCTCTACCTAAAAAAAACCGGGACATGTTCCTGTATTTGATCAATGCCAGTGGTGACGCATCAGTTTTTCGTGAGGCCAACCGCAATCTTGCAGCCGCGAGTGCAAAGGTCAGACGCTGTCTCAAGGAATTACAGTCAGTGGCGGAATTCGTGCAGAAACAGATGCCAGAAGCGCCATTGTATTTCGATCTTGCAGAATTACGTGGATATCATTATCACACCGGAATTGTGTTCGCTGCCTATGTACCGGGGACCGGGCAGGGCATTGCCTTTGGTGGACGCTATGACGACATCGGCCATGCGTTTGGCCGCGCCCGGCCTGCCACCGGTTTCAGTACGGACATCAAAACTCTGCTTGCATTGGGTTCATTGCCCAATACAGAGCAAAAGGGTATTTATGCGCCCTGCAAAAATGATCCGGCATTACTGAAGATGATCAATAAACTGCGTTGTGCCGGTGAGATAGTCATTTCTGAATTGCCTGGCCAGTCCGGAAAAGCAAAAGACATGGGATGTGATCGCAAGCTGGTGCGCAGGGACGGTGTATGGAAAGTTGTTAAATTATAAAAAACGTGAAGCGTGATGCGTATCTCGTGATGTGTCATAAAAACCAAATTCCTAATACCAAATACTAAATACCAAGCACGGGAGTACAAATGGGAAAAAATATTGTTGTGGTCGGCACCCAGTGGGGTGACGAAGGTAAAGGCAAGGTGGTTGATTTGCTGACGGAGCGTGCAACTGCAGTCGTACGTTGCCAGGGCGGTCATAATGCCGGGCATACTGTAGTCATTGACGGTAAAAAAACCATATTGCACCTTATCCCCTCCGGTATTTTGCATGAAAATGTTGAATGTCTGATCGGTAATGGCGTGGTCTTGAGTATTGAGGCCCTGCTGGAAGAAATTCGCATGCTGGAAAAAAACGGGATCCCGGTGCGTAACCACCTGCATATCAGCGAAGCCTGCCCCCTGATCCTGCCGTATCACATAGTGCTTGATCAGGCGCGGGAAAAGGCCCGGGGCACTGCTGCTATCGGTACCACTGGCCGTGGCATCGGCCCGGCCTATGAAGACAAGGTTGCCAGACGCGCACTACGTGTGGGTGACTTGCTACACCGGAAACGCTTTGCAGCCAAACTGGGGGAAGCGCTGGATTATCATAATTTTGTATTAAAAAATTATTATAAAACCACACCTCTGGATTTCCAGTCCCTGCTGGATGAAACCATGACACTGGCCGAAGACATTATTCCGATGGTGACTGATGTCACTGAAATGCTGGATCAGATGCATCACGAGGGCAGCAATGTGCTGTTTGAAGGTGCTCAGGGTACATTGCTGGATGTGGATCATGGTACCTATCCGTTTGTGACATCTTCAAACACCACCGCTGGCGGTGCCTCCACAGGGACCGGTGTCGGGCCGTTGAATTTTAATTATGTCCTGGGCATCACCAAGGCCTACACGACACGGGTTGGCTCAGGTCCTTTTCCGACAGAACTGTTTGATGAACTGGGAGAGCATCTGTCACGGGTCGGTCATGAGTTTGGTGCAACCACTGGCCGTAAAAGGCGCTGTGGTTGGTTCGATGCCGTGGCCCTCCGGCGTTCAAAACAGATCAATAGTTTATCGGGTCTGTGTATGACCAAACTGGATGTGCTGGATGGTCTGGAAAAAATCCTGATCTGTACGGGTTATGAATGCAACGGTCAGGTCAGATCAACTTTGCCCTCCGGCGCGGATGAACTGGCCGGTTGCAAACCGGTTTATGAGGAAATGCCGGGTTGGGACAGTTCGACCGTCGGTATTAAATCCTATGATGACCTGCCTGAAAATGCGCGCCGCTACCTGAAGCGCATTGAAGAAATTACCGGAGTCCCGGTTGATCTGGTCTCCACCGGTCCGGATCGTGAAGAAACCATCATTTTGAGACACCCCTTCGATTAAAAAGTCTGGAGTGTAGCAACCGATAAAGTGCGATAATCCATACAAATGGAATTACAGGGTAAGCCTGACGAGTGACGAGATTCGTAAAAACTGGTGCCGAGGAAAGGACTTGAACCTTCACGGGGTTTCCCCCACTAGCACCTGAAGCTAGCGCGTCTACCAATTTCGCCACCTCGGCATGCGGCAAAGCAGACGGCGGACTTTACCTAGCCACCAAAATATTGTCAATGAATAGAAA
>Ga0214472_10003120_pt1 | contig 17592 bp, 24 predicted proteins | sample RVTome_6_FD_207662 | JGI IMG/M metagenome (GOLD analysis project Ga0214472, IMG submission 207662) | Soil microbial communities from uranium-contaminated site in the Upper Colorado River Basin, Wyoming, United States - RVT140D175 | ecosystem: Environmental > Terrestrial > Soil > Contaminated >... | reverse complement strand
AAATCTATTGCACAATATAGCATCATTACAGCCCCTCCTTGTTGACTAAGATTCATTAAGAATAACCCACCAATGGTGGGTTATTCGAGGGGCTGGCTAGATGATTATCAGGCATGAATAAATGGGTTATTTTTGTTTTTCTTCTACTTCCCCGCTGTTTTCTGAACGGTCTTTGCTACTTCCCTCATCATCAGCTTCCTCTTTCTTGTCCTTTTCCTTATTTTTGTCAAGGTATCCTAGTTCTTCAAGTATTGCGGCTATTAGCACGGGGTCACACATGGGAATGCATTAATTAATAGTATACCTCCGTGAGGTCATGACCTCCCGGAGGGCCTAACGCTCATATAGCCATAGATTTTTTGGAACACTGCGGCTCTTCAACGATGGGCCATTATATTTGTTCTCGGAGTGTTACCGACATCGCCTCTGGGTGGTGGGAGGGTCCGGCCATAATAGGTCTAGATCAGTATCCCATCCTCGAAGCACTAAATCAAATCAGATCCAGAACGCCTTTTGATTGGTTCGAGAGTCACACAGTATCGGCCATCCGCTGGAATGGCTTGTTAGGTACCGTTCTTTTCCATTTGTAAAAACGACACTTCAGAAATATTGGCCTGTTCTTTTGCATGTTCAATGGTCATGCTTACAAGATTACCCTTTCCATCTAAGTCAATATAAAGGTTCTCTGATATTTCCCTCGTCTCCACAACTGGTTCGTTTGAAAATTCAATTAGTGCCGTATCTGTATCTGCAAAATACCGAATTTTCATTTTCCTTCCTCCTTAAAGCTTCGATCAAAAAAAGCATTATGGATAGTTTCACCGTCTTCCAAAAGGATCACTCTAAGATATTTGCCCATTTCTTCGATATAACTCCATTTCCTTATCCTTCCATCAGTTTGAACTTCTGTTTTTAAAGGATTATTGATAGTTTTCAATATCCATTCTTCCTTGATGATCGCCCTATCTGGACGTTGTCTAACGAATAAAAAGTATCGTGTATACTTCACAATCGCGTTGTATCATTTTTCCCTGTCTAACGCCGAACCCACGCCGTACTTTAGCGCAGTCGATTGTAGCGAGTTGTCAGGGTATCAGGATTCCTGATTAACATTATCTGGCAATAAAATTATTGCCTTTCTTCTCAATTTGCAACAGTGGAAGAAGAATCTCACGCCAATCATCTATCGAGCCGTTCACACCGTTGACTTCAAGTCCTTCATCATCATAGTATATTGTCAACTTCTCATCGCAACAACCGCATTTCAAAAGGTATCGTGGCATTTTCTTCCCTAAGCCCCTTTTATGGTAAACCCTGATTTGAGGATAACCATCGGGCCTTATGTAATAAAAGCGATTGATTCTTTTTTGTACGTTCATGTAACACCACTCCTTTTAATATAAGAACTAAATTAAGGGACACACTTACTAGCTCAGTAATTTTGTCACGCCTTGGAATTTATCAAATGGTGTTTCATAGTTCAATACACCATACCTGCTGTGACCCTCCTTTTTCTACTTTTAGCTTACCTAGTTTTGAAAAGTGAAAAGTTATAACTCGGGGCCAGGCATGCAAATTGACAATTGCTGACACGATGCATGATCCACGATGCAGGACACAGGGTACAGGATGCAGAATACAGGATTCATGATCCAGGATGCACGATGCAGGATACAGGATGATGAGTTAAATAGAAGAGCCATTTCCCTCGAAATAACGATTAAACAGCTTCTTCTAGCCGCTGCTCGTTTTGTATAATAATTCTTGGATTCGGATTCCTCGGTGGGACAGGAAGCCCTTGCTCTTTTAAAAGGTTTATGTGTTCCTTGATCCCCCATCTTGCTTTATAAAGACAATCCTCGATAGAGTGTCCAATACCAGTAAAGCCCTCTAAATCCGGAGAATAAAATCCAAAATAATCCGGCTCTTCCGTTGCTTCAATTGTTAAAGAATATTCTATATCAAGCATCCTTTTACTCCTCAAATATCGTCACTTCTTTTTTACGCCAGCCGCTTTTAATATTGCGTTGCATGTTCCTGTTGGAACTTCCTTTGAGCCATGGTAATCTACGCGTATCAACCTCTCCCAACCGGCTTTACCATAATATCTGATAGAACCTTTCTCCTTTACAACCTTAAATCCATTCCTTTCTAAAAGTCTAACTAGTTCATTAAATTTCAATTAGGCAATCCGCTTACCAAGATTATAACTATCTTCAATATAAAAGTCATATGACAACCGACTATTTTATCGATGAGGGAACTAGGCGTTAGATGCCTATTATGCATATGGATGAAGCGAAAGACAGGCTAAGACTACAACTGTCCATTCTTCCTGGGCTTAAGAAAATAGCTAGAAAAGAGATTGTTACACTTAACACTAATTATCGACCCTTCGACCCTTCGATGAAACTCCGAGAGCTCCCTGTATTAAAGGAGAGGTGATAGAGGCTTGGGGTCAGGCTTTGTTTATTTGCTTATTGTAGTTATTTTGATAATTTCACTTTTTGACGCACATCCTTTCCGCTAGCCTCTCTTTGCACCCCATCCGTATCCTTTGATTAGCTCTGTCTTCGGCTTGGCCCTTCGACTCAGGATGAACGGACGAAGGCTCACTACTCAGGACGCCACGATGAACAGATTGTCGCTCGATAAGTCTGTTTTCATTTCCTCTTCTTGACCTGAAATTTGGTTTTTTGTATTCTGAGTATTAATTAGGTTGAGTAATGATTTGCGGTATAACACCCCATTTGGGATACTATGTTCCATATTTGCTGGCTAATTAATATATGGTATGGGCGCCAGGGGTACACGTGAACTGGTTAGAAGAATTTCGCACAGTTAATCTGATTGTCGAGTCGTCTGCTGAAACGCGCGGAGTGGATGCGTTTGCGCTCTCTTTAATCAAAGCTGAAAGGCAAATCCGCCGGCTCGTCACACATCTCATCTACCAGTTTCCCTGCTTTGGTCCCAGTGATATTGTTCGGTTACGTGAGACACTAGGTAGCAACAGGCACGTGTACTTCGAGGGGTTCGTTCATGGCTTTGATGCTCTTTACCCTCGGAGCATCAAGGAACTGATCGGGGCAGAGCACGATCGGCTACGCGGACGCCTAGCCGAGGCAATTAACAACAGAAACAAAATCTTTCACGGGCAGCTTACTTCCCGCTATCTTACTCGCGAAGACCTTCTCGACTATGTGAACGACATTCGTTTATGGTGTCGAACACTTGCCGAAGGTGCATTGGCGGAGTTCGGGTATGACGGCTTTGCAAGAAACTCATTTCAGAAGTCTCAGGTTCCTGAGCTTTACAAGCGCTTCAAAGTTCAGCAACTCAGCGTCGATACTTATGCTGATTTCATCAGGCAACATATGCAGCGACAGTAACAGGAGTCTAGAATGCGCATAGTGATCATCGGGTGGGGTTCAGTGATATGGGATCCACGAGACCTACCGCGAGAAGGAATTTGGCAAAGCGAAGGTCCTAGACTGCCCATTGAGTTTTCACGCGTCTCGCGAGGGCGCCGTCTCACTGGCATTATTGATTATGAGCATGGAACGGACGTCGAGACTAAGTATGTCATCAGCCCCCGGGTAGACATCGATGATGCCATCGAGGATCTTCGCGTTCGAGAAGACACAGTAAAAAAGCACATCGGCTTCGTCGATAACAAGCATAATATCGCCTCCGACACGGCACACTCAAATGATCGGAGGACTTGCGAGACTGTGAAAAGATGGCTCGCAAAGACAGACTTTTTAGGCGCTGTATGGACCGCCTTACGTTCAAATTTCAGAGAGGAAACTGGACGAGACTTTTCTGTCGAACACGGCGTGGAGTACATACGTAATCTTCCGACAACAGCACGGCAGCAGGCTCTAAAGTACATACGAAATGCGCCGACAGAAGTTGACACTCCTCTGCGACGTAAACTCTTGGAACTACGAATGCTTGAGAAGTGTTCTTGAAAAGACGCACCACATTTTTCTTGAATGCTTTCCAGAGATAACTTTGCCGATGGGGAGGCAAGAAGTGTTTTATTCTGTTTTCCATTTCCCCTTATTGACCCGAAATCAGGTCTTTTGTATTCTGAGTACTAGTTGGATTGACCAATCATTTGTAGTATGGCATCCATTATTGGATATGACGCTGCATTTTTGGTGTTTGATTAATAAAACCTAATACATTATAGATTGCCTCTACTATACAGATAGCTTTATCAGCGATAAGAAAACATTATCTAAAGGGGCATAAAGACTAAAATCGGCTCAGGAATGGGCTGATTTGCTCAGCTAACCCCTCGACTTCGAATGGGGCACCAAAGGGGCATAACGCGTACGGTTCTACGCTTTGGGACGCCTACGAAGGCCAAAAGTCTATGATCGCGCTGGCCAATAGCGGCATAACAATCGCGTCAACTCGGACTGGCAAAAGCTACACCGCTTCGCTATGCAGCTTTTGGCGGCCAGTTACACGAAACGTTAGCAAGTGGCAAAGAGGATGAACGATGGAACAAAAAATAAGGTTCTTCGAAATATCACAAATGCTATCAAAAAAGGGTGAAGCTGTATCGTTTGAGTACCTCCGACCTGATGCTCAGGCAACCAGACACAACGCTGTTTAACCTTTCGAAATAATGAACAAAGGAGAGTTATGTCTTTTTCAGGGATTATTGTCGCTTCACCCGTGATCTCCATCTTTTCCGATTGAGTAAGGTAGGGTCGCTACAATTGGTAAAACCAACTAGAAATAAAGAATATCCTTCCTCGAGAGATCGATTAATTGCCATCATTGTAATCCTTGTAATGCCCGTTTCATATATGATTTGGACTTTTACTGGCGGTGATCCAAAAGGACAATGGGTACTCGTAACCCATGTAACCGATGGTGATACGATTGGAGTAGGTCGAGGTTGGAGGTACGAAAAAGTACGCCTTATTGGCGTCGATACTCCTGAAACTGTTCATCCAGAAAAACCCGTAGAAATTTTTGGTCCCGAGGCCTCAGAATTTACCAAGAGGCAATTAAAAGGGGAAAAGGTACGTCTTGAATTTGAGCCTTCTATCGACTATGATGACTATGGCCGTCTACTTGCCTATGTATTCCTTGAGGATGGTCCCCTTTTCAACGCGGAACTTATCAAGCAAGGATATGCTCGGGTCATCGCCCCTTCCCCATTCCATCGCTATGAAGAGTTTCGCCTTTATCAGACAGAAGCGAGGGTAGAGGGACTGGGTCTTTGGGCTGGAAAGGATATTTGTAAAGAGATCATTGGCAACAGGCGGTCGAAGATATATCGTCTCCCTGGTGATGCTGGGTGTGGCCGGATTAAGCAAGAAAACCAGGTCTTCTTTGATGCGGAAGAGGAAGCAAAAAAGGCAGGATATAGACGAACGAAGAGGTAAGGTTTCCTAAAAAAATAAATGTAATATTTGATGGAATGGTAATTTTGCCTAACATATGATGGAAAAGGTAAACCTCAATTCTATTAAATCTGTCTGTGGCAAGCTTCTTTTACATCAGTAACATTATCCACTGCCTAATTCACACGTTAGCTGGTAAAATATAAAAATGCATAGATAAAGGGGTCTTTTGTTGATATATTCTCATTTCTCATCTATGCGCTCATCAAACAACCCGACTAAGAAGAATTTAATACCCAAGGACTTTTCACCATGTTATCAACGATAAGGTAACACCTCAGAATATAATCCTAAGGTTGTGATGAATTTAGCTAAGTGTGAATGCGATCTCACATTAAAAGAGGTAGCTGATTGGTTTGAAGAAGGTAGTTACGGTGTATTGGGATGAGCTTGTCATGAAGCGCGGGAGAAGATAGAGTCATATAAAAGGTTTCGCAAGATGGTGAAATATACTCAGGATAAAATTAGTTGACACAAGACTCAGTGTTTTTTCTCTCTGGGCAGGCATTTAGCACCCCCATCTTCATCCTCCCCCTGAGATGGGGAGGAAAAATTAAGTAGGAACGGCTTCCAGCCGCGATTGTTTCGCGCCAGGGATGGCGCTCCTACGATGGTTTTATTCCAACTCCTCGTGCATCCAGCCGTTTGATTCACCGACACCGATAACATTTAAAACTTTATTGACATATCCCTGAACAAGGTCGTCTACAGTTTTTATCCGAAGATAATGAGGTGGACTGATTGGCATTATAACAGCACCTTCACGCGAAAGCTTAAGCGCATTCTCAAGGGCAATTGAGCTAAGAGGTGTTTCTCTAATAGATAGAATAAGCCCCCTCCTCTCCTTGAGTGCTACATGGGCAACTCTTGTTATAAGGGTGTCTGCAATACCATGGGCAATTTTACCCATTGTAGAAACTGAACAGGGAATAATAACAAGGGAGTCAAAGTAATTACTTCCAGATGAGAATGGTGCCCCCAGGTCCCAATCATCGAATGACTTTTTCGCCCATTGGCTGAGTTCCTCGACCTTAAGACCTAATTCCTCATGTAAGACCCTTTTACCCCATTTGCTTGCTATGAGAAACTTTTCGTCGGGGCATCTCCTGAGAAAATCTACGCCATATACTACCCCTGAAGCCCCTGTAATTCCCACGATAGTTCGCATTTCAAGGTAAGTATATCCCAGAGATGACAAAAATGAAAACAAAAAGCCCTACTAGGATGTTGATTTTAAAAAAAGCCAAGTCCACATTTGACGATTTTTTATATTCCCATAACAGAAGAAGCCCTGATACAAACAAAAACGGCAACGCATACAGGGTATTGAATCTATATAAATAAAGAATTACGAGCACAATAAATGCAAGAAAATGCAATAAAGCCGAGATCGATAATGCCCGTTTCGTACCAAAAACCGAAACAAAAGAGAAGACACCGCTTTCTCTATCAAATTCCTCATCTAATGTTGCGTAGATTATGTCAAACCCGGAAACCCAAAATAGTGTAAACAGGGAGAGTAGAATCGGTGACAACAAATCTTTAATTGAACAGGTAACAGCTACCCACCCTCCAAGGGGCGCAAGCGCAAGGCCCAACCCCACCCCAAAGTGACAAAGGTACGTAAATCTCTTCATGTATGGATATGACATAAAAACGATTAGTGGGATAGGTGAGAGATATAGAACAAGATCGCAAATAAAATAAGCAGAAATAATGTATATTAACATTCCCACAAAAGTAACCGCTAAAGCACCTCTAAGCGTAATCATGCCTGAGGGTAGTTCCCTGCCTGCAGTTCTAGGGTTTCTTCTATCAATTTCTCGGTCAATGATTCTGTTTAGGCCGAGTGCCGCGGTCCTCGCTCCAATACCCGCAAGAAGAATTAGTATTAGTATATTCAATTTGGGTACACCACTAGCAGCCAAAAAAGCCCCTGACAATATCAAAGGAAGTGAAAAAAGGGTATGCTCAACCTGTATAAAATTACCGTATGATTTCAGCCGATCCATGGAAGACGGGATTTTACCCGATTTGGGTTATTTATTAAGAATACGGTCTGTATTTATCCTACACAGCTACATAGATAAAAACCTGAAATTTGCCTACATCATAAATTTGGTCACCCAACTGTCAGGCTTGCACCCCACCTTCACCTCTCCAAGCGTGGGCGATGAGCTACGGCCTTCTCCATTTATGCGGAAGAGTGAGGTAACAGCATGTAGATTAATGCCGCGTTACCTATTAGTCCTTTTTTCTTCACATAAATCATGAGGTTTAAATGGTTGTATAATTTATTGTCATCAATTCAATTTACCCTAAAAAAGACTAGTCAATCCAGTTATCCCTTCCCCCTTAATTAAAGGGGGAAGGGTAGGATGGGGGTTGAGTAAATATGATGCGTAGACATGACTACAATTAGAGCACAAGCATTAAGAAAAAATCCTACAGACGCAGAAAGAAAATTATGGGCCCATCTTCGACTTCTCCAGCTAGGTGGATATAAGTTCAGAAGACAACACTCTTTAGGACCTTATATCGTCGACTTCATTTGTATTGAGAAAAAATTGATAATTGAAGTTGACGGTGGACAACACGACGATAACAAGTTTTATGATTCGAAACGTGATAAGTGGTTGGAGAACAAAGGCTTTAGAGTATTGAGATTCTGGAATAATGAGGTCTTGACATATATTGAGAATGTAAAGGAAGTCATAGCTGGCGAATTAGGCTTGGAATAATCTTGACCCCCATCTTAGTCTTCCCCCGTCGCGGGGGAAGAGAACGTCCCCCTGGTCGTGACCATCGTGATGGAGTTCTCTGCGATCTTGTCCTTTATTAACACCAGCTCAATATACATAAGAATGATTCGAATCAAGAAAATTATTCCTTCGGCCTTCGATGAAGTGGGAATGTTCGGATAGGTGATGATTATCGATGAGTCATACATACACTTATAACAAGGATATGGTAACAAACACAGTTTATGGTGCGATCCTACAAAAGGAGATGACATTCAAAATCTTAGCCAGCCAAAAGCAACTCCCAAACTAAATGTTATATTATGTTCCTACATGTGATTATATAAAACCCAACAAGGAGAAATACAATGAGCGACGATAGATATGAACGGGGGCTTAAGAACTTCAAAGAAATCACCGGTGATACAGGAGAGCAATTTATCCAGAAATTGAATGAAATCTCACCCGACTTTTCTCGATACCTAATCGAATATCCCTTTGGAGACGTCTATGACCGACCCGGATTGGACGTTAAGACCAGGGAGCTCGTCACACTGTCAGCTCTTGCTGCGCTCGGATATGCAGAACCGGAAGTAAAGGCACATATCAAGGTTGCACTCAACACAGGGACTACGCGCGAGGAAATAATAGAAGTTTTTATTCAAATATCTGTCTATGCCGGCTTTCCAGCTGCGATCAATGCACTCCTTGCCGCAAAAGAAGTATTTAACGAATTGGATGAAAACAAATAAATTCTAGTCGTGTTTGATATTTTGCCTATAACTCAAGCACATATTCGACCGACATTAATTAAATGTGCCAACACATAACCAGTACGTCCTTCGACATGGTGAGGACGAACGGTTCGGGAAAGATTTATAGTCACATGAATGATAAGTCCAAATTATAGTACACATAACACTAATTTGGTGTCGATTAGATGCCGAAAATTACAGACGTATCTTCACTAGGGGTATGTAATGCAATTATTTACTGGCTTTCTTTTCCTTTTTCTCAAAGCTGACCTTCAGGACCCCATCCTCAAAACGGGCATCCCCAACTTCAAGCCTGGCAAGGAAATTTGGCAGGAAAACATTACGCCGTTGGTTCTCGATCTGGATCGTAAGCTCATCACCCGTCTGAAAAAGGTTGATTTTCTCCTTGGATACAAATGGGAGTTTCAAATGCAGCTGATAGGCGCCTTTCTCCTTTACTATATTGTACGGCTTCCCAGTAAAGAAGATCTTCGTCGGATCTATACCATCGAATAATGTCTCACCAAATCTCTCAAGCGAACTTACTCCCATTACCTCTCTTGAAAACATTGGCGCCTCGAAGCGGGGCAGCGGACTGAAAAGTTCTTCAATCTCTTCCCTGTACCCCCGCTGATATTTTTTCCATTCTTCGAAAAATGGATCGCTTACATCTAGCGGCATAGACCTGTTTACTATTACAGCATCGGTAGGGTATCCGTATAAATTGAGGTACGTAAATGCCCTTTGGGTCTCCTTAATCACCATCTTTTCTAAATTCAGTACGAGCCTGATTGACGTCACCTTGGGATCGGAAAACACCTTATGTATAGCGTCTAATCGATCGAACAGATCTTCCACAGCATCATATGTATGATCCTCTGGTAGTGGCATATTACTTACAACCTTAACCGCGGGCCGAATTACCTTAACAAGCTTCCTTTCAATAGGAAATATCTTCACTATCCACCACCTTGCGACGTCGGGCAATGATAGTAACCGAAGTGTCTCTCCAGTGGGAGCACTATCTACGATAATCACTTCATATGAGTCATCTTTGAAGTGACTGTGAACCCAGAGAAAGCATGACACCTCTTCCATTCCGGGGAGAACGCTAAACTCCTCAGCTAAGATGTCATCTACCTTCATCCAATTGAATAAGGAATGCAGATACTTTGTTAAGCTCCCCCAGTATTTTTCAACTGAGTAATAAACATCGATCTCCTGCGCATATAAGTTAGGCATAATCCTTTTTGGCTCGGGTCCCAGCTCGATGTCAAAAGCATCTCTTAGGCTATGAGCAGCATCTGTAGAAATTACAAGTGTTTTGTAACCCCGTTTTGACGATTGAATTGCCGTCGCCGCGGCCGTGGTTGTTTTTCCAACCCCGCCTTTTCCCGTGTACAAAATTATTCTCTTCATTCAATATTATCCATTACATTTAGCATTAAACGATAAAGACATTATTCTACCCTTTTTATCACCCTGTAAGAAATTTTTAAGCGATGATTATTAGGACTGATGGGGGCATCGGTCCCTACATTTTCATGAAACCTTGATGTACTTTGGTTAAACGAAACCGTTCGTACTGAGCTCGTCGAAGTACGTACCTCAGATTAGATAAATTTTAATCATCCTTCGACAGGCTCAGATGATCGGATACCCTCAAAAGTCTAATACAAGTGAGAGTTTCCAGCAATTTCACTGCCTCGGGATGTGACCCTTCAGTCCTAAACCTAACCAAAAGGATCAAAAGTAATGATCCCCAAAATTCATTCTTCAATAATCGCAACCGGTCTTGCCCAACCTGCGCTACCACCTATTACCTTCATCGGGAAACAAGCTACTTTAAATCCATACGATGGCAACTGATCTAGGTTGGTGAGTTTTTCGATCTGGCAATATTCCCTCTCAATCCCTGCAAAATGTGCCCCCCATAAAACACTGCTGTCCCCCGTTTTCTTGAACTCCTCTACCATAGCCCAAAATGGTCTGTCCCAGCCTGCGGAGTCAGTCCCCATAACCTTTACTCCCTGGTTACATAGCCAGAGGGTCGATCCCCTTCCCAAACCAGGGAACTGAGACCAGTACTCCATGGTGCCCCATAATTTGTCAGCCCCCGTCATAACAAGGACTATATCGTAGGGCCTTATTTCATATGGAATTTTCATGAGCGCCTCTTCAAGGTCAGATACATCTATTAACTCACCTGGGCCTTTGTGTCTCATGTCTACTACAACACCATCACCGTAAAACCATTCAACCGGAATCTCATCAATAGTTTTCGCCTTTCTTCCCTCGGATGTTGGATGGTAGTGCCAGGGGGCGTCGATGTGCGTGCCGACATGCGTTCCGAGTGTTACATAATCATTGGCCCACCCCAAACCATCTGGAAGATCCTCTCTACTACAAGCGAACCTTTTCATCAAATATTCAGCGGTATCCGCGTGATTTTCGTGCTGTATTTCCAAACGCTGGTGCTCGGGCCCGGGGGCAGGCTCAATTTTTATGCTAAGGTCAATAAGTTTTCTTTTTTCAGACATTGGAGAGAAGATTGACTCATCCAGTTTCAAATTTTAGATAGCCTAGAGTTGAGAGGTACAATGAGCACATTTTGTAGCTCTTATTGGAATTGCAGATAAGCAGTAGGTACACTCCTTTGTCGTTGGCTCGGCTGGCGGTGCCTCTTGCTCACGTTTAAGTCTATTTATACCACGAACAAGCAGATAAACAGCGAAGGCAACGATGGTAAAACTGATAATTGTATTTATAAACTTACCATAAAAAATTGCAACGGCCCCTGCCTTTTCAGCATCTGCGAGTGAAGGATATGGACCAGCAGGCGTTCCATCCTTAAGAACCGCAAACAGGTTCGAAAAATCAACATTTCCCAAAAGGAGCCCAATTGGCGGCATGATTACATCATTGACCAGTGACGTGACAATGGTTCCAAAAGCAGCACCAATTATTATGCCGACAGCCATGTCCACAACATTTCCCTTAATGGCAAATTCTTTAAAATCTTCTAACATTTCGACACCTCCTTTAGTGTTGCTTTATTAAGCCCTTCGGATTTAATTTGAGCTTCGATCCTTCTTAATAACATTTAAGAAATAGCAGCTTAAGTATTGTATTTAAAACATTCCGAATAAAAAGATCAAGTAACAATGCATATTAAAAAAGCTAGCATAATAAATCTAACTTCTTAATACTAATTAAAACAATTTATTTTGTATAATCTTTAAAAAGCTAGTTATAAATCTGCAAGGTGACCTTATCGTTACCGGACTTGGGATAAGAGGTTTTCAATCTGTTCTACGGCATTAGCTACCCCTTTCTCAGCCCGTATTTTTTCACTCAGTTCGGTGGCATTCACCTGAATTTCGGTGTTGTTAACCGCGATATTGATTGAGGTTGCTAACCGTTCAGCACTTAACTCTTTAAATGGTATCGGTTTAGGACCCACACCCAGCTCCGACACCCTTCTCCCCCAAAAGGGCTGATCAACAAAGAATGGGACTACCACCGAAGGTTTTCCCGCCCTTAGCACTGAGGCCGTCGTTCCTGCACCTCCATGATGAACCACTGCAGCCATTCTCGGAAATAGCCAACTGTGCGGAGCCGAATCGATTTCAATAACACTGTCAGGCAAACCTACGCCACCGAGACATCCCCAACCATTTAATAAAACCCCTCTTTGGTTTGAAAGTTCTAATGCCTTTAATACCGTTTCCGTCAGAGATTTAGGGTCATGAGCGGTCATGCTACCAAATCCTATGTAAACCGGCGGCGTCCCTCCAGAGAGAAATTCCAGTAATTCCGCCGGAGGAGACCAACCCGATTCGTTCTCAAGGAACCAGTAGCCAGTAACCTTAATATTTTCACGCCAATCACGGGGCTTCGGAAAGACTGATGGGCTTATACCGTATAGAACCAGCATCTCCTTATTTCGCCTGCTTTGAAAAGAAGCGATACCAAGGGGAGGTAAACCAAAATATTTACTGCGCAGTTCATTTATAATAGGCCTATAGGATAACGAGGTTATGACATCATATATCGTCCATGAAAAAAGATTTAACATTCCACCGAGGTTCCCTTGAGTGGGTGATAAAAAACTGGGTATTTGCTTTGTGGGATGCGTTGGCGCTAGATAGGCGGCAACAGCTGGTACGTTGAGCTTTTCTGAAACATGGAGAGCAAAAAACGTGCTGAATGGAGAATAAACAATAAGATCAGACGGATTGCAAGCATCCAAACAGTCAAGGCCTGTTTGAATAAAGCTTGGTCTTACCATACGGATAAAGTTTATCCACGATCTTAATGGACTAGCCCCATTTTTAAGTGCCTCTTGTCCAGCTCGGCTTTCTAACGTTTTCTTAGGATCCGCTTTTATCAAAAAAAAGCCCAGCCCATGACTTTGGACAAAGCCCTCAAATATTGCGTGTGTGGCCACTGTTACGTCATGTCCCTTTGACTTTAACCCTAAGCCTAGAGCAACAAGTGGTTGAACGTCACCTCGTGATCCAATCGCAAGTATCGTGATTTTCATGAATATATTTCCAGTCGGCTAGAATCGAAGAGGCAAATTACCTGATATAACCATTTTCTTTAAACCACTCTACAGTTTTTTCTATCGTCTTCTCAATTGAGGTTTGTGGGAATCCGAGCTCACGTATTGATTTGGAACTGTCGAAATACCATTTTAGACTCGTAGCCTTTACAGAATCTGTATCAAGTAAAACAAAGCTCGAAAACGGTAATCGGAGCAATCGTTCAGTTAAATAGCCGCCTGCTAGGGCTACAATATAAGGAATCTTTATTTTAGGACTGCTAATCCCTGTTACCTTTTCGAGAAGTGAAAAAAGCTCTTTAATGCTATAGTCCTTGTTAGCCAATACATAACGCTCGCCTGGCCTTCCGTTCTCTGCGGCTAACAAATGGCCTTCTGCGACATCCTCAACACCAACCAAATTTACACCGCCATCTATATACCCCGGGTATCTCCTTTTACAGTACATTACAATAAAGCCACATGAAGCAAGATATATATCTCCTGGTCCCACAACTACCGATGGATTGACAACCACAAGAGGCAAACCCTTTTTATGAATTCTAAGGGCTTCATTTTCAGCTTTATGTTTGGTATTTATATATTGAATTCCTAAATGCTCGAGCGTAAAGGGAGTCTCCTCATTTGCGACCCCTCCGTTAGAGTCAACTCCAATAGCCGCAATACTGCTGGTGTAAACCGCTCTTTCCACTCCTTCATCCAATGCCGCTGAAAGTACATTTATCGTCCCATTAACATTAATATCATACATCCTCTTGTAATGTGCCTTCTTAGATGAAACTAACCCAGCCACATGGTATAAGGTATCGCACCCTTTAATGGCCACTCTTAAAGATTCACGATCGAGAACATCTCCATAAACCCTTTCGACATCAAGACCATCAATGTTTGATGTCTTACTTGTTTTTCTTATGAGGACCCTGACTGCTTCGCCCCTTTCGACGAGCTTTCTTGCTACATGAGAACCTATAAATCCTGTAGCTCCTGTCACAAGTGTGGGCATAGAATACCGTATTAGAATAAAGAATTAAGATTTAATAGTAGAAAGTCAATTCTGACTTCTTTTCAAAAGTTTAATAAGTGTTTATCAATTATAACTTGAGGAATGCAGTCATTCATTAATTTCTTTGTTTTTTCCCCACAACCCCTTACCCTCTTCCTTCGCTTCACTCTCCAAATTTGAAAAGTATTTTTCGTATCGTAGATTAGGGGACTCGCCACTATATTCGGCATAACCTTGCTCGATAAGTAAAGAATTGAGCATCTGTCCCCCGGGCAAATAAACATAAGCAAGAAGATTTACTCCATCACTCGTGAGTTGATCGGGTTCGAGCCTGACTGGTAAACCCCTATATAACTCGGACCTGGTAAAGCTACCTGCTCTTTCTTTGAAAGATGCTGGAATTTGAACGCCAATTAATTTAATCCTCTCAATTTGAATGTTTGGAAGTTGGCAATCAAATTTATCCCCATCTATAACGTTCGTTACATTGCACTGGACGTAGTTCGGAAAGACCAAAGGGAACTTTCTTTTAACCTCTTCGTATCCACTGCAACTAACTAATATTAGAACGAAGCCAGCTGAAAAGGCAATGAAAGCATGCATATGACATAAAGGATTTATTTACAGAATTGTTCTTCTAAAAAACCCATTATTCAGCCTTCTTTACAGTATAAAACTTATACGACTTGACATCTCTTCCATCAGCGGTCTTTCTCACAGTACCAACAGTCACACCCATCTCATTTCCAATCTTGAGGTCGTCGAAATTATCTGTTTCAACCTGCGCCATGACCCTCACCTTTTCAGGAAAATCTACAAGGGCAAGCGCGTATGGTACTGGGAATTCGGGCATGCTCCTCCTAACAATCGTGTAAGAATGAAGAGTACCTGTTGGGCTTAAAAATCTTTCTTCCACATCCTCAGAGAAGCTTTTTGGATCTACCAGATATTTAGGGAAAGTATAGCTGTCGGACTCTTTATAGTACCCAGCCACAAGTCTAACCCTTCCAGCACTGTCAGTAGCAAATAGCTCCGGAAGCAACACTTCGTCATTTTCCTTGATTTCGCCCATTCGCGAATACCTCCATCATCAATGTTCAAAATATTTTCTTGTCTATGGAATCCAGTATTGCAATATTTTACAAGTAAATTTACTTAAATCAAAAACATTATTATTTAGAATTACGTTACCTACTATATTCACTCATTAAAAGAATTGGCCTTGAGTCCTTAAATATTTTTTTCCCTCCTTAACACCAAATGCAAGCAGAAAAAATAGGGATGCAACAACCGTCATTGAAGCTCCGGTCGGAATAGAAAGTATAAATGAGAAAAAATAACCCAAGAGTGCTGAAAGAATGCCAATGATAACTGCGAATATAAAAACCATATTTAGCTTTTCAGTTAAAAAGAGGGCAGCAAGGGGCGGCAGAGCAATTAGTCCAAATACAGGTAGTGCACCAAGGGCCCGTGTGGTCACCGCAATTATAAGACCAACTGTCAACAACAAAATAGTATTAAGTAATCTAACAGGATATTTGTATATGAGCGCCGTTTCCTGATCAAAAGAAACAAAAATGAAATCTTTATAGAAGACCAAATGAACAATAATGGTTAATATGGCAACCGAAGGTATGACATAAACATCCGTCGGATCGACAACAACAGCACTGCCAAATAGAATATCTGCTATATCATGGGCTCCCTTTGTTATGCGGTCACCGAGTATCACCACAAGTCCCGAAGCAATCAAGAAACCAAATCCTATAATCCCCTCTTGGCTTATTGGGAAAAAATCCCTTTTTAATGCAAAAAACAGGGCAGCCAATCCAGTGAAAATCAATGACATCGTAAATGGATCTATCAAATGACCAAATATGCTTAAAACTGCAAATCCTTGAAGATAAAAGGCAAGAGCCACACTGAAACTTGAAACCTGAGTTAACGCGGCACTAACAAAAATGATCCTTCTGAGTACAACGTAAACTCCGAGAAACCCACAAATCGCCCCCGAAACAGCACCTACTATCATAGGGTCCCGCCAAAGAAAGTAACTGTTTACAAATTCAGTAATTGACGCCATTTCTCAATCTTTACCCGTTGACTAGCCTTGCATAAGCTATATTTAAATATTCAGAATCATCAAACACTTTAATTAATCAAGAAATAATTTCCTTCAATTGCATCCGGCTCGGGCTCTTTATTATTTATTTCATATTGAATCCCGGGTAAGCATCAAAATACGTCAATCAAATTAATTGCCTTAACCTATCAGGGATCTGGTCAAGAGTTATGTCTATTCCAAATATCTCCCTTATAATCTCATTGCTTAGAACGTCGCCTTTAATCCCTGCTTTGAAGATACCGTTATCTTTATCGATTACCATCACATGGTCTGCAAACCTCGATACGGTATTTAAGAAATGACTTACCATTAGAACCGTAAGTTTACTTTCCTCTCTTACCCTCTCGACGTGCTCCAGGATTTCAGTTTCTCCCCTGACGTCAACAGATGCTGTAGGTTCGTCAAGAACCAATATATCAGGAGTTGCCGCTATTGCTCGGGCAAGCAGAGCTCGCTGTTTTTCACCACCTGAGAGCGATCTGAATGGACGATTCTTTAAGTGAGAGATTTCAAGTTTATCGAGAGAATCGTCGACTATTTCCCGATCTGATTGCCCCGGTCTTCTACCGAATGGAATACGACCATACCTCCCCATCATGACAATTTCATACACTGACACAGAGAAAATCCTGTCAAAAATTTCCGTCTGAGGAACATAGCCGAGTACTGTATTATCTCGGTAGTCTATTCGACCAGACACTTGCGGGATAAGCCCCAGTATTGTCTTAATCAATGTGCTCTTTCCCCCTCCATTGGGTCCTATTATCCCCCAAAAATCTCCTCTTTCAATAGACAGGTTTATCGATTTTAAAAAGCCCTCGTTGAAGTATCCGATGGCCACGTCCCTGACCTCAATCAGAGGTTTTAATTTCATGATTCTATTTCATCTCCCATAAATCTAGAACCTTACTTACTCCTATGCCAGCTTCGCGAAACTAAGATGATTTTTATGTAGCCTTTTCAACGTTCTTCACT
>Ga0214472_10003119_pt1 | contig 17593 bp, 18 predicted proteins | sample RVTome_6_FD_207662 | JGI IMG/M metagenome (GOLD analysis project Ga0214472, IMG submission 207662) | Soil microbial communities from uranium-contaminated site in the Upper Colorado River Basin, Wyoming, United States - RVT140D175 | ecosystem: Environmental > Terrestrial > Soil > Contaminated >... | reverse complement strand
CAACCGGCACCCCGACCACCGGCCCGCCCCAAAAACCGCCGCGAAACCTCGCGGCATCCTCACCAGCGCAGACAAACCCCCGCTTCCTCTCCCCCGCTGAGCCTTAGCCGGGGAATGAGGGCGGAAGCGCCCCCCGGGCCGGGGGCTTGCCAATCGCGCGCCGAGGGGCGATCCTGCCCCATGCGCGGCTATTTCGGAATCGGCGTCGAGGGTCTGTCCAAGCCCATGAACGCGGGCAATCTGTTCCGCTCCGCCCATGCCTTCGGCGCGAGTTTCCTGTTCACCATCGGCGCCGAGTACCAGAGGCGGCGGGCCAAGCTCGCCGACACCTCCGACGCCCCGGGGGAGGTGCCGCTCCACAAGTTCGACAGCCTCGAAGATCTCGAGCTGCCGGTGGGCTGCCGGCTGGTGGGGGTGGAGCTCACCGAGGACGCCGAGGAGCTGCCGAGCTTCCGCCATCCGCGCCAGGCCGCCTACGTGCTGGGTCCCGAACGGGGCCGTCTTTCCGAGGCGCTGCTCGAGCGCTGCGTCTTTACGGTCAAAATTCCGACGAAATTCTGTATAAACGTGGCCACCGCCGGGGCGATCGTCATGTATGACAGGATGGTCAACCTGGGCAGGTTCGCCTCCCGGCCGGTCATGGAAGGGGGCCGCCCCGTTGCCCCGGCCGTCCATGTCGCGGGCGGCCCGGTGATCCGCCGCCGCCGTCATGCCCGGTGAGGCGATTTTTTTCGTTAGCCGACCGCAAGCCCGGCCCGGCGTGTCGGGTTCGCAACGTTAAGAGGAGTATCGACAGGTTTTTCCCATGATCTCACGACGCAGGTTTCTTGGTCCCCTCCTCCTGATCCTCGCGCTCGCGGCCATCCCCGCGGCGGCCGCGGACAAATCGGCCGGCCAGGTCTTCCTCGGCCAGTTCGGCGCCTGGTACGCCTATCAACTGGACGAGAACGGCGCCCGCGTGTGCTACATCGTCAGCAAGCCGGTCAAGTCCCGGGGCAAGTTCAAGAAGCGCGGCGACGTGGTGGCCTTCGTGACCCATCGCCCCAAGGAACGCGAACGCGACGTCGTGAATTTCCAGACCGGCTACACCTACAAGCCGGGCGCAAAGGCGACCGTGCGCATCGGCAAGCAGACCTTTCCCCTGACCACCGAGCGCGACGCCGCGTGGTCGCAGAACGCCGCCGCCGACAAGGTCCTGGTGGGGGCGATGATCAAGGGCCAAAGCCTGGTCCTGACCGGCCAGTCCAGGAGCGGCATCACCACCTCCGACACCTATTCCCTCAGTGGATTCACCCGGGCGCGCACGCGGATCAACAGCGCCTGCAAGGTCAGGTGAGGGCATCGATGACCGAGCTGCACCCCGGCCCTGAACTCGGATCGCCCGCGGCGGAGCCGTCGGACGCCTCCGCCGGAGGTGACGGTCCGACCCGCCTGATCGGCCTCGACCGCGGGGATTTCGCCCGGCTGATCGAGGGCCTGGGCGAGAAACGGTTCCGGGCGGGCCAGCTCTGGGCCTGGGTCTACGGACGCGGCCTCGAGGATTTCGACGGCATGACGACGCTGGCCAAGCCGTTTCGCGCGCGGCTCAAGGCGGTCTGTTCCCTCGAACGCCCGGTCGCGGCCGAAGTCCGCCTGTCGGCGGACACCACCCGCAAATGGCTGTTCCGCTTCGCGGACGGCGAGCTCGCCGAAACCGTCTTCATCCCCAACGAGGAGCGCGGGTCGCTCTGCATCTCCTCCCAGGTGGGCTGCACCCTCAATTGCCGGTTCTGCCACACCGGCACGCAGCGGCTGGTGCGCAACCTGGAGGCGGGGGAGATCGTCGGGCAGCTGATGGCCGCGCGCGACGCCATCGGCGAGTGGGGGCTGCGCTCCCAGGACCGGATGATCACCAACATCGTCATGATGGGAATGGGCGAGCCCCTCTATAACTACGACAACGTCGCCAAGGCGCTCAGGATCATCATGGACCCGGAGGGACTGTCGATCTCCAAGCGGCGCATCACGCTGTCGACCGCGGGGGTGGTGCCGATGATGGCGCGCTGCGGCGAGGAGCTCGGCGTCAACCTGGCGGTCTCGCTGCACGCTGTCAGCGACGACATCCGCGACGAGCTGGTTCCGCTCAACCGCAAATACCCGATCGAAGAGCTGCTCGCCGCCTGCCGCGCCTATCCCGGGGTGCACAATGCGCGGCGCATCACCTTCGAATACGTGATGCTGAAGGGGATCAACGACTCCCCCGCCGACGCCCGGGCCCTGGTGCGGCTGCTGAAGGGAATTCCCGCCAAGACCAACCTGATCCCCTTCAATCCCTGGCCCGGCGCCCCCTATGAGTGTTCCTCCGAGGCGGCCATCGCAACCTTCGCGAGGATCGTCAACGACGGCGGCCTGTCGGCGCCGGTGCGCACGCCGCGGGGCCGCGACATCCTCGCCGCCTGCGGCCAGTTGAAAACAGCGAGCGAGCGCAAGCGCCGCGGCGGCGCGCGGTCGGGCGCTGCCCCGCCTGGCGCCCCGCTTGGCGCCCCGGGGCCCGATCGTTGACCAAGGCCCAATCGTTGACCAAGGCCCAATCGTTGACCAAGGCCCAATCGTTGACCAAGGCCCAATCGTTAACCAAGGCCCAATCGTTAACCAAGGGATGACCAAAACGGCGTTATGTGATAGCTTCCACGCGAATTATGGGCCGGGCGCGCCTCCTTGAGGGACGCGCGATGACCGCCGACGAGGGGATTGACAGATGACGATTCGTGGATTGACCGCCGGGTTGGCGGGCCTCGCCTTGGCCGCGCTGTTGGCGAGCGCGGCCCTGGCCCAAGGCCCGGCGAAGCACGAGGGGCTCTACGTCTCTGGTGCCTTGGGGGCGAATTGGGCCGACGATGCCGACGTCAGCAACGGCGCGACCGGCGAGATCGATTACGAATGGGGCGGGCTCGGCGCCCTGGCCGTGGGCTGGGGCTTCGGCAACGGCTTGCGCCTCGAGGGTGAAATCTCCCACCGGCGCAACGACGCCGACGATTTCTCGGGCGTCTCCCTCTCGGGGCGGACCGAGGCGACGGGCTTCATGGCCAACCTGGTCTATGACATCGACATCGGCCAGAAGTTCGTCCCCTATATCGGCGTCGGCGCCGGTGTCGCCATCGTCGAGTTCGACAACATGGCGCCGATTCCCGCCGCCGACCGGGTCAACGACGAAGACACCGGATTCGCCTGGCAGGCGATCCTCGGCGTTTCCTATCAGATCGCCGATCAGCTCGACCTGTTCGCCGACTACCGGTATTTCGACGCCGGCGACGTCGATCTGACCAGCGATGCCGGCGCCCGGGTGGATACCGAATACGCCGCCCATTCGGCCATGATCGGCCTGCGCTACCGCTTCGCCGCGCCGAAGCCGGCCCCGCGCCCGCGTCCGGCGGCCGCGCCCGCGCCCAAGCCGGCGCCCCCGCCGCCGCCCATGGCCAAGCCGGCGCCCCCGCCGGCACCGGCGCCGCAGCCGCGGGCCTTCATCGTGTTCTTCGATTGGGACCGCGCGAACATCCGGCCCGACGCCCAGCGCGTGCTGGAGGCCGCCGCCGCCTATGCCAAGGAACGCGGCCTGGTGCGGGTGAACCTCGCGGGCCACGCCGACCGCTCGGGTCCCGCGCGCTACAACATGGGCCTCTCTCTGCGCCGGGCCCAGGCGGTGCGCGATGCGTTCATCAAGCTGGGGGTCGCGGCGGGCAACATCGCCCTGGTGGCCAAAGGCGAATCGGAGCCGCTCGTGGCTACCGCCGACGGCGTGCGCGAGCCCCGCAACCGCCGGGTTGAGATCGCCTTCTGATCCGGCCCATCCAGTCTCCGGACGAAGAGAAACCCGCGCCCTTTTGGCGCGGGTTTTTCGATGCCGCGGTAGGCGGCCGGCGCCGGCCGGCCGGCCCGCCTATTGCCGTTGCGCCCTTTGCAGAAGGCCGCTCTCGGTGGTCTGGCTGCTGGCGCCGAGGACCGCGTCGAACTTGCGCCCGGCAACGTCGCAGAACCGGCTCTGCTTCATGGAGATGACGGAGATGTCGTTGGCGAGCTGGGTCACGTAGCCGTCCAGCCGGCGCTTGCCGCGCTGGCCGTAGCTGCGCTTGAAGATGGCGTGCAGGATGCGCCCGTTGCGCTTGAGCGCGGGGCGGTAGCGAATGACGAAGGTGTTGTACTTGTTCCGGAATTCCTGGCGGCCGCAGGACAGCGCCGCGACCATCAGCTCGGTCTGCAGGTAGCGGAAGGCCATCGCCTCCTCCTCCTTCACCGAGAGCGCGCCGATCCGCGCGGTCTGGGTCGAGGCCTTGGTGATGGCGGTCTTGGTGTCGGACGCGACGGCTGCGCCTCCCAACAGCGGCAGCAGAACGGCCGCGGTGATGGTACCCCGTATCGACATTGGTTTGGTTCCCCTCTCCATGTCAGGCGGGTCCCTGTTGCCCGCGATAGCGACATGAATACCTTGGCCGAAGTTAACGCCACATTACCGCTTTGTCATGGGAAAGATGGCATTCGATCCGATTTCTATTAATCCGAACAACGCCTTTGCGGGCCCAGGATGTTGCAGGCCAAGGCGTTTGTGACTACTCTCCGCGCGCCGGCGGCAGCGGCCGGCAAGATATTCAGACGGGTTTGACGCCTTGAAAGAACAGATCAACAAAGTGGTGCTCGCCTATTCGGGCGGCCTCGATACCTCGGTCATCCTGCGCTGGCTGCAAGACACCTACGGCTGCGAGGTTGTCACCTTCACCGCCGATCTCGGCCAGGGGGAGGAGCTCGCGCCGGCGCGGCAGAAGGCGGAAGCCATGGGCGCCAAGGAGATCTTCGTCGAGGACCTCCGCGAGACCTTCGTCAAGGACTACGTCTTTCCCATGTTCCGGGCCAACGCGCTCTATGAGGGCGTCTACCTTCTCGGCACCTCCATCGCCCGGCCGCTGATCGCCAAGCGCCAGATCGAGATCGCCGCGGAGACCGGCGCCGAGGCGGTCGCCCACGGCGCCACCGGCAAGGGCAACGACCAGGTGCGGTTCGAGCTCGGCTACTATGCGCTCAAGCCCGACATCAAGGTCATCGCCCCGTGGCGCGAATGGGACCTCACCTCGCGCAGCAAGCTGGTGGAGTACGCCGAGGCCCACCAGATTCCCGTCGCCACCGACAAGCGCGGCGAGCCGCCCTATTCCACGGACGCCAACCTCTTGCACATCTCCTACGAGGGCAAGGCGCTGGAGGATCCCTGGGTGGAGCCCGAGGAGGAGATGTTCACCCGCTCCGTGGCGCCCGAGGCGGCGCCCGACTCGGCCACCGTGGTGGAGATCGATTTCGAGGGCGGCGATCCGGTGGCGGTGGACGGCGAGGCGCTCAGCCCGGCCCGGCTTCTCGAGCGCCTCAACGCGCTGGGCGGCGCCAACGGGGTGGGCCGGGCCGACATCGTCGAGAACCGCTTCGTCGGCATGAAGTCCCGCGGCGTCTACGAGACGCCCGGCGGCACGGTGCTGCTGGCCGCGCGCCGGGGGATCGAGAGCCTGACGCTCGACCGCGGCGCCGCCCATCTCAAGGACGAGCTGATGCCGCGCTATGCCGAGCTCGTCTACAACGGCTTCTGGTTCTCGCCCGAACGCGAGATGTTCCAGGCCGCCGTCGACGAGAGCCAGAAGCAGGTCTCGGGCACGGTCCGGGTCAAACTGTTCAAGGGCTCGGCGACGGTGGTCGGGCGCAGGTCGGACAACAGCCTCTACGACGAGGATCACGCGACCTTCGAGCACGACACCGTCTACGACCAGCGCGACGCCGAAGGCTTCATCCGGCTGAATGCGCTCCGGCTCAAGCTGCTCAACCGGCGCGGCCGCTAGCGCTCTAGCCGTGGAGCGCCGGCAGGATCGGCACGTCGATCACCACCCGGTGGCCGAACAGCAGGACGAAATAGAGGATCACCCCCGCCGCGAGGCGGCCCCAGCCGATCTCCGACAGGGTGAGCCGGATGCGCCCGCCGATCAGGCCGGCGAAGGGGACGGCCGAGGACCGGCTCGCGAACCTTTCCCAGGCCGCGTCCCCCTCGGCCCGCTTGCGCGCCTCCATATGGGCCATGCCGAGGATGGCGAGGCCGAGGATGCCGCCGAAGAAGATCAATGAGGCGAGATCCCCGTTGGACACGAGATGCAGGGCGGACCAGATGGCGATCGCCCACAGCACGGGATGGCGCGTCACCTTCTGGATGCCGGCCGGCGCGCGGTCGCGCTCGATTCGGGTGCCCATGCCCGCGGCCCAGGGATGGGCCGTGGCGGCGCCCGCGGTGAACAAGACCGCCGCCAGCGGCATAATCAGCACCGACGCCCAGCGCGCCCAGAGCGGATCGCCCCAGAGATCCTCGAACGGCGCGCGGGTATAGGCGACGTTCATCCACACGAAGGTGGCGATGGCGTAGAGCGAATAGACCGCGAGGAAGCCGTTCCGGCAGAGGGCGCCGATCATGGCGCCGCGCAGCGGCCCCGCCGACAGCACGAAATGCCCCACTACGAAGGATAGGGTCGCTGAGATCAGGGGGGTGAAGCTTTCGCTCATGGGCGGTGGTCCTGTTGTGTTTGGCGGGCCCGGCCGGCCTAGATCTCGGGCGCGGGGAGGCCGGCCTGCCGGGCGGTCGCGATCACCGTGTTGCGGAGCAGGCAGGCGATGGTCATGGGGCCGACGCCCCCCGGCACCGGCGTGATGTGGCCCGCGACATGCCGGGCCGCGTCGAAATCGACGTCGCCCACCAGCCGGCTCTTTCCGCCTTCCGCCTCGACGCGGTTGATGCCGACGTCGATCACCGCGGCGCCGGGCTTGATCATCTCGCCCTTGATCATGCGCGCCCGGCCCACCGCGGCGACGAGGATGTCGGCGCGGCGCGTCTCCTGGGCCAGGTTCCGGGTGCGGGAATGGGCGACGGTGACGGTGCAGTTCTCGGCGAGCAGAAGGTGCGCGAGCGGCTTGCCGACGATGTTGGAGCGCCCGACGATGACCGCATGGGCCCCGGTGAGGTCGCCGACCGCGTGCCTCAGCAGCATGACGCAGCCCTGGGGCGTGCAGGGGACGAGCCCGCCCGCGCGCCCCGCGGCGAGGCGCCCGACATTGACGAGGTGGAAGCCGTCGACGTCCTTCGCCGGGTCGAGCGCGTCGATCACCTTCTCCGCGCCGATTTGCCTTGGCAGCGGCAGCTGGACGAGGATGCCGTTGACTGCCGGGTCGGCGTTGAGCGTTGCGATCAGCGCGAGCAGCGCGTCCTCCTGCGTCTCGGCCGCGAGCCTGTGGGTGAACGACGCCATGCCCGCGGCCTCGGTCGCCCGGCCCTTGTTGCGGACGTACACCTCGCTCGCCGGATCCGCGCCGACCAGCACCACGGCGAGCCCGGGGGTCAGGCCGTGCTCGGCCTTGAGGCGCCGGGCCGCATCGCCCACGCGGGCGCGCAAGCCCTCCGCGAAGGCCTTGCCGTCGATCAGGCTGGCGGTGGGCCTCTGGGTCATTTGGCGGATCCCCCTCGGCTGACGCGTTCCAGTATAGCCCGGGGATCGCCCGCCACCAGGACGGTCTTGGCCCGGGCGCCGGCGCCCGCGGCGATGGTGAGGCGCGACTTGGGGAGCTTCCAGGTTTTCGCGAGCAGGGCGATCACCGCCCGGTTGGCCGCGCCGTCCGCGGGCGCCGCGGTGACCGTGACCTTGAGCCGCGTGGTGCCGTCCGCGTCCTGGACGGGGCCCTCGATCCTGTTGTGCCCGCCCCTCGGCGTGACGCGGATGGGTACCAGGATGCCCGCGCCGTCCTTGGCGGGGCGTGTGGACAGGGCCATGGGGGCTTGCTCCGTCATGGCGGCAGGGGTCAGCGCCAGAAGTACTCCCGCAACAGGCTGCGGAGGAACCAGATGCCGAGGATCAAGACCACCGGGGAGATGTCGATGCCGCCGAGGTTCGGGATCACCCGGCGGATCGGCCTGAGCGCCGGCTCGGTGATGCGGTAGAAGAAATCGCTGACCATGTAGACCGCGCGGTTGCGCGTGTTGATGACGTCGAAGGCCACCAGCCAGCTGATCACCACCCAGATGATCAGCACCCAGACGTAGAGATTCAGAACGATGTCGATGAGCGCGAGGAACGACTGCATGTGACGGCGTCTCTTGGTTAACGGATTTCCCCCGGCGAAACGTACCGGCCTTGGGACTCGGGCGCAAGGCCGGGAACGCCCGTACCTCGCCTCGGGCTTGACAGATCGCCGCGCGCGCCCACATTATCCGCCTTCCCGAAACCCGGGCCGGTGGGGCCGTAGCTCAGTTGGGAGAGCGCGACGTTCGCAATGTCGAGGTCAGGGGTTCGATTCCCCTCGGCTCCACCAATTTCCTCATTCATCACATGCCGATGATCGACAGCCGCTACGTCCAAACCATGGCCGCCTACAACGCCTGGCAGAACGCGAGCCTCGTCGCCGCCGCCGACGGCCTCGCCGATGCCGAGAGGCGCGCCGACAAGGGCGCGTTCTTCGGCTCGATCCACGCGACGCTCAGCCACCTGGTCTGGGCCGACAGGCTGTGGCTCGCCCGCTTCACCGGCTCGGCCCCGCCGCGCGCCCGGTCCATCGCCGCCTCGGTCGCCGAGTGCGAGGACTGGGACCGGCTCAAACGGGAGCGCGAGGCCCTGGATCGGGAGATCGTCTCCTGGGCGGCCGGCCTCGGCGGCGCCGACCTCGAAGGCGACCTCACCTGGCATTCGGGGTCGCTGGGGCGCGACGTCTCCAGGCCGCTCTGGCTCCTGGTCGCTCATTTCTTCAACCATCAGACCCATCATCGCGGCCAGGTCCACGCCCTGCTGACCGCCTTCGGCGCGAAGCCCGAGGATACCGATCTCTGCTTCATGCCGGGCGGGGAGCGTTAGCGAACCCCCTGCACCGCCGGCGCGGACCGCCTGACAAAAAAAGAGAAGCGGGGCTTTCGCCCCGCTTCCCCGGTCAAAAACGGCCGTCTCCGGCCGGCTAGTCTTTCTTCTTCTTGCTTTTCTTTTTCTGGCGTTTTCCTCCCTTGACCTTTTCCAGACGGTTGCGCTTGGTCAGTTCATGCAGGCGGTCGATGACCGTCGCGGGGGCGGAGGCGGTCTCAACCGCGATCTCCTGAAGCTGCTCGCCCATCAGTGGCGCGATGTCCATCTTCCGCTTCTTCGCCTCGGCAAGGAACGCGGGGTCCTTCATGGTGGCCGCGAAGGCCGCCCGAAGGGCCTTCACGCGGTCCGCGGGCAGGCCGGGGGGCGCGATCATCGGCCGGCCCATGGCGTTGGAGGAGGCCATGAGACGGAGCGCGCGGCGGTCGAGGTCGGTCTTGCCGAGGTCGACGATGTTGGGAACGGGACGGCCCTGCCAGTTGGAAATTTCGGGGTCTGCCTCGATTCCCCACTGCACCAGGACGGACACCTTATGCTCCTTCAGCCACTGCCCGCCCGTCGCCTTCATTGACGACCAGCCGTGCGCACCGCGGCAATTGATCTCGCCGCGTTCGAGGGCGAGATGCAGCCCCTTGCCGCCGCGGTATCCCGAGATCACGCGTCCCTCGAGGCCCAGGAGGCTGTTGAGCACGAGCGGCGAGAGCACGGTGAAGGAGGTCGCGCCCGTCCCGCCGCAGATCAGGCCGCCTTTCTTCCGCACATCCTCGATGGTGTGGAGACCGGAGGCGGCCCAGGTATAGGTGATGCCGGTGTCCTTGATGGGATTGCCGATCCAGTGGAACTTGGCGACGTCGAACTTGACGCCCTTCTTCTTGAGAGCCTGGTCGAGGGCCGTCGTCAGTCCGACCACGCCGATGACGGAACCGTCCTTCGGCGCGACGTTGAAGAGCCAGTTGGCGGCTTTCCGGCTGCCCGCCCCGGGCATGTTCTGCGGCATGAAGCCGGGCTTGCCCGCCATGTGGCGGGTCATGTGGGGAAGGACCGCGCGGGTGTAGGTGTCGTAGCCGCCGCCGGCGCTGAAGCCGATGACGACCCGAACCGACTTGCCCTTGTAGAAATTTTCCGCGGATTGCGCCGGAACCGGCGCGGAGATGAGGACACCCGACGCCAGTGTGGCGAGGCCAGTCGCGATGGGCACTGCCAGCGCTGCGTTCCGGAATTTCATGGGTTGGTCTCCTGTCGTAGTTGGGATCGCGACGCGGGGGCGTCACGGAGCATGGGCACGAACGGCGACGGTCATCTCGCCGATGCCTTCGAAGCTGGCCCTGATGATGTCTCCGTCCTTGACCGGCTCTGAAATCGCCGGCGTCCCCGCCATGATCACGTCACCCGGATGAAGCGTGTAGAAGCTCGACACATGGGCGAGCACGGTGGCGACATCGAAGGCGAAATCGCGCGTATTCGCCTCATGCATCAAGCGGTCGTTGACCATGAGCGTGTTGTCGACATTGTCGGGGTCGGGAAGTTCGTCCCGGGTCACGATCCAGGGGCCGAGCACCGCATAGCTGTCGATCGACTTGCGGGAGCTCGGGCTCTCGGGGCCCCGGAGGCTCACATCGAGACCTATGCAATATCCGAAAACGTGCTCGAACGCCGCCTCCCGCGGAATGTCGGTGCCTCCTTTGCCGATGACGATCGTCAGCTCGGCCTCGGGATCGTTCCTGCGGTCGGTAAACCTGAGGGCGATGCCGTCGGACGGCCCGGCGAGCGCGCTGTTCGCCTTGATGAACATGTGCACGGGATCGCCGTCCTGGCGTGTCTGGCTTCCCGCCCCGAGGGATGTGGTTTCCCTGTCGAGATCGCGGCGGTTCCGGGCGATCCCGACGATCTTGCCCGGATTGGCGACGGGGCTCTTGAGCCGGGCGCCCGAGAGCGGCACCCGGACGCCGCCGGCGATCCGCTCTTCGATCAGCGGCCGCACGGCGTCCCAGCCGGAGATCAGGGGGTCCCCCGGGGGAAAAGGCCAGCGGACCGGTTCCAGCGCCTCCAGCGCCGAGCTCACGTCGATGATCTCTTCGCCATCGACGACCCCCAACCGGTCATTGTCAAACCTGCAAATGCGCATCCGTGTCGTTGACTCCCTGCAAGCCTTCCGCAGCTGAGAAGCTGCAACCCTGGGGCGCCGGCCATATTCCGGGCGCGTCGTGGGATGGGTCGTCCCGGCGGATCTTGAGGCGTCCGCCTTGGCCGCGCCGGCGGCGGTTACTCGGAAATATCGATCAGGTTTCCCTCGGGGTCGGCGAGCTGATGCGTGCCGAACCGGCAGCCTTTCAGGAGGCCGAGGATGACGTTGTATTCGTGTTCGAGGTTGGGGGCCTTCGGCGCCAGCCACTCGGGATCCGTCGCCGCGAGGGTTTCCACATCGGCCTTGAACGCATCGAGATCCTCGACCTTGTAGCCGATGTGATCCATGCCCGGTCCCATGTGTTCGGTTCCGTAGTAGTTCTCGATCCTCCAGGGAGAGAACACCAGGGTCACGTTGCCGTCCGTCAGGTAATGGCAGGGGTCTTGGGACGCCCTTTCCACCTCTTCGAGCTGATAGACGTCGTGATAGAACTCGGCCAGAGCATCGGGATTCATCGCTCGCACCGTGAGGTGCGTGATCATGCGCTTCCGCGTGTCCTCGCCGTCGCGCCAGACGCCCTTGGCCTCTTTCATGCCTGGCTGCATGAGATCGTAAATGTTGCCTTCCGGATCGTGGGTGCTGTGGTCGGCGAAGGTCCTGTTGGACGGCCTCTTGACTAGCCCGATATCGGGGTATTTTTCCTTCAGCCGGGCCGTCGTCTCCTCGAAGTCGTCCACCATGATGCCGAAATGGTCGAGCCCGCCGTGGTAGCCGGGCCGGCGTCGGTTGAAGGCGACGCCGATATTTCCGTCGCTGGCGATGATGGTGCGGTCGAAATGCGTCGCCACCCGTCCCGATCCCAGCATCTTGTAGCCGAAGTCGTTGGCGAGGTCGGTCTCGTAATCGAGGGTGTATTGGTATCTCGCGCGTCTGAAATCGAACAGGCACTCATAGAACTTGAACAGCCGCGGGGGGTTCTGGCTCATGATCCCGATGTGCTTGAGCTTCGCCGTCATGCCCGTCTATCCTCCCTTTTCGTCGCCCGCAGCTGTCTTCTTGGTGGTATGCCCCCTGGGGGCGCGCCGAGGGGGCCATGAAATCCGGCCCATTGGAGTGGCGACCATTTGCATTTAGGCTATAAATCACTCGGCCTTACGTCCAATAATGCTTCGTTATCGGCCTATAACTTCTGGTAATAAGGGATGGACCTTCGCCAAATCCGCTATTTCATGGCGGTTGCCGACGCGAAGAGCTTTTCTAAGGCGGCGGCACGGACCAACGTCTCGCAACCGGCCCTCAGCAAGGCGATCCGCGAGCTCGAGGCGCTGCTCCAGGTAAAGCTCCTGAACAGGAGCGGCCGGGGCGTGACCCTGACGGAGCCCGGGGAGACACTCTATGCGCACGGAACGGCGATCACGGCGCAGCTCACCAGCGCCCGGCAGGAGCTGTCGGCGCTGCGCAATGCGCCGAGCGGGCTGGTCACGGTCGGCGCGCTCCGCGCCGCGACCACCTCGCTCCTGCCGAAGGTCACGGTGAAGTTTGCTAGAACCCATCCCGATGTGCGCGTGCGGATTATCGAGTTCCATACGCCGGAGCTGATGATGGGGCTTTCCCTGGGCGAATTCGATTTCGTGGTCGGGCTGACCGAACCGACCCTCAGGGAGAAGGGGTTTCTGTTCGAATTCCTGTTCAATGACAGGCTGGCGATCATCGGTCGCAAGAAGCACCCGCTCTGGAGGCGCAAGTCGATCACGCCGCAGGTCCTGAAGAACTACGATTGGATCTTGCCCAGGACGGGACATTTCCACCGCAGGCGCTTCGACGATATGTTCCTGGCGGCGGGCCTGGAACCGCTGACCTCGAGTATCGAATCCGGAGAGCTCCAGTACGTCCGCTCGGTTATTATGGAAACCGACTATCTCGCTTTGGTTCCGCTTCATTCGCTGAGTTTCGAACACGAATTCCTGAATGTCTTTCCCCTGGACTCCGACTTCATGATGCGTCCCATCGGGCTCGTCTATCCTCCCAATCGGCCGAGATCGCCTGCGGCCTTGGCCCTGATGGACGAAATTCGCGCCTTTTGCAGGGACGGCGAGATCGGATCGTCCGCCCCACAGACGATCGGTTGAAAGGCGCATCCCTCTGGAAACCGCCCTTCCCCCGCTCTGGCGTTTACAGCCCGCCCGGCGCCGGCGGCGCAGGGGGTTCGGCCCGGCCAAGAATCAACAAAGTATTCACTCCTACCGGCTTAGGCGGCGGAATGGTTTACGGGCATTATAGATTAATGAATAGTTTCCAAATCTATTGTGTATCTATTTAAATTCCGATCTTAATCTATTTGCCGCGTGCTGCGAATCGACTTAAGAATAGCCCCAGGTTCAACGGGCTGAATGGAGAGCACTGGTGTTCTCGCAATCACTAAACTGGCTCAAATCGTTTGGCAAAAAGGACGGCGGCGCGACGGCCATCGAATACGGCCTGATCGCCGGGCTGGTCGCGGTCGCCACCATCGGCTCGATCGTCACGAACGGGGATTACCTGTCGGACACCTTCACCTCCGTCCAGACGGCGCTGGACACGGGCGGTGGCGACGGCACCGGCGGCGCGGCCGGCACCGGCGGCGGGGACACGGTCGCCGAGAACGGGACCGCGGGCGACAGTCCCGACAGCTCCGCCGGCACCTCCAGCTCCGGCGGCATAGGGAACGGTCCCCTCGACGGCCAGGACGAATCGACGTCCACGGGCTTCGGCGAGGATCCGCCGCACTAGATCGGTTCATGATTTGTCGGAAACACGTCAGGTTTCCGACAAATCACGTCAATCCGATCTCCTTCAAATGAGTAGAGCAGATTCACATGGTTGTCGGAACGCCTTCGGCGATTCCGACAATCCATGATCTGCTCTAGGCACCCTCCCACACCGCCGGCCCGGGGCCCAGGCTACCGGGTCAGCCCCTTTATGAACTTTTTCGCCGCGATCATGGCGTCGCGGAATTTCTCGGTCTGGCCGCTCTCGTACTGATCGAGCCTGCCGTAATCGACCAGCCGCTCCTTGTTGACCACGGGGACGTCCTTGCGGGCCGAGTTGAGGTCGACCAGCGGCATCAGCATCGCCTGGGTGTTCTTAGAGAACAGCCAGTTCACGAAGACGATGGTGGCGTTGGGATGGGGTCGGGGCTCCAGCACCTGGACGCCGCAGACGCCCGGGCTCCAGCGCAGCGTCCCGCTCACCTCGCCCATGTTGAGCTTGACCCCCCGGCTCTCGAAGCGCCGGATGGAGGAGCTCGGGATGCCGATGGAGATCGGATACTTGCCGCTCACGAACCAGCCCATCAGCTGGCGCGAGTTCTCGGTGATGACCGGCTTCTGCGTCTCGATGAGGTTCCGGATATAGTCCTGCCCGTAGTTCCTGTCCTGCATCAGCATCGCCATGGAGACCAGCGTCGCTCCCGCCGAGGGCTCGGCCATGGAGATCTTGCCCTTCCATTCCGGCTTGAGCATGTCCCTGAGCGTCAGGGTGTCTCGCTTGATGACGTCCTTGTTGTAGTAGGCGAAGGTGCTTTCGTAGATGCAGAAGGTCGGGAAATATTTCTGCCCCTTGTCGAGGAACATGTGGGCGAAGCCGCCGTGCCAGCTCTTCCCGTCGGTCACCTCGGGCAGCATGAACATCGACTTGACCTCGGCGATCCCGCCGCTCGAGGACATGTTCCACGAGGTCGCCACCGCGCCGCCGACGCGGAGGTCCCAGAGGTGCTTGCCGACCTGCCGTTCCTTCAGGACCTTGGGCCAGAAGTCCCGGCCGGCAAACGGTGTCACCGATACCTTGATGTCGGGATAGTCCTTCTGGAACTTGAGCAGCGCATCGCGCCAGGCACGCCCCGAGGGCCCCGCCACCACCAGCCTGCCCTCCTTCTTGGCGGCGGCGAGCACCGCGTCCCACTTGGCCTTGCCCGGCCAGTCGGCCACCGCGCCGGGCAGCGCGCCGGAAAACGCGAGCAGGCCGCCCAAGCCCCCCGCCCCGAGGATATGCGCCATCGATCGCTGGAACGTCATCATTTGCCTCCTGTGAATGCGGGCGCCCGTCCCGCGTTCTCTTCGCCCGGCCGCATGTGCGGTCATTCCGCCGCCGATTGCCGCGGCGGCATATCCTTCCAGGCTTCCTGGTAGGGCACGGACCGCGGGATCACCTTGGACATCACCACGACATCGGAGCGGTCGCGCCGGCGGGGATCGCGCACCACGCCGAGCGGCTCGCGGCCCGCCTCCACCGCCTCGATGCCCTCCAGGAGCTGGCGGCGGGCCTGGACGATGATGCGGTCGGACGTGGCGAGGTTCTCGCGGGTGCGGTCGTGGATCGGCCCCTGGGATTCGCTCGCAAAGGCGTCGTGGACGTTGAACGACCGGCCCATGCCCGTGAAGTTCTCGGTCTTCATGGCCTCGCGGTCCTGGTGGTAGCGGTTGCTCAAGCGCCGGCGTTCCGTGCCGTCGGGGCTCAACAGGTTGGTCTCGCGGCTCAGGTACTTCTCCTTGTCGATGGGACGCACGCGGTTGATCGTCAGGTCGAAGCGCATGTTGTGGGTGTCGTCGATGGGCACGTGCCAGTGCACGGCGTAGCCCTCGTTGATGCGCCCTTCCTGGCCGACGATGGCGGCGGAGTTGGGCATGATGAAGTTGGTGACCCGGACGTACTGGTTCTCCGGCCCCGAGCCGCGCACGGAAAAGATGCGGATGCCGTAGTCCGTGCGCTCCAGATCGAGCCTCGGCGCGCGGTCCTCGGCGTAGTACATGTCGGCGGACCTGTCGTCGCTGCCCGGCACGGCGCGGGCGTCGGCGCGCTTGTGCGGGCGGTGTAGGTAGGAAAGGTGCACCGGGTCGATATTGCCCTCGAGCGACTGCAGGTAATTGCATTCCAGGTCCGAGCGGTGGAGGAAGCGGTGCGCCTCGCCGACCTTGAGGAACTCGTAATCGGGCATCTCCGGCGCCGCGCCGCCGCCCATATAGGTGAAGATCAGGCCGCCGGTCTCGTGGCAGGGATAGGAAAGCGCCTTGACCTCGTCCTTGTAGGTGCTGTCGGCGGGCTCGCCGGGCTGTTCCAGGCAGCGGCCCGCGACGTCGAATAGCCAGCCGTGATAGAGGCAGCGGAGCCCCCCGTCCTCGATCCGTGCGAAGCTGAGATCGGCGCAGCGGTGGGGGCAATGGCGTTGCAGCAGGCCGGGCCGGCCCGCCTCGTCGCGGAACAGGACGAGATCCTCCGACAGGATGCGGATCGGCAGCGGCGCCCCGTCGGGCGGCAGCTCCTCGCTGAGCGCCACCGGATGCCAGTAGCGGCGCATCAGCCTTCCGCCCGGCGTGCCCGGGCCGGTATGGACAAGAAGCTCGTTCTCTTCCGCGGTCGTCATGCCGTCCTCCCCGCGCGGGGCTCCGCCCCTCCGCCTCCGCGCGCCTCGCTTTCAAGTTTCGAAATCGCCTTTGGATAAACGCTATAGCGGCCCCCCTTTGCGGTCAAGCGGAGCGAGGCGCTGCCGCCGAGGCCCTTGCTTGACAAGCAAATTGGCGGTTTTCACAATGAGTTGCGAAGGCTCTGCGCTGCGCGGTGGGGCGACCCGTGCGACAAGAGGCGCAACCCAGGGAGGCCACGATTTCCACGGACCAAACCGCCGAAGCGTTCTTGGCGCTCGAAGGCATCACCAAGTGTTTCGGCAGCTTCAAGGCCGTGGATAACCTTTCCCTCCAGATCCGCCACGGTGAGGTGTTCGCGCTCCTCGGCCCCTCGGGGTGCGGCAAGTCGACCACGCTCCGCCAGATCGCCGGGCTCGATCAGCCCGACGCGGGGGTCATCCGGCTGCGCGACACGATCCTGGTCTCGACCGCGGACGACATCTTCGTGCCGCCGCAGCGGCGCAACATGGGCATGGTGTTCCAGTCCTACGCCATCTGGCCCCACCTTTCGGTGTTCGAGATCATCGCCTATCCCCTTCGGGTGCGGCGCTGGGCCGAGGCCGAGATCGACGCCGCCGTGCGCGAGATCATCGCCCAGGTGGGGCTCACCGGCATGGAGGAGCGGTCCTCGCAGACGCTGTCGGGCGGCCAGCAGCAGCGCGTGGCGCTGGCCCGGGCGCTGGTCTACCGGCCCGACGTGCTGCTGCTGGACGAGCCGTTCTCCAATCTCGACGTCAAGCTGCGCGAGCAGATGCGGGTCGAGCTCAAGCTCCTGCAGCGCGAGGTCGGCGTGACGGTGATCCTGGTGACCCACGACCAGGTCGAGGCGCTCAGCCTGTCGGACCGCGTCGCCGTGATGCGCGAGGGCCGCGTCGAGCAGGTGGGCACGCCCGCCGAGCTCTACGAGGAGCCGGCCTCGCCCTTCGTCAGGGATTTCATCGGCCAGACCACCTGCCTGCGGGGCCGCCTCACCGGCGAGGCGGCGGGCGGCGGCTTCACGGTGCAGCTGGGCCAGGGGGCGGGCGCCCTGGTCTGCGGCCATTCCCGGCTCAACGGGCAGGCCCCGGACGCCGCCGTGCTGGCCTGCGTGCGCCCGGAACGGGTGCGGGTCACCCCGGCGGAGGGGGCGCTGGGCGCGA
>Ga0214472_10003118_pt1 | contig 17593 bp, 14 predicted proteins | sample RVTome_6_FD_207662 | JGI IMG/M metagenome (GOLD analysis project Ga0214472, IMG submission 207662) | Soil microbial communities from uranium-contaminated site in the Upper Colorado River Basin, Wyoming, United States - RVT140D175 | ecosystem: Environmental > Terrestrial > Soil > Contaminated >... | reverse complement strand
AAGCCGGGGAGCTCCCCGGCGAGCGGCGCGAGGCCGCGCAGGAGCTCCCGCGCCGTCTCGTCGCGCCGGCGCCGACTCGCCAGCTCGAAGGCGAGCCCGGGCGTCGCGTAGGCGAGCGCGGCGAAAGCGACCGGCGCCGCGAGTCCGTCCGCGGCGTCCCCTCTCCAGGCGATCCACACGCCGCCGGCGCCGAGCGCGCCGAGCCCGGCGAGCGACGCCTGGGCCGCGACGCGCGAGCCGCGGCGCCGCTCGGGGAGCGGCGCGTCGCGCCACCAGCGCTCGAGCAGCCGGCGCACGAGCTCGGCGAGCACCGCGGCGAGCGCCGCGAGCCAGGCCGCCGGCGCCGCCCCCAGCCAAACGACCGCCGGCAGCAGGGCGAGCGTGCCGAGCCCGAGCGGGCCGCTCGCGGCCGGCCGCTCGAGCGCGGCGAGGGTGGCGGCGAGGAGAACCCCGGCGATGGCGCCGGGCGCCGCCGAGAGCGCGACGGGGTTCCAAGCGGGGTGCCAGAGGAGCGCGCCGGCGAGCGGCACGAAGAGCGAAGCCGGCGCCAGCCAGGCGAGCGCGGCGCGGCCGCCGGAGGCCGCGACGGGCCGCCTCACGGACCGTCGCGGCGCGCGAGGAGTGCGGTGCCGGGAAGCAACGCCCGGCATCCTAGCGCGGGCCCCTCAGCCGACGCATCGGCGGCTCGCCTCGGTACAATCGCCGCATGCGCCGCTTCCGCCCCGTCCATGCCGTTGCCCTCGTGGCCGCCGTCTTCGCCGTCGTGCTCGGCGCCCAGCAGCTGCTCTACGGCAACGCGAACCGCTTCACCCGCGTCGGCCCCGACGCCCAAGGCAAGGTCGTGCTGCCGGTGGGCGAGCTCGCGCCCGCCGAGGTGCGCTTCTACCGCTTCCTCAATCCCGGCAACCAGGAGGTGCGCTTCTTCGTCGGGCGCGACGAGACGGGAGCGCTCTTCGCCGCCTTCGACGCCAGCGACAACGACTTCAAGCTCGACCGCGGCTTCCACGCCGACGATGGCTGGATCGTCAACAACAAGTGCACGAGCTCGTTCCGCCTGAGCGAGATCGCCTCGCACCCGAGCGGCTGCGCGCCAGTGCCGATCGCCTTCGCGCGCGACGGTGAGCGCGTGGTGATCACGGAGGACGAGCTGCTCGCGGGTTGGCGCTACTTCCGGTGAGCCGAATGTCATAGACTCCGACGGTTCACGCCGTCGCGGAGCCCTCGATGTCGTCTTCCGAGCTCGTCATGTATCAGGAGGAGTTTCAGCGCCTGGATCAGGCGCTGAAGAAGCTGCGCGCCGACGCCAACGCGCGCGCCATCTTCCTGATCGACCGCACCGGCCAGCAGATCGCCGCCGCCGGCGAGATCGAGCAGTTCGACACCACCAGCCTCGCGTCGCTCACCGCCGGCAACGTCGCCGCGACCGACGGCCTCGCCAAGCTCATCGGCGAGCGCGAGTTCTCGGTGCTCTTCCACGAGGGTCAGCGCGACCACATCCACATCTCGATCGTCGCCAAGCGCGCCATCCTCTTGGTGATCTTCGACAAGCGCTCGTCGCTCGGGCTGGTGCGGCTGCGCGTCAAACGCGCCAACCAGGAGATGGAGCAGATCTTCGAGGAGATGCGGCAGAAGGGCGAGCGATCGGCCGGCACCGTCACGCCGTCGAGCCCGTTCTCGGAGATCACCGACGAGGACATCGACGCCCTCTTCTCCGAGTGACCGCGCCCCACCACGAGCTCCGCCGGCCATGACGTTCATCAACTACGCCACTCGCGAGATCAACTGCAAGATCGTCTTCTACGGTCCGGGGCTGGGCGGCAAGACAACCAATCTGCAGTACATCTACAACAAGACGGCGCCCGAGGCGAAGGGCAAGATGATCTCGCTCGCGACCGAGGCCGACCGCACGCTGTTCTTCGATTTCCTGCCTCTCGACCTCGGCTCGATCCGCGGCTTCACCACGCGCTTCCACCTTTACACCGTGCCCGGCCAGGTCTTCTACGACGCCAGCCGCAAGCTCATCTTGAAGGGAGTCGACGGCGTCGTCTTCGTCGCCGACTCGCAGGAGGAGCGCATGGAGGCGAACGTCGAGTCGATCCGCAACCTGGCGGAGAACCTCCAGGATCACGGCTTCGAGCTGGCGACCATGCCGTACGTGCTGCAGTTCAACAAGCGCGATCTGCCGAACGTGGTGCCGGTCGAGGAGATGTACCGTTTCCTCAACTTCAAGCGCGAGCCGACCTTCGAGGCGGTGGCGACGACCGGCGTCGGCGTCTTCGATACCCTGAAGGCAGTGGCCAAGCAGGTCCTGGTCGAGCTGCGCAAGAAGTAGCCGGCGACCCCCGCAGCTCGGCCTTCCGCTACACTTTCCGCCGGCGGTCGCCGGGCACCCGGACGCTCCGCCTCCGCCCCATGGCAGACGATCCCCTCTCGCCCTCGCCTCGCCGGCCCCGCGTCGCCGTCGTCCTCGCCGCCGGCAAGGGCACGCGCATGCGCTCCGCGCGGCCCAAGATGCTGCACGAAGCCGGCGGCAGGCCGCTGCTCGCCTGGCCGCTCGCCGCCGCCCGGGCGGCCGGGTGCGAGCGCCTTCTCGTCGTCGTCGGCCACGGCGCCGACGAGGTCCGCGCCGCCTTCGCCGGGGAGCCCGGCGTCGTCTGGGTCGAGCAGCGCGAGCAGCGCGGCACCGGCCACGCGCTGCTCCAGGCCGAGCCGCACGTCGCGGGCGAGGCGCTGCTCCTCGTCCTCTCGGGCGACGTGCCGCTGGTGCGCCCGGAGACGCTCGCCGCGCTCGCCGCCGCCGCCGGGCGCGGCTGGGGGGCGATGGCCTTCGCCACGCTCGCCTTGCCCGGCGCGCTCGGCCGCGTCGTCGACGACGGCGCTGGCGGCCTCGCGAGCATCGTCGAGGCGCGCGACGCGACACCCGCCGAGCTGGCGCTCGCAACCATCAACGCTGGCCTCTACGCCCTGCCGGCGCCGGCGATCTTCCGGCATCTCCACGCCCTCGCGCCCGACAACGCGCAGGGCGAGCTCTACTTGACCGACGCGGTCAGCGCGGCGGCGCGTGCCGAAGGCCGCGTCGAGCTCGTCGAGCTCGCCGATCCCGACGAAGCGCTCGGCGTCAACGACCGGCTCGAGCTGGCGCGCGTCCACCGGCTGCTGTCGGAGCGCTCGATCCGCCGCCTGTCGCTCGCCGGCGCGACCTTCCTCGAGCCGGCGACGACCACCGTCGGCGCCGAGGTCGAGGTTGGTCCCGACAGCGTCGTGCACGGCGGCGTCGCGCTCCTCGGCGCGACGCGCCTCGGCCGCGGCGTCACCGTCCACTCGGGCGCCTGGATCCGCGACTCGTCGCTCGCCGATGGGGCGACGATCGAGCCGTGCTCGGTCCTCGACGGCGCCACGGTCGGCGCCGGCTGCCGCGTCGGCCCGTTCGCGCGGCTGCGCCCGGCGGCGGTCTTGCAGGAGGGCGCGCGGGTGGGCAACTTCGTCGAGGTCAAGAAGACGACGCTCGGCCCGGGCGCCAAGGCGAACCATCTCGCCTACCTGGGCGACGCCGAGGTCGGCGCCGGCGCCAACGTCGGCGCCGGCGTCGTCACCTGCAATTACGACGGCGTCGCGAAGCACCGGACCGAAATCGGCGCGCGCGCCTTCGTCGGCTCGGACACGATGCTGGTGGCGCCGGTCAAGGTCGGCGCCGACGCGGTCACCGGCGCCGGCTCGGTGATCACCCGGGACGTGCCGGAAGGCGCCCTCGCCGTCGAGCGCTCGCGCCAGCGCGTGGTCGCGGGCTGGGCGAAGCGGCGGCGAAAGAAGTAGCCGCTCGGACGGGCGGCACGGAGAACTCGAACGATGTGCGGAATCGTCGGATACGTAGGACCGCGCGAGGTCGTCCCGCTCCTCGTCGACGGCCTGCGCAAGCTCGAGTACCGCGGCTACGACTCGGCGGGAGTCGCCGTCGTCGAGGGCGGCGCCCTCGCCCGCGAACGCGCCGAGGGCAAGCTCGACCGGCTGGTCGAGAAGCTCGCCCGCCAGCCGCTGCACGGCCGCTACGGCGTCGCCCACACGCGCTGGGCGACGCACGGCAAGCCGACGGAGCGCAACGCCCATCCGGTGGTCGACGCCAAGGGCCGCATCGCGATCATCCACAACGGCATCATCGAGAACTTCCTGCCGATCAAGCGGCGGCTGCAAGCCGCGGGCTGGGCGTTCACGACCGACACCGACACCGAGGTGATCGCCAACCTCGTCTCCGCCTACTTCGCGGGCGACCTCGCCGCCGCCGTGCGCCGCGCCACGGGCGAGCTCGAGGGGATGTATGCCTGCGCTCTCGTCGCCGCCGAGAGCGCCGAGGACGAGCTCGTCGCCGTGCGCCAGGGCACCCCGCTGGTGCTCGGCCTCGGCGCCGGCGAGCAGTTCCTGGCCTCGGACCCCGCCGCTCTGCTCGCCCACACCCGGGACGTCGTCTTCCTCGACAACGGCGACGTGGCGCGCCTGACGCGCGACGGCGTCACGATCTGGGACCGCTCCGGCGCGCTCGTCGAGCGCGCCGCGCAGCGGCTCAACTGGGATCCCATCCAGATCGAGAAGGGCGGCTACAAGCACTTCATGGCGAAGGAGATTCACGAGCAGCCGCAGGCCGTGCGCGACACCTTCGCCGGCCGCGTCGACTTCGAGGCCGGGGCCATCGGCTTCGATCACCTCGAGCTGCCGCTCGCGCTCGTCGGCGGCATCTCGCGCATTCAGCTCCTCGCTTGCGGCACCTCGTGGCACGCGGCGCACGTCGGCAAGTTCCTGATCGAGGAGCTCACCCGCATCCCGGTCGAGGTCGACTACGCCTCAGAGTATCGCTACCGCGACCCGATCGTCGATCCCTCGGTGCTCGTCGTCGGCATCTCGCAGTCGGGCGAGACGATCGACACCGTGTGGGCGATGGAGGCGGCGAAGGAGCGCGGCGCGCCGCTCGTCGCGCTCTCCAACGTGCCCGGCTCGCAGGCGACGAGGATCGCCTCGGGCGTGCTCTACACCCACGCCGGCCCCGAGATCGGAGTCGCCTCGACCAAGGCCTTCACCACCCAGCTCGCGGCGCTCTATCTGCTCGCCCTCTACCTACGCCAGCAGCAGGGGCGAGAGATCCCGCACGAGCTCGTCGCCGCGCTCGCCCACGTGCCGCAGGCGCTCGCCGAGACGCTGGCGCTCGAGCCGGCGATCGACGAGCTGGCGCGCGAGCTCCAGGACGCCAGCGACTTTCTCTTCCTCGGCCGCGGCATCCACTTCCCCATCGCCCTCGAGGGCGCCCTCAAGCTCAAGGAGATCTCCTACATCCACGCCGAGGGCTACCCCGCCGGCGAGATGAAGCACGGCCCGATCGCGCTCATCGACGAGCATCTGCCGGTGGTCGCGCTCGTCACCGGCCGGCGCGTCTTCGAGAAGGTGAAGGGCAACCTGCAGGAGGTCAAGGCGCGCGATGGCCTCGTCGTCGCGATCACCGACCGCGATCCCGACGAGCTCGACGGCGTCGCCGACCGCGTGCTCCGCGTGCCGTCGCTCTCCGAGCACCTGCAGCCGATCGTCAACGTCGTGCCGCTGCAGCTGCTCGCGTACCACATCGGCGTGCGCCGCGGCTGCGACGTCGACCAGCCGCGCAACCTGGCGAAGAGCGTCACCGTCGAGTGAGCGCCGCCGGCGCCCCGCTCGTCGTCGCCGCCGCCGCCGACGGCGCCTACGCGCTGCCGCTCGCCGTCATGCTGCACTCGGCGGCGGCGCATCTCGCGCCGGAGTGGCGGCTCGTCGTCTACGTCGTCGACGACGGGATCGCGACGCGAGACCGCGAACAGGTGGCGACCGCCCTCGGCGCCCGCGGCACGGTCACCTGGCTGCCGGCACTCTGGCCGGCAACGACCGCGCTGCCGACCTGGGGCGGCATGCCCCTCACCACCTACCAGAAGCTGACGCTCGCCGAGTGGCTGCCTGCCGGTGTGGAGCGGGCGATCTGGCTCGACTGCGACGTGCTCGTGCTCGCCGACCTCGGCCGGCTGTGGCTCGAGCCGACCGGCGGCGCGGCGGCGCTGGCGGTCCAGGACCGGATCGTGCCGACGCTCTCCTCGCGCTTCGGCGTCGCCGCCCGCGGCGAGCTCGGCCTCAGCGACGACGCGCCGTACTTCAACGCCGGCGTGATGCTGGTCGACCTCGGCCGCTGGCGGCGCAACGGCGTCGCGGCGCGGGCCTTCGACTACCTCGCACGGCATCGCCGGCGCGTCACCTTCTGGGACCAGGAGGCTCTCAACTACGCGCTCGCCGGCCGGTGGAGCCCTCTCGACAGACGCTGGAACGTCAATCCGACGCTCGCCCGGCTGTTCGATGCGACAGGTGGGCGCGACGACGACGAGGCGTGGATCGTCCACTTCTCCGGCCAGCTCAAGCCGTGGCGCGTCGGCGGCCTCGGCCCGCACCAGCAGCGCTTCTTCGCTCACCTCGACGAGACCGCCTGGCGCGGGGAGCGCCCGCGCGCGGGCTGGAGCAGCCGCCTCGTCGCGCGCTATGCCACCTCGCCGCTGCGACGCGCGCTCTTCCCACTCGAGCAGGGCTGGACGGCGTTGCGGCGCCGCGCCAGCTTCCACAGCGAGGCGCCGCCCGAGCGCCCGCCGGTCAGCGGATCCGATCCTCCCGTCTGAGAGAATCCGCCGGTGACCACGATCGACTTCGCGCGCGAGCTCAACGCCGAGCAGCTCGCCGCCGTCACGCACGAGGCCGGCCCCCAGCTCGTCCTCGCCGGCGCCGGCTCGGGCAAGACCCGGGTCATCACCTACCGCATCGCCTGGCTCGCCGAGGTGCGCGGCGTCGACCCGTCGCGCATCGTCGCCATGACCTTCACCAACAAGGCCGCCGCCGAGATGCGCGACCGCGCCGAGCGGTTGCTCGCGCGCTGGCCGCTCCCGACCTTCCTCGGCACCTTCCACCGCTACGCCCTGCGCCTGCTGCGCGCCAACGGCGACCGGCTCGCTCTGGCGCGCGACTTCGCCGTACTCGACGACGCGGACCAGCGCGCCATCGTCCGGCAGGCGATGGCCGCCGAGGGAATCGCGGAGACCGCCTTCCCGCCGCGCGCGATCGCCGCCGCGATCTCCTCGGCCAAGAACCGCCTGCTCTCGCCCGAGCGCTACGAGGCGATTGCCCAGGACGTCTTCGGCCAGCGCGCGGCGCGCGTCTACCGCCGCTACGAGGCGCTGCGCCGCAAGGCCTCCGGGGTCGACTTCGACGACCTCCTGCTCTACGCGGTGCGCCTGTTCGAGGAGGCGCCGGAGCTCGGCGAGCGCCTGCGCCGCCGCGTCGAGCACCTGCTGGTCGACGAGTTCCAGGACACCAACCAGGCCCAGCTGCGCCTGGTCGCCGAGCTCGCCGCGCCGGCCGGCGACCTGACGGCGGTCGGCGACGAGGATCAGGGCATCTACCGCTGGCGCGGCGCCGATCTCTCCAACATCCTCGAGTTCGAGCGCCATTTCCCCGGCGCCACGGTGCGCAAGCTCGAGCGCAACTACCGCTCGACGTCGACCATCCTCGAGGCCGCCAACGCCGTGGTGTCGAAGAATCGCCTGCGCCGCGGCAAGCGGCTGTGGACCGACGCCGGCCGCGGTGACGCGATCCGCCTGCTCCGCAACGGCGACGAGAGCGACGAGGCGAGCCGCCTGAGCGACGAGATCGTCCGCCTGCGCGGCCGCTTCGAGCTCTCCGACATCGCGGTGCTGGTGCGCACCAACGCCCAGACCCGCGCCTTCGAGGAGGAGTTCTTCCACGCCCGCATCCCCTACACCCTGGTCGGCGGCGTGCGCTTCTACGAGCGCGCCGAGATCAAGGACGTCGTCGCCTACCTGCGCGTCCTGCGCAACCCGCGCGACAACTTCTCGCTGCTGCGCGTCTTCAACCAGCCGCCACGGGGGATCGGCAAGACGACGGTGGCGCTCGTCGAGGAGCGTGCCGCCGAGACCGGCGGCGTGCTCTGGGACGTGCTCGAGCTCGACCGGCTGGGGAGCTTCCCGGCGCGCGCCGCGAGCGCGCTGCGCGGCTTCCGCGACCTCGTCCGCGGCCTGCGCGCCGTGACCGACGAGCTGCCGCTGCCGGCGCTCCTCGCCGAGCTGCTCGAGCGCACCGGCATCGTCGCCGCCCTGCGGCCGGAGATCGAGGAGGACCAGGCGCGTCTCGAGAACCTGCGCGAGCTCGTGACGGCGGCGCAGAGCTTCGCCGAGGCGCGCGCCGCGGGCGCCGACGAGGAAGACTTGCTCACCGCCTTCCTCGATCAGGTGGCGCTCGTCTCCGACCTCGACGAATGGCAGAGCGAGCGCGGCGTGACGCTGATGACGCTGCACAGCGCCAAGGGGCTCGAGTTCCCGGTCGTTTTCCTGCCCGGGCTCGAGGAGGGCCTGCTGCCGCACTTCAACAGCCAGGGCCGGCCGGAGGATCTCGAAGAGGAGCGCCGGCTGCTCTACGTCGGCATGACGCGGGCCGAAACGCGCCTGGTGCTCTCGACCTGCCGCCGGCGGCGCATCGCCGGGCGATATCAAGACCAGCTCGAGTCGCCGTTTCTCGCCGACCTGCCGGCCGTGCTCGTCGAGGTCGACGAGAGCCCGACGCTCTTCGCCTCCGATCGCATCCGCGGCGTCGACCAGTTCTTCGGCCGCGCCGCCCGCGACTACGTCGCCGCGAGCGCCCCGAGCGGCCCGCGCAAGGGGCGCCGCGTGCGCCATCCCACGCTCGGCACCGGCATCGTGCTCGACGTCGAGGGCGAGGGCGACGACGCCCGGCTCACCGTCTTCTTCGACCGCGCCGGCAAGAAGCGCCTGGTCGCCCGCTACGCCAGCCTCGAGCCGGCCTGAGGCGCGCAGAAAACGAAGGGCCGGCCTCCCGCGGCCGGCCCCGGGGAGAGCGCGCCGTGCCCGGCGGGAGGTCCTACTCGCCGAAGCGCACGACGAGCTCGACTCCCACCTTGCGCGGCTCGTTGGTCATGCCGGTGAGATTGTTGAAGTCGATGCCGCCCTGGACGACCTCCTCGTCGAGGAGGTTCGTGCTGAAGAGCGCGACCTCGTACTTCGCCTCCGGGAAGGTGTAGCCCAGCCGCATGCCGAGCAGCAGCGAGCTGCTGTTGAACTCCTCCGATTCGTAGAGGAAGAAGCTCTTCTCGCTGCTGTAGGCGACGTCGAGGGATCCCGCGAACAGTCCTTCGCCGACCGGCCGCCGGTAGTCGACGATGCCGTTCAGCGTCACCTCCGGCGCGTGCGGCAGGCTGTTGCCGTCGACCCTGGCGAGACCATTCACGATCGGATCGAGCACCGTGCAGCCGCCGCCGCACGCTGCGACCGCGAGGTTCGGATCGTCGATCTCGGTGTGGTTGTAACTGCCGCCGACCGTCACCAACCAGTCGCTCGACGGAGCGAACTGAATGTCGGCCTCGAGTCCGTAGCCGTTCGTGGTGTCGACGTTGAGGAGCGTCGCGGTGTTGAACTGCCCACCGACCGCGACCACCTGCTGACCGTCGACCTCGTAGTTGTAGAGCGCCAGGTTGAGCCGCAGCCGGCGGTTCAGCAGCTCGCTCTTCAGGCCGACCTCGGTCGACAAGATCTCCTCCTCGTTGGCCACCGAGACGCAATTGGTGGCGAAGTTCGTGCCGCCCTCGAAGTCGGCGCAGAAGAGGATGCGGCCCTGGATCGACGGCGCCCGGAAGCCCGTGCCGACGCGGCCGTAGACGTTCATCGTGTCGCTGATGTGTCGGGTGGCCGTCAGGTCCCAGGTGACGAGATCGGCGTCGGTCGTCACCACGATCGGCGCTACCGTCGGCGTCTGGAACGTCCCATCGAGCCGCTCGGCCGAGAAGTCCTTCTCGTCGGTCGTGTAGCGCAGTCCGCCCTTGATCGTCCAGCGATCACTCGGGCGATAGTCGAGCGAGCCGAAGAGGGCCCACGACTCGGCGTCCTGCTTCTGGTAGGCGAAGCCGTCCTGCGGATTGCCCGGCGCCAGGCTGTTGTAGGAAAACGACTCGGCGGTCAGGCTCTCGTCGAAGTAGTAGAAGCCGGCGAGCCAGTCCCATTGGCCGCCGGTGTCGCTGGCGAGCCGGATCTCCTGGGTGAACTGATCGAGGTCGGGCAGGCCGTCGGCGCTCTCCGAGGCAAAGGGAACGAAGCCCGGTCCGTTGGGAAGGGCGCAGAAGCCGCAGCCGAAGCCGCCGTCGATGTCGCCGCGGCTGTACATATCGAGTGTCTCGTAGCCAGTGACCGAGGTGAGCGTCATGCCCTCCATGGCGTAATCGAGCTTGACGACGCCGCCCCAGGAGCTGATGTCCTGCTCGTTCAGGCCGTCGTGGAAGACCTCGTCCTGCTCGAAGCCGGAAACGAGATCGTCCTCTCCCGACTTCAGGATGTTGGCGCGGAAGATTCTCGCCGTGCCATCGAGATCCCAGCCGTGGAAGTTGAACAGTGCGTCGAACTGCTCGGTCGGCTCCCAGAGGAGCTGCACGCGATAGGCCGCGGTGTCGTGCCCGCCGAGGGCGTCGTTCTGGCCGGTGAACTTGTTGTCGACCCAGTCGGACTGCGACTGGTAGAGCACCGCGACACGGCCGGAGAGGTTTTCGCCGAGCGCGCCGCCGAAGGCCGCCTTGACGTCGATCGAGTCGAAGGTGCCGTAGGAGGCGCGCACGTAACCGTCGCGTTCGGCCGCGGGCTTGACGGTGTCGAACTTGACGATGCCGGCCGGCGTGTTGCGGCCGAAGAGCGACCCCTGCGGCCCGCGCAGCACCTCGATGCGCTCGATGTCGAAGAGCGGGATGCCCTTCAAGATCGGGTTCTCCATCACCACCTCGTCGACCACCATCGACACCGGCTGCGAGGCGTTCAAGTCGAAGTCGGTGTTGCCGAGGCCGCGGATGTAGAAGCGCGGGAAGGCGCGGCCGAACGAGGTCTCGATCTGCAGGCTCGGCACGCGTCCGGAAAGGGTAACGACGTCGGCGCCGCCGACCGTGATCAGATCGATCGTCTCGGCGTCCATCGCGGTGATCGACTGCGAGACGTCCTGGATCGACTCCTCGCGCTTCTGCGCAGTGACGGTGATTGCCTCGCGAACCGTTGGCGCCTCCTCGCCGGGTTCGACGGCGGGCTCGTCCTGGGCGGCGAGCGGCGCCGCGGGCGCGACGAGCAGCAGCAGAGCGGCGATGGGGAGAGCGCAGACGATCCGGGCCCGGCACGTTCTCATGACGGCTCCTCCTCGGAAAAGTGACGCGAGTCTAACACCGGGCTCGCGCCGCCGAGCGGCCCCCTGGCGGCTCTTCCGCCGCGTTTCCGGGGGCGGAGCCCGGTTTCAGCCGGCGCGGCCGAGGAACTCGTCGCGCAGCAGCGCGTAGAGGAAGTTGTCGACGCGTTGGCCGTCGAGCCGGAAGTAGCTCCTGAGTCGGCCCTCGCGCGCGAAGCCGACCGCCTCGAGCACGCGCTGCGAGGCGAGGTTCTCGACCGAGCAGCGCGCCTCGAGCCGGTCGAGCACGGTGTTGGCGAAGAGCTCGCCGGCGAGCTGCTCGAGGGCGCTGCGCATGACGCCGCGCCCCTGGAAGGGTGACGAGAGGGCGTAACCGATCTCGGCCAAGCCGTGCTCCCAGCTCGAGACGGCGACGGTGATCCAGCCGGCGGCCTCCCCCGCGACGAGCACGATCCACTGATAGCGGTCGCCGCGGCAGCGGTAGAGCTCGTCGTGACGGTGGCGCAGCAGATCCGCCCGCAGGTCGGCGATCGACGCCTCGGCGAGCGGCTGGTGGCGTCGCACGCTCGGCTCGCCGCGCCAGCGGTAGAGCAGGCCGGCGTCGTCCGGCTGCGCCGGACGCAAGGCGACGTGGAGCGGACGCGGCGTCGAGGAGAGCGCCATCGGGGCGCGAGAAGTGTACATTTGTCGCCGCCCATGCACGCCCTCCTGACCGTCGCCTACGTCGGCACCCGCTACGCCGGCTGGCAGCGCCAGACGAACGCCCTCGCCGTCCAGGAGGTGCTCGAAAAGGCGCTCTCCCGGCTGGCCGCAGGGGCGGTGACGACGATCGGCGCCGGGCGCACCGACGCCGGCGTCCACGCCGAGGGCCAGGCGGTGTCGATCGCGCTGCCGCGCGAGCTGCCGGCGAGCGCGCTCGTCCTCGGCGCCAATGCCGAGCTCCCTGCCGACGTGCGCGTGCTCGCCGCGCGGGAGGTGCCGGCCGGCTTCGACGCCCGCCGCGAGGCGGCGGCCAAGCTCTACCGCTACCGGTTGAGCCGGGCCGCGCCGATCGCTCCCGCGGCGCGCCCCTTCGTCGTGCCGGCGCCGCGCGAGCTCGATCCGGCAGCGCTCGGCGCCGCAGCGCTCGCCCTCGTCGGACACCACGACTTCGCGGCCTTCGCGCTCGCGGGTGGCGCCGCCGCGACGACCGCGCGCCGGGTCTTCGCTGCCGCTTGGGAGGAGCGCGGCGAGGAGCTCGTCTTCCGCATCGCGGGCGAGGGCTTCCTGCGCGGCATGGTGCGGAGCCTGGTCGGCACGCTGCTCGAGGTCGGCTCCGGCCGACGCAGTGTCGACGGTTTCGCCGCGTTGCTCGCGGCAGGGTCGGCGCGCGGCGAAGCCGGGCCGACGGCGCCCGCCGAAGGGCTCTGCCTCGAGCGCGTCGACTTCCCTCCCGGCTCGTCGACCGCCCGGTAACTGCAGAGCGCTGTGGTAGCTTCCGCGATCATGGCCTTCCGAGGCCCCCTCGCCGAGCCCGGCTCGCCGGAGGCGGAGCTCCTCGCTCGCATCGACCCCGCACGGCTCCCCGCCCACGTCGCAGTCATCATGGACGGCAACGGCCGCTGGGCGAAGCAGCGCGGGCGGCCGCGCGTCGAGGGCCACCGCGCCGGGGTGGAGGCGGTGCGCGACACGGTCGAGTCGGCGGCGCGGCTCGGCCTGGGCAATCTGACGCTCTACGCCTTCTCGGTCGAGAACTGGAAGCGGCCGCGCGCCGAGGTGTGGACGTTGATGAACCTGCTCAAGGACTACGTGCGCCGAGACCTCGACACGCTGGTCGAAAACGGCATCCGCTTCGAGCCGATCGGCCGCTGGCGCGAGCTCGATCGATCGGTGGTGGAGGCGCTCGAGCGCGCCCGCGACGCGACACGCGACGGGGATCGGATGCGCCTCGACATCGCGCTCAACTACTCGGGCCGCTGCGAAGTGGTCGACGCCTGCCGGCGTATCGTCGCCGAGTGGGCCGCCGGCAAGAGAATCGACATCGACGAGGAGGCCCTGGCCGGCGCCCTCTACACCACTGGCCAGCCGGAGGTCGACCTGCTCGTCCGCACCTCGGGGGAGATGCGCGTGTCGAACTTCCTGCTCTGGCAGATCGCCTATGCCGAGATCTGGGTGACGCCCGTTTTGTGGCCCGATTTCCGCCGCCGCCACCTGCTCGAAGGGATCCTCGAATTCCAGGGGCGCGAGCGCCGCTTCGGCGGCGTCGGCCCGGCGACGGCCGAGACGATCGATCCCAGCTCGGCCGCCGACGCCTGAGGCCGGCCGACCTCCGGCGATGAAGCGGCTCCTCACCGCCGCGATCGGCGTGCCGCTCGCGCTCGTCGCCGTCTTCCGTCTTCCCGGGTGGGCCTTCTTCGTCGTCTGCGCCGCGGCGATGACCGGCGCGGCATGGGAGTTCGCGCGCCTGGCGCGCTCTGCCGCTCCCGGCGCGCCGTGGGGCGCACTGCCGCTGCTCGTGCCGGTCGCCGCCAGCGGGCTCGCCTGGGGCCTCGCGCCGGGCGCCGCGGTGGACGGCTTCTGGGTTCTCGCCTTCGGCGCCGCGACCGTGATCGGGTTGGGCGCCGTCGTGTTGCTCGCCCGCACGCCGATCGACGAGGCCTTCGCCGGGCTCGGCGGGCTCGCCTTCGGCGTGCCCTACTTCGCCGTCCCGGCCGCCGCGCTCTATCGCATCCAGGCGCTGGATCCGTGGCTGCTCTTCCTGCTGCTCGCCATCGTCTGGCTCGGCGACGCCGCCGCCTTCTACGTCGGCACGCGGTGGGGCCGGCGCCGGCTGGCGCCCGTCGTCTCGCCCAAGAAAAGCTGGGAGGGGGCGATCGCGGGGTTCGTCGTCTCCCTCGCCTCGGTCGTCGTGTGGAGCGTCTGGCGTCTCGACCGCCTCGACGGCGCGCTCCTCGCCATCGGTGTCGGAACCACTCTCGCCAGCCAGCTCGGCGATCTCGTCGAGTCGCTCCTCAAGCGTGGCGCCGGCGTCAAGGACTCGGGCGACCTGCTGCCCGGCCACGGCGGTCTCTGGGACCGCCTCGACGCCATGCTCTTCGCCGCGCCGGCGCTGCTCGTGCTGCTCTGGCTCACCGGCCACGAGGTCGGGCCGTGAAGCAGCGCCTGGCATTGCTCGGCGCCACGGGCTCGATCGGCAAGAGCTGCTTGACCGTGGTCCGCCATCATCCCGAGCGCTTCGAGCTCGTGGCGCTCGGCGCTCTCGGCAGCCGGCCCGAGGAGCTGCTCGCCGCGGCGCGCGAGTTCCGGCCGCGCGAGCTGGCGGTCGTCGAGCCGGCGGCGGCCGCGGCGCTGCGCCCGCACCTGCCCGCCGGCACCCGGCTCTCGGTCGGCGAGGAGGCGCTCGTCGAGCTCGCCGTCCATCCGGACGTCGATCGCCTGGTCGCTGCCATCGTCGGCGCCGCCGGCCTCCGACCGGTGCACGCGGCGCTCTCCGCCGGCAAGGCCGTGGCGCTCGCCAACAAGGAGTCGCTGGTCGTCGCCGGCCGGCTGCTGACGGGCATCGCCGCGGCGAGCGGCGCCGAGATCGTGCCGATCGACAGCGAGCACGCGGCGCTGCATCAGGCGCTGCGCGCCGGCCCTCGCGACGAGGTCGAGCGCCTGGTCCTGACCGCCTCGGGCGGACCCTTTCTCCGCCGCGATCGGGCGACCTTCGCGACGATCCGCCGCGAGGAGGCGCTGCGCCATCCGACGTGGTCGATGGGGGAGAAGATCACCATCGACTCGGCGACGCTCGTCAACAAGGGGCTCGAGCTCATCGAGGCGCGCTGGCTCTTCGGCGTGCCCGCGGAGCGCATCGACGTCGTCGTCCATCCGCAGTCGATCGTCCATTCGCTGGTCGAATGGCGCGACGGTTCGTGGCTCGCGCAGCTCGCTCCCAACGACATGATCTTCCCCATCCAGTACGCGCTCGCCTTTCCCGAGCGCTGGGCCAATCGCTTTCCGCGCCTCGAGCCGGCCGAGCTCGGCCGCCTCGACTTCCTGCCGCTCGACCGCGCCGCTTTCCCGGCGGTCGATCTCGCCCGCCAGGCGCTCGCCGCCGGCGATAGCGCGCCGGCGGTCCTCAACGCCGCCAACGAGATCGCGGTACACGCCTTCCTCGCCGGCGAGATCCCGTTTCCGGCGATCGTCGACACCATCGGCGACGTGCTCGCCGGCCACCGGGCGGCGCCGGTCGACGGCCTCGACGAGGCGCTCGGCTGGGACGCCTGGGGCCGGCGCGAGGCCGCGCGGATGCTCGCCGGCGGCTGAGTCGCCGGCGCCCGCGCGCGGGCGCGATAGAATCCCGCGCCTTCATGCTCGACGTTGCCATCAACGCCCTCGCCTTCGTCTTCTCGATCGGCGTCATCATCTTCGTCCACGAGGCCGGACACTTCGCCGTCGCCAAGGCGTTCGGCATGCGCGTGCTCGCCTTCTCGCTCGGTTTCGGCAAGCGGGTGTGGGGCTTCCGCCGCGGCGAGACCGAGTACCGGCTCGCCGCGCTGCCGCTCGGCGGCTACGTCAAGCTCTCGGGCGAGGATCCTGAGGAGGAGGCGAGCGACGATCCGCGCGATTTCCTCAACCGGCCGCGCTGGCAGCGCATCGTGGTCTATCTCGCCGGGCCGGCGGCCAACATCGTCCTCTCCGTCCTGCTCATCTGGGGCCTGTTCGTCGCCGGCATCGACATCCCGGCGCTGCAGTCGATCCCGGCGGTGGTGGGGGAGGTCGAGCCCGGCTCGCCCGGCGGCGAGGCCGGCCTGGCGAGCGGCGACGAGATCGTCGCCGTCGACGGCCGCTCGGTCGACCGCTGGCAGGACGTCGCCTTCGCCGTCATGACCTCGATCGGCCGTCCGGTCGCGATCGAGGTGGCGCGCGGCGGCGAGCGCCTCCGTTTCGACGTCACGCCCGTCCAACCCGCCGGCTACGACTTCGGCGACATCGGTGTCTTTCCGAAGCTCCTGCCCAAGGTCGGCCAGGTGCTGCCGGGCTCGCCGGCGGAGGCGGCGGGCTTCCGGCGCGGCGACGAGGTGCGCTCGGTCGATGGCCGCGCGCTTTCGAGCTCCGCCGATTTCGTCGCCCACGTCAGCGAGCGCGCCGGCCGCCCCATCGTCGTCGAAGTGCTGCGCGACGGCGTCGAGCGCCGGCTCGAGGTCGTGCCGGCAGACGAGGGGGGACGTGGCCGCATCGGCGTGCTGCTCACCTACGAGCAGCGCTATCCGCCGCTCGAGGCGCTCGTCCAGAGCGTGCGCTTCAACGTCGACATCGCCTACCAGAGCCTCGCCGTGGTGGGCAAGATCCTGCAGCGGCAAGTGGCGGCGAAGAGCGCCCTCGCCGGACCGCTCGAGATCGCCACGCAGTCGGGCGCCGCGGCGCGCAGCGGCCTCAAGAACCTGCTCTACCTGATGGGCGTGATCTCGATCTCGATCGGGCTGCTCAATCTCTTCCCGATCCCGATCCTCGACGGCGGACAGATCCTCGTCCTCCTCATCGAGAGCGTCGCCCGGCGCGACCTCTCGATCGCCATCAAGACGCGCATCGCGCAGGTCGGCCTGGCCCTCATCGTGCTGCTGATGGTCACCGTCCTCTACTTCGACGCCTCGAAGCTGGTGGCGCGCTGGATGGACGGCGGCTGACGAGCCGGCGCAGGACCGCGAGGTCCCGCGCATGCCCCTGCTCGTCGTCACCGAACGGCGTTTCGAGGATCATCGGCGCCGCCGTCAGCCGCGCGTCGGCGACGAGCCGCGCGAAGCCGTCGAGGCCGATCTCGCCCTCTCCGATGTTGGCGTGGCGGTCGCGGCGCGAGCCGAGAGCGCCGACCGAATCGTTGACGTGCCAGCAGGCGACGCGATCGAGGCCGAGCGCCGCGTCGGCCTCGTCGAGGAAACGCGCCATGCCCGCCGCCGAGCCGATCGCATGGCCGCCGGCGAAGGCGTGGCAGGTGTCGAGGCAGAATCCGAGGCGTGGCTTGGCGGCAGCGCGGTCGTAGATGCCGCGCAGCTCGCCGAGCGTGCGGCCGAGCACCGTGCCCTGCCCGGCGGTGAGCTCGAGCAGCAGCCGCGGCCCGGCGGTCGGCAGGTCGGCGAGGACCGCGTCGAGCGAGCGCGCGACGGCGTCGAGGCCCGCCGCTTCGCCCGCGCCGAGGTGCGCTCCCGGATGAACGACGACGCCGTCGAGCCCGAGCGCTGCGGCACGGGCGAGTTCGTCGGCGAGCGCCCGCCGCGACTTCTCGAGCACGGCCGGGTCGGGTGCGGCGAGGTTGATGAGGTAGGCGGCGTGGGCGACGACCGGCAGAGCTCCCGCCGCCGCCCGCTCCTCGGCGAAGCGGGCGATCTCCGTTGCGGCGAGCGCCGGC